>Ga0210384_10002271_pt1 | contig 23790 bp, 20 predicted proteins | sample IncBWH2MmetaG_FD_160574 | JGI IMG/M metagenome (GOLD analysis project Ga0210384, IMG submission 160574) | Forest soil microbial communities from Barre Woods Harvard Forest LTER site, Petersham, Massachusetts, United States - Inc-BW-H-2-M | ecosystem: Environmental > Terrestrial > Soil >...
GCGGTGGCAGCGCAAGGAATACTGGTGAATGGCGCGGGCGATCATTTCCTTGCCGGCACCGGTTTCTCCGGTGATGAGCACGGCGGCATTGTGGCGCGCCACGCGCTCGACCATGCTGAGCAGCTTATGCATGGCCTCGCTGCGCACTACGGCGACGAGTTCTCCGATCTGAACTCTGTCCTGGTGCGCTGGCTCGTGTTGCGGCGTCTCCCGCTTAGGGCTTACGCCCAGGCCTTCCCCTGCCATAGAGCCACACCCTTCCCCCGGTCTGTCTTACCATCCCTGGCCGCAGGAGGCAAAGTTACTTTCGTTTAAGGATTGGAAATAGGGGGCTTAAGGGAAAATAAAATAGGCAGGGGCCCGCTCACTGGCGGAGCGCACCCCCGTTAGGAGAAAGTCCAAAATTTGGCAGTTGGAGGTCTAGCTGCCCCAAACCGCAACGTTCGTCTGCTTCTTCCTCATCATCATGCGCAGGGCTCCTTCACGATGCATATCTGCACTTGCACCCAGCATGCCAGATGGGCGTGGGATAAACCCCTTTGGATTCAAGGGCCGTCCAGCCCTGGCAAAAAAGCAAGGGTCAACTTGTCCGGCGGAAATTCCACCTCCATATCGGGCCGGATTGTAAGAACCCACAGGAAATCAGTGCGTTACGCAGCCAGGACAACCCTGTGGACAAATTGGCTGCCTGCGTAATCCCAGCAACTGGCGCACTGGTTACCTCGGTACTCTGCCCTTTCGGTCAACACCATACTAACCTTGCTTGAACTCTGTGCCCCGTAGCTGGAGGGTTTGTTGACTCAACGCGCGCAACCTTGGCACGCCCTTTCCTGGCGTGCACGAATATTTATCAGCTCGGTGATGGCGGGAGGAATTCTGCTATTGGGCTACGGGTCCCTTCACTGGTCAAGCCGTGATCCCGCGCAATTCGTTTCATATCTGGCAATTGCGGTCATTGCTTCACGCCTGAAAGTGAAGCTGCCGGGCATTGCTGGAACTATGTCCGTGAATTTTCTCTTCATTCTATTGGGCGTGGTGGAACTGGGTTTTGCAGAGACACTAGCAATCGCCTGTGCTGCCACCCTGGCGCAGTGCCTATTTGGAGACCGTCCGCGCGTGTTCCAGGTGGCCTTCAATATTTGCGGAGTCACAATCGCGACCGCGCTGGCGTATGGCACATTTCACTGGACTCTGCGCGGAATGCCGCAGGCGGGAATTTCCGTCCCGCTGTTGGCGGCTGCGTCTGTGTTCTTTTTTGCGAACACAGTTCCCGTGGCCCTCGTCATTTCGCTGACCGAAAAGAAGTCGATTCGCGGTATTTGGTCGGATTTCTACTTCTGGACATTTCCCTACTACCTGGTGGACGCCGGAATCGCCTCGATTGTGGGCTGGCTGAACCGCATGGTGCCCTGGGAAACGTCGCTCCTGGTGCTACCCGCGGTCTACGTGGTGTACCGTTCCTACCGCCTCTATCTTTCCAAATTGGAAGACGAGAAGCGGCACGTGGAAGAAGTCGCCGGCCTGCACCTGCGAACGATCGAGGCCCTCGCCCTGGCGATTGAGGCTAAGGACCACACCACGCACGATCACCTGCAGCGCGTGCGCATCTACGCTGTGGAATTGGCAAAAAAACTGAATTTGCCGCTGGGAGAGATCGCAGCGATTCAGGCCGCAGCTCTTTTGCATGACATCGGCAAACTGGCTGTGCCGGAACACATTATTTCCAAACCTGGAAAATTGACACCGGAAGAGTTTGAAAAAATAAAAATTCACCCACTGGTCGGCGCGGAAATCCTGCAGCGCGTGAATTTTCCCTATCCGGTAGTTCCGATTGTTCGCGCTCACCACGAGAAATGGGACGGCACCGGCTACCCACTCGGTTTGAAAGGCGAAGAGATTCCGATCGGAGCCCGCATTCTTTCCGCCGTGGATTTCCTCGACGCGCTGGCTTCGGACCGGCAATACCGGAAGGCATTGTCGATGGAAGACGTCATCAATCGCATTCAAGAAGAAGCAGGCAAATCCTTCGATCCGCGAATCGTGGAGGTGCTCACCGCCAATTGCAAGGAACTCGAAGCCCGCGTGCTGGCACAAGCTCCCGCTCCCGATTACAACGGACTCTCTGTCAACGTAAAGGTGGAGAGGGGGCTGACCCCGGCCGCCGGGTTCGAATCGACTTCGATCAAGAAAACGGCAGTGCGCAACGAGACGGGATTCTTATCGTCGATCGCGGCGGCGCGTCAGGAAGCGCAAACGCTCTTCGAACTCAGCCACGAACTGGGCGCGTCGCTGAGCCTGGACGAAACCCTTTCCGTGCTCGCAGTCAAGTTGAAGCGCCTCGTCCCTTACGATTCCATCGCAGTTTATGTTTGCGAAGACGAACATCTAGTTCCTCAGTACGTGAGTGGCGACAACTTTCGTCTTTTTTCTTCCCTGCGGATTCCGCTGGGAGAAGGCGTTTCCGGCTGGACGGCGCAAAAGGGTAAGCCGATCATCAATGGCAATCCCTCGGTCGAACCCGGATACCTGGACGACCCAAGCAAATTCAGCACGCTGCGCTCCGCCCTCTCCGTGCCCCTCGAAGGCCTTAAGGGTGTGATTGGCGCTCTCACTCTCTACCGGGCGGATGCCGACGCATTCGATACGGACAACTTGCGCATTCTGCTCGCCATCAGTTCGAAGACCGCGCTCTCGCTGGAGAACGCGCTGAAATTCAAGCAGGCGGAAAGCTCAGCGACCACCGACTACATGACAGGGCTACCAAACGCGCGTTCCTTGTTTCTGCATTTGGATCAGGAACTGGCGCGCTGCAAGCGCAGCCAGAGCGCGGTTACGGTCATGGTCACGGACCTCGATGGTTTCAAGCAGATCAACGATCGTTGCGGACACCTCGAGGGCAACCGGCTTCTGCGTCTTTTCGGCGAACGCTTGAAGGATATGTGCCGCGAATACGACTATGTGGCGCGCATGGGTGGAGACGAATTCGTGCTGGTTCTTCCGGGGCTCTCCGCGGATGCCGCGGTCAACCGCACGCAAGAGTTGATGGCTCTAGCGACCGCCGTGGGCCGCGAAGTTTCGGGCGAGAACATACTTTCCCTGAGTGTGGGCCAGAGTTCCTATCCGGGCGACGGTCTTGATGCCGAGCAATTGTTGGCCGAAGCGGATCGCCGCATGTACGTCGTGAAACAAAACCACCATGAGCAGATGGGATTTGCCCACGCGGCAGGATCCCCATCCGCCTGACCTCCGAACGAGAAGACGAGATGTGGTGTATGCGGCATATTCTGTTCCTAATCGCGAAACATGCTTCGAGAATTCTGCTGATCACGCTCGCCGGAGGTTTTCTCGCGGTGGCACTCGCCCGCCTTGCACCGGGAGTGGACGAACGCGAAATCGACACACGCCTCAGTGATGAGAGCCGGGCGGCCATCCAGCAGTCGCACGATGCAGAGCGCAATGTCTTCCACTTCTATTGGGTCTGGCTCGGCGGCTTGGCGCACGGAAATCTGGGCATGTCCCAAGCGCTGAACCGCCCCGTCGCGGAACTGCTTTCCGAACGCTTGCCCGTAACGGGTCGCCTGCTGGGATGGGGATTGCTCACCGGCTGGGGATTGGGTCTCGGATTAGCCGTCCCTCTGGTATTTCTTCGCGGGCGGGCTTACGACTTGGGAGCGAGCGCGCTGGCCGCATTGTTCTTGTGCGTTCCAGCCGCTGTACTTGCCCTGTTGTTTGTGTTGCTCCGCGCGCCGGCTGCGCTCGCTCTGGGACTTCTCGTTTTTCCGAAAGTATTCCGTTACGCCCGCACGCTGTTGCAGCAGAGCGCCGCGTTGCCTCACGTGTTGACGGCGCGCGCGAAAGGATTGAGCAGTATTCGAGTTTTGTTCTGGCACTACCTGCCACCGGCAGCGCCGCAGTGGCTTGCGTTGCTCGCCGTTTCGATCACTCTGGCTCTGAGCATTGCCGTACCAGTGGAGGTGGTGTGCGACCTTCCCGGAATTGGACAACTGGCGTGGAGAGCGGCGCTGGCCAGAGACCTCTACCTGCTCGTTTGCCTGACGGGCATCGTAACCCTGGCTACGGCGGCGGCAAAATCGGCTTCAGAATTGTTGGGTGAAACGTTGAGGCCGCTCTCATGATCTGGCTTCGGAACATTTCCATCGGAATCCTGGCCGCCATATTTCTCGCGAGCCTGTTCGCGGGAACACTTGCGCCGGCGCCGTATGCGAAACAGTTTCGCGATGAGCCGGACGCTGCCCCTTCGCGGCAGCATTGGCTGGGTACGGACGATCTGGGGCGGGACCGATTCTCGCGGGTGTTGTATGGAACTCGAATCTCCTTGTTGCTGGCGCCGGCGGCGGCGTTTCTGGCCGCAGTTCTTGCCGGTCTCATCGGCGGCGTGGCGGGCTATCGCGGCGGATGGACCGAAAGGGGACTGATGGCCGCAGCGGACTTGGTTCTGTCTCTGCCGTGGCTATTTCTACTGCTGGCGGTGCGGGCTCTCATGCCTTTGAACGTCGCGCCGATACATTCGGTGATGATTACGTTCTTTATCCTTGGATGCCTGGGCTGGGCGGCAGGAGCGCGCGTGGTGTGCGCGGGAGCGCGCTCGCTGCGCAATTCAGATTTCGCCTTGCAGGCTCAGGCGCTCGGATGCAGTGAGACCCGGCTTCTGCTACGGCATGTAGCGCCGAACCTGCGGCCCATTTTGTTAGCCCAGTTTTGGATTTCTGTGCCTGTGTTCATTCTGGCGGAGGCAAATCTCGGCATCCTCGGGCTGGGCGTATCGGAACCGGTGCCATCGTGGGGAAGCCTGCTGCGGGAACTCGAGGGGCTGACGGCGATCTCCGGCAAGCCCTGGGTTTTCGTGCCGCTCCTCTTGCTGATTGTCTCGGTCACCTCATTTCAAGTTCTGCTTATGGATCAGGAGATGCCAGTATGACGTATCGTTCGCGAGCCGTCTCATTTTTTGCCGTGCTATTGCTGCAAGTATGCGCGGTGGCGCAAGGCGGCGGGCAATTGCGTTTTTGCCTGCATAGCGACCCCAAGACGTTCGATCCGGTACTGGTGGAGGACGATGCTTCCGAACGCGTGCGCTACATGACGGGCGGTTTCCTGATGCGTGTGAACCGCCTGACACAGGAGCTGGAGCCCGAGCTGGCCACTTCTTGGAAACTCTCGAAGGATGGACGTACGATTTCCTTTCAGTTGCGCGAGGGATTGCATTTTTCCGATGGAACGCCATTCTCAGCCGAGGATGTAGCCTTCACCATGCAGAGGCTGATGGATCCCAGCCTGCATTCGCCGACGGGTGATGCGTTCCGTTCAGGCGAAGGAAAGTTGCAGACGCAAGTAACTGCACCGAATAAGATTGCAGTGACGTTTCCGGCGCCAGTAGCGAGTCTCGACCGCAAGTTTGATCAGGTGGCTATTCTCTCGGCGAAGTCGCCGAAGAAAGAAATGGCGGTGCTCGGACCATTCTACGTGGCCGATTACAAAGCCGGTGCGTACCTGCTGTTGAATCGCAATCCGAACTACTGGAAGCGCGACGAGCAGGGCCGCACTTTGCCGTATCTCGATTCCATCCGGCTTGACATCCAACAGAACCGTGACACCGAAATGCTGCGCTTTCTGCGTGGAGAAATTGACTTGATCGACACCGTGGATGCGGAGTATTTCAACCGTGCGCAAACCGAGGAAGCCGGAAGCGCCCACGATGCTGGCGTTTCTCTCGATCCCGAACAGCTGTGGTTCAATCAGACGGCGAAGTCGCCGATTCCCGCGTACAAGCGCGCCTGGTTCCGGTCCACGAATTTTCGTGTGGCAGTTTGGGAGGCCGTCAATCGCGATGACATGGCACGCCTGGTTTACCGCGGACGCGCCCAGGCAGCGGTAGGGATGTTGTCTCCAGCCGACAAGTTTTGGTTTAACTCAGCGCTGCGCGCGCGTCCTTACGATCCACAAGCCGCTCTGAAACTGCTGGCGCAGGATGGCTTCCATTTACAGAACGGCCAACTACTGGACCGAGATGGCCACACGGTTGAGTTTTCCGTGGTAACGGGCGCGGGCAACAAGACGCGCGAACGCATGGCCACGATGATGCAGGAAGATCTGAGCAAAATTGGAATTAAATTAAGCGTTGTGACGCTCGATTTCCCGTCGCTGATTGAGCGCATCACCCGCACCTTCGACTACGAAGCCTGCCTGCTGGGCCTCACCAACATGAGTCTGGGGCCGGACGCACAGATGAACGTCTGGCTGAGCTCCGCGGAAAACCATCAGTGGAACCCGAGCCAGAAACAGCCGGAAACGGCCTGGGAGGCGGAAATCGACCGCCTCATGCGTCTGCAAGCATCCAGCCTCGATCCGAAGAAACGTAAAGACGCTTTCGACCGTGTACAGCAGATCGCGTGGGAACAGGCGCCATTCATTTACCTGGTGAATCGTCACGCTCTTTCGGCGGTTTCGCCCAAGCTGCATAATGTGCAACCCGCAGTGTTGCAGCCGTATGTTTATTGGAACATCGACCGCATCACAATGAACGCGGAAGCGGCGAGCAAATAAGACTGTGGAAACATTGTTAAACATTTCGCTCTCGGCCCGCTACGGCAACAAGCCTGACGTGCTGCGCGACGTTTCGTTCGCGATCGGCCGGGGGGAGATCCTCGGGCTGGTCGGCCCCAGCGGCTGTGGCAAGAGCACACTGTCGTTGGCGATTCTGCGGTTGCTGCATTTGAAGCGTGGCGAAGCGCGCGGCTCCATCGAATTCCAAGGCCGCGACTTGATGCAACTGCGGGAGCGCGAGATGCGCGCTCTGCGGGGCAAGGAAATCGGTCTCGTCCTGCAAAGTCCGCTGGCCTCGCTGAATCCGGCCTTGCGTATCGGCACGCAACTCACCGAAGCCTGGCGTGCTCACGTTCGCGGCTCGCAGGAAGAATGCCAGCAGGCAATCCGGCAAACGCTGGAAACGGTGAGCCTGCAATCCGACGACGAATTCCTGCGGCGCTACCCTTCGCAGCTCAGTGTGGGGCAGGCTCAGCGCGTGTTGATTGGGATGGCCGTGCTGCACAGGCCAGCGCTGCTGTTGGCCGACGAGCCCACCAGCGCGCTTGATCCTGTTACACAATCGGAAATCTTGAAGCTTTTTGCCGATCTCAGCCGGCGATTCAATATGGGTATCCTGTATATTTCGCACGATCTGTTGTCAGTCGCGGCCATCAGCCATCGCGTCGCGGTCTTATCTGCAGGACAGGTTGTGGAGTGTGCGGAAACAGCGCAGGTTTTCCGCAACCCTTCCCATCCTTATACGCGCGCGCTTGTAGATTCGATTCCGTTGCAAGCCCTGAATGAACTGGCCGGAGGACAGCGTCTTGCAGCGCGGGGCGCGGCGTCCGGGACTACGCTCTAGGCAGAGCTTCCGGTAACAAACGCTTTTCCGCTTGCTGCATTGCTTCGTAAATCTGATCGAAACTCTCAATTGCGAACAGCAGTTTGTGGATTTCGTCGACCTTCACGGGAGTTGCCAGCACCGCATCCAGATTGAAATTGCGCACTTCGCACTTTCCGCTGATCACATTCAGGCATTCGCCGTGCGAGCTGATCACGCCGCTGCCATAGACTTTCACCTTGCCATCCTGGCGGATGAGGCCGAACTCGACCGTGTACCAAAAAAGGCGGCCAATACTCTCCAGAATCGCCTTGTCCTGCACGCGAGCGCATACGGCTCCGTAGTGTTGCAGGAAGTTCGCGAAAACTTTGTGCGCGTGCATGGGAACATGGCCGAAGACGTCGTGGAAAATATCGGGCTCGGGCGTGTAGTCAATCGAAGTGCGATCACGCAGCCAGGTGGTGGTTGGAAAACGGCGAGCAGCCAGCATTTCAAAAAATGCGTCGGGAGGCATGAAGCCACTAACTGGCGTCGTCGCCCAACCAGTGCGTGGCTCGAGCCGTTTCGTGATTTCCCGCAAATTTGGGATTTGGTCCGAGCGCAGGCCGATGACATCGTACCCATCGAGATACTCGCGGCACGCCCACTCCTCGAGCTGTGGCAAGCGCCTGCCAACCAGATCCGCCCATACGGACTGATGCTCGGAGGTGTACCTTGAGTAGTCTTGCTCGATCAAGAACGGTTGTGCGATTTTGAGAGATGCACTCGCCATAAACTCTTTCGAACCACTGCAGCTGACAAGTTCAGTCTCGCACCGGTAGAGAGTCGGGTGAAGGTTACGACCGGTGCCCAGCGATTGCTCGCCCGACTGCACGAACCCGAGCAATTGGTCCCGTATATCAGAGTCTAGGAGGGTGGGAAGGGCTCGAACAGCCGAGAAGCACTGGTTGATTATTCATTAGCTTACTGTTTATAGACAATTGTGACACTTAACTTTACGATCGTTAAGTGGAGGACTAAACTACGATGTCGTTCGCCAATCCCCATAAACTGCTCGACGATCTCGGGTGGAGCATTCTCGAACTCCTGCAGCGGAACGCCCGCTTGTCATTTGCGGAACTCGGACGCCGTGTCGGCTTATCCACACCCGCAATCACCGAACGGATCCGGCGCATGGAGGAAGCGGGCATCATCACGGGCTATCACGCTTCGGTCGATCCCTCGAAGGCTGGATTTCCGATTGTGGTTTACATGCGCCTCGCCATCTCGGGGGGAGAGAATATGGTCAGCCGCGCGACGGTTGCGCTGAAACGCATTCCGGAAGTTCTTGAGTGCCATCGCGTCACGGGAACGGATTCGTTCATCCTGCGCGCCAGCTTGCTATCTGTTGCGCATTTAGAATCGCTCATTGACCGATTGACGCCATTCGGAATGACGTCAACCTCTACCGTGCTTTCGTCTCCAGTACCCTACCGGGCTTTGCGCGCGGATCATCCGGGCGCGCAGCCGAAGCCTGGTAAGCCGTGATTACACTGCCTGCCCCGCGCAAAAGCCCGAGGCCCACGCCCACTGGAAATTGAATCCACCCAAGTGTCCAGTAACGTCGACGACTTCGCCAATAAAAAACAAACCTGGCACTTTGCGACTCTCCATAGTCTTGGCGGAAAGCTCGCGAGTATCGACGCCGCCAGCGGTGACTTCCGCCTTGTCATAACCTTCCGTGCCCTCCGGAATGACTTCCCAGTGGTGAGCCAGTCGTTCCATTTCCGCAAGGCCACGGTTCGTCCAATCTTGTGGAGGGTGCTGGTTAACCCAACGATCCGCCAAGCGGTTTGGGAGCACGATTCGAAATGCGCTCTTCGCAGCCGCCAAATCCCGCCGCGCGTTGAGTTCTCGCAGCGGAGCAGTCACATCCAGCCCGGGAGCAAGATCGATTGCGATGGGCGTGGATTTCTTCCAGTACGAGGAAATTTGGAGAATCGCAGGACCGCTGAGGCCGCGGTGCGTGACCAACAGTTTCTCGCGAAATGGCGGCGCACCGCCCAGAGAAATTGAAACAATTGCCTCGGCAGACACTCCTGCTAAATCGCAATAGCGCTCGCGGTCTTCGGGCGATAGTGTGAATGGAACCAAGGCAGGGCGGCACTCGACAATGGCCAATCCGAACTGCCGGGCAAGCTCGTAGCCGAGAGCCGTAGCCCCCATCTTCGGAATCGACAGGCCGCCGGTCGCGACAACCAGCGACGCCGCCTGGAATTCATTTCCGGCCGCTTGCAGGCTGAAACCGCCGTCGTGGCGCACTTCCGAAGCGCCTGCATTCACCAGAATCTGGACTCCCGCATCCTTGCATTCCTCTTCCAGCATGCTCACAATGGAGCGCGCGGAACCGTCACAGAAAAGCTGCCCAAGCGTTTTCTCGTGGTAGGGAATGCGATGTTTCTCAACCAGAGCGATGAAATCCGTCGGCGTGTAACGCGCCAGCGCGGACTTGCAGAAATGCGGATTCTCCGAGAGAAAGCTCTCCGGCCGGCAGTACAGGTTCGTGAAATTGCAGCGCCCGCCACCAGAGATGAGAATCTTTTTCCCCACCCGGTCCGCGCACTCGAGCACAATCACGCGCCGCCCTCGGCGTCCGGCTTCGAGGGCGCACATGAGACCGGCAGCTCCGCCGCCTAGAATAACGACATCAAAAGTTCGGATCACGCGCGAAGGAAGATTGGCTCCCGTAGCCATACTAGCTTGTGTGGGACCTTGCATTTAGATAAAAACTGGAGCACGCGGGCGAGACGCCCGTGCCACACGAGCGCACTGATATATTGGAGAAGTCTTTTGACCGCATTTGCATGGGCGCTACAACCACAACTCCGAATCAACGCGAAGCAGATTTGATCGCTCGCATCAAGGCGGGCGAACGCGAACTCTTTTACGAGTTGATCCAGCCCTATCAGCGCTCGGTGTATGCATCTGCCTATTCCGTGCTCGGCAATGCGGCCGACGCCGAAGATGCCGCGCAGGAAGCATTTCTAAAAGCACTCACGCACATTGGCCAGTTTCGCGCGGAAGCAAAATTCAGCACGTGGCTGGTGCAGATTGCGCTCAACGAAGCGCGCCAGCGCGCTCGCAAGGACCGCAAGGGATTGTATTCCTCCATCGATGAAGGCGCGCAGGACGATGATGGGGAGTATTTTCCCATCGACTACGCTGACTGGAGGGAGATTCCTTCGGAAACCCTGCAACGCAAGGAATTGAAAGACGCTTTGCAGCGGGCGCTGGAGGCGCTCAAGCCCAAGTACCGCGAAGTGCTCGTGCTGCGCGATATTGAGCACCTGAGCATCACAGAAACTGCCGAGGCGTTGAACATCACCGAAGCCTCGGTAAAAACACGGTTGCTGCGGGCACGGCTCATGATGCGCGACGCCCTGGCACCCGGATTTGACGGCAGTTGGAGCCTTGGCTCCCCCACGTACAAGAAAGTACGCTCGTTCTAAGTACGCTCGTTCTATAAGGAAAGGCACTGCGTTGAACGACCAGCACATTATCGAGATCGACTGCGAACACGTGATATTGCAGATCTCCAACTACATTGAAGGGGAGATCAGCCCGGAGTTGCGCGCTCGCATGGAAGCGCATATCCAGGGATGCAAGCACTGCACCGCGATTCTCGACGGCACGTCCAACACCATACGGCTGCTGGCCGACGGGAAAGCTTTGGATCTACCTTCTGGCTTTAGCGAGCGCTTGCGGCGGCGCCTTGCAGCGCACATCGAAAAAGAATAACCGCACCTGCCTTCCATCTAGCGGGCGCGGACGATATTGGCCGGATCCGCCTTCAGTATTAGCGACTCGCCCACGCGAACCAAACGGCCAGAAATGTTTACTGGCTCTCCCACCCGGTCGAGAATTGCCGCAGGTGGCATTGACCGTCCGGCAGCATCCGCCAGCAGATAGAGATCGGAACTGCCTCCAGAGTTTCGCACCAGCACCGCCGGTGGAATGCCTCCGCTAATGCAGCGCGCGGCGCAGTCGCGGTGGACCTTTCCTTCTCCGGGGTTCATGACTCCCAAGAAGCATTTGCTGTCCACAATTTCGCCGGCGACAGTAACGGGGCCGAGATCGACTTCGGGCGTTTCCGCTGCGTTCGTAGGATTGTCAACAATGATCGAACCGGGAACGACTTCAATCATTGTTCGTTCATTCATAGTTCGTTCATTCATAGTTCGTTCATTCATCACGCGTCCACCCTTGGTTCCTACATCGCGATGAATTAACTTCCCTTGCAGGCGCACGGACTTTCCTGCGAACGCGTGTACCTGTTCGTCAGCGCCATGTTTGCCCAGGCTCACCAATAAATAGCGCGACTGTTCGGTGACGAGCGTGGGATACGGCTGCTCGACCAGCACGCCTTTCCAAGTCTGCGTCCGCGAGAACTCAAAGAACGCGGGTGGAAAGCCGGACTGGTTGCTCACCAGCGTCAGCGCGGTCAAGCACGCTCCGGCCAGCGAGCCCCCAACAACCCAGCGCACCAGGCGGCCAATTCCCGGTGGTGTTTTCGGCACGTAGCCAACAAAGAACTCCTTGCTTGAGTGCACCTCGGCACTGGAAATACGGGAAGACTCGACGGGAGTGCCCGGATCATTGGGAACGGGATTCACCCAAACACTCCCGTTCACAATTCGTGTTGCGAATGTAGAAACCTTCTCCGGAAACGGCGGCGGTGACGCGCCTGTTTCCGGAAGATATTGAAAACCGTGCCACGGGCAAGTGACGCATCCATCGATAATCCGGCCTTCTCCGAGCGGCCCGTTCTGGTGCCGGCACACATTGGAGAGCGCGGACACTTTGCCGTCATAGCGGAAGATGGCAATGCGCTCACCGCGCAACGAGACCACGGTCGCACATTTTTCTGGAATTGTGCCGACAGGGCAAGCCTCAACAAAACCGTCGGAAACCGCACCGAGCGCTCTGTGATCAACTCGCCACTCGCGCCATGCCGCCACCATGTGCAACGACAGAACCGTTACCAGTCCGGCAATCAAGAATGCCGCGGGTACTGGGCTTTTCTGCGACTGCAGAGCGCCCAGCGTCACGTGAGCCACAAGCAGACCGTAGGCCACGTAGACCAGCATGTGCAGCGCTTTCCAAATCGGAGGCGCCAGATTCTTCAGCCAGAAGTCGTGGCTCGTGGCCGCCATCAGAAAAAGGATGACGAGCGCGAGAAACCCAAGTTGCTGAAATGGAAACTCCGCCAGACTGCCGAAACGCTGATTCGAGGTCAGAAGACTGACCAGTGGATCTGCATTGCCAAATCCGTGGAACTGGACAATGGCAAAACCACCGTGCGCCAGTCCCAGAAGAAACGTCGTCACGCCCAGGTGACGGCGGTTATAGAGCAGAGGGAGGAAACGCGAGTCCAAACGGCAGAGCGGACCAATGCACAACACCACGTGAAGAAGAAGAAAGGCAGCGGTGCCGAACGCGCGAATCAGCAGCGTCTCCGCCGTCGCATTGGGGAACGACCAGGCGCCCACACCAACGAACGTTCCAATATAGACCACGACGCCTACGGCAATCACCGTGTCGTAGAGGCGCTTTTGCCGGTTCCAGCCGATGGCCTGGTACTGGTGGCTCATGGGCGGGTTCCGGGCGGAGGTTCGGGGGCATGAGAGATTACCGGAGCCGGCGGTGCTGGAGCTCGGTCGCGCGCGACTAAACCAGCCGCCACCAACACAGGCAAAACCAATGCCAGCACAAACAGCACTCGACGATGCACCGTGCGCAGCGGCTGAATCATCGGTGCGGATTCCCTTCCGGCGGTGGCTCGGTCTGTCCCGCGATCCAGCGGCGCAACAGAATCGGCCAGAATGCGACCACTCCAGGAAAAATCAGTAACCGGAATCCGACACCACTCCCGCGCGAATCGGGATCCAGCCGCATGACCCCAACCGTCACGAAGGCAATCGCAAATATTGCGCCGAGGAGCGTATAGACGTAGAACGCATAGACCACTACCCGCGCGAAATGTTCGTATCCGGTCATGAAATCAGCCGCTAGCGTCCTGAGCCTGAAGTCCGTTGAACGAATTGAAAACGGGTTGGGTAGGGCACGGCTTCAGCCGTGCCAAAAAGCATACTAGAACCCCGGGGCTTTAGCCCCCGAGGTAACGATTGACGAAGAAGCAGAACTCATCAGCGGATATCAGATTCAGGACACTCGAACTGGTTTCATATTTCACAAATATTTCTCCGAGGGTGGGTACCTCACCTCAGGGGCTAAAGCCCACTTCTTTGAGTCTGCAGACGTCACGGCTGAAGCCGTGACCTACCCAAAACCGTTGATGAGACCAGCCTCAGCCGTCTTGCCGCCGCTATCCCTAGCGTCCCATCGTCAGCACCACCCGGAACCGCACCTTGCTGCTGATCATCTGCTGGTATCCTTCGGCAACCCGCTCCAGCGGGTAGCGTTCAATCATGGGACGGACACCGGTTCGAGCGCAGAAGCGGACGGTGTCCTCGGAATCCGTGGCTGTGCCCGCAGCCCAGCCTTGCACCGACCGGCGGCCCATGATGAGCGCCAGGGGACTGATCTCCATCGGTTGTCCCGGTGCGGCGACGATCAGCAGCTTGCCATTCATTCCAAGGCCGTCCGTCAAGGAGGCGATCGCCTTGCTATCCGGTGCGGTGGCCAGGATCACGCGCGCGCCGCCCAGCTTTTGCAGTTCCTTGGCGGCATCCACGGCTGCTGAATCGATGTACTGCGCCGCTCCCAGTTGCTTGGCCAGCGGCGCTTTGTCCGCGCCGCGCGCAATGGCGACGGTATGGAACCCCATCTTGCTGGCAAACTGCACACCCAGATGCCCCAGCCCTCCCAGCCCATGCACCGCGACCAAATCCCCCGGCCGGGCACCAGTGTTACGCAGTGAGTTGAAGGTAGTGATGCCGGCGCAAAGCAACGGCGCAGCTTCATCGGCGGAAATGCCGTCGGGCAGCGCTGCTACCCCATCTTCGGGAGTGATCATGTACTCCTGGTAGCCGCCATCGTAGGAAATGCCGCAGATTTTCTGATTTGCGCACAGCGCGAAATCGCCGCGACGGCAGGGGTCACATTTAAAGCAGTGCCCCCCGTGCCAGCCGACGCCTACCCGCTGACCAGCTTTCCAAAGAGTAACGCCCGCGCCGACCGAGTCGACCAGGCCCGCAACTTCGTGTCCGGGAACGCGTGGATATTGAATTCCGGGCCAGTATCCTTCCTTTACGAGCGAGTCGCTGTGGCAAATGCCACAGGCTTCGACCTTGATACGAACTTGTCCGGGGCCAGGTTGAGGAATCTCGCGCTCCACCATTTCCCAATCCCCGCCTGCTTTTGAGACTTGCACCGCCCTCATTGTCGCCATGAATTTCCTTTCTTATGAATCAGAAAACTGCAAATCTCACTAGGCGGGTGCCCGGTCCTTGTCGCGTATTGTGCGACAGGGCGGGGAGTTCCAACTATTTCTGTGAAACTGCGGGCACCTGGTTCTCGCCCACCTGCTGACGCCACATCGCGTAGTAAAGACCTTTGTTGTCCAGCAGTTCGTCGTGGCGTCCCGCCTCCGCAATCCGGCCTTTTTCCAGAACGAAAATGCGGTCAGCATGCATAATCGTCGACAGCCGATGCGCGATCAGGATCGTGATGCCATCCTGCACCCGCGCCACCTCCCGAATCGTACGGCTAACCTCTTCTTCGGTCAGCGAATCGAGCGAGGATGTAGCTTCGTCAAACACCAGCAATTGCGGTTGGCGTAGCAAAGCGCGCGCAATCGAAAGCCGCTGCTTCTCACCGCCCGAGAGCTTTACTCCGCCTTCGCCAATGACCGTATCCAATCCGCGGTCGGCGCGGTCGAGCAAGGTCTGCACCGAAGCCTTATTCAGCACATCCATGCACTCGGCATCGCTGGCGCCTGGCTTCACAAACTGCAAATTCTCACGGATCGAGCCGGAGAATAGCTGCGAATCCTGCGTCACGAAGCCAATGCGTTCGCGAAACAGGTCCAGATCAATCCGGCTCCCCGAAATGTCGTTATAGAGGATCTGCCCCGACTGCGGCGGATACAGCCCCACCAACAGCTTGACCAGGGTAGTCTTGCCCGCGCCGGAAGGCCCGACGAACGCAATCGTATCCCCGCGCGCCGCGCTGAACGAAATGCCTTTCAACGCAGGCTCGGTCGCCGTAGGATGCGTGAACGTCACCCCATCGAACTGCAGCGTGAGCAAGTCGTCCAAAGGCTCTGGATTCTCCGGCTTCGGGTCGCGCGGTGTATTCATGATGTTCTGGAAGTTCTTCAGCGACACTTCCGTTTCGCGATAGGTCCCAATAATCGATCCCAACTCTTGTAACGGCCCGAAGATGAAGAAGGAATAGAACAGCAGCGAGAAATATGTTCCCACCGAAATCTGATGCCGGAAGATAAGGTAAAACAAAAGGAAGAGGAGCGAAGTCCGCAATGCGTTGACGATGGTGCCCTGAATGAAACTCAAGCTGCGTAGGTAGCGTATTTTCCGCAACTCCAACTGGAGAATCTTGCCGGTTGTGTTATTGAGCCGCGAGATTTCCTGCTGCGCCAGACCCAGGCTCTTGACCAACTCAATATTCCGCAGCGATTCGGTCGTCGCTCCCGCCAGCGCGGTGGTCTCGGCCACAATCGTCTTCTGGACCTTCTTAATGCGGCGGCTCAGCATCGAGCTAATCCATCCCAGCAACGGCACAGCCACAAAGAACGCTGGAGCGATGGTCCAGTGCGTCTTGAAGGCATAGATGACAACAAAACCCACACCAATCAGCGAGGTGAACATGACGTTCACGAAAGCAGTAATAAACTTCTCCACATCCGAGCGCACCCGCTGTAGCTTCCCCAGCGTTTCGCCGCTGCGCTGATCTTCAAACACCGAATAAGGAAGCTCCAGCGAATGCCGCAGTCCGTCCGTGTACATCTGTGCGCCAACCTGCTGCGTGATCAAGTTGACGAAGTAATCCTGAAAGTTCTTCGCCACCCGCGATACAAAGGCCACGCCCACAGCCAGCCCCAGCAGGAAACCAACGCCATGTAGAAATACGGAAAAGTCTTGCGGCGGACGGATCGCGTACCCATCAATCAGGTGCTTCGCAATCAGGGGGTCCAACAGCGAGAAAATCTGGTTCGTAGCCGCCAAAAGCAGGGCCACCACCACGAGTTTCCAATAGCTTTTGAGGTAATTGAGCAGAATTTTCATAGCTGGTAGGGAGCCTCAGGCAAAATCCAGACTTACTGACATCTAAAGATGACCGGAGCGCAGCTCGTGATGCACGAATTTCAGGATTGCCCGAACGCTCGGTTTGCGGCGAAGCATTTCCCACGCAGCTACTTCCGTGCATCCAGCCGTCATAGAACCTTGGTACCGTCTCTAGTACCTTAGTTACAGTTCCCCGCACCAAAGGGTACGACCTGCACAAGCACTACTTCCCCTAGTATTCGATAAACTAAGTACCACAACTAATTGATTCTCTCCGCGCCCGTGACCAAAGTAATTTCCAGAAAACCCCAATAAAACCCGATAAAACCCAAAGATTCGCCTTGACCTAGGCTGTTTTCGGGTTGCGCTAGACTCGAACCCGAAGTTAGCCCCGCGAATGGTGAATACAGCGCGAATCTGCTTCCCCGCTAAAACAAGCGTGGCCGCAGGCGAGGATACAACCGGTGAGAGAAACTCAAGGCAACACGGACGCTCGGGAAGTGATGAACATTCGCCAGGCTAGTGAATACCTGGGGGTCAGTCCGGACACGTTGTACAAGTACGTTGGCGAAAACAAGATTCCAGCCTTCAAGCTGGGTAACCGCTGGCGCTTCAAAAAGTCCAAGCTCGACGAGTGGATGGAAGAGCAGTCCAGCGAAGCGGAAGGTTACGCGAAGCGGAAACAGAAGGCGCGGGCAGCTGCGCACTAACAAAGGCGGACACACATGTTTGGATTTGGCGCAAAGTCGATCGTGGGTCTGGATGTAGGTTCTTCCAGCATCAAGGCTGTCGAACTGAAAAAGACCCGCACGGGAATCGAAGTGTTGCACGTCGGTCTCGAGCCGCTGGGGCCGGATATGGTCGTGGACTCGATGATCGTGGATTCCGGCACGGTTTCCTCGGCCATCTCAAAGTTGTTCACCGATAGCCAGATTAAACAGAAATCCGTGGCCACCGCGGTCAGCGGCCACTCCGTCATCGTGAAAAAGATTTCCCTGCCCGCCATGAGCGACGACGAGCTGGCGGACACGATCCAGAAGGAAGCCGCGCAGCACATTCCCTTCGACCTTGCCGACGTGAACCTCGACTATCAGATTCTGTCAGACGACGCCGGCAGCCCGACCATGGATGTTCTCCTGGTGGCGGTGAAGAAGGACAAGATTCTCAACTACACCAACGTACTCTCGATGGCGGGACGCACTCCGGCTATCGTGGACATCGATGCGCTGGCCCTGCTCAATTGCTACGAATACAACTACGAGCCGGCTCCCAATCAAGTTGTGGCGCTGCTCAACCTGGGCGCCAGCGTGATGAACATCAACATCGTCAAGGGTACAACGCCGCTGTTTCCGCGCGACGTCAGCGTGGGTGGACACCAGTACACGGATTCGCTGCAGAAGGAACTCGATCTCAGCTTTGAAGATGCGGAAGCGCTCAAGCTGGGCCAAAAGGTAGGCACGGTCAGCGAAGACGCCAAGCAACCGATTCTGCAACAGGTGACGGAAATCATCGTCCTGGAAATTCAGAAGACGTTTGACTTCTTCCGCGCCAGCGCCGCGGGTGAGCACATTGAAAAGATTTTCCTCGCGGGTGGATCGGCCAAGGTGCCGGGACTGCTCGAGGCCTTGCGCCAGGAGTTCTCGCTACCGGTGGAGGTGCTGAATCCATTCCAGCGCATCGCGTCTCCTGCAACGGGCGCTGGGATCGGAATGATCGAGGACAATGCGGGCCAGATGGCTGTGGCCGTGGGCTTGGCCCTGAGGAGCTTTGAAACCCTATGATCCGAATCAATCTGCTCGGAAATGCGAAACCGAAGGGCAAGCGCGGAACACCAGCCGTGTCCGCCCCGTCCATGGGAGAAGGCGGCTCGATACTGGTGAAAGCCGTGGCTGCCATGCTCGTCCTGACCGCATTGAATGGCGGCTACTGGATGATCCTGGACAAGCAGAAACGCGACATCGCCGCGCAGATGGCGGTAGCTGAGCGCAAGAACCGCGAGCTTTCCGATGTCAAGGCGCGTTACCTCGAGCGCCAGCACGAAGCCCAAAACTACAAGCGCCGCGTCGATGTCATCGATCAGTTGCGCGCGGGTCAATCCGGCCCCGTCAACCTGATGAACACCGTGGGCGACACCGTCAACAAAACTGAAGCAGTCTGGCTCAACACCATGAAAGATCAGGGCAACGCGATCGATCTGGAAGGCTACGCACTGAGTTCCGATGCGGTCGCCACCTTGATTGCCAACCTGCAGAAGACGGGGTACTTCAAGACCGTGGAGATCAAGGAAAGCGTGCAGGACGCGCAAGTCAAGGAAGTCCAGGCATTCCTCTTCACCCTGACGTGTGAAAAGGGCGGCAGCAACGCCGACGGCGAGAAGGCTGCCGGCGACAAGGCTGGCGCGAAGGCGAAGTCCTAAGAGTTTCGAGAGTTTCTAGGGTTAGGGAGTTCTGGGTTACGGAGTTCTAAGAGGCGGCCTATGGCGAATTTTGGAGAAATGACGGGCGAGAAACAATGGCTGGTGGCTGTGGGCGGCGTACTTCTGCTCACCACGGCGCTCTACTTCACCTTGTTCCGCGGTATGCGGGATGAGAATGCGGCGGCGCAAACGGCGCTCGAAACCAAGGTGTCGGAAAACACCCAGCTCGAACAGTACCGGCCCAAGCTGGCGGACATGGAGCGGCAAGTTGCCAATCTGAAACAGCAGCTCGAAATCGAACGCAAGATCGTTCCCGACGACAAGGAGCTTGAGCAGTTCATCAAAATGGTGGACGCCGAAGCCGCCAAGGCCGGAATCGAGATTCGCCGCTATACCGCGAAACCGGTCAGCGCTAAGGATTTCTATTCAGAAATGCCGTTTGAACTGGAAATCGATGGCCCCTACTTCTCGGTCCTGAATTTCTTTGACCGTCTCGGGAAGACCGAGCGCATCGTCAACGTCTCCAGCCTGCTGATGGCCAACACGAAGAGAACGAGCGATGCCAAGGCCAAGGGCACTTACCAGTACGCGCCCGGCGAAAGTGTTGTGGCAACCTGTCTGGCAACCACGTTCTTCAGTCACGACTTGACCCCGGCGCCGGATGCGGCCGGAACCAAGCCCGGACAACCGGCTGCGGCTGGGACGAGATAAGGAATCTTATGAAACTGAGCGCGGGAATTTTGCTAGTGACATTGACGGCAGGCTTGGCAACGGTGAACTCTGCCTTAGCCCAGAACCCCAACATCCTGCAGAACGTGCAGGACAAGATGAACGGCGTCCAACAGCAGAAGAAGGCGGCCAGCGATGAAGCCTTGTCTGGCACGGCATCGTCTGGCACGGCATCGTCTGCCAAGTCATCGTCTGCCACCTCCAAGCCCGCGGCGGCGACGCCTGCCAAACCCTCCGCTTCTGCGTCCGCGAAATCCGCCAGCGCACCAGCAGCGGCGAAACCTGCGCCCGTAGCTTCCGCGAAGGCTCCGGCGAAGCCTGCAACCCCCAAGCCTGTGGCGGCGAATGCTAAAGCCTCCAGCGCTTCAGCTTCTAGCTCGAAGAGCGTAGCTCCCGCCCCGGCCAAGGTGGCCTCGGCGAAGACTGCCCCCGCGAAGTCAGAGAAGCCAGAGAAGAAAGACGTGAAGCCTGCCACGGCTGCCGTGGCCAGCGCCGGAACCGCAACCGCCGCTACGGCAAAGAACGACACGGCTAAGAAAGACGACACCAAAGACGAGATCCCGGAAAAGAAGGAAGAGCGCTATATCACCGCCGGGAACCGGCGCGATCCCTTCATCAGCCCCGTCGTGCAGCACATGAGCGGCGCAGGCTGCAGCACCGGGAAACGCTGCCTGGCCATCGATCAGATTGCTCTGCGCGGCATCGTCAAGTCCGAAGCCGGCATGATTGCCGTCGTCGTCAACAGCCTCGACAAGGCCTATTTTCTGCGGGAGAACGATCCCGTGTTCAATGGCTACGTGTTGAAGATCAGCGGAGATTCCGTCGTATTCAAGGAAACCGTGCAGGACAAGCTCGGGCACTTGAGCACGCGTGATGTCGTCAAGAAGATTACGACCCCGGCAGTCTAGAGGATTGCAGTTTCGGGGATTGCAGATTTTGGAACAAACGGTTTTTTGTACGAGACTTTTGCACGAAGGAACACCCGGCCGAGCCGGGTGTCAGGGAGAAGCGAGATGCGGAAGCAATTGCTGGCTATAATTCTGACGCTGCTGCTGACCAACCAGTTGGTGGTAGCGCAAACCCTAGGCGCCACGGACCGCGCTACCAACGCGGCTTCGGGGTCCGCCGCGCGCGCCAACTTGAAGCGCGTGCAGGTGGCGGGAACGTCGGATGGGCTTCAGGTGGAACTCACCTCGAGCGCGCCGGTCGTGCCCCAGGTAACCACGCTCGCGGGTCCGCCGCGGCTCGTGCTCGACCTGCCCAATACCTCGCTGGCTACTGCCCTGCGCCGCATCGCGGTCGACCGCGACGGCATCAAGGCGGTGCGCCTCGGCGAAGGCACACAGGCGACCCGTGTCGTTATCGACATGGCCGAGACGCGTGACTACCAAGTCTCCGCCGATGGCAACCGCTTGATCGTTACCTTTAGGAGCAAAGCGCCGGCGACGACGGTCCCGGCCACCAGCGCCTCCGCTTCGCCGTTCGCGCCCAAGACTGAGCCCGCTTCCGCCGCTAAAACGGCGCCTGCCGCAGCCCCAGCCGTCGCCGCCAACACCACTAACGACGTCATCTTCATGGAGCCTATCGGCAAAACGGAAGTTTCCACCAAAGCTTCCGAACCAACGCCGGTCCGCGCTCTCGACGCCGCCGCCAAGTTTGCCGAGAAGCCGCTCGACGGCATGACCACCACAACCACCAGCGCCACGCTCAAGGCCTCCGATCTCAAGGCCGACGATACGCAAAGCAGCAGTCCCGCCAAGTCTGACGCGGCTTTGGGAGCCAAGTCGGATGCAGCCGTGAACATGGCCGCGGAACAGAAAACGCAGCGCTCGCAGCAACCCGCCGCCGTCGGCGCCAAGTACACAGGCGAACCCATCTCGGTCAATCTGAAAGACGTCGACCTCAAGGACTTCTTCCGCTTGATCCACGAGATCAGCGGCCTTAACGTCGTCCTCGATCCGATGGTGAAAGGCAATCTCACCCTGGTCCTCGACGATGTGCCGTGGGATCAGGCGCTCGACATCGTTTTGAAAAACAACGACCTCGACCGCAAACTCGAAGGCAACGTGCTTCGCGTAGCAACTATCGACACGCTCAAGAAAGAAGCGGAAGAGCGCCACGCACAGCAGGATGCGGAAACTCTGGCCGTTGAAAAAGTCACGGTAACCCGCTTCCTGAGCTACGCCCGTTCCAAGGACGTATTGCTCACTGCCAAGAAGCTTCTCAGCATCCGCGGTGATGTGGTTGCAGATGACCGCACCAACTCGCTCATCATTCAGGACATCCCAACCGTCATCCCGAACATCGACCGCCTCCTGTCCCAGCTCGACCGCAAGACACAGGAAGTGGAAATCGAAGCCCGCGTCGTGGCTGCCACTCGCAGCTTCGCTCGCGATATCGGTACCCAGTTTGGTTTTGGCTGGGGCAACGGACACTCGGCCGCGGGTGGAGCTACGGCCGCTGGCACGTCGCCAATCCAAGTCAATGGCCTGACGCCGCTCTACCAAACGGTCGGCGGTTCCGGAAGTGGTGCTGGATCTCAGATTCCACTGTTTTCGAATCTGGGCGCTCTCAGCCCAACCAGCGCTCTTAGCTTTGTCAATTTCTCCAACAATATCCGTCTCGACGCCATCCTCACGATGGCGGAGTCGCGGGGCTTGCTCAAGATTCTGTCCCGTCCCCGTGTGGTCACGCAAAACAACATCCAGGCAGTGGTCAAGCAGGGTGTGAAATTTCCGATTGTGACGGTGGCCACGGCGTTCAGCCCTCCAACCATCAGCTACATTGACGCGTTCCTGCGTCTCACGGTAACGCCCCAGATCACGTCGGAAGGCACCATCTTCCTCAACGTGGACGTGGAAAACACCACGCCGGACTTTGGCAACACGGTTCAAGGCAACCCGACGCTGATCACGCAACAGGCCACCACGCAGGTTCTGGTGACCGATGGCGGCACGGTCGTCATCGGCGGTGTTATCCAGACCCAGAACAGCCTTGAAGTGAAGCAGGTTCCGTTGCTCGGTGACGTTCCATACCTCGGCAACCTGTTCAAGCGGCGCACGGTTTCCACCGCCACGCAGGAGCTGATTTTCTTCATCACTCCGCACATCATGCAGACCTAGTAAAGACAATGGAGGCACGGGCGTCACGCCCGTGCCCTTCCTTCTCCAAGTCTGACAACGACGTTAAGAAGCGTACCTGCTAGCGGTCAAGACTCCGGTCGGGCCGCTGGTGGGGATCGCAAGCCTCTGTGATACCTGTAAGCACAGCCCGTGTGGCGTGGACGCCTCGCCCGCGATTCCCATCCCCGCAGTCCTAATCTTCATAAAATGTTCCGAGAGGGTGCCCCGTCCTTGTCGCGACAGCGACAGGGCGGGTTCTGAGCCAAGTCGACAAAACCTGCCCTGAGAGAAGCCAAAGGGGCGGGATTCCCTTATTCGACTCCCTCCGCCCTTTCTCACGTAAAATCAATCTGGACGAAAACCCGAACGTCTATACACGTGATGGATTATTCAAACCGGCTGCGAACCCTCTCCACCAATCTTCCGCAGGATTTCCTCCTCATCACCCACCTGCCCAACATCCGCTACCTCTGCGGATTTACAGGGAGCGCCGGCGCGCTCTTGGTCGGTGGAGCCCAACCGGTATTTTTCACCGATGGCCGCTATACAGAACAGGCTCGTGAAGAAGTGCGCGACGCCCGTATCGTTGTCGAAAAGAAGCCTCCCGTAACTTCCGCGGCGCACTGGTTGAATAAGAAACGCGGCTCGGCTTCCGTCGGCATCGAAAGCGACCACCTGACCGTCACCGCCGAGGCCCGCTTCCGATCGCTTCTCCCCAAGCGTTTTCGTCTTGGTTCCACTTCCGGAATTGTCGAACGCCTTCGCAGGATCAAGGACGCCGCCGAGATCGAACGCCTCCGCCGCGCAGTCCATCTTGGATCCAGCCTCTTTTCCGCGATGCTGAAAACCATCCGTCCAGGAACTGCCGAGGCCTCAGTCGCCGCCAAGCTCGAG
>Ga0210384_10002272_pt1 | contig 23776 bp, 14 predicted proteins | sample IncBWH2MmetaG_FD_160574 | JGI IMG/M metagenome (GOLD analysis project Ga0210384, IMG submission 160574) | Forest soil microbial communities from Barre Woods Harvard Forest LTER site, Petersham, Massachusetts, United States - Inc-BW-H-2-M | ecosystem: Environmental > Terrestrial > Soil >...
GAATTTCCATATCTTCGAGGGAGTCAATGGCGACGCCGCACTTGCCGACCTCGCCTTCGCTCTGCGCGTGGTCGGAGTCGTATCCCATGAGCGTGGGCAGATCAAACGCAACCGAGAGCCCGCCTCCGCCGTGGGCCAGCAGATACTTGTAGCGCTGGTTGGTCTCTTCCGGCGAAGCGAAACCGGAGAACTGACGCATGGTCCACAACCGGCCGCGGTATCCGGTAGCGTGGATGCCGCGCGTGAACGGCGGCTCTCCGGGATGGTTCAAATATTTTTCGTACGACCAGTCTTCCGGCAGGTCAGCCTCGGTGTAGAGCCGGCGCACCGGATAGCCTGAGATGGTCGTAAAGCGCGCGTTGCCATGCTCATCAAGGTTGGTTCCGGTGGGCGCGCCGATGGGCTTTTCAGGGGATTTCTCCAGCGCGGGCGCGAGCGTCTCTTCTGCCCATTGTTTCTCGGAGTCGGATGGATGTCGGCCCTCAAAGACGTCGTGAATCAGGCTCTCGGCAACGTCTTTTTTCTTCTGGGGCATGTGCGCTACTTGTAATGATAGCAGCGGAAGAAGGCGATTTCACCACGGAGACACGGAGAATTGGGTAAGTACGAAGTAGGAAGTGCGAAGTAGGAAGTGCGAAGTAGGAAGTGCGAAGTAGGAAGTGCGAAGTAAGGAGTTCGAGCTCTTATTTTCCTACTTCCTACTTCGTACTTCATATTTCATACTTCGTGCTTACCCAATCACACTGACTCAATTCTTCTCTGTGTCTCTCTGTCTCTGTGGTGAATTGGCTTCTGGTGAATTGGCTTCTCGCGTCATCTCCCATACTTTCGCATACTTCCAGCTCACGTAGACCGCGTGGTTGATGTGGTGCAGCAAGCCGGCTTTGCCATCGAGGAATCCCAGACGCAAAAGGTAGTTGTAAAAGAATGTGAGTGGGGGACGGATAACGATGTTGATGAAGCTGAATCCGCGCTTGCCGTCTTTGACCGCCATTTGAGCGCCGAGCGTGGAATACCGATTCTGGTGCTCGATGAAGCCATCGAGAGTGGGATGGCCGTAGTGCAGCAACTCTCCGGCGAGAGTTCCCGTTGGACCTTTCAGCTCAATGGTTTCGTGCACCAGGCGATCCTCGACTCTTCCTGTTCCTCTGCGGAAAAGGCGCAATTTGGGGTCAGGGTAATCACCACCGTGCATGAGAAAGCGATCGAGGAAGAGGTTTTTGCGTCGCATCCAGAAGCCGACTGGGCCGTTCTTTTTCCCTTCCACGACTGCCAGAATTTCTGAGGCAAGTTCCTGGCTCGGAACCTCGTCGGCATCGAGCAACAGAATCCAATCTCCGCCGCCTTTTTCAATCGCCGAATTCTTTTGGCCGGGGTAGCCCTTCCAGGGTTCGGCGAACACTTTGGCCCCATAGCTTTTGGCGATCTCCACGGTACGGTCGGTGCTGCCGGAATCCACAACGATAATCTCACCCTTGGTTTGCTTCACCAGCCCGGAAACGCTCTCCAGCGTGCGGCCGAGGTTCGCCTCTTCGTTGAAGGTGATGATGCAGATGGAGAGCGTCACAGGCTTGATCATAGCTCACTGCAGAGACACAGAGCACAAAGGAACCAAGAAACAAACCGAAAAGGGACACGAAAAATTTCGTGTCCCTCAAGGTCTTGCGTAAAGACAGCATGCTGCGCCTCTACAAATAGCCTATTGCAGTTACTGTGGCGGTGGTGCTTGTGGTTGCTGCGGTTGCGGCGGCAACTGCGGCAAGGGTTGCGACTGGTCGGTGATGGGCTCGGTGCGCGGCACAACGTTAGGCGTCACCGGCATTATGTTCACCACGCCTGCTTCGGTATCAGCCAGTTGAATGCTGTTGTGCTGCAGGGTGTTCCCAGTCACACGATCCAGTTCAACCCGCGATTTCTCATAGGCAGACATGGCTGCCACCGTGTTCGACTCGGATTGCGCCAGGTCGCGCTGCGTCTGCAGGACAAGCGTAGTGGTCGAAGCGCCCAGAGCATATTTTTTCTGCTCCGCGTCGAGAGATTCCTGCGCCAGCCGCTGGCCTTCCTGGGCGGCCACTACGCGGGCCTTGTTCTGTTGCAGAGCGAACACATCGTTGCGGACATCAATGCCAATCTGATTTTTGAGCTGCTGCAGGCGGAGTTCGGCCTGGCGGTATTCCAGCTCAGAACGCACCTGATCGGCCTGGGCGGCGCGGTTGCGAATGGGAATCGTGATGTTGATGCCCGCACCTTTATCGGGTGAACTGCTATTGAAAAGATGGGCGAAGGCGTTGTTGAATCCCGTAGGGTTGATTAGGCCAGGAACCAATTTTCCACTGGCCGCCTCCGCTGGCGTGCAAGGGTTGGCGGCGCAGGTGGCAAGCGGGCTTTGATTGCCCGCCAATCCCGAGGCGCCATAGAAACCGAAAAGGTCTACAGTAGGCAGCAGAGCATTGCGCGCGGCCTTCTTGGAGATATCGCGGTTTACGAGGTCTATGTTGGATTGCTCAATTTCAGGACGGTTGGCGAGCGCCTGTTGCAGCAAATCATCTACGGAAGGCGGGGCTTCGTCCGTAGGCAGAGTCATGGTATCGGTGGGGATGACGGGAGCATTCACCAGCGGAGACCCTTTCGGAAGATCGCGCGTAATGGCCACTTTTATGAGCGATTGCTGCAACTGTAACTGGGTTTGCGAGACGATGAGGTCCTGCTGGCGAGCGGCAGCGTCGCTTTGCGCGCGCACGATCTCAATGGGGGCCAGTGTGCCAATCTCCACCTGTTTGCGATTATCTCCGAGGGTTTTATTGGCCAACGCCAACGACCGTTCTTTCACTTTCAAATCTTCGTAGGCATTGACCAGGTCCCAATAGATGTTCTGAATCTGTGCGACCGTGGTTTCGATCTGCTGCCGGAAGGCGGATTCGGAAATCTTCTTGTCGTTCTTGGCGATGCGGATGAACCGGGTCTGGCTATTGATCCCGATGCCCTGCAGCAGGTGTTGCCGCATGGTAAGGCGAAAATTGGAAGAAAGAGAGGGTTGCAGAACGGAACGCAAATTGTTGCTGGCAGAACGCGAGTTGTCAAAAGCCAACGACATTGCGGTTCCAGTGGCCCAACCTTGGGAATAAGTGAAATTGCCTACGGCTGTATTTTGGCCAAGCGTCGTTGCGCCCGTGATGAATGACGTGGTTTGCGGAGAGACCGAGTGCTCAAGCTGCAAGGTCCCGCTCACAAAGGGGTCGAAAGACTCGACCGAAGGTCCCACGCCAGAAGTCGAGGTCACAATACCGCCGGCTCCCGCACCTGCTCCGCCGGTGCCGACGCTGGTGCCGCCCGCCCCCGCGCCGCTGGCTCCAGCTCCGAAACCGCCCACACCGCCGCCTTGCGTGCCTTGCACAATGCCGGTAGCGACGCCGCGGGTGGCTTGCCCGGCCTTGGCGCGAAGAATATCCGTATCCGCGATGCTGAGGTTGTAGCGCGCAATGGCCAGGTCGAGGTTGTTTTCCAGGGCGAGCGCGATGGCATCATCCAGCGAGAGCATGATGGTGCCGTTCTGCACGAGCTGCTCGATGCGCGGCGAGTTTTGCAGAGAAGCTTCGGGCACATGCCTCGGCATATATGGCGCAATGGGATTAAAGATGTGCGAGCGCGGCTTGCTGTAGTCAATCAATCGCACCGGCTGGGCAGCAGTGGCCTGCGGCTGCGGAGCAGAAGGCGGAGCGCTCTGGGTTTGCCCTGCCTGCTGCGCCTGCGCCGGCGGTTGCTGCGGTGCAGCATTGGGACCGGAACCCGAATCCTGCGCTATCAAAGCCGGACTCGGCCCCACGATCATTAAAAAAATCAGAACTGAACTGAGTAAGCCTCGCACACAATGCATCATCTTCTCCAAAAAATTAATGTGGGTACATCAGACTGCAAAAAGAAGGTTTACGTTCCTGATACGGAATTCTCGGCGATTAAGTTCAATAAACATTTAGTGTACCAACGTTAGACGCCCAGCAGGCACTTTCGTTGAACTGCGGGGTAAATTTTTGTGAAGCGAGTTGCATTACACTTGTCATTTCTTCACAGTTACGTTTGTCACACAGGGCCCGTGAGGCCATACTAGATTCGGTTTGCATCAGCGCGAAGCCCGCATCCGGTAGGCCACAACAAAAAGCACCACCAGAGCAATCAGAAACAAAATCAGGGCTATCAACGGAATTCTCCTTGTTCCATAGATTCAACAACGCTGCACTTCGCGTCTATAAATTCGCTACACAAATTTTCACTCAGAGCATGCTTCATAAATCCAAGAAGGTGAATCTAGAGCCCCCAAGGAGCTAAAAGCCCAGATTTTGTGTCTTTGAATCTGCATCGTCCAAGATTCAGGCCGCGAAGCGGCGACATGAGTTAGCCCGCGCGGAAGTGCTGGGAAAGCAAAGAAAACAAAGCCGTTCCGCTCTGCCGAAGGCCAGCGCGCAGCGAAGCCGAGAGCTCGTGTGAAAAAGCAAGGCCCTTCCTCCAAAGCCGTTTTTTTGCAAACCCTCTTGGAATTAAAGACGAATGAACTATGCTCAAATTGTCCAAGGGGATCGAAAAATCAACTTTGGCCCGAAACCTCAAAATTACGCTGGGCTATGACGGAGCCGATTTCCACGGCTGGCAGGTGCAGCCCGAGCGCCGCACCATCCAGGGCACACTGGCGGAGGCCATAGAACGCGTCACCAGCGAGCGCGTGCTGCCGCAAGGCTCAGGACGCACCGATGCCGGCGTTCATGCTCTGGCTCAAGTGGCCTCGTGCGCTATCGCCTCGCCCATCCCGGCACGCAACCTGGTGAAGGCTTTGAATGATGTGCTGCCGGCGGCGATCCGTATTCTCAATGTGGAGGAGGTCGAAAACGGATTTCACGCGCGGCACTCGGCCATCGCCAAGACCTATCGTTACCGCATTTATCGTGAGGAAATCTGTCTACCGCACCTGGCGCGCTATGTAACCCATTATCCGTTTCCGCTGGATGAGGGCTGGATGCGTGAGGCGGCAAACCTAGTTGAAGGCGAGCATGACTTCACCTCGTTTGCCGCAGTGGATCCGGAAAAAGGGAAGGACGAAGAGGAAGTCTCTGCTGTCCGTACTGTTTTTTCATCCTGCTGGGAGCGGCAAGGCGAAGAGTTGGTTTACACCGTCGAGGGCAACGGATTCCTGCATCACATGGTGCGCAACCTGGTAGGCACGTTCCTGCTGGTAGGCAGAGGGAGTCTTTCTATCCCACGCATGCGCCGTGTATTGGAATTGCGACAGCGCTCCGCCGCCGGGCCGACTGCACCCGCCAGCGGTCTGTGGCTGGTAAGCGTGAAGTATTAGCCGTCAATAATTTAACCGCGGAGGCGCGGAGGCGCGGAGGAATTGGGTCATTGAAGAATTGAGTAATTTGGTAATTGTGTAATTGAATCTATGTGCGCAATCAACAATTACCCCATTACGCAATTACCGATTACCCAATGACTCAATGATTCAATTTCCTCCGCGTCTCCGCGCCTCCGCGGTTAAAATTACTCTGTGTTATGGCGCTAAAACATTCCAACCTGATTTACGACTGGAACAATGTGCCCGAGGCCGCCTTCCGGCCCGCTGGTCGCGTACTTCTCAACGACGAATCGCTGCGCGACGGATTGCAGTCGCCCTCGGTAAAAGACCCTTCCATAGAAGAAAAAATCGAGATCCTGCATCTCATGGAAGCGCTGGGAATCAACTCGCTGGATTTGGGGTTGCCGGGCGCTGGGCCGCGGGCTTATTCCGATGTAGAACACCTGGCCCGAGAGATCGTCAGCGCGAAGCTGAAGATCAAGGCCAACTGCGCGGCGCGTACCGTGCAGAACGACATTCGCCCGGTTGCCGAAATTTCCCAAAAAACCGGACTGGCTATCGAAGCCGCGACTTTTATTGGGTCCAGCCCTATCCGCCGTTATGCCGAGGACTGGACAGACGACTTCCTGCTTAAGACCACCGAAGACGCGGTGAAATATGGCCGCTCGTTGGGCCTGGAGGTCATGTATGTCACCGAAGACACCTCGCGCTGCGATCCGGAAACAATCAAGCGGCTCTACAAAACGGCCATCGAGTGCGGCGCTCGTGCCATTGTGATTTGTGATACCTGTGGACATTCCACGCCCAGTGGAGTTGCGGCGTTGATCAAGTTTGTCATGGATGAAGTTGTGAGACCATCTGGCGAAAAGATACGCGTGGATTGGCATGGTCACTGTGACCGCGGGCTGGCTGTGGCTAACTCTTTCGCCGCGCTGGCGGCTGGGGCGGAATGTGTTCATGGCACGGCAATCGGCATTGGGGAGCGCGTGGGCAATACGCAAATGGACCAGATGCTGGTGAACCTGAAGCTGATGGAAATCTCGCCGTGGGCGGAGCAGGACCTCACTCGGCTCAAAGATTACTGCCATGCTGTCTCCGAGGCCACAGGTGTTCCCATTCCTAATAATTATCCTGTGCTGGGCGACGATGCCTTTCGCACCGCAACCGGCGTGCATGCCGCTGCTGTGATCAAGGCTTTCAAGAAAAACGATCTCGAGTTGGCCAACACGGTTTATTCAGGGGTGCCGTCGCATTATTTCGGATTGGAGCAGATCATCGAAGTCGGTCCCATGTCGGGCAAGTCGAATATCCTGTTCTGGCTTGACCGCAGGGGGGTATCAGCGACAGACGAGATTGTTGATCGCATTTATCAGCGCGCCAAATCTTCTAACCGCTTGTTGACCGAGGCAGAAATCATGGAATGCTGCCAGGGGTGATTGGGCAATTGTAGAATTGTGTAATCGGGTAATTGCGTGATTTAGTAATTGCGATTTTGTTCACAGGCTCAATTACTCAATTCTGCAATTACCCGATTACCCAATGACTCGATCTCTGTCCCCAATCTTGTAGAATCTCATTTCCTATGTCTTCCGTGAAAAGCCGAAGGCCGGTGCTCGATGCTGCCCACCCCCGGCAAGCCGTCGTACAAGTCGCTGAACAACGCCTGGTTCACGACGCCTTCGCTTGGTTTCGCGCCCATGAAAATACCCTGAGCCGGTGGCAGGTGGAGCTCACGCGCATTCCCGCGCCGCCGTTTGGCGAGGCCGCACGCGCCCAGTGGTTGCAGAGGCACTTCGAGGATCTGGGCTTGCAGCAAGTTGAAGTTGACGAGGCTGGCAATGTGACCGCCATTCGTCCGGGAACTGGCGTGCAGGATTCCTTCGTCGCCCTTACGGCTCACATGGATACGGTTTTTCCCGAAGGAACGCCTCTCGAAATCCGCCGCGAGGCCGGCAAGTTGTTGGGTCCGGGAATTTCAGATAACGGCTCCGGCATCACCGCGCTGCTGGCCACGGCTGCTGCCATGCAAGCCTGCGGCCTGACGCACGCCCTGCCGATTGTATTCATCGCCAATGTCGGCGAAGAGGGTGAAGGCGATCTGCGCGGCATGCGCCACATCTTCTCCAGTACGAAATGGAAAAATTCCATCGCCTACACTTTGATCGTGGATGGCGCGGGCACGGATACGCTCGTCACACGTGCTCTGGGAAGCCGGCGCTTTGAAGTTACCGTGCGTGGCAAAGGCGGACACTCCTGGAGCGACTTCGGGGAGGCGAACCCCATTGCTATCCTCAGCCACGCCATTGCCGAGTTCTATAAAACCGAGATTCCGGCTAATGCCAAGAAAAAATCGGCCTACAACGTAGGCGTGATCCGGGGAGGGACTTCGGTCAACTCCATTCCGGAATCGGCTTCCATGCGGGTGGACCTGCGTTCGGAGTCGGCGGAAGAGATTGAACGGCTGGAAAACGAACTGCGCCGTTGCCTGGCCAATTCCACCACGAGTTCCGGAACCATGAATTCCGGAACAAAGAATTCTGGATTAAAGCCCAATTCTGCAAGCAATGACCAAGCCCCGGGCCTCAAGTCTGGCGAACCCGCCGGCTCGGGAGTTGTGCAATGCGATATACGCCGGATTGGCGACCGTCCCAGCGCGGAGCTGGCCACTGATGCGCGTATTTTGCAGGTATTGAAGACGGTGGACCAGCATCTGGGGATCCGCTCGCGTCTGCACTGCGCCTCCACCGATGCCAACATTCCGCTCTCCCTGGGACGCGAGGCCATAACCATCGGCGCCGGCGGGAGCGGCGGCGGCGCGCATACTTTGAATGAATGGTTCGATCCGGTCGGGCGCGATTTGGGGCTGAAACGAATCTTGCTGGCGCTATTGACGCTGGCAGACTAAAACAAACGAATCACCGCGGAGGCGCGGAGACGCAGAGAAAGAAAATTTCACCCATGAGGTGCTGAGAGCTGCAAGGAATTTCACGTTTAGTTGCGGGCGAAAGTAGTTGCGGTAGGCTTGAAACTCGAAACTTGAAACTCGAAACTTGCTTTTATGTCCCGCAATCTTAAAGCGCATCTCTTGTTAATTCTGGCCACTTTCATCTGGGGCGTGACGTTCGTTCAGATTAAGGATGCGCTGCGCGACATCTCTCCTCTGCTGTTCAATGCCGTTCGCATGGTGGTGGCCACTGGCGCAATGTTGGTAGTGCATCTGCCGCATCTGCGAAAAATGACCTCCAGCACGTTCTGGGCTGGCGCCCGCGTCGGCATATTTCTCTGGCTGGGGTACGAATTCCAAACCACAGGATTGAAGCTCACCACCCCGGCCAAATCTGCCTTTCTCACTGGAGTGTCAGTGGTGCTGGTACCGGTCTTTCTGGCCATCTTTTGGCGCAAGGCGGTAGGCCGCTGGAATGTGGTGGGAGTGCTGGCAGCATTCGTCGGCTTGTTCTTGTTGACCGTCCCCGGTGGAGCTGCCGGATGGGGCGATTTTAAAAGCGTCAACACCGGAGACTTGCTGACGCTGGTCTGCGCGGTAGCTTTTGCCTTTCATATCATTGTTCTCGGACGGGCGACCAAGGCACATGCCTTTCAGCAGATCGCATTTCTGCAGATTGCAACCGCCGCCGTTCTCATGCTTCCTTCGGTCCCGGTGCTGGAGCACGCCCATGTAGTCTGGTCGTGGCGGGTGATCATAGCCATCCTGGTTACGGCCCTGTTCTGCACCACGGCGGCCTTTACAATCCAATCCTGGTCGCAGCAATTTGTAGGGGCAACCAACACCGCCCTGATACTTGCCCTGGAGCCGGTCTTTGCCTGGCTGGCCTCTTACGTGGTGTTGGGAGAGAGCCTGAAACTACGGGCCGCATTGGGCGCGCTACTGATCATCGCTGGCCTGCTGGCCTCCGAGCTCCTGGGTGCCGTGGGAGAGGGCCAGGCGGCGGAGCGAGAGCTGGTTTCATAAATTATGTTTCGTAAATATTTGTTTTAGAGAAGCTAAATCCCTGATTTGTTTTCTATGACTTACAGCACTGCAGAATCTGTGCGTGCAAGGCATACAATAGCCTTGGGATAACAAATTGGCGAGCTGTGCATCTAAATATGAGTTATTGAGGACATTCCCACAAAACCTGTGAAGTCCCGTTTGCAACCCCCAGACTGTATAATTTTTTTTAAGGCATTTATCGGAGGAAGCACGTATGTATCCGCGTCTTAGTGGCTTTTTTGAACGAATGAAAGCCCATCGTTTTTTCTACAGTTTTTTGACGATCACGTTCACGCTCTTTGTGGGAATCGTGATTGGAACGCTGGTGACGAGTCATGGAGTAAAGGGCAAGGAGAATTCCTCGGGTGACGCACAGCAGATCCACATTGCGGCGACCAATCCCCAGCAGCTCTCTTCCGCATTTTCAGAAATTGCGAAGCAGCTTGAGCCATCGGTGGTGAACATCAATACCGAATCGGTCATCAAGCCCCGCGCTCGCCGCAATAGCCCGCAGGGAAATGACGATCAAGGCGGCGGTCAAGGTCAAGATCCGTTCCAGGACTTTTTTGACCGCTTTTTTGGTGGACAAGGCGGCGGCAACGGCGTGCCTGAGGGTATGCGCCAGCGTTCACTGGGCTCAGGCGTAATTGTTGATCCCAAGGGCTATATTCTTACCAACAATCACGTTGTGGAGAAAGCTGACCGTATCCGCGTGCAACTTCAGGATGAGCCTGAAGGTGTGCTGCATGAGGCCAAGGTAGTTGGGGTTGACTCAGAAACCGACCTGGCGGTCATTAAGATTGATGCCAAGCGGGAATTACCGGTAGCCAAGCTGGGTGATTCCGACGCCATGCAGGTGGGAGATTGGGTCCTGGCCATTGGCAGCCCGTTTGGCCTGAATTCCACGGTTACGGCAGGAATTGTTTCTGCCAAAGGCCGCAACATCGTTCCCGGACGCCAATTCCAATCCATGATCCAGACCGATGCGGCGATTAATCCCGGCAACTCCGGCGGGCCGCTGGTCAACATGCGCGGCGAAGTCATTGGCATCAACACCGCGATTTACACCGAAAGCTCAGGCTATCAGGGAGTCGGATTCGCGATGCCTTCCAAAGTGGCCGCCGATGTTTACAACGCCCTGATTGGCTCCGAACACCGGGTAACCCGCGGCTCGATTGGCGTGGGCTTCCAGCCTCCGAATCCGGCTGTGGCCCGGATGTATGGCGTGAAGTCGGGAGTCACAGTTTCAAACGTTACCCCCGGAGGCCCAGCCGACCAGGGAGGAATCAGGATTGGCGACACCATCGTTTCTGTCAATGGAGCCTCGGTGAAAAGTGGTGATGAGCTGGTAGACAAGGTTTCGCATCTCGCTCCGGGCGATAAGGCCAAGATTGGCTTCGTTCGCAACGGCAAAGAGGACGAAACAGCGGTTACCATCGCCAACCGCGCCAAGCTGTACGCCAGCCGTCTGGGTGATGAAGAGTCGGATAACGATACAAGTCAGCCGGTCGAATCCAAGCTGGGCGTCACGGTGAAAAACCTTACACCTGAATCAGCCGAACGCCTGGGCGTTGCACCCGGAAAAGGCGTGGTGGTGCAGGAAGTGAAACCGGGCTCATTCGCCGACGAGGATGTGGGCCTGACCCAGGGCGACGTGATCTTCGAAGTTAACCGCAAGCCGGTGAATAGTGAAGATGATTTCCGTAAGATCGTCTCGGGCTTGAAGAGCGGTGACGATGTTGTATTCCTGATGCACGGCCGCCGCGACGCCAAAGGAGCAACGACCTTTTTGGGAGGCACGATCCCGTAAGTAGAATGAGAATGAGCAGTCGCCCACCAGGATGAGCGAAAAGTGAGCGCCGTCCAGCGCGAACTTTTCGCGACGGCGCAGCAGCCTTGTTTTGGCTGCGAAGCCCTTAGAAAAAGCTGGCTCCGCTGGACAAATTGGCGCATCTTATACAGATTGACTGCGGAGCACCTAGTGACCTTTCGTGCAAAAAAAGGGCTCATTTTCAGGTTACTTTGTAGTACATTATGTCCACCCCATTCCCTCAAGGGATGGGGTATTTATTGAGGTGTACTTGATGGCTGTTCAACAATCAATCCCGCGGTATATGCCGGCTGTCATCCTGCTGTTGGGGGTGTCGCTTGCTTCGACGATGGCCCAGGCACATAGCCGGGCGCGTATGACGTCTAAACCGCGGACAGGCGTTCTACAGGCCACTAAGACGCACAAGAAGGTAAGCTCAAAACGCCGTGGAGCATGGAAGCGCCACGGCCAACAAGGGATAGACGAACAGCGGGCCCGCGAAATCCAGACCGCGCTGATTCGTGAGAAGTATCTTGACGGTGAACCCACCGGACAATGGGACCAGCACACAAAAGACGCCATAACTCGCTTCCAGGCCGATCACGGCTGGCAAACCAAAGTTACCCCGGACGCGCGCGCTCTCATCGCGTTAGGTCTGGGTCCGAAGCATGAAAATGTCCTGAATCCTGAAAGCCTGGCCGCAGTGCCGGCAATCGCCGTGCCTAACGCGACGACGGGAACAGGCGTTCATCAGCGCTAACGGATTCATAACACTACCCCTTACTGAATAACGAACTACTGAACCAGGGCTTTGGCGCGCGGGGCATCGAGCACTGCGCGTACTTGGGCAATGAGGGCTTCGGTATTAAAGGGTTTCTGCAGGAAAGACGTCCCCGAATCAAGCACTCCGTGTTGCACAATGGCGTCCTCGGAATATCCGGACATGTAGAGGACCTTCATCTCTGGCCGTAACTGCGAGAGGCGCTGGGCGAGCTCGCGTCCGCTCATCTGCGAGAGCACAACATCGGTCAGCAGCAGGTGGATGGGGTGTTTGTGGTTTTCGCAGGCCAGCAAGGCTTCGCCGCCATGACTGGTTTCGAGCACCGTATAACCGTGTTTTTGCAGGATCTGGCGGGTCAGAGTACGCACGCCATCCTCGTCTTCCACCAGGAGAATCGTTTCAAAGCCACGGCGGTTTTGGCCGGGCGCGATATCGGAGGAGGAATCTACAGCTTCATCAACCCTGGGAAAGTAAATCTCAAAGGCGGCGCCCATGCCCGGTTCGCTGTTCACAGAAATATATCCACCGCTCTGTTTCACAATGCCATAGACCGTCGAAAGGCCAAGTCCGGTGCCCTTGCCCTGCTCTTTGGTAGTGAAGAATGGTTCAAAGATGCGGGTGCGGGTATCAGCATCCATGCCGATTCCCGTATCGGAAACATTCAATACCACATAAGCTCCTGGCGGGATGGTGTGTTCTGACCTGCCTTCGTCATGCACAACCGCATTGGCGGTGGAAATTGTGAGTTTGCCGCCGATCGGCATGGCATCGCGCGCGTTGACTGCCAGATTCATGACCACCTGTTCGGTCTGTCCGGGATCGGCTTTGACCCGGCCCAGGTCTGCCGCAAGTTGAGTATGAAGATGTACGTCTTCTCCCAGCAGGCGGCGCAGGAGCCGCTCCATGGTGGTGACAATTTGATTTAGGTCGAGGACCTTGGGGGCCAGAACCTGCTTGCGGCTGAAGGCAAGCAGTTGACGGGTGAGGGCGGCGGCGCGGTCGGCAGCTTTTTTCACCTCTTCCACTTCGTCGCGCAGCGGATCGCCTTCTTTGACCTGATCGAGCATGAGTTCGCTGTAGCCCTTGATGACGGTAAGCAGGTTGTTGAAATCGTGGGCCACGCCTCCGGCCAACCGGCCCACAGCTTCCATTTTTTGCGATTGACGCAGTTGTTCTTCCAGTGCGCGGCGCTCGGTCACGTCTTCGGCGATCATTTCAAAGCTTTCCACTTCACCATTCTCGTTGCAGAGGCCGCGTCCGCTGAGACGCACCTGGATGACCTTGCCGTCTTTCCGCTTCCAGCGCACATCCACGCCGGAAATTCTTTCTGAAAATCTGTGTTCTTGCAGCAAGGCCGCGCGCTCGCTGGGATCGGAGTACACCTCGGTGGAAAGCTTCAAAACCAGGACCTCATCCACAGAGTCGTATCCCAACATGGCCACCAGGGCCGGGTTCACATCAACAAAATAGTCTTGAAGATTGGAGCGGTAGATTCCGTACACGGCGCTCTGGACCTGCGAGCGGTAACGCGCTTCCGATTGGCGCAGCGCCTCTTCATCGCGTTTGCGGCGCACGGCCGTAGCAATATGTTGAGAGACGAAGGTGAGAATTTCCTTTTCTCTTTCGCCGAAGCGTTTTTCCTGAGAATAGCTTTGCAGGGCAAGGACCCCGAAGACGTTGTCCCCGGTTTTGAGGGGCACGCCCAGCCAGTCTACGGAGGGAGCACCTACCTGCTCCACTTCGCCTCGGCGAGCCAGCTCACGCTCTTGCGCAATGGAATTCAAATAGGGCTGGCCCGTGCGCATGACATATTCCGTTAGTCCCTTGCTCGGTTTGTGCGGCGGAGGTGGGGGATTGATCTCATCCACGAAATAAGGGAAAGTCAGGATTTGTCTGCGGTCGTCGAGCAGCGCAATGTAGAAGTTACGGGCATAGACCAATTCGGAAAGAATGCCGTGAATGGCGGCAAAAAGTTCATCCAGGTCGCGGGCCGAATTGGTTTTTTCGGCAATCCGGTAAAGAGCCGCCTGCAACTGCTCGCCCTTCTTGCGCTCGGTGATATCGAAGGCCGTGCACAGCAAAGCCACCTGTCCTTCAAAGGAGATGAGGCTGCCGCTGAAGTCAATCCAGCGGGTTTCACCCAGCTTGGTAACGATTCGATACTCATAGCGGGTAGGCGTGGGCAGGCCACGCTGGCGGTCGGTGAAGCGCTGGCGTACATATTCGCGATCTTCCGGATGCACGAGCGCCCAGGGGTCCAATTTCAGAATTTCATCACGCGTATAGCCGGAGATCACTTCGCTGCCGCGGTTACAGAACAAAAAGCTGGTTCCCTGGTGGATGTAAATGGCGGAAGCCGCGGTCTCGGCAACCGCGCGGAATTTGCTTTCACTTTCACGCAGGGCCTCTTCGGCATGTTTCCGTTCGGAAGCTTCCAGGGCAAGCGAAACCAGGTCGGCCATCGAACCGGCAAAATTTTCTTCGTCGAGCGTCCAGCTCCGCTTGTTTCCAGCGTGGGCTGCGCTGAAGACCCCCAGCATCTTCCCGCCGGCACGAATCGGAGCTTCCATGAGGGAGGAGATGTTGTCCTCGATGAGGTGCAGGCTGTAGAACTCCTGGGTGCGGGGATCGGCGGCCGCGTCATCAGTATTGATCGCCCGCTCTTCTGCAATGGCCGCGAAATACTTGGGCGCGTAATGGGCGAGAAACTCTCTGCCGTTTTGATGTTCCTTGCTGCTGCGGACGAACTCATCTTCGCAACGCAGCGCAGAACGGTCCTGGTTAAAGAGCCAGACGGTGGTGCGCTCGACTTCCAGGACTTCAGCCGCGGCTTCGGTAATTTCCTGCAGGGCTTCGGTGAGGTCGCCACGATCAATCGCTTTACGCTGCGAGAGCTCACGGAGAATTTCGTTTTGCCGTCGTAGACGCCGTTCGTTTTCCAGCAGCGTAGCTTCGGCGCGCCGGCGTTCGGTAATATCCTGGACGGTCCCTTCAAACCCAACCAAATTGCCCCGGGCATTGCGAACACTGCGGACGTTTTCCGAGACCCAGATCGTGGTCCGGTCCTTGCAATACACTTCCGATTCAAAGCCGGTAATGAAACCTTCGCGATCAATTTTGTGTACAAACTCGCGGCGACGTTCGGGGCGCACATAGTAATTCCGATGGACGTCGAGTTCGCGCGTCAATTCTTCGGGAGAGGCATAACCAAAAATCTGCGCCATCTTGGGATTGACGATCAACCAGCGCCCATCAAGCGAGGTCTGGAAAATTCCCTCAGCAGCATTTTCAAAGATGCTGCGGTATTTGCCTTCCGCATTGCGCAGGCCCTCTTCGGCGAATTTGCGTTCGGTGATATCAATCACCGTTCCCTGGATCAGGTTGCCCCCCGTGCCTTCCTCTACGATAGCCATATTGGCAAGGACCCAGATCGGCGAGCCGTCTTTGCGCCGAAGACCGAGTTCGATATTGTTAAAGACCCTCTCGCGTTTCAGCCTGGCCATGAGCACATCGTGCTCTTGGGGAGAGTGGTAGAGCACGCGTCCGTTCAGAGACAGCACTTCCGTCCTGGACCGGTATCCAAACATCTTGGCGAACGATTCGTTGCAATCTACAAATTCACAGTCGAAGGAGGCCCAGAAGACGCCGGCCAGATTGCGCTCAAACAGCAGGCGGTAGCGTTCTTCGGATATGCGCAGGGCATCTTCCGCCTGGCGGCGTTCGCTGACGTCCTGCACCAGAGCAATCACGCCCATGACATTGCCTTCAGCATCAATCACTGGCGTGGCCGACCACTCGCAGTGAATAATGCGTCCCGCGTGGGTGCAATTTTCATTGGTGCTGCTTGTGGGCCGCTTCTGGGTCATGGTCTTACGCCAAACCCGATCCACATGCTCGCGCGCTGCCGGCGGAGTAATCAGGTCAACCGGCTGGCCGACGGCCTCGCTCCGGGTGTAACCGAAGATGCTTTCCGCCGCCGGGTTCCACTCCTTGATGCGGAAATCGCGGTCAAACTCAATTACACCCAGGATGGTCTGCTGGGCATGCAGCGCAAGACGCTGCTCGTATTGATGAAGCGCCTCTTCCGATAGCCTGCGTTCGGTGATATCACGCGAGTTCAGTACGATGCCTGCGATGGCACTTACATTCAGGGCGTTTTGAACGTTGGTTTCAAAGTGCCGCCACGATCCATCCTTATGGCGCGTACGGTAGGAGATAACCGCCTCTTCCGCTGCGCTGTTGCGCAAGTCATCCAGGGCCTTGCGTGCCTTCTCAACATCTTCCGGGTGGATGAATTCAAGCCAATTGCGGCCGAACTTCTCGTCCGGCGTATATCCGGTATGGCGCTGGTTCGCTGGCGTTAAGTAACGGAAGTTATAATTCTTGTCGAGAATCGAGATGATGTCAGAGGAGTTTTGCACCAGCGCGCGGAAGCGCTGCTCACTCTCGGCCATGGCCTCTTCAGCGCGCTTGCGTTCAGAAATATCGCGGGCGCTGCCTTGCACGCCCACCGGCTTACCCTCCCGGTAAATGAAGCGAGTGCTGACTTCAACCGGAATCCTGCGGCCATCCTTGGTGATAATTTCAACTTCGTAAGGCGGATTGTTGGCGCCAGTCTCCAGCCTGCGGCGGCGCATGGCATCGGCCAGCCCGTGGTATTCGGGAGCAACGATATCCACCATGTTCATCTTCATGGATTCTTCGAAGCTGTAGCCGGTAGTTTTTGTCGCAGCCCGGTTGACCCAGGTGAAGTTGGCCTCCAGGTCCTGGGTATAGATCATGTCGTTGGCGTTTTCCAGGAGTTCGCGCAGCTCCTCTACCGACTGCTGTGGGGTGCTGAGCTCCAATACTCCAGAAGATGAAGGAGACGATGATAGCGGTGGAGCAGCAGAAATTGCCCCCGCAGGTTCAGCCACCTCAGTTTTTTCCACCGTGTGGACAGCGGTCACGAGGTTCGGCGGATTGGGATTCCTGCCCATGGGCTATGAAATTGAGGTCGGGGGGAGCGCCTCTCTCCTAACCCTATATAACCTATTCCAGCACTCTTGAAAACGTAAATTTTGCAGGCGGGCCCTCAGAAAAGGGCATGCATCACCCTTGCTATTTTGCAGAATGTTCCGGCTAAGCATAATAGGTATGTGGCTGAGATTCGCAACGCCCAAGAAACGGCCTTACTGGCCCGCTTTACCGATTACCTCAAAGTCGAGAAGGGATTGTCGCGCCTGACGGTGGAAGCTTACCGGCGCGACCTTAACCAGTTTGCCGCACATCTTGGCAGCGTAAAGCGAACTCTGCTCCGGGTCCGAAGGGAAGATGTTCGCAGCTTCCTCGATCGGCTTTTTGCCAACCGGGTGGATGGGCGCTCGGTGGCCCGTAAGCTTTCCGCTTTGCGCCAGTTTTATCGTTACCTGCTGCTCGACCGGCACATTGGGTCTGATCCTACTCTGAACATCGAGACGCCCAGGCAATGGAAGGTGCTTCCCAAGTCCCTGGCGCGCGACGAAGTAAACGCGATGCTGGCCGCGAAGCCATCGGCAGCGATCCGAAAGAACAAAAATTCTGCCGCTATTGAGCTACGCAATCACGCGATGCTGGAGATGCTCTATGCCGGAGCGCTACGCGTCTCTGAAGTGACTGGTGTGCAATTGGAAGATCTAAAACTTGAGATAGGATACGTCCTGGTGCGCGGCAAAGGAGACAAAGAACGTATTGCCCCGCTGGGAGTGCCCGCACAGGAAGCACTCAAAGCTTATCTGGAGTCAGGAAGACCAACTCTGGTCGGCCAGCGCACTTCCAGCCTGCTTTTTCTCGCTGCCGGTGCCCACCGTCTTACCCGGCAGCGAATCTGGCAGATGGTGAGCAGGGCTTCCTCAGCCTCCGGACGCCATGCCAGCCCGCACATGCTGCGTCATAGCTGTGCTACGCACATGGTGGAGCAAGGCGCCGACCTGCGTACGGTGCAAACCATTTTGGGACACGCGGATATTTCCACGACACAGATTTATACCCATGTAGCGCTCGATCATTTGAAAGGCGAGTATCGCAAGCATCATCCGAGAGCGCAGAATAAAAGCTAACCACAAAGGACACGAAGGTAAACACAAAGGAACACAAAGAAAATAATTCTTAAACGTATATGAGTCCCAAAAAGGCAGTTGAAAATATCGAGCACGCAGTTGGTAAATTCCTGGCATCTCTCCGCCAGCGGAATGCGTCTGCGAATACCATAACTGCCTACAGCAAAGATCTGGCCAAGTTCAAGGGCTACGTTGCCGAAAAATATGCCGGTCAACTCAGTGCGATGGACCACGTTGCTATTCGCGGGTTCCTTTCTCATCTGTACGAAAGCGGATTGAGCAAGCCATCGGTTGCGCGCACACTGGCGGCGGTCCGCTCGCTCTATCGCTGGCTGGGGCGGGAAAAATATGTGCAGCACAATCCAGCGGCCCTGGTGGCAACACCGCGTTTGCCGAAAAAGTTACCGCGGGTTCCCACCATCGAGGAAATGAACGCAATCTTTGAGCCGAACATAAACGTAGAAGAAAAGGCCGCCTTCCCCAACCGCGACCGGCTTATCTTTGAGCTTCTTTATGGATGCGGTGTGCGCAACTCCGAACTGGTGGGCATTGACCTGGGCGATATACATTTCTCCAACGAGGTGATCTTGGTCCGCGGCAAGGGACGCAAAGAGAGGCTGGTGCCGTTTGGCGCAGCCGCCAAAGATGCACTCATGATCTATCTGAAAGACCGCCAGCAAATCCTCTCAGCAAAGAAGAAGAGCACGCCGGCGCTGCTGATTAACTTGAGAGCAGGCAGGCTTACGACGCGAAGTGTGGGCCGGATTGTAAAAAGCCTGGCGGTGGCGGGAGGGCTGTCTCCGGATATCCACCCTCACACCCTGCGCCATGCCTTCGGCACGCACATGCTGGAGGAAGGGGCCGATCTGCGGGCCATCCAGGAGTTGCTTGGGCATGAGCGGCTTTCGACTACCCAGCGCTATACACAGCTCTCCGTGAAGCACATGATGCAGGTTTACGACCAGACGCATCCAAGATCGAAGTAAGCCAGCGCCCTTTCCTTCTGCATCTGATTTGGCTCCTTATTTCTCTTTGCAACATCTAATTCAACTGGATTAGCTGCGCATCTAATCTAAATAGATCAGCTATCACAGGGTTTACCGCATGTTAATCCATATGGGTGCGGAGCTATGTTAGGCTTTTAATGGGAAGGCGCGTGCTCCCAAAGGCGCCAACCCCCGTAGAGGTACATTCAGACTTTGATCTCCAAGATTCTAGCCAAGATTTTTGGCACCAAAAATGAGCGCGATATAAAGCGTCTGCTCGTGGTTGTACAGCAGATCAATGCTCTTGAGCCGCAGATGCAGCAGCTCAGCAATGAGCAGTTGCGCGCCAAAACCGAAGAATTCAAAGAGCGCATACAAGCCAAGCTGGCCGCCTTGGAGCCCGATTCAGAAAACCCCAAGCAGTTTGAAGATGAACAGAAAAGGATCGTGCAGGAAGCACTCGATGAGGTGCTGCCTGAAGCCTTTGCCGTGGTGCGTGAAGGCAGCCGGCGGATGCTGAATATGCGGCACTTTGATGTGCAGCTCATCGGCGGTATGGTGCTGCACCAGGGCATGATTTCAGAGATGAAGACCGGCGAAGGTAAGACGCTGGTTGCGACCTTGCCGGTGTATCTCAACGCGCTTTCCGGGCGCGGCGTGCACGTGGTTACGGTCAATGACTACCTCGCCAAACGCGACTCGGAGTGGATGGGCAGGCTTTACAGATTTTTAGGTCTCTCGGTCGGCGTGATCGTGCATGATCTTGATGATGACGAGCGCCGCGAGGCCTACGCTGCTGATGTCACCTACGGCACCAACAACGAATTCGGCTTCGACTACCTGCGCGACAACATGAAGTTTGACCTGAAGGAGTGCGTGCAGCGCGGCCACAACTTCGGCATCGTGGACGAAGTTGATTCCATCCTGATTGATGAAGCCCGCACCCCTCTGATCATCAGCGGGGCGAGCGAGGAATCCACCGACAAGTATCAGCGCGTGGACCGCATTATTCCTCAATTGCAGCGTGGAGAAGAGACCGAGCATCTGGAAGGCCGCACCCTCACCGGCGACTATGCGGTAGACGAGAAGCACAGGACCATAACCGTCACCGACGAAGGCTGGGAAAAAGTTGAGAAGCTGCTGAGCATCGGCAACATTGCCGATCCCGAAAACTGGGACCTGAAACATCACGTCGAAACTGCGATCAAGGCACATGCTCTCTACCGCCGCGACAGTGAGTATGTTGTCAAAGACGGCGAAGTCATCATCGTGGATGAGTTCACCGGCCGCATGATGCCGGGCAGGCGTTGGTCCGACGGCCTCCATCAGGCGATTGAGGCCAAGGAAAACGTCAAGATCGAGCGCGAGAACCAGACGCTGGCCACCATCACCTTCCAGAACTACTTCCGTATGTACAAGAAGCTGGCGGGTATGACGGGAACCGCTGAAACTGAGGCCGCTGAGTTTGACAAGATCTACAAGCTGGAAGTCGTAGTCATCCCCACCAACCGGCCGATGACGCGTATCGAGAACGCGGATGTGGTTTATCGCACCGAGCCGGAAAAATATTTTGCCGCGGCCGATGAGATCCAGAAGTTGCACGCAGAAGGGCGGCCTGTGCTGGTAGGCACCACCTCGATTGAAAAATCTGAGCGGCTCTCGGCATTGTTAAAGAAGAAGGGCGTCAAGCACGTCGTTTTGAATGCCAAGTTTCACGAGAAGGAGGCTGAAATCGTGGCCCAGGCCGGGCGTTTGGGCACGATGACCATTGCCACCAACATGGCCGGTCGCGGTACAGACATTCTGCTGGGAGGCAATCCCGAGTTCATGACCAAGCAGGAGTGCCAGAAGAAAGGCATCGCCCGTCTTGTTCCTGATGATGAAGTCCGCGAGAAAGACGGCAGCACCACATATTTCTATTACGCGGGCAATGAGTACGCAGTACCCACCCAGCAGTGGGACGAAATTTTTGAACGCAACAAGACTGTCACCGACGCCGAGCACGATGAAGTCGTAAAGCGCGGTGGATTGCATATCCTGGGCACTGAGCGCCACGAGTCGCGCCGCATTGATAACCAGTTGCGCGGACGCGCCGGCCGCCAGGGCGACCCGGGCTCCTCGCGCTTCTATCTCTCCCTCGAAGACGATCTCATGCGCATCTTCGCCAAGGAGTGGGTCTCAAACCTTCTCAAGCGTTTGGGCATGGAAGAGGGAATCCCGATTGAATCCCGGTTGATCACCCGCCGCATTGAAGCAGCGCAAAAGGCCGTGGAAGGCCAGAACTTCGAATCGCGCAAACATGTTCTCGAGTATGACGATGTCATGAACAAGCAGCGCGAGGCGGTGTACGGCCTGCGGCGGCAATTGCTCGAAGGCGTGGACCAGAAACAACTCATCGTGGAAGATTACGTCGAAGCCATTGTGGGCGACCTGCTCAGACAATATGCGCCCGAACAGAAGCACCCCGATGAGTGGGACGTAGAGGGACTCAAGACCCAGATTTTTACCCGCTTTGGTGTAGACCTGGCCGTGGAAAAGGTGGCCTTGGACCAGCTCAACCGCTCCGAATTGGGCGATGCCATCTTTCAAAAATTGCGCGAGCGTTACGATGCCAAAGAAAAACTGATTGGCGCCCAGGCCATGCGTTATCACGAGCGCATGCTGATGCTCAGTATCCTCGATCAGCAATGGAAAGACCATCTCTTGAACATGGACCACCTCAAGGAAGGCATTGGCCTGCGCGGCTATGCTCAGCATGATCCGCTGGTGGAGTACAAGCGCGAATCCTTCGATATGTTTGAAGCCATGATGCAGCGCTTCCAGGAAGATACGGTCCGTTACCTCTACCTGATGCAGGTGGTGGAAGAACCGGCCCGGCCCGGTGTTGCCCCCACAAGCAACGGCGGAGAAGAAAAAACCAAGCGGGCCACCTCCGTCGATGACCTGGAGCAGGAGTTTCGCCGCAGAAAACGGCGCGAGCTCGAGCAGGCCCGCATGGCCGGCGCCGGAGATGCGCAGCCGGTGCAGCAGGTGCGCCGCAGTGGAGAAAAAATTGGACGCAACGATCCTTGTCCATGCGGCTCAGGAAAGAAATATAAAAAGTGCTGCGGCGTGGCGGTCTAGCAGGTTGCGGAAATCTCATTTCGTTGCGTGTACCTTTAGGGTTTTGAAAATCCGCGAAAATCCGCGTCCATCCGCGGCGGAGAAGGTTTTACTGTTTCCGGGGTGGGTGCTTCCTTCCAACCTCACGAAACGTCATATTCTGCGCGCGGCTGCCGGTCTTCATCTTCCACAACTGAAATAGAGTTGCATAGTTGTCGGTAATGTATTTCTCCGGTTCGACGCCAAGCCGTCTTGCGGTTTTTTCGATCCAGCGCGGTGGACCCTCGATCTCGGCAAAGCTCCCGATTGGGGTTTCATCCACGACCACATGTCCGGGGCCATCGCTCCACTCGGCGCGGAATTTCTCGTAAGAAAACTTGGGCTCCAAACCGAGGGCGGCAAAAATTGCGACCAACTTGGAGCCATCCTCGACGCTGGTTTCTATCTCTCGGCGCGACTTGTGCCGCCCGGCTTTTCCTTTGCTCTTGTGCGTCAGCTTCCAATCCTTGCCATACTTTCGGATGCGCAGCAGTTCGCCGCGTTGCCGCAGCAGCTCACCCGGAAGGTCGTACAACGTATTCATCTCGTGTGTGCGAGGCGTTACCAGGCGAAATCCGGCAGCCCGGAGTTTGCGGCTGAGTCGCCCGGGGTTGTCTACGGAAAATTTGATTTCTACTTCGTTTTGGTGAGCAGGCATGAGCAAATTATTCTAGAATAGTAAGGATGTTGCGACGTGCTTATTTCTGGAGTATGGGCGTGCTGGTATTCGCCCTGGCTTTGACCGCTTATGGCCAGCAGGATACCGCCACCCCGGCGCCACCGGATGCGCCTATGCCCTCCAGCAATCCTCCGCCTCCGCGTTCTGATGTAGATGACTCGCAGCCGCCGGACCGTCCGCTGCTGCGGAAAAAATCTACGCAGGATACGCCAATCCAGGGTTTGGCCAAAAGTCCGAACGACAGTTCAAGCCGCACGACGATGATTGATATAAGTCCGCCGGTTGGCGATGTGCAAGAGCATCCCGATAGCGAAATTCCGGAAGATCTTGGCATGAATGAGATGCACGCATGGAATCCACACCGCGCGGAAAAAGATGTTGAAGTCGGCGATTATTATTTCAAACAGAAAAATTACCGCGGGGCAGAATCGCGTTATCGCGATGCGCTCTCCTACAAGCCCAGCGATGCTATTGCCACGTTCCGCCTGGCGCAGGTCATGGAAAAGACCGGCCGGCCGATAGAAGCCCAGCAGTACTATGCGGACTACCTCAAAATCATGCCGCATGGACCTTATGCGGCCGATTCTCATAAGGCACTCGAACACCTGCAGGCCCAATCCAAGGACCCATCCAAAGCCCCACATTAAGCCGACTGTCTCCCAAGGGCATGTCTGACTTTTATTTCTTTTATTTATCCACTCGAAGAAACTTGCCCGACGTGGCGTCCACCGCGACGCTCAGTTTTGATTTGCCGTAGATCACATGCCAGGCCACACTGTTGTCGCGTGAGCTCCATTCCAGCCGATACTTCACCGGCAAGGTAGGTTCGCCTTCCAGCAGGGCTTTGCCCCCGTGCTCCTGGGCAACTTTGAAGGCCTGGTCGGTGTCGCTCCTCAGAAAGCCCAGGTCGAAGATTTGTGTGGATAAATTCGTAGGACTAAAGCTGTCTTCGGAGCTGGGTGAAATG
>Ga0210384_10002273_pt1 | contig 23766 bp, 18 predicted proteins | sample IncBWH2MmetaG_FD_160574 | JGI IMG/M metagenome (GOLD analysis project Ga0210384, IMG submission 160574) | Forest soil microbial communities from Barre Woods Harvard Forest LTER site, Petersham, Massachusetts, United States - Inc-BW-H-2-M | ecosystem: Environmental > Terrestrial > Soil >...
TTCCCCGGTCAGGCAATCCAACGCTGCCATGGCATACACAATGTGGTCGGCTTTCGGCGCCGCCTTGCGAGCGCGATCCAGATGCTCGCGCGCCTCGTCCCAGCGCCCCAGATTCATCAGCGCGACGCCTTGAGTGTAGTGGTCCTCGGGCGATTTCGCGGCCGGCGCCGGCGCTCTGGATATCCGCTGCTCGCAGATCTTCAGATGCATGTGCGCGCGGTCGCCCAATTCTTTACTCGGCCCTTCGAGCACGCGCTCAAGCGACTGCTTTGCCTTTTGAAACTTCTGCTGCTGGAAATACTTGAGGGCTTCTTCGTAGGCCTTCATCTGGGCCTGCTTAGCCGGGGCCAGAGGATCAGGAGGAGCAGCTTTAGCCTTGGCAGATAACTTTAAGGCTTTATTTTTCAATAATTTGTGGGTGTGCGCCGAGGTCCTGGTGGTGCGCACTGCTCGGCGCTTCACTGTATCGCTCCGCTCGCCATAATCGAAAACATAGCAAACTCGTGCACCTGCGTCAATCCATGTAGTGGGCTCCGTCGATTTGTTCCGGTCTGGTACATTGATCACCTGGGCCAGCAATCGCCAGATTTCTGCAGCAAGCGTCTTGAATCCTGAGGCCATTAGAGTAAGATTCGCCCCAACACGCCCTGGAAATTGCTCTGAGCTGGCACCGCTCCAGTTGCCAAGTGGTGCACATTCCTCGGGCCTAGTCGTGGTGGAGGGTTTTATGCGGCGCACGCTTCCTGTTCTATCTCTCGTGGTGTCGGTCACACTCTCACTGTTCTCAGGGAAGGCGGTAGCGCAGGAAACACCCCAGCAAGCTTTCCTGGCGCAACCGCCTGCGAATGAAGGCGACGCATCATTGAAGATTTGCCTGCGACTGCAGGACGATTCGCCCTTCAACGGCTCGGCAAGCGTCCATGTGATGCCCAGCCAGGGCTATGAAGTGAACGGTACGCCCACGGAATCCGACGGCGAAATGATTTACTCCAACCTCGCGGCCGGGCAATACATGGTAGAGGCGAGCGCGCCTGGCTTCTTAACGGTGCGCCAAAATATTCAGATTGAGGCGGGCCACCATGTGCAAACTCTTTTCGTGATCATGAAGCCCAAGCCACTCCAAGCGACCGCCCCAGAGGCGTCGCCTACCGCGACAGCCCCGGACACAACCCAAAAGCGCGCGTCCTGGCTTCCGCCGGGCATTGATGACGTGGTGCCGGAGGTTCACGCCGGTGTGGAGTGCCCGCTGCCGGTAGTGTTGAGAGGCGCCGGGCAGCGCATGAAGCAGCTTGCCAGCAACCTGGAAAAATTCAGCGCCACGGAGCATCTGGAGCACTACACCATCGACTCCCTGGGGGGCAGGCACTTCCCGGAGAATCGCTTCTTCGAATATGTCGTCACTGTCTCGCAGACACCGAATGGACTGATTCTCCTCGATGAATACCGCGATGGCTCGATTAACCAGGCGCTTTTCCCCGCGCGAATAGCCACCATGGGTTTGCCCGCCATGGCGCTGATATTCCATCCGCTATTCGCTCAGGATTTCAAATTTGCGTGTGAGGGGATGGGCCAGTGGGAAGGACATCCGGCCTGGCAGGTTCATTTCATCCAGCGCGAAGATCGCCCCAACCGCATGCGCCAATACCGTGTGGGAGGAAGCGTGGTACCGGTTCCGATGAAGGGCCGCGCCTGGATCGATGCAGCCACCTATCAGGTGGTGCGCCTGGAATCCGAGCTGGTTCATCCCGTTAAAGAGATCGGCCTGACGCAGGAGCGGCTTTCGATCGAGTATAAGCCTGTGAGCTTCCACACGCATTCCCAGAAGCTCTGGCTGCCGCAATCCGCCGACATTTATGTCGAACGCGCGGGGCGGCGCTACTATCGCAACCACACTTTTTCGGATTTCAAGATTTTCGTCGTGGACACCGACCAGCGCATCCAGCCTCCCAAGGAATCCTACGCCTTCACGAATACCACCGACCGCGATATCACCGGCGTGCTGACCGTCACACCGCTGCCGGGAAAAATTTTCCACGACGTGACCATCAAGTTCACCATCCCCGCCGGGACCAGTATTTTTAAGATCGTCGGGCCGGGCAAAGACGTCAGCATGCCAGTAGATTCGGTCGGCGGCGCCACGTTTGTCCACAACGGGCCCGCCGGGGCGGTCAAAGCCGACGCCTACTTCGTTCGCGAGAGCACCCTGGACGTGGTCTCAGACTCCTCACTCCCCATCAACCGCTTGTGACAAATCAGCCGTGCTGAGCAGCTCGCTGCCTGGGATGAATGAGGTGCTGGTTGCGGATTGCGAACCTGGGTTGTTCCGGCGCGTTGGCCGCAAGTACGTGCGTATGTTATAAGTAGCGGGCTGCTCTAATCTGAGGGAATTGTGCCGTTCATTAATTTTCCCGCGCGGGAAATCAACTGCAAGCTGGTTTACTATGGCCCCGGCCTTGGCGGGAAGACCGCCAATTTGCAGTGGATATATGACCACACGGGATCGAATCAAAAGGGAAAGATGGTTTCGCTGGCCACGGAAACCGATCGCACCCTGTTCTTCGATTTTCTACCGCTTGATTTAGGCAGCGTGCGCGGATTCCGCACGCGCTTCCATCTCTATACCGTTCCCGGGCAGGTGTTTTATGAAGCGAGCCGCCGCTTGATTTTGAAGGGAGCGGATGGAGTGGTGTTCGTCGCGGATTCGCAGGAAGAGCGCCTGGACGCGAACCTGGAAACACTCGACAACCTGCGCGAACATCTGAAGGATCACAACCTGGATTTCAATACCATTCCCTACGTGCTCCAGCTCAACAAGCGCGACCTGCCGAATATTCTTCCCGTGCCGGAATTGCAGAAGCAATTGTCAGTGAAAAACGAGCCGGCGCTGGAAGCTGTGGCCATAACCGGGCAAGGCGTTTTCGACACCCTTAAGGAAGTTGCCAAGCTGGTACTTGCCGAACTAAAAAAGAACGCCTGAAGAAAAAAGTGCTTCCATCGGCGCAATAAATTAGCGGGAAATTCACCGAGCGATGGATTTACGCGTGAGCGACGCCGCCGCGGAAGCTGGCAACGGCTTTGGCCTCGTCGGTGAAGGAGGGGATGGATTGAATCAGGCGCGTGAGTTCCAGGACTTCTTTCACGTGCCCTGTGGGGTTGAGGATTTTCAAGCTGCCGCCCTGGCGCTCGAGGGTGACAAAAGAGCGCACCAGTGTGCTGATGCCGGAGCTGTCCATCTGCGTGACGGCGGAAAGATTTACGAGGACATCGCAAGGGCTGGTTTCGGCGAGTTTGCGCAATTCGGCGCTGAGCGCGTCGTTACTTGCGCCGATGATGACGCGGCCCACCAGATCGAGGACCAGGACGTTTCCTGATTTCCGCGTTGCAATTTGCAAACCCATGCCCACCTCCACTGCCGGTCCCGCGGCACACTGCAGTCCATGCGTGCACGCCGCCTGAACACCAAGTGGCGCATTATAACTCCGCCGCTACGTCAACACGCAAGTAGTCTGGAAGCGGCGGCGGACAGAAAAGAAAAGACGGGAGGCGAAAGCCTGGCGGCATCCACCTCCCGGGGTGGGTGGGGTTGCTGCCGAACCGTTCTTCGGGTCTTGCGTGTTGCGCGTCCGACGGTTCAGCGATCCGGCACAAGTGCCGGAGTCCACGAATGGGGCTCCCAATAGCACACGCCGAGAAAGAGTGTCAACTCGAATCGCGCGCGCTATTTGGCGGTGACCAGGCGATGCTGGTCGAGGGTTTCGCGTACTTTGCGCGCCAGATCGCGTGGCGCGTAAGGCTTTTGGAGTATCGGAAGTCCCCGCTGGCGAGCCTGGCGCAATAATTTGATGTCGGCACCGTAGCCAGTGGCGAATATGGCGGGGATGTCTGGTCTGGTTTCACACATGCGGGCATAGGCCTGCGGGCCGCCAAGTTTTGGAAGGACGACATCCATTAGCAGAAGATCAACGTGGTTTCGAGGGTCCTGGAATTCGCGCAATGCCTCTTCGCCGTCCGAGGCGACGATGACGTGATAGCCCAGGTTTGCCAGTGTCTCGCGCGCGATTTCGCGAAGCCCCTCGTGATCTTCAGCGATCAGAATTGTTTCAGTCCCGCCGCGAACCGGGCGAGTATCGGGGGCGCGTTCCGGAGTCTTCACCGTCTCCGAGCTGATGGGGAAATAGACGCGAAAGGCGCTGCCGACACCGGGTTCGCTGTAGACGTGCAGGAATCCGCCGTGTTGCCTGACGATGCCGTAGACCATGGCGAGACCGAGGCCGGTGCCTTTACCCAATTCCTTAGTGGTGAAGAAGGGCTCGAAGATGCGATCCAGCGTAGCGGCATCCATGCCGGTTCCGGTGTCACTGACAGAGAGCATGGAGTAGCGGCCGGGACGGGCGAGAGGCTGGATGGCGCAATATTCATCATCGAAGAGTGTATTGCCGGTCTCGATGGACAACAAGCCACCCTGCGGCATGGCGTCGCGCGCGTTGAAGCACAAGTTCATGAGAATCTGCTCAACCTGAGATGGGTCGGCGGAGACCAGTGCAAGGTCGGGGGCCAGGGTGGACTTGATTTCGACATTGCTGCCGATTACTTTTTCGAGGAGGCTGAGAGTTTCCGTGACGGTGTGATTTAGGTCGATATTACGCGGCTCAAGAATCTGCCGGCGCGCGAAGGCGAGCAACTGGCGAGTGAGAGCCGCGGCACGATCAGCCTGCTGGCGCATTTTTTCAAAATGGCGATGGGGACGGGAAGCAGGGTCGGTTTCCTCCATGCCCAGATCGGCCCAGCCGATGATGGCGCCGATCATGTTGTTGAAATCGTGCGCAATGCCGCCAGCCAATTGGCCGATGGCTTCGAATTTCTGGGCCTGGACCAATTGTTTTTCAAGCGCGATTTTTTCCGTGAAGTCTTCGACGATCACCTCGATACACTCGATCAAGTGTTTAGGGTTGGTGGTCCGCCGGCCGTTCAAATGCACATGAATGATTTTTCCGTCCTTGCACTTCCATTCGGCCATGGATTCCACGCGGCCTGAATTCATGTACTCCAGGAGCAGGCGGTCCCTGAGCGCAGGATCCCGAAATAAGGCGTCCGAAGAACCGAGCGCGAGGAGTTCTTCGGTGGAATCGAAGCCGAGCATTCGCGCAAGAGCGGGATTTACAGAAAGAAGCGCGCCGTCTATCGTCACCCAGTACATTCCATACGTGGCGTTGTTGACGAGTCCCCGGTAGCGCGCTTCGCTTTCCCGGAGCGCTTGAACGGCCCGCGATTCAGCCTCGCGCATTAATTTCGCGTCCTGCGCCTGACGGATGGCCACGGGCAGCCGCGCAAGTTGATCTTTCAAGACGTAATCGGTGACCCCATGCTTGATACATTCGACAGCCAACTGTTCGCCCAGAGTGCCGGTGACAAGGACGAATGGGATATCGAGGCCGTACTCCTTGATTAGAGAGAATGCGTCGAGGCCCGTCCAGCCAGGCAGCCGATAATCCGATAGAATGATGTCGAAAGCTTTTTCGCGCAGCTTTCCCGCAAATTGTTCGCGAGTGGCGACCCTTTCGACTTCGAAATCAATATGTGACTTCTGCAACTCGCGAAGGGCAATCTCAACGTCACCAGGCTCATCTTCGAGATAAAGAAGACGCAGGGGTTCGGCGGCGGGAGTTGTCTTGATTGATTCGATTGGGCCAATGGAATGTTGCATTTGTTTTAGAGGTTCGAAAAAGCTGTACCGGGCGGCCTGATATTGACGAGCAGCCAATAGAGGCCGAGTTGCCTGACGACGTCCTGAAATTCGGCGAAGTTTACGGGCTTCTGGATATAACTATTGGCGCCAAGCTGGTAGCTTGCCATCACATCGCGATCTTCTTTTGAAGCTGTCAACAGGATCACCGGAATAGCTTTTGTGCGAGGATCGCCTTTGACTTGCCGCAATACCTCGATGCCATCTACCTTAGGGAGTTTCAAATCGAGGAGAACGAGTCGCGGTGGCGAAATGAACCGGCGGTCCGCGTAGGCGCCCCGGCAAAAAAGAAAGTCGAGAGCTCTTGCTCCGTCATCCACTCGTATAATGATATTGATGATCCCACTCTTCTCCAAAGCGTGCATGGTCAATTCCGCGTCGGCTTCATTGTCTTCCACCAGCAGGATTTCGTTGCCGTCAAAATCAATCAAGTTTCACCTCCTTAGCAATGTCGGGAACCGGTAAGCCCACTTGGGGCCCGAGAGTAAAGAAAAACGTGGTGCCTTGATCCGGTTGCGACTCAGCTCTGATTTCGCCGCCATGGCGGTGAATGATGCGCTGCGATGTGGCCAAGCCAACACCTGTCCCTTCGAAATCCTCCTGACGATGAAAGCGCTGAAAGACTCCAAAGAGCTTATCGGCATATTTGAGATCGAAGCCCACTCCGTTGTCACGGACGAACAGTGTGATGATCCCTTCGGATTCGCGCGTGCCCACTTGAATAACAGCAGCTTGGCGAGGGCGTGTAAATTTGACAGCATTGGCCAGAAGATTAGAAAAAACTAATCTGAGGAGGCCTGGGTCGCAGTACATCTCCGGTAGGGGTTCGATGTGCCATTCGATTTCTCGCTGGGCTGCCTCTGGAGGCAAGTCAGTGATTGCCTGGCGAACCACCTCGTCAATATTAGTTTTTTGGCGAACGAGCTCTTTGCGTCCGATGCGGGCCAAGCTAAGGAGATCGTCCACAAGATGGCCCATGTGATTCGCAGCGTCGAGAATGCGGTCGAGATAACGGCGGCCCTCCACCGAGAGTTCGACGGAGCGCTCCTCTTGGAGGATACGCGCGAAGCCATCGATGTGGCGCAGCGGAGCACGCAAATCGTGTGAGACGGAATAACTGAATGTATCCAATTCTTTGTTGGCAGCCAAGAGTTCAGCATTGGACCGCAACAACTCTGCTCGATTACGCTTGAGCGCATCCTCCGCCAGTCGCCGTTCCGTGACATCACGAATGGCACTGGAGACAAGCATGCCTTCGTCCGTTTTAAGCGGGCTCAAGCTGATTTCGACCGGGAATTCCGTACCATCTTTGCGGCGGCCGAAGAGATCCAAGCCCGCTCCCATCGAACGTGCGCGCGGCGCTCTAAAAAAATCCGTTCGATGCCCTGGGTGCCTTCCGCGGAACCGATGGGGAACAAGAATCTCTACGGGTTGTCCCAAGATTTCCTGGCGGGGATAACCAAACAACTTTTCTGTTTGCGCGTTCGTAAGGGTGATCCGACCTTCGTGGTTCACGATAACCATGGCATCGGGAGCTGACTCCAAGAGGTCGCGGAATTTTTCTGCCTCCTTTTTCCTCTCGGTGATGTCGCGATTGATTTCGAGGAAAGAGAGAGGGTTGCCCCGGATGTCCGTACGGAGGGACCAGCGACTGGAGACGTTGAGGATAGCGCCATCACGGCGCCGGTGAAGCAATTCGCCTTCCCAGTACCCATTATCGAGCATCTGTTTCTCAATCTCTGCCAATGGCACGGGGAACTCGGTTTGGAGCAAGGAATGAACTAGCTTGCCGCGTGCTTCCTCTTTCTGCCATCCGTACATACGCTCGGCACCACGATTCCAACAGAGAATCTTAGCCTCGAGGTTGCGTACAATGATGGCGTCATGCGTGAGTTCCAGAAGTTCGGCTTGGTCACGAAAGCCGGATTCACTGATGCGCAGGTTCAATTCCAGTTCGTTGCGCTCGATGATTTCTTTCTTCAGCACTTCATTGGAACGGATCCATTGATCTGGGCTGGCAAGCTGCAGGGCTTTCGGGACAAGCGGGACGAGCAAGATAGCGGTAGCGACGGAGGCAGCGGCAGTGACGGCCTTGACCGTGCCTGCTAGCCAATAGCTGGCGTGCCAGAGATTCCAGATCTCCATCAAGTGCGTAGCGCCACAGGCAATAATGAAAATGCCGAAAAGGATAAAGATCCAACTGAAGGGTAAGTCCCCTCGCTTGCGCACGAACCATATCAGTGTAACGGGGATAGCGAAGTAAGCCATGGCGATCAGGCTGTCTGAAATTACATGCAGCCATATCAAACCGGAGTTCCACAGATAGCAGTAACCGTGTGGCATGAAATCGCCCGAGCCGAAAAGTTGGCGAAAGAATTCCATGAATTTCCCCGACAGCTCCCTCGGTGATGCGGCTGTCTCATTAGATTTATCGGCACTCACCGGCAAATAGTAAGAGCCGCTTTCCCAAGGGAGCACACGCAAAGGCAGGAAGGGGCACAGAGTTCAAAAAGCGATCGAAAGGAAGGGAACTCCATTGTGTGCTTAGCCAGAGAAATGTCAAGGAATGGAGCGAAACCACTCGCTAAAGAGTCAATCGTAACAGGCTGTGCGAGCCAGAGATTAGTGGGCCGCAGCAGGCTGCGGCGGATGGTCCGCGAAATACTGATTAATTCCGGCGGTGAGCTGTACCATCCCGGCACGCACATTGCGGTTCATCGCTTCGACAACCGCTGCGACATTCTTTCCGTTGACTGGTTCATCGTGGGAATAATTGCCGACCCACAAAGTGCTGCCAGCCTTGGGATCGAACAATTCCACTCGCATCCCGAAGCGCGCGACCAGTGCAGGCTGGTCCACCTCGTAAAGCGCGTCAAGATTGCTGCGAACCACGTAGTCCCCGCGAGCGCTGCTGCCCAAGCGGGATACCGAGCGGTACTGGCCGGAGGAACGCAGAGAAGCAATCAACAAATCTTGGGCCATGTCGGCAGGGCTTTGCGCCCAGCGATGCTCCGAATAGGCACCGAGTTGGACAGGGCCTGATCCGTACACAAGCCGATCGTCGCGATACAGGTGGGAAGTGCTGACGCGTGCAACCAGGAGCGATACCGGATAGACCATGGGAGGTGGATTGGTGGGCCCGGCGCCAGCATCCAGGGCGTAGTACTTCACCGGGCGAGCACTGCCGCATCCTGCGGCAAATCCAGCGAGAAGAACGGCGACGGCGGCAAGTTTTATGGAACGCATCAACACTGCTCGCTCCTCCTGGCCCTATTGCGGCGGCGCCTGGCCGGGCTCATGCGACTTGGGCTCGGAGGCGCGAATCAAAGTGTATGGACGGGTCTTGATAGTGTCGGTAAATGATTTCATGTTCTCGGTAATTTGACGCATGTTCTCGATGATCTCGTCGAGATTTTCGGAATTCGAAGCCAGAGTGCGATCGAGCTGGTCTGTGATTGAAGTAGTCGAGGCCAGTGACCTGCGAAGGTCCTGGATTGCCGCGCGGAGATCGGGGCGGTTTTCCGTGATAGTCGCGTCAATATGAGCGAGAGATTCGTTCGCCTGCGCCAGGGTCTTCTTCATATCATCGAGGAGCTTGTCGAGTTTGGCGCTGGAAGCATTCAAATTGTTCATGGTCGAGCGAACCGCCGGGCGGTTCTCTTCCAGCATGCCGCGAACATTCGAGAGGCTGGCGGAAATGTTGGCGCGGTTCTGCGCATTCAAGAGATCATTGACGCGATTGACTGTTTCTTTGAGCTCCACCACCCGGTTATTCAGGTTGTTGAGGAGTTCCTTTGCCTGAGGAGTCAGCTCCGCGAGGCTGTCACCGATGTCGGCAAAACCGGAGTATTCCTTAGAGGGCAGCGTGGAACCGGCTGGAGCAGGCGGACCCTTGGCTTTATCGCCGCGGATGCCAAGATAATTGTCGCCGAGTGGACTGTTACTCGTGATGATCACCAAGCTGTCGGTTTTCACGGGAGTTTCAGGCTTGACCGCGAAATCAATTTCCATGCGGGCCGGGTTAGCAGGATCAGGATGTACCTGCTTCACGCGGCCGACCGGCGGGCCTCCACCATAGCGGACTTCGGCGCCGGGGGAGATTCCACCGGCATTCTTGAAGTAGGCGCGATAAGGAGTCAGTCCGCGCGTTTGAGATCCAGAGAGAATGAAGACCGTGGCAATAAACAAGCCAGAAGCCACCAGCACGAAAAGACCGACGAGAGCCTGCTCCCGCTTCGATTCCATTGGTTTCCTCTATGAATCCCGCCCAGTGGTCTGAGCAGGCCCCCTCAAGAGCGGGGAGTATATCACGAGCTTTGCCTGTGCCAGCGCTAGCGTCGCAGCGGCGGCGTTTCTCCCGTCAGCATCTGCAGATAATCCATTTCCTCAGACAGTTCAGGTTCCGGAACGCGGTCGAGAAACTGGCGCACGCGAGGCTGAGTGCTGGCCTGCAACTCCTGCGGCGTCCCGTTGGCGACGATTACGCCCTTATCGAGAAGAATCATTCTGTCGCCGATAAGAAATGCGCTGGCCAGCTCGTGGGTGACGACCACGATGGTCATCCGAAAAGCTTTCTTGAGCTTCAAAATCAGCTCGTCAATTCCTGCAGCGATGATGGGGTCCAGGCCCGCGGACGGCTCGTCGAAGAAAAGAATTTCCGGATCCATGGCCATGGCCCGGGCAATAGCGGCGCGCTTTTTCATGCCGCCGCTGAGCTGGGCAGGCATGTAATTATCGAAGCCGGAGAGGCCGACCTGGTCGAGCTTCAAACGCACCATAATTTCGATCGTGGATTCATCAAGCTCGGTATGTTCGCGGAGTGGAAGCGCAACATTGTCGGCCACGCTCATGGAGCCGAACAACGCACCGCCTTGAAATGACATGCCCAGCTTCTTGCGCAATTCGTCGTGCTCGTACCCGGTCATGGCCGCGAAGTTTTTTCCGCGCATCCAGATTTCACCGCCGCTGGGACGTTCGAGGCCCACCAAGGTGCGCAGCAGCGTGCTCTTCCCGGATCCGGAGCCGCCGAGAATTACCAGCGTTTCGCCCGCGGCAATTTCAAAGTTAATGCCGTGGAGGATTTCCCGCTCGCCGTATTTCACGCGTAGGTTGCGGACGGCGATCGCCGGGCCGGCTGGTGGTTCGGATGCGGGCAGCTTGGAAATGACTTTTGTCGCCATCATACCTATCGCGGCGCGGTGAAATAAAAGATCGCCGTAAAAACAAGATCAACCAGAATGACCATAAAAATTGATTTCACCACGGCCGACGTGGTGGAGCGCCCAACCTGCTCGGAGCCCAGACCTGTGGAGAAACCTTCCTGGCAGCCCACGGCGGTGATCACGATCCCGAACATGACGCTTTTGATGAGGCCGGTAGTGACGTCTCTGAGCACAAGTGCGTCGAAGGTGCGGTGGAAATAGGAAACCCAGGTGAAGCCCGCGCTGGCGACTCCAAACACTCCTCCACCAACTACACCCATGAAATCAGCCCAGGTGGTCAGGCAGGGCAGCATCAAGATCATGGCCAGGAATTTCGGAGCAACCAGGAAGTGAACCGGCTTGAGCGCCATAGTTTCCAGCGCATCAATTTCTTCATTCACCTTCATCGTGCCGATTTCCGCGGCGAAGGATGATCCAGACCTGCCAACCACCATGATCGCTGTCATGAGCGGGCCCAACTCTCGAGTGATGGCGATGGCCACGGCATCGGCGACAAATTGCAGGGCCCCCAATTTGCGCAATTGATAGGCGCTCTGGAGAGCGAAAATAGTGCCCACGAAAAAAGAGATGAGGGAAACGATGGGAAGCGCTTCGACGCCGACCGCCATGGCCTGGTGAACCGCGCGGCTGATGCGAAGTTTTCGACCGTGAAACGGCTCGATGAATATGGCGCGGGCAGAGCCACCTGCCAAACGCGCCAGGCCCCCTACATATGCCAACCCATTAATTGTGGCTTCGCCGATGGATTCAGTTAGTGCCATCTTTGGTTCGGGACAGGCGGAAATTGCAGAAGAAATCCCCGCCGAGGGCGTCCTGAAAATTACCTGGCAGGGGCTTTTGCGCTACTGCCCCCGCGCAGGGCTTCTTCTTCGTTCTCATACACCTCAAAAACTTTGATCAACCGCGTGAGTTCGAGAACTTCCCGCGCCGTGCGGCTGAGCCCATACAGCGCAAACGTGCTTTTCAGATCGCGCGAAACTTTCAGGCCTTCGACGAGCGAGGCGACACCGGCGCTGTCAATATACTTCACCTTCAACATATTGACGATCACACGCGCCGCGCGTTTCTCCTTCAGCAGATCCAGTAAAACTTTGCGCATTTCGGGCGAGTTATAAAGCGTGATATCGCCAGTTACATCCACGATGGTGGCGACGCCGGATTGCCGTGTTGAGATTTCCATGAAGTTAGGGCCCCCTGCGGGACGTGCAGAGTGTTTTGCCAGAGATTCGACCCAGATGCAATCACTTTTAGTTGCAGAAGGCCAGTGGGGCTTTCATTCCTGGGGTAAAAGCACAGGGGGCGAAAGTAGGGGCCAAGCCGCTTAGCTTAGCTGCGCTGCTCAAGCGGCAGGTAATCACGGAGGTCGTAGCCCAGATATATCTGGCGAGGGCGCGAAATTTTTTGTTCAGAGTCGAGCAGCATCTCTTCCCATTGAGCAATCCATCCGGAAGTACGCGGGATGGCGAAGAGCACGGGAAACATGGTTACCGGGAAACCCATGGACTGGTAGATCAGGCCGGTATAAAAATCGACATTGGGATAGAGGCGGCGGCTGACGAAGTACTCGTCCTGCAGCGCGATGCGTTCGCATTCGAGGGCGATATCAATCAGCGGATTGCGTCCCATCACATCGAAAACCTCGTAAGCGATGTGCTTCACAATTGTTGCCCGCGGATCGTAATTCTTGTAAATGCGGTGCCCAAAACCCATCAGTAGCTTTTCGCCAGCTTTTACACGCTTGATGTATTCGGGCACGTTCTTCACCGTGCCGATTTCCACCAGCATGCGCAGCACCTGTTCGTTGGCGCCGCCGTGGAGAGGGCCATATAGAGCGGCAGTAGCCGCAGCGATAGCGGAATAAGGATCCACATGAGAACTGCCCACGCCGCGCATGGCGCTGGAGGAGCAGTTTTGCTCGTGGTCCGCGTGCAGAATGAAGAGTACATCGAGCGCGCGCTCGAGCGTCGGATTCGGACGATATTTCAGCTCGGTGGTGCGGAAAAGCATGTTCAGGAAATTTCCGGAGTAGCTCAAATCATTGTCCGGGTACGCGAATGGCATCCCCAGGCTGTGCCGGTATGCAAAAGCAGCCAGTGTGGGCATCTTGCCGATGAGGCGGTAGGTCTGCTTGCGGCGTGAGTCCGGATTGAAAATATCTTTGGCGTCGGGATAAAAAGTGGAGAGCGCGGCGACGGTGGAAATCAACATTCCCATGGGGTGAGCGTCGTAGTGAAAACCGTCTAGAAATTTCTTGATGCTCTCGTGGATGAACGTGTGATGCGTAACATGGTAGGACCAGTCGGCAAGCTGTGATTTAGTGGGGAGTTCGCCATAGAGAATTAGATAAGCAGTCTCGAGATAGGTGCTCTTTTCCGCGAGCTGTTCAATGGAATATCCGCGGTAACGCAGGATGCCTTTATCACCGTCAATAAATGTGATTTTGCTGATGCAGGATGCAGTGTTCGAGTAGGCCGGGTCGTAACTCATCATGCCAAACTCGGATTCATCCACTTTTATTTTCCGGAGATCCATCGCGCGGACGGTGTCGTGCTTAATGGGGATTTCGTATTGGCGGCCGGTGCGGTTGTCGGTAATAGTCAGGGTGTTTCGGCGAGCATCGGCCGGTGCGGCATTGTTCACTTCAGCGGCAGGTTTGATCGGATTCATCGCCTGGCTCTTTCTAACTCGAGCAAGCACCAGCGACAGCTCGCTCTCTCGGCACCAATGTACACCAAAATCGTTGCCTCGGGGAATCGGATTCAACCAGCGGCGGCAGATCTGATTCCGAGCTTGCCATACGGTAGCGTATGCTGTGCAATGCGGCTTGTCATCCACGCTTGCCCCGTCCTTTTCGCTCAGTTGATTGAATAAGACAAAGAATCAATCACCCTATGCCTGGCTATGGAATAGTCTAGCGGAGCATTGCTTCGGCGGTGACGCGGTGGCGGTAGGCGAACAATTTCTTGAGTTTCCTGCGGACAAACCAGCCGCCAAAGAAATTGCCGATCCCCCCGAGTGGCAATTCATAAAGAATGCGGTCTTCGAGAAAGCAGGCGCTGGGACCGTCGGGGGTAAACAGGTGGGTATGCTCCCAACGTTTGAAAGGACCGGAGAGCTGTACATCGCGGAACTGGCGCCCCTGGATGTAATCGCGGTGCTCAAACACCCAGCGGATGCGGAACGGGCCGAGACGCACACGCAGAACACCCCGGTCACCGTTGTTGATCCCGGGAGCGCGTTGCTCCACTTCGACAGGTTCCCAGGGAGGCGTCAATCTTTCGAGCGCGCCAAGCTCGGCGTGCCATCGAAAAAGTTCATCGGCGGGCACCGCTATTCGTGAGCGCGCGACGAATTGGTTTTCGTTTCCCACCTCATTACAAGATAGTCCGGCCGGCTCATTCTTGTTGCGATTTTTTTGTGAATATCCCGGATAACGGTGGAGAAAGAAACCTATATTGAAACGGGCCGAACCAGCATTGCCACCGCGTCAGACTGGCGGCTGCCAGCGGGTTCTGCGGGGGTGCCGAGTTCGCAGCGGTTGCGCCCGAGGTCTTTTGCGCGATAGAGAGCGTCGTCGGCAACTCGAATCAGTTCCTGCGGGTCGAGCGGAAGAGCGGGATCGCTGATTGCCACGCCCAGACTGACTGTCATTTGAATTTCGCCGGCCTCCGTTCGAACGGGAAACTCCTCGATGGATTTGCGAATTCTTTCGGCCAAACCCATGGTGCCAGCAGCGGCCGAGGAGGGGACCACGATCAAGAACTCCTCTCCGCCGTAACGCCCAACAATGTCGTAGGGGCGGACGCTGGCGCACATCCGGCGCGCCAGTTCCCTAAGCACGGCGTCGCCGGTGAGGTGACCGTGCCGGTCATTGACATATTTGAAGTGGTCCACGTCCACTAGAGCAATCCCGAACGAACCGCCCTCGCGCAACTGTCGAGAATTCTCGCGGTGAAGAGCTTCGAGAATCACACCACGATTCGCCAGGCCTGTGAGAGCGTCGTGGGTGGCTTGAAAGAGCAACTCTTCGCGAGCTTCGATCAAGTGATCCTGCAAGCCCAGGATGCGCTGTCCCACGAGCAGCCGTGCGCGAAGTTCCTTCGCATCAAAAGGCTTGGTCAAGTAGTCATCCGCGCCCGATTCAAGGCCTTTGAGAATGTCTTCTTTCTGGCTGCGAGCAGTAAGCAATAAAATATAAACATAGGCGCGATTAAGCTCATTGCGGATCCGTTCGCAGACTTCCGTGCCTTCGAGGCCCGGCATCATCCAGTCGAGCACCGCGAGGCGAGGGAAATCCTGACGCTCCAGAACAGCCAGCGCCTGGAAGCCATCTTCAGCGATGATTACTTCATAGCCCCATTTGACCAGAAAGGTCTGCAGAACGCGCCTGGAGACGGGATCGTCCTCGGCAATCAATATTCTGTTCTTTGGTTTTGTATCCGGGATCATTTCGAAACTCCTTGAGTGGAATTTTGCACGCTCAGGCCCTCGAACACGGTCGCCAGTCCGAATTTGGCAGTGAAATGGAAAGTGCTGCCAAGACCCGGGGAGCTCTCTACCCAGATTTTCCCCCCCATCAATTCAACGAGCCGAGCGGTGATGGCTAGCCCCAGCCCGGTGCCGCCATATTTTCTGGTGGTGGAACTGTCTGCCTGCGTGAATGCTTCGAAGATTAAGCTTTGCTGCTCGCGTGGAATCCCGATGCCCGTGTCGCGCACGCGGAAGTGAAGATTGATTTGGTCCTGCTGGGATTTTTCCTCTTGCACATCGAGGGTAATTTCTCCGCGCTCTGTGAATTTAATTGCATTACCAAGGAGATTGATGAGCACTTGGCGGAGCCGTGCCGGATCACCGATCAGAAGCGGGGGAATTTCGAGTCCCAACCGCCCATTGAGTTGCAATCCCTTTTGGCGAGCGCGGAAGCGCATCACTTTCAAGGTATCGTTCACGGTCTGGTGGAATGCGAATTCGATGGGGTCGAGGTCCAGCTTGCCGGCTTCGATTTTGGAGAAATCCAGAATGTCGTTCAGTAATACCAGCAGCGAATCCGCCGATACTTTAATGAGGTCGAGGAATTCACGTTGTTCGGGGGAGAGGGTCGTATCCAGGGCCAGGTCCGTCATGCCGATGATCCCATTCATGGGGGTGCGAATTTCGTGGCTCATGTTCGCCAGAAACTCGCTCTTGGCGCGGTTGGCCGATTCCGCCACTTCCTTGGCGCGGAGCAATTCCTGTTGCACGCGCCGGCGTTCGGTAATGTCCACGAAGGTGACCACGGCTCCAAGGATTTCACCATCACGCAGTATGGGGTAGGACCTGAACTCAACGGGAAAGCATGTCCCATCGGACCGCCAGACTATTTCGTTGGGGTCGTAGCTCGAATGGCCGCCGAGAAAGGCGGCATACAGAGGACAGTCCTCGACGGGGTAAGGGCTCCCGTCCGCGCGTGTGTGATGAATCAATTTGTGCATGTTCTTCCCTAGCAAGTCGTCCTGACTCGCATATCCCAACAGGCGCAAGCAAGAGGGATTGGAGAAGATGCAGAGGCCAATCATGTCTAAGCCGTAGATTGCTTCGCCGGTGGAATCGAGCAAGAGCCGGACGCGCTCTTCGCTCATTTCCGCTTTTCGCTGCGACTGCGCCCGCTCGGCAATCAAGCCTCCAAGACACAGGCCGGTGAGAGATACGGTCAACAAAACGAACTGGAGCATCACCAGGCGATGCAATTCCATCGGGAAGTACCACAGTGTGAGCATGACGCCGGTGTTGAGAGCCAGAATGCCTGTAGTAGCGCCGAAGATGCCGCGACGAACAGCAATCCACAGGATGGGCAGGAAGAACAAATAATAAAGTTCAGAGCTTCTAGCCAGGTCCCATCCGAAAACGACCCAAAGCGTGAACGGAATGCTCAAGAGCTGGGCGACGCTTTCGATAGACCTGCGAGAACGTCTCGATCCTGGCCGGCGCCGACCCATTCGCGCGATCTCGTCCGAAATAGGGCGCATTCCTGCAAACCGTCTCAACTTCGGTACCACATGAACCAGCAAGAACGGCGCAAAACAAACCAGTGAAGCGGCGTCACAGATCCACCAGTTCAGTGCACCCTTCAGGTATGCCTGTGCTGGAAGGAGCTTTGCATGCACGAACAAAGCACTCGATGCAGCAGCCACAAAGAGTGATGTGAAGAACGCAACGCATACAAACCACATGACGTCACGAAGGGAACGGAGCTGAGGACTGACTCTGAAAACTCGGCGGAGAAGAATCGCAGCTCCGGCGTAGCCTCCGGTGACTGCCAAATTCACAAGCCAAAAGGTACTCGAGGCCGGTGATTCATTGAAGTTGACGACGCTCGCCAAGATCCCGGCCAGCCAGGCCAGTGGCGCAAACCACATCCCCAACCCAAACATCGCCGCTAAACTCAGACCCACAGGCGGGTACCACGCGCTGATGCCGTCCCACATTTGAAAGAGAACAGTGGTGCGGTCGAGCAAGACGTAGAGACCGACGAAGGCGACTCCGATGGCTACCCGCAGGAGATTTGGACGGCGCAACAAACGGAGAGGGGCGGATGCGAAAGGTGTTGTGCCTCCCTGGCCTTTCGCGCGAATGGAATCCGCTGTCAACGCGGAACCTTTCGTAAAATGGAATCAAGCTCAACCAACAACTTGCGGACCTCTGTTTTGACCGTATCGAATTGAAGGCGGGCGCTGCGCAAATCCCTGGCACGGGCCATGATTTCGAGTTCTCCCGCGGACTGCGCCAGAAATGTGGCGCCGAGATTGGAGGAAGAGCCTTTGAGTCTGTGGGCCAATTGCTCGAGGAGGTGAGCATCCGGGGCGCTCAGGGCGTCACGAATTTCGGCCATGGTTTTTGCACTCTCATCCACAAAAATACGGGCAATTTCTTCCAACAGATCATTGTCCCCCTCGACACGCTGCAGCGCGTCGGCGAGGTCCAACGAATTGGTATTGGTTGTCGTTTGGGTCGGGTCGGGCGTCTGAGCTGTATCGGCAACGGCCACCATAGTGCGCGCGCTCGATATCGAGTCTCGTATCCGCCCAAGGGCCGCAAATAGTGCAGGCGAGTGAATGGGCTTGGTCAAGTAATCGTCGGCGCCGGCGGCCAAACATCTTTCACGATCTCCCTTCATCGCATGCGCCGTCAACGCGATGATGGGCAGATGAGTTCCGCTGCCTGCTTCCTTCTTGCGAATGAGTGCAATTGCCTCTAAGCCGTCCATCACCGGCATCTGCACATCCATTAGAATCATGTCCACATCCTCGCGGTCGAGCGTCTCAAGCGCTTGTCTGCCGTTTTCAGCGAGCACCACAGCGTGACCGTGTTTTTCGAGCAGCTTCTTGGCGAGCGTGCGGTTTACGGCATTGTCTTCCGCCAGCAGCACTTTCATTCCGGCTTCCTTTCCCTGGGATAGCAGCTTGAGAGGCTGTTGTGGCAGTTCCTCGCTCGTGGCTGGACTGAGCGCGCCCAGCACTGCATCAAGCAGTTCGGACGGCTGAACAGGTTTGGTTAACAGAGCTACCACTCCCAATTCTCGTGAGCGAGCTCTCTGCGCTGGTTGACCACTCGAGGTCAAGAAAACGATGGGGATGGCAGCTAGTAGAGGATCTCTTTTGAGCGCCTCAACCAGCCCGAATCCATCGACTAAGGGCATGTGAAGATCAGTGATGATGAGGGCGAATGGGCGAGCTTCATCAAGGCCCAGCTTAAGAATGCTGATGGCAGCTTCAGCATTTTCTGCGGATTCCACTCGCATACCCCATTTCAAAAGCATGTCGACTAAAATGATGCGGTTGGTCTCATTATCATCCACGATCAAAGCCAACGTGTCGTCAAGGGCGCGAGGGTCTGGAGCCAAATGCACCGCGCTACTCTCTTTGGCAATCCCGAACTGGGCAGTGAAGTGTATCGTGCTGCCGCGACCTAACTCGCTTTCAACCCAGATCTCTCCACCCATCAACCCAACAATCTGAGCAGTGATAGTCAATCCGAGGCCTGTGCCGCCGTATTTTCGAGTGGTAGAACCATCGGCCTGCGTGAAGGCTTGAAATATCAGTTTCTGCTTTTCAGGTGCTATTCCAATCCCACTATCTTTCACTTTGAAATGGAGCAGGATTCCATCTTTCACTTCCCGTTCTTTTGCCACTTCCACCAAGACTTCACCATGCTCGGTGAATTTCAGGGCATTGCCAACCAGATTCACGATGATTTGCCGCAGTCGGCTTATATCGCCAGATAGGAATTCAGGCACATCGGCTTCCACTCGCCAGGCCAGCTCCACGCCCTTCTCGTGCGCGCGAAGGCCCAGGGTTTTCAGGGTCTCCCCGAGCCCTTTGTGCAAAGCAAAATCAATCGTATCGAGTTCCAGCTTCCCGGCCTCGATCTTCGAGAAATCCAAAATGTCATTGATGAGTTTCAAGAGTGAATCCGCCGAAGACTTGACCATAACCAAATACTCGCGTTGCTCGGTGGTTAAGTCCGTCTCCAGCGCCAGTCCGGTCATCCCGATAATTCCATTCATGGGTGTACGAATTTCGTGGCTCATGTTCGCGAGGAACTCGCTCTTGGCATGATTGGCCGCTTCGGCCACCCCTTTCGCCCGCAAGAGCGCTTCTTCAGCGCGCCTGCGTTCGGTGATGTCCTGGTAAAGAAGTAGAACGCCGGTCAAATTTCCTTTGGGGCCCAGAGGGACGCCGAATACCTCCACATCAACGAGGCTTTCATCGCGACGGCGGCGCTGCGTGACCTTGTGGTAGGTCTGTCCCTCCAAGAGCGTCAGCCAGTCCGCCTGTGCTTCGGCATGGTGCGTTGGCGTCATGATCAATTCCTTCAAGGAGACACCCATCGCATCCTGGGCGCGATAACGGAAGATGTGCTCAAAAGCCGGGTTGCACATCTGAACCGTTTGGTCCAGGTTCACTACGACAAGAGCGACTGGGCAATTTTCGATTAGAGAATTGAGAAATGTGGTTCGCTCCTCGAGATTCTGCTCGGCTCGCTTCCGTTCTGCGTTTTCCTTCTGCAATTCGCGTGTGCGCTCACCCACGCGTTCTTCAAATTTATCGCGTGCCCAGACCAGTTCGGCGTCGCGGGACTGAATTTGATCCAGCATGCCGTTGAACCGGTCGAAGAGGAACCCGATTTCGTCATCCGCCTTTTTGACAGCGCGAAGGGAATAGTCCTTGGCCGTGGAAACTGTGAAGGCGATACGCGCCAATTCGAGTATGGGTAAGGAAATTGTGCCCTGGAGCCGCGCCGCCAATAAGTACGCAAGCATCAGACTCCCCGAAATGACAGCAAGAGCGATTGCAAGGATAACTTTGCCGCGCGTGTACAATGCGCCCAGATCGGATTTCAGATAAATCGTGCCGATTGATTCTTTCCCCCGATGGATCTCACGGAAGAGAAGCATTTTCCCAGAGACGAAGGAAGCGCTGTCCGATGCCGGTGGTGGAGGCATGAAATCAGGATTCGCCCCCGGGCGGCTGTACTTCGCAAAAACACTTCCATTCAGGTCATATATGCAGGCTTCTTCAACATGTGGTTTCGCACGTAGCGAGGCCAGGATTTCCCGGGCAGAATCAGCATCGTTGAACACCAATGCGGCCGCCGCGTTCTGCCCAATAATCTCCGCCGGCTCTGCCAGATCCGCTTCCATCTTTTGGCGGAAACTCAAGATTTCGTAAACCGCGAACAGAGTGCAGGCTGCCAGAACGGCACATCCACAGGTGAGCATGATGATGCCAGTGAGCTTCTGCCGGATCGAGGCGTCGCGGTGAAGTTGCATGTTAATTCTTCGCCTGCGAATCGCGGCCAGCGTCATGCACGATGGTGGCCAGTGCGAGCAACTTCGAGCTGATCTTCAGGCCGGCTCGATTGGCGGCTTCTGGATTGATAGCGAATCGCACATGATTCTGATCAAGTACGAATTGAACGGCGCCTCCGGCGGATGCGAAACCTTCCGACTCTCCCACCAGCAGAACGTTGTGTCCGCTACTACCACCGGCAATCTCCAGAAGGTGTGCGCTTTCCGCAGCACTGACAAAAAGGATGTGGCACGTCGGCAAGTCTTTCAGCTGCCGCGCTCGAGTCAGGATTACCGAACGCTCCGCGATCGTCTTCCCCAGCACGGCGTCTTCCAGGGATTTGCCAAACGGATCCGGACCGAGAACACAGACACTAAACTGCTGATGGGTTTCGTTGAACGCTGAGGGAGGCCAGGCGATAAATTTCGCGAAGTTGTACAGGAACGCAGCTTTGATCTCGTATTCAGTGGGGCCCTTCGACTGGGCGATTGAGGGGTTGGAACAGGCAAAGATTAAAGGCAGCACGAGAGCGCCAAGCGCCCAGATAGCCATTGGAGTCGAGCGGATTCCCGGTTTATCCCCAGCAGGCTGCTCGCGGCATCTCTGTTGCGCCAGATTCAAGTTGCCCAATTCGGTCTGCTCCGATTTCAGAATTTCCACGTGAATTTCACGTATGCGCTGCGCTTGACCAGTGATGAATTTACGCTTTGGAGTTGATCGTTGAATTCGGCGTGATGGTCCCGGAACAAGTTCTGCCCCACAAAATTCAAACTAACGGATTCGGCCACCCGCCAGGTTAATTGCATATCGGCGCGCGTATGCGAGGGGATCATGGGCGCCGGAAGGCGATCGACAAAATAAAGGTCGGCATCCCAGGACAAGTTATGCATCAAGTCCAGGTGCGACCGAAGCTGCGCCTGGTGACCCGGGCTGGTGCCCTCAATGTCCGTGACACTCGGTATATCCTCGCCTTCCGCGTCGCCGTGAAGGTGCATTTTCAGGAATGAATACCCTGGGCTGAGTGTCCACCGGCTGGTGACTTCCCAATTCGCTGCCAGTTCGATTCCTCCGGTGTTGCCGCGCAACTCATTGCGAAGTATCTGGCGGTGAATCAGGAGGGGAGGGTTCGATTGAGCAACATCCGGGAGAGGCTCAACACTCTGCAGATTGAAATAGGTATTGAAAAAAACAGTTGCGTCCACGGACAACCGCTCGAACGGTTGGGCTCGGTAACCCACTTCGTAGGCATTTACGTGTTCGGATTTTGCGTTGGGACTGCCCAGCAAGACCACCTCCACGGGCCCAGGCAAGGCGGCAAGAACCGCGCTGATGCCCGTGTCACGGCGCGTCGGGGTACGGCTGGCTCGTGAGATGGCCGCCCAGAAAGTGTGCTGGCCCGTGGGTGTCCAGGCGAGTCGGATGCTCGGTTCGGGGTCAAATCCGGTGAAATAACTATTCTCGAGTTTCGTTCCGACAGTCAAAAACAGGCGATCCGGTTTCAGAGTGATTTGATCCTGGATGAACAAATTGAACAACTCACCAGTCTGATTCGGTGGCACGAACGTCTGGTCGATTGTGCCAACGGTTTGATCCGCTGTGCGACGGTATCCAAGTCCCCAAGTCACGTCCTGACGGGAGCCCCAGGCGAAGTGGTGCTGGAAATCGAAATCAAATGTATTGCGAACTTCGCGAACTTGCGGCCCGTTTCGGGCGTAGCGGTCGAAATAAAACTGAATGGTTGAGTCCGACCGATCCGAAAAGGTGTGATGCCAGCGGCTCAAAATGTTCCCGCCCGAGAGCTCGGCAAGGCGTTCCACATTTATGTTTCCTGGGGGGTTAAACACACTGTGTACGATTTCTTCCCCCTCATTACCGGCGTAGAGATCTCCCTGCGTGGTCAATGAATCTTTCGCGGACAGGCTCGACTCCAGACGAAAACCTCCGTGTAACAGGTGCCAGCCATCCGCGCCGTTCTGACCATTCAGATCGGGAAAATGGCCATTGTTCTGATACTTTGCAAACACGCGGTAATCTGCTTTTCTTCCTACTTCGCCTCCGTATCGAAGAGTTCCAAAGCCCTGGTCGGTGTTGCCACCGCCGGCCACCAGCAGCCCGCCATGAGTGTCTGCCGCTTTCTTGGTGATGATATTAACCACGCCGTTCACAGCGTTGGCGCCCCAAACTGCCCCACCCGGCCCGCGAATCACTTCGATCCGCTCGATGTCTTCCAGTGGCACATCCTGGGTATCCCAATTCACTCCCCCAAACAGCGGCGTGTACACGGCCCGGCCATCAATGAGCACCAGAAGTTTGTTCGCAAACTGAAGGTTGAATCCGCGAGAGGAAATTGCCCAGGTGTTCGCGTCGATTTGGGCGACATCTAGTCCAGGAACCATGCGCAGCAGATCGGGAATGTTGGTCGCGCCCGAACGGCCGATGTCTTCGTGCGTAATCACGAAAATGGCCGCCGCCACTTGAGACATCTTCTGCTCTCTCTTGGAGACGGAAGTGACCTGCATATTCATCAAATCTTCCAAACTCTTGTTCGTCAGGTCCTCTAATGCCTGCTGCGGCCACGCAGGCACCGCCACGGCCATGAGGATCGCCAGGCGTAAGAGGGATATCGCCGTTTGGGGAGTGAGATGGCGTGAGCGTTCAAGGTGGTGAACGTCGGCTGCAGGCTCACCAGTGTGGCACCGCTCATTCATTATGGTTCGCCGTAAGGCTAGCTCCGCATTCTGTGAGGTCTTGTGCGACATCGGTTCCTCAGGTCTTTCAGCGGAACGGACGGAACGGCACGCGCTCGCCTGCGGCGATGGTCGTGGTGGAGGGAATCGTCTGACCATCGGAGCTTGCAGCGGCGGCTTCCTTCAACTTTTCCGTGCTCGGTGCCGTCACCGGAACCAACGCGCCCTCTGCTTCCTTCGAGAATTTCAGGCCGGCTTCGTTTCCGTCCCAATCAATCGAGATCACG
>Ga0210384_10002274_pt1 | contig 23762 bp, 14 predicted proteins | sample IncBWH2MmetaG_FD_160574 | JGI IMG/M metagenome (GOLD analysis project Ga0210384, IMG submission 160574) | Forest soil microbial communities from Barre Woods Harvard Forest LTER site, Petersham, Massachusetts, United States - Inc-BW-H-2-M | ecosystem: Environmental > Terrestrial > Soil >...
GAGCGAGTCGTTGCAAATTGCGGCGTAAGTTAAAGAATCTAACGAAGTAAAGTTGGTGGACGTGACCGGGATCGAACCGGTGACCCCCTGCTTGCAAAGAAGCGGAGTCCTCTCTAATAACTCCATCCTCTCTTTTGATTCCTAGTGTTTTCAATAACTTGGGGAGTCTGCTTTTCGCTCAAGCTAACCCCAATCGAATGAAAACCTACGATTCGTGCACAGTTCGTGCACAGTTCGCCTTCTGGATTGCTTCCGGTTTCCGGCCAAATAAGGACCAGAAATCTGAGGCAACCCCTGGCGCAATACTCGACTCTGACTGGTCCATTGGAACACCAAGCAGGTTCCAGAGTGTGGGTGTGCCCTGCGTCGCTCGCTGCTTGCCAGGGAGGCGTCCTCATGGGATTCTCGCGTTGCCAACTGGCGCTTCTGCTCCTTTCCACTCTTCTCACTTCCTCGGTCCACGCGATGGCGCAGGATCAGGCCACTTCGCAAGAAAGCCCGAGCACTGCCACGAACAAGGAAGAGCGGAAGCGAGAGAAGAAACTGGCCAGAGAGCTTGGTTCTGCATACGACTCCTGGTTGAAGGAAGACGTCCCGGACATCATTACCAACGAAGAACGCCGCGCGTTCCTTCAGCTCTCTACAAACGAAGAGCGCGAACAATTCGTCGAGAGCTTCTGGGACCGCCGCAATCCCGATCCAGAATCCGCCGCCAACACCTATAAGGAAGAGCACTATCGGCGCTTGGCTTACGCTGATGAGCGCTTCGCCTCCGGCATTCCTGGCAGAAAGACTGACCGCGGCCACATCTACGTCCTCTGGGGCCCACCCGATGAAATTGAGTCTCATCCGACCGGCGGCACCTACGATCGGCCCATCGACCAGGGCGGCGGCTCGACCACCACCTACCCGTGGGAACTGTGGCGCTATCGCCATCTCGAAAGCGTGGGCGAAAATATCGAAATCGAATTTGTCGATCCTAGCGGTTCTGGCGAGTATCACATCACCATTGATCCCTGCGAGAAAGACGCTCTCGCGCACGTCCCTGGCGCTGGCTCGAGCCTGTCGGAGACCATGAGCCAATCAACAAGGGCCAGCCGCTTCTCCAATACCGGTGGGACCACCTGCCCGATGCCACTGGGTGGAATGTCCACAAGCACAAAGGAGTTCGATAACCTCGACCGTCTCTTCCGTGTCCAGCGTGCTCCCCAGCATTTTCCTGACCTTGCAGAAAAGGTCTCTTCGCGCATCGTCGCCAATCAGCTTCCCTTCCAATATCGTACGGACTTCTTGCGCGCGACAACCGACACCGACTTGGTTCCCATTACCATCCAGTTGCGGAATCGCGACCTTAGTTTCGAAAGCAAGGAGGGCGTGCACTCGACGGTCCTCGACCTCTACGCTCGCATTACTACTGTCGGCGGACGCGTCGTGCAGACGTTTGAGGACGTCATCTCTCGCGATATTCCTGAGTCGCTCTTCCAGTCATCGCTGGACCTCGACTCTGTGTACCAAAAATCCGTGCCCCTTCGCGCCGGCCTCTACCGTCTGGACATCGTGATCAAGGACACGCAGAGCGGGAACATCGGTGTGCTTGGTACCGCTCTTCGCGTGCCACATTTTGAGGAAGCAAAACTCGATGCCAGCTCCCTAATACTGGCCGATCAGATCGAGCGTGTACCCTCCAGCCAGATCGGCACCGGACAGTTTGTCCTCAATTCCTACAAAGTGCGTCCGCACCTGAGCAAGGAGTTCTCTAGCTCCGACAAACTTGGCATTTATCTTCAGCTCTACAACCTGTACCTGGGCGAAGCCTCTCACAGAACCAAAGTCTCCGTGGCCTACCGCATAACGCAGAACCTGCAGGAGGTTTGGCGGGAGGTGGAGACCCCAGAGGATCTTCATCAAGGAGGCGAGCAACTCACGATTCACCGTTTCATTCCCGTGATCTCCCTCTCCCCTGGCCACTACACCATCGAAGTTACCGCCATCGATCTGCTCACTAACCAAACCGTAATCCGCACCGCCGACTTCATCGTCATCCCCACCAAACCCAAACCATCTGCTGGCCCAAAACCCAGGTCTTGATCCGCGCCCGTCATCATAAACACGTGCTGAATATCCCGGAGTTCACTCGCTCCAGTCTTCGTGTTGCGTAAGAGAACTCGCTTAAGGTGCGTGTCTCCTTCGAGCGCTTCGATCTTGGTCCATACCGTGACCGTGATCTGTTGGCTCGCTTCGATTCGAGAAATCAAATACACACGACGCAGCAGAAAGGCGTTGAGGAATATCACTCCGAGCGCGGCGTCGGTCTGCATGACGCGGCGCAGATTCGGTCGGTCGATTTCAAGCAGCGTACAGGCTTCCAGTATCCTGACGCGGATTAGAGTTCCGCGGCCGGAGAGTAGGTTCACGTCGCCGGTGAATTCTCCGCGACCTAGGACATGAATGACCGTCTCGCCATCACTGGAAACGCGAATCACTCGATGCTGCCGCTGAGCACAACGAAAATGCCGTGACGCGAATCTCCCCGCTCCAGAATAATCTCAAGTGCTGGGGCATTCTGCTGCCGGCCAAATGTTGCGAGTCGAGCAATTTGCCCACCGTCCAGCTTGGGAAACATCGCCTCGATTTGTTCGGGAGAATCCAGCATCAATTCACGCGGACCCAAGTAGGTTTTCTTTTGCAACGGCGGTCCAAGGAATAACACAATACACACCCGTCGGCATCGTCATCTGTATATTTTTCAACGCCGCGACCGTCGTATGTTTCTGGGAGTTAAGTTAGATATTTTAAGGATGCTAAAGAGCGCGGTCTGTCCTCTTTGGCACAGTCTCGAAGGGAGCTTCCTGTCCGCCTTACATACTCAACTAGATTACCAGAGAGCAGGACAGAGGAAAATAATTTGACAGGGGTGCCAATGATTGTCGATGGAGATGCTCTCGTGTCGCACTGATGGACAACCTTAGCCTTATGGTCACAGACTGAAACCTAGGATGGGTTGTGGAAACTAAGAATCGAGATTCTGCGTGAAGCAGCCTTGCGATGAAGCCGCAATCCGGTCTGGGAGTTCTAGTGCTCTATGTAGAACTCAATCACGAGCTTGGGTACTAGCAGCCACCATACTCGGTTCAAGCATGGCATTCATCGACGGTACCGTGGTCAACGTTGCCTTGCCCGCGCTTCAATCCAGTCTTCACGCAACGGTCGTGGACGTCCAGTGGGTGGTCGAGTCCTATGGCTTGTTTCTCTCTGCGCTGCTCCTGATAGGCGGCGCAATGGGGGATTCCGTTGGTCGTCGTTCCATTTTCTTACTGGGGACGGGAATATTCGCCGCGGCCTCGGTTGGCTGCGGTCTTTCCTCAAACATTTCGCAATTAATCGTCGCCCGCTGTGTCCAGGGTTTTGGTGCCGCATTTCTGGTTCCTAGCAGTCTCGCAATCATCAGTGCATCCTTTGATGAGAAGTCTCGTGGCCAAGCGATCGGAACTTGGTCGGGATTCACGGCTATCACCGCCGCTTTAGGCCCAGTCCTTGGCGGATGGTTGATCGAGCATGCTTCCTGGCACTGGGTTTTCTTCATTAATGTCCCTGTGGCGGCAGCGGTGATCGCCATTTCGCTTTGGCACATTCCAGAGTCCCGCAGTTCCAGTGCGCAAAACGCCGATTGGCTGGGAGCTTCAGTCGCGACGGTTGGCCTGGCGGGAATTGTGTTTGGATTTGTCGAGTCCGCAACGCTGGGCTGGTCTTCCCTCGTCCTTGGAAGTTTGATCGTTGGGTCTGGCGCTCTCATTCTGTTTGTATACGTCGAAAGACGCGTAGCCTCACCCATGGTTCCGCTTTCGCTGTTCAAATCACGCAGCTTCAGTGGCGCAAATGTGCTGACATTGTTGCTCTATGCTGCGCTGGGAATTTTCTTTTTTCTCTTTCCGCTCAACCTGATCCAGGTGCAGAAATATTCGACGACCGCAACTGGCGCCGCCGCTTTACCATTAATTTTGCTTCTGTTTTTTCTTTCCCGCTGGTCGGGCGGACTCGTGGCTCGCTACGGTCCGAAGGCTCCGCTGATTGTTGGCCCGCTCATTGCCGCGGGAGGCTTCCTCCTGTTCGCTTTACCGTCTGTGGGTGGGAGTTACTGGACGACTTTTTTCCCCGCCTTCATCGTTCTCGGTTTGGGCATGGCCGTCAGCGTTGCGCCTCTCACAACCGTCGTCATGAGCTCCGTCGATCAGACACGTGCGGGCACCGCCTCGGGTATCAACAACGCGGTGTCCCGTGTCGCCGGCGTGCTGGCTGTGGCCATTCTCGGAATTGTCATGGTCAGCGCGTTCAGTAATCGGTTGCAACAGTCACTTGCCACTCTGGATCTCGCTCCCAGTGTTCTCCATCAAATTCAGTCGAGCGAGATCAGGCTCGCCGGTCTCGAGGTGCCTTCCGATCTGGATGCACGGACTTCGTCGGCGCTTCGGGCCGCCATTGACCAGGCATTCGTCCTTGGATTTCGCCTGATCATGCTGCTCTGCGCCGGCCTTGCGGTGGCGAGTGCGGCGGTGGCGTCGCGGATGATTCCTTCCCGCGGTCCTGCACGAGTTTCCGGCTTCGGCAGCACTGTTGCGGGAAATCAGAGGTCCGTGCCGGCCGCGTGATAGCGTCACCCACGAGCTTGATAGTCTGTTCAGGACTAAGAACGCGCCCCACCCGCATGAACAAATGTCGTACCGTGAACCTGTGCGCTTCTGCGCTGAATGCTGCAAGGAATTTGGTTTGTGGTATTCACCAAGCGACATTCAGTTCGTTCCCGAAAGGTTGGCATCGACTGCATTGTCGGGCGCGCAAAGATGGTGCCGCAGCCGTAAACTCCCACTTGCTAAAGAACGCCTCAAGCGCAAACGGCCGTAGAGCTCGCATCGTTCCTCCAGAAATCGACGAGAAAATCTTCACCCGGGATCCGCAATCCCTCAGGTCGGTATCCGTAGACGTTCGTCTATCTTAGCCGCGAAGCGACACCTCTTCATCGCAACGACAGTCTGCGCATCCCTACGGTCATATCGTTCTGTTCAAGTTGCCGCGCTGTTAACATTGTTGTTGACAGCGCACCCCTGCAGTCGCAGAATCCCGCCCACGGGTGGTTGCTCGGAGGCCCCCGCCTTCTGAGCATCGCGAGTGTTTGTTCTGAAAAACTAGGCCACTTATCCAACACAAACTCGACGTGTCAAATGACGGTCAGGAGGAAACACATGTCCGCTGAAAAGCCTACAAGGAGTCGCCACATTCATTCCACTCTTCCAAGAGTCGGCATGGTTGCGCTGCTGCTCCTCGCAGTTGGTTTTGCAGTTTCCCAGAAGCATGCTGTTGCTGGTGCGCAGTCCCCGGCGTCGGCCACGCAGACACTTCAGAGTCTGGTTCTCGTCGGCACCTCCACAGTTCACGGAACGCCCATCGGCAGTGGCGCTGTTGCGAATCCTGAAATAGCCTCCGAGGGCGATTTCGGTGACGGCGGCATAAAAGGCGGTGCCTCAGCTCAGGCACAGGCAACCGTCGCTCTCCCGCGCGGTCGCCATTTCAATCGCCCCATTCCCAGCAAGGAAGCCGCGCGTCACGGCCTCGTCGCCAATTCCGCCGCGGCGACTGCCAGTTCCACGTTTCCGCCTCCAGAGCCCAACGTCCCCAGCGATTTCGTCGTTCCCTTTCAGAGCATCGGCTTCCAGGGCTTCAACGGCATCAGCCACATTGACTCGCGCACCGCCAACAGCGGCAATCAGTTCAGCGTCGAGCCGCCCGATCAGGGCCTCTGTGTCGGCAACGGTTACGTCATGGAAGCGGTCAACGACGCCGTCCGCGTCTTCGACACCGAAGGCAATCCCCTCACCGGCGTTGAGGACATCAATTCTTTCTTCGGATTCCCTTCCGCCATCGATCGCACAACCGGCATTTTCGGCCCCAGCCTCAGCGATCCTAAGTGCTACTTCGACCAGCCCACCCGCCGCTGGTTTGTCAGCGAACTCATGATCGACAACGGCACCAACCCCGGCGCGACCGGCCGCAGCTTCAATCTCCTCGCTGTCAGCCAGACCGATCATCCCACCGGCGCCTTCACCATCTTCATGTATGACGTCACCGACGACGGCCTCAAGGGCACTCCCAATCATGGTGGCTGCCCCTGCTTTGGCGACCAGCCCCTGCTCGGCGCCGACAACTATGGCGTCTATCAATCCACCAATGAGTTCCCTAGATTCGTAAACGGCTTCAATGGCTCGCAGATTTACGCCATTTCCAAGTCGGAAATTGAAGAAGCTGCCTCTTCTCCCAAAGAACCCGCACCCGTCGTCGTTCACATCGACGCTTCCCAACAACTCGTTCCCTTTGGCGGCCTCTCGTACTCCATCCAGCCCGCCACCGCGCCCGCCATCAATGATTGGAACAACGACCCATCCGGCTCCGTAAAAAACGGCGTCGAGTACTTCCTCAGCGCGCTCCAGTTTGTCGACACCTTCGACAATCGCATCGCCGTTTGGGCCATCACCAACACCAAATCACTCAGCGAGAGCTCTCCAACGCTCACCTTGTCGTTTGCAGTGCTTCGCTCCGAAACCTACGGTCAACCCAATCCCGCATCGCAAAAGGTTGGCGAAACGCCCCTCGGCGTTGCCGTCGGAGAGACCGAGGAGCTCGTGAACACCAATGACGACCGCATGAACCAGGTCGTTTATGCCAGCGGCGTCTTGTACGGTGGAGTGAACTCGCTCTTGAAGGTTGGCGGCACGGAACAACAAGGCATTGCCTGGTTCGGCGTCAAACCGCGTTTCGACGGACCCACGCTCACGGGCCGCGTCGTCAACCAGGGCTACGTTGCCGTCGCCGGTGCCGACACCTACTTTCCTTCCATTGGACTCAACGATGAAGGCAACGGCGTAATCGCCTTCTCCATGTCCGGCGCCAAGTATTTCCCAAGCGCCGCATACGTCGATATGGTTGAGGGCGAAGGTCTTCCCTTCGTTCACATCGCGGGCGCGGGGAAAGATCCCGAAGACGGCTTCTCCGGGTACAAGGCCTTCGGAGCCTCGGGCGTTGCCCGTTGGGGCGATTATTCAGCCGCAATCGCCGACGGCAATCACGTCTGGTTCGCCTCCGAATACATTCCCAAAGCGTGCTCGTCGCTCAAGCCGACCACGCCTCTATGCCGCACCGTCAATGCCAACTGGGGCACCTTCGTCTCCGCGGTGCACCCCTTCTGATCGAAATGGTAATTTCGGCTCAACGTCACTCCACCGCGGGCAGCGAACCCAGTCGCTGCCCGCGTTTTCGTGTAGTGTCCGATCTAAATCCGGTGCACCATTCTTGAAGTGACGTACGATCAGTACTATGAGGAGATCAGACAGACCAGAAATCCGCGCCGATATTGGATAGACGATGCCACGGGTGTTCACGTGGAGTTCAATGAGTTGACCGCAGAAGGCGTGCGGAACTGGACAGTAACGATTGACAAACTCGTAGAACGACCCAAGCCTTCGTCCTCGCCCCGATGGAGCGTCATCAGTCTAGCTTGGTTGGCAGAGCCGCACCTGACTTCGACTTGCTCATGAGTAAGGGCACCCGCATTTGAGAGGAAACATAGTCTTCCTCAACTTCTGGGCGACTTGGTGTGGTCCCTGAATTGAGGAAATGGGGTTCGGCGCTGCCCGTCTCCACAAAATTCCTTCAGGCTCAGCAAGAAATCGTCCCAGGGAACAGTGCGGGAACATTTTCGCGCCCTCGTGCCAATTCGAGTGCCGGAAATGGAGAACTGTCTGCTTGTCCACTCGAAAGATTTTGAGCTCAACTTCCGTATCAACCCAGTCCGATGCGGCTTTTGGCGTGACATGCCAGCGCACGAGCTCGTGCGGCTTCCGAACTGTTACTTCCATCTCCCCCGCGCAAAATTCTCCAAACCAGAATTCCACACGCTTTCCGATTGCGGATTCACCCCGCGCACCGGTCGTCCACCAGTGCACGAGTTTCTTCGCTTCGGTCACCGCCTCATATACGGCACTCGAGGAAGCCTTGATCAGAATTTCGTGCCAGATTTCACGGGTTGCCATGAGAACCGGATCTCCGTTGATTTTGTATTTACTATCGCCCGGACGCCGTTTCCGGGATAACTTTCGTTTGATACGGAATTCCACCTGTTCCACTTAGGGCCACATCTCCCCTTTTGGAACCCGTCTTCCCGGACAACTCAATGAGCCCCTCTCAGCCCGCTGGAAAGCCCTCCATCTGACCACTTAAGTGCCAGCCCTTCTTGCTAGTTGGGCATAGGGTTGCAGTCAGTTTTAGATAGGCAAAACCATGGGCTCAATCGGAGAGAAAGCAAATGAAGAGACTCCCTACTTCCTTAGTGGCGGCAAGCCTCATATTTTTTTCGGTGGCAACTTCTGCTCAACAACGGCCACCCCTGCGACTCTTGCAAACCATTCCATTGCCAGATCTCAAGGGTGGTGATTTCGATCACTTCGACGTCGATCTCCCGAGCAACCGGATATTTCTAACGGCAGAAGACAACGATGCGGTGGAGGTATTTGACATACGAACGAACAAGCTGATTCATACCATCCGCGGTGTAGAGACACCTCACACATTGCTCTATCTTCCCGCACTCAAGCAGCTTTGGGTTGTTGACGGAGGCGACGGTACACTCAAGGTTCTTGATGGCAGCACGTATTCTGTGGTCGAGAGCATACAGCTGGCAATTGGCGCGGACTCAGCGGTCTACGATCCACCCAGGCATCTTCTCTACATTGCTACTGGCGGCGAAGATGCAAAGATGGATTTCTCCTTGATCAGTATTGTAGACACGAGTACTCGTAAGCACGTGGGCGATATAAGGGTGGAGTCAACCAATATCGAAGGGATGGCGATCGACGAAAGCGGCGCAAGGCTATTTGCGAACGCCAGAGACCGAAGCCTCGTCGCGGTCATCGACACCGCGAAGAGAACAGTGACTTCTACGTGGCCCTTGGGGGAAGTCCGCGGAAACACACCGATGGCCCTGGACGATGCGAAACAGCGCCTTTTTGTTGTCGGACGGAAGCCGGCAAGACTCGTAGTCCTGGATTCCAACTCCGGGAAAATAATCGCTACCTTGCCAACTGCTGAAATCACAGACGAAATGCTTTTCGATCCGGTCAGTAAACGTATCTACGTTGCATGCGACCAGTTCGTAGTGGTCTACCTGCAGAAGGACGCCGATCACTACGAAGAGCTGGCCAGGATTCCGACCGGCTATCGGGCAAAAACGGCGATCTTGGTGCCTCAGGTCAAACGCTACTACGTCGCTGCCCCCCGGCACGGGCAACAGATAGCCGAAATCAGGGTCTATGAAGTGCAATAGGGGGACTTCGGGATTTCGTCCGGCCGAAGCAGCCGGATTTTTCGAATCGCTCTCGCCAGAGTAGCCGATCAGAAAGTCGCGATCAATCGACTCTTGGAGGATACCGTGGGAAACCGAGGCTCTGCCGCCTGAAGGAGGAGCTAGATGCGTTGGTCTGAAGACCTATCCATCCGTAAGAAGCTTCTAGGGATCGTCATGGCAGCCTGCGGGGCAACCTTGGTATTGGTGGCCATCCTGTTCACGTTGTATGATCGGGCCACTTTCCTCAGCGAAAAAAAACAAGATCTCATTGCCGCCGCCAGAATGATTGGGTCGAACAGTGCTGCCGCGTTGACTGCTCACGACATAAGGCTGGCTCGAGAGGTCATGAATGCGCTGCAAGCGAAGCATCACGTGGTCAGCGCTTGTATTTACGACTCGGATGGCACAATCTTCGCGAAGTACAGCCGGAGCCTCAATCGTGTCGATTATCCTTCGCCTCCGACTACTCAGGAAGCTGGACCTAGAATCATTGCTCGGCACATGATTTTGTTCCAAGACATCGTCCTGAACAGAGAGGCCATCGGCAAGATTTACATCGAGGCAGACCTAGAGGACTTGGATGACCGGTTACACCGGTTCGTGGTGACTGATTTCGTCGTGCTCTCGGGTTCACTGGCAGTCGCCTTCTTCTTGTCTTACCAGTTGCAGCGAGTCATTTCGGAGCCGATCCGCGAGTTAACAGAAACCGTGGCCGAACTCTCCGCCCATGAAAACTATTCCATACGGGTGACAAAAAGAAGTAACAATGAAATCGGAATTCTGGTCGGTTCCTTCAATCAGATGCTGGAGCGGATTCAAGAGCGTGACGGTGCGCTAAAAAGTGCGAAGGATCAACTGGAACTCCGTGTACAAGAGCGCACAAAGGAGTTAAAGGCGGAGGTTGCCGAACGCGAGCGGGCCGAGATGGAGATGCGCCGAGCAAGAGATGCCGCGGAAGAAGCCAGCCGCGCCAAAGGCGAATTTCTCGCCAACATGAGTCACGAAATTCGGACCCCGTTGAATGGCGTCCTGGGAATGACCGATCTGGCGCTGGAAACCGAGCTTACCTCTGAGCAACGAGAATACCTAGACACCGTGAAATCGTCGGCGGATTCCTTGCTGACGGTGATCAACGACATCCTCGACTTTTCCAAGATTGAAGCGGGAAAGATGGACCTGGAAGCGATTGACTTCGACCTGCGCAATTGTATCGAAGGGACGCTCAAGACGCTCGCGTTTCGAGCCGACGAGAAGAGGCTGGAGCTCCTGTGTGAGATCGCCCCAGAAGCGCCCGAAGTAGTACGGGGAGATTCCAGCCGTCTGCGCCAGGTCATAACCAACCTAGTGGGCAATGCCATCAAGTTTACGCGGGAAGGTGAGGTGGCGTTGAAACTTCAAGTTGCAGCAACGGAGGGGCAGGATCTCATCCTGCAAGTCATAGTTTCCGACACGGGGATCGGAATTCCGCTGGAGAAGCAAAAACATATCTTTGATCCATTTTCGCAAGCGGACAGTTCGACGACGCGGAAATACGGCGGAACCGGACTGGGACTCAGTATCTCGGGACGGCTGATCGGGATGATGGGCGGGAGAATGTGGGTAGAAAGCGAAGTCGGCAGCGGGACCCACTTCCATTTCACTGTCCGCTTGGGAGTCACAGATTCAAAAGCGATCGAAGTGGGAACCGTTGCCGCCCCGGAAATCTTAAGGGGCAAAAAGGTCCTGGTGGTGGACGACAACCGCACGAACCAGCGGATACTGGAAGGAATGCTCAAGCGCTGGGAAATGCGGTCATCGTCAGTGGCGAACGGAGAAGAGGCATTGGGACAACTGTCCACGGCGCAAGAATGCGGCGACCCCTACGCCCTCATCCTCACGGACATGCACATGCCGAAGATGGATGGTTTCACCCTGATTGAACAAATTCGGCAAAGGGCGGAATTGTCCACGGCCATAATCATGATGCTCACATCGGCCGGGCACCGAGGTGATGCAGCGCGTTGCAAAGAATTGGGAGTTGCTGGCTACTTGTTGAAGCCCATCCGGCAATCCGAATTGCGCGAGGCTATCGCGCGCGCGCTGGGAGCCGGGCAACAAGAGGCTGCGATTCCGTTGATTACACGGCACTCTTTGCGGGATGCATGTGAGCCTTCCGTCACTCTGCGCGTGCTGCTCGCGGAGGACAACGAGGTGAACCAACGGCTCGCGGCCCGATTGCTTGAGAAGAGGGGACACTGCGTTACCGTAACGGCAAATGGGCGCGAGGCTCTCGATGCCCTCGAAAAGGGAGCCTACGACTTGGTGCTTATGGACTTGCAGATGCCCGAAATGGATGGGTTTCAGGCCACCGCGGCCCTACGTGCAAGAGAAAAACACAACGGCACCCATCTACATGTAGTTGCTTTGACTGCGCACGCAATGAAAGGCGATCGGGAACGATGCCTGGCCGCAGGGATGGACGGCTATCTGTCCAAACCGATCCGTCCGCAAGAACTCGACGATCTTTTGGCGAGTCATCTAGCACGACGCGTTGGAACCCGCTAATACCTGAGAACCCGCAACAATGCAAATTAAAACTTCCGAACGCTCGTTAGCGCGTTCAGAAGCGGGGGGTGTGCTTGTTGTTGTGCGAGGCTTCCGTTTCCCATCAACAGACGTTACCCCGTCGAGGTTTGATCCGAGACGTGACGGCATGGAACACGGCCTTCTTCGCTGTTGGTCGGGCCGACTGACTCTTGGTAGGGAGCTTTCAGTGAACCTTCGAAAACGTCGCGACCGACTGCGAACCACGGCGAAGGCCCGCAACCCCGCTCAGGCTTCCATTGCTGCACAGTGCGCATAGATTACCGCCTAACCCTGTTGCAGAGGCAGTGGCTTCAGCAAAAGATGACGGACTGTTCTTTTTGAGACAGTCCCGCTTCCTTGCATGCGCTAACTTCCGGGAAAGACAGGTGTCCTCGCTACTTGAGAGGACCATGTGACCGCTAATACGATATTGGAGGTTCTGCCGTCCGGCCATGAAATCTAAGAAGAAAAGCCCCTTCGACGCACCGGTCTTTCTCGAGTCGGTCGGAACATCGAGAAGGGTGGAGGAGTTCGAGAAAAAACAAGCCATCTTTTCTCAGGGCGAGGCTGCGGATAACGTCATGTACGTTCAGAAAGGGGCCGTGAAGCTGACGGTCGTAAATGAGAGTGGCAGGGAAGCTGTCGTGGCGACCTTTGGCCCTGGCGACTTCTTTGGTATAGGAGGCATGGCAGGCCAGACGATTCGCATGGGGACGGCGACCGCCGTCGTGCCGACGTCAATCCTTATCATTGGACAAAACGAAATGATCCATGCGCTCCACACGGAAACTTTACTTTCCGACCGTTTCATCACCTACATGCTGGCGCGAAACATCCGAGTTGAGAAGGCCCTGGTCGATCAGCTCTTCAACTCGACGGAGAAGAGATTGGCCCGCACGCTTTTGCTGCTCGCTCGCTATGGAAGCGAAGACCAGCCTGACCGAGTACTTCACAAGGTTTCTCCGAACACGCTAGCGGAAATGATGGGTACCACCCTATCTCAGGTGAATTTGTTCATGAACAAGTTCAGGAAGCTAGGCTTCATCGAGTACAACGGCGAAATCAAAGTCAACAAGTCCCTTCTCACCGTTGTCCTGCACGAGTAAAGACGTCAAACACATGGTGACTCGCAAAGGCGGCTAAAGTGTTTTGCAGCTAGTAGTAACGAGGGGAGACCTGCCTGTGAAGCAGGCGCTCGCGAGTCCGAGTTCCCTTGCCTCCGCAAAATGTCTTGCTTCGACTGTTCGAAACCTCCAAACCTCGGGAAAAGTAATTTGAATCCAAGTCATAGGGCTGCACTTTTCCGGGCATGCGACTGACTAGCGTTTCTACCCATTGGGGTGGGTAGCCCTTCTCCTTCGCCAAAATCTAGAATGCGTTTGAAATGAATAGCATGCGGACGGGCCTGTAACGGGACGGGATTTATTGTCGTTGCAGAGTTTTGGCGAATGACAACCCAAAGTCTCTTCCTTCAGCTGAGGTATAGCTATGCAGCCGCGGTTTCGCGATAGCGAAGATAGTGCGGTGTCCCCAAACACAGTCGGAGACAGACCTATCTTTTCACCGTTCGACTCGTGCCCGAGAGCTCTAAGGATGATAATAAGCCAGATTGTCAAAACGCAGTGCCTCACCGTTGGTAAGGTCCAAACTGACCCGGGAACTTGGATCGCGCCAGCCGGTCCTTAGACGGCGAAGCTCTTTGGGTTTGATAGTGAAGGAGGTCTCGCGGATTTCGGGGGAACTGATGGTGACCGTGGAATCGGTGTCACCATCGTTGTAGACATCAATCCCAGAAAAAATAAGTGGTATGGCAAATTGAAAATCGGACCGTGTGATTCTTGGATCGGCCAGGACCAGCGTGAACGTGGCGAACTTCCCATGCGGCGTGCCGATCCGCCAATCACCCTGGCCCCAATCGATGACGCCGGAAGGATATTGGCCGACCAGAGATGTTCCAGCCGTAAGATGGGGATCGTCGAAGGTGATGTAGGAAGGAGGAACGCGATCGCTCTTTCCTTGAATGTCGACGTTCCTGGAAGTTGTGTGGCGGATGGAAAGGACGTGGGTCTTATCTTCAAAAGTGTAGCCCTGCTCCGCAAGATCTTTGCGGCGGCTGATGGGCTGGCCGCCCACGGTCACCGAATCCGGTACGAAATTCAGACGCAGCACGTCCGTGGATTCGTTATCGAACGTCGAATAGGTGACCGATCCCCGACCATAGGCAATCTTCGTAACGGCGGAAAGTGAACCCAGGAGATGGGATTCATCTGCCGGCGCCCACTCGGGGACAGCCCAGAAGGCATCCATCATTCTCCGAGGCCCATCGGAAAATTCATCGGTGAACCACCACTGCGTGCTGAAGGGAGCGTGTGCCGATGCGGACAGGCCCTGAAAATAGGTGACCCAATTGTAGGTCCGGTAGGCCGCCTCCTTGTACGCCGCGTCGCCCGTCTTTGCGTAATACAGCGCTTCCACGGCCGCAAGCCTTGAACTGTGGCTATCACAACACTGATTCGGGACATTGCAGCAGAAATTCCTGAGGCTGCTGCCTTGTTCGGTCGTGACAGTAGCGCCGTGAACCACGTATTTGGGCCATCTCGGCGTGGTCTTCACCCACTCGATGAGTTTGCGCGAATGCTCGCGCCAGTCCGGGTCTTTCTCCGGGTGAAGAAGGACATAGCGCGCGAATTCCAGGGGGATGACCTGGTTCATGTTTTCCATGGTGGCCTTTACGTCCTCGAAGTAACCCACCCACACGTTGTTCTGCATTGGATACTTCATCAGCCAGGCCCACGCGCCTTCACGGACTTTTTTGTAGGAAGCGGTGTCGCCCTGATCGAGACGAATCAGCTCATCCAGCAGCATGATCGGCTCGACGACGTTGGCGGAATACGGGAACATTCCGTTCCCACCGTCGACGCGGCCATCGCGACCGAAACAGCGGTACGGCCAGGGAGAGTTCTGTTCATCGCCAGCCTTGTAATTCTTGGCGAGCGCCTCGGCACAGCGAATCGCGGCGCGCAGATACTTGGTGTTGCCGGTCATCTCGTACAGCCGCAAATAGGCGTAGCCGTCTTCTCCGACGACATGAGGTTCCACGAAGTCTTCACCGTGGTCGCTCCACCCGGTGTAACGGCGGCTTCCTGGATTGGCCGATGGATATGGCACTTGGGCCCAAGCGTAGCCCTCGGGAGTGAGGCCGTTTTCGAGTTCGTAGTCGACGAAATTCTGGAGGAATTCGAGAGTGTGCGGGTCGCCGGTGTAGGGATAGAGGCGCTCAACAAAACCTTGCATCATGGCGCGCAAGTAGCCGGTGGAATTGGCCCAGTGCCATTCCGGAAACATTTCAAAGCTGGTGCGGTCAAAATCAAAACAGCAGAAATAGTAAGGCAGGCGCTGGCGATTGTACTGGTCCCAGACGATGGTCCACTGCGAGAGAAAGTAAGCGGAGTAGGAGTAGCCGGTGTCGTCCGGCATAGGAAATGGTAAGAGCTTCTTTTGAGAGTCGAGGGCAACGGGCCGTCCCGCGATGGAGGACTCGTTCACGGTGGTCGTAACCGTCGTAAGCGGAACGGTCTCCTGTCCCGCAACCACACTCGCAGACAAAAAGAATGCGACGAAGAGTCGCGCGAACTTAGTAGCTTGTGTCATAGCGCACCACCAGAATGGTTGAGATAAGGACAATCGCTGCTCCAACAAGGGCCGCCACGCTCAGCCGCTCGCCGAGCAGCGAAGCCGCCAGGAGAACTCCGAAGACGGGAACGAGATAGAGAGACGTGGAAGCGGTCGTCACATCCAGGTGCTGTAGCGCCTTGAAGAAAAGCAGCATCGAGGCGCCATACATAAAGAACGCGAGGAAGAGGAAAGCGGCAATACTCTTGCCGTCGAAGGACGACAAGCTGCGCAGATGGAACGGCTCGATCCAAATGAACAGAGGGATACTGAAAACGGACGCGGTGATGTAGCTGTATATCAGAATTTCTACTTCCTGAAACTTTTGCATCAATCCCTTGCAATACACATTGTAGAAGGAAGATCCGAAGCAGCCGCCGAAGATCAGCAAATTCCCGGTCAGGAATTTCATCGAGCCAAAAGAGGCTTGCCGAATGTCTCCGATCGAAAGAAACGCAACGCCAACCAGCCCAATCGCGAGCGACGCAGTCCGCAACAGCGTCAGGCGTTCCTTCAACATAAGTGAAGCCAAGACCGCGCTGATCACGGGAATGAGCAGATTCAGGATCGCGCCGTTCGACGCAAGAGACTTGCTGATTCCCCACGTCATACCCAACTGGGCGAGCACTTGCCCGCCAACCCCCGCAACGATGAAGCGGATCCAATCTTTTCCCGAGAGTCTGGCGGCGCTCGGATTCTTATGCCGCATGCGGATCAACAGTGGAACAAACAGCAATGTGGTGATGTAGAAGGGCAAGAAAGTTATGGCAATGGGGCCCAGATGCGGATCCAGCACCTTCACGGCTATACCTTGACCCGACCAGATCAGCGAAGCTAGAGCCAGGAGAACGAAATACCAGACGGTTTGGCGTTTGATGGAGGGCTGGACGGCAGCTGTACTCATGCGTTCTCCCGCAGCTCGCGAATTCCGAAACGATCGGCTCCAATGGAGCTACCCTCGAAGACATAGGGCTGGAACGAATGCGATCGCGAATATTCGGCGACGACTTTCTGAAACGCATCGGCTCCATCGGGCGAACCGAGCACCGCGACGGTACCTCCAGCGCCACCACCCGTAATCTTCGCCCCGAAGAGCAAATCCTCGCCCTGGTGTTGGCGCACGAGGTCGATTAGTTCGTCGGTCGCGTCACAACCTAGACCGCATTCGGTGTAAGACCAATGCGACTGGAACATCAATTCACCCATTTGGCGAAAGGCTGCTGGGGAAGGCTGTTGCATGGTGCCGCGAGCAAGTTCGATGAACAATTCGATGCGTTGATTTTCTTCGATGGCGTAACGTGTGCAAGCGCGCACGCGGTAGGTGACTTCCGGCCGGACGGTGGTGAAAGGATCCGCATGAATCCTGCCGAGAGAAAGAATCTCGGCGCCGGGCAGGGTTTCCGGCAAGCGTTGCTCGTACTTCGATCGGAATGTCGAGGGAGCGACGTTGGAGAGAAACCCGTTCCACCTCGGATCGGAATAGCGGGGAATTCGGCAGCCTTCCTCTTTGTGGATGGGCAAGTTTTCCCACTCGCAGATCATTCGGTAACCGATGAACGCGGCAGCACGACCGGCTTCGTATTCGATGCCGGTTATGGTGTGGCGCACACCGGAGTCGATGGCCCAACATCGAACTCCGTCGGGCAACTTCACCAGCGGGCGGGGCAAACAGGACTGGCAAAGAAGCGGCAGGACGTGGCCTTCGTCACCCAGGACGGAAGCGGCTTGATCCATAATGCCGCAGGCCGAATCGGCAATTACGTTTTCGACCCATTGGCAGGCTTCGGCGAGTTCGATGCCGTGGAGGTTGATTCCATAGCAGGCGGCGGCAGACTTCATGACCGCAACTTCCACGGCTGCCGAGGAACTGACTCCTTTATTGCAGGGCACCTCGGATTCGATATAGACGGACGCACCGGAGTTCGCCTGGTCGGGATAGCGCTGCTGCAACCAGTAGAATGCGCCGAGGACATAGGAGGTCCAGCGCACCTCGGGGCTCGTGTTGACAAGACGCTTTACGGCTTCTTCGTTTGAGAGGGTCGCTAATTCAAACTCGACATGATCCAACCATCCCTCTTCCTTCATCTGTGGATTCCAGAAAACGATCTTTCCATCATTCCGCCGTTGCGCTGCAGCCTGGGTTGCTTCCCGAATGGTGCTCTCGAAAACCAGACCGCCCGTATAGTCCACATTGCCGCCCATGAGGTCGAGCCGGCCGGGAGCCCGGCTGATGTAAATGGGTGAGCTGGAGGAAAAGAATTGGCCGGGTCCCCTGATTTTCGAGACGGAAGATTCGAAAGCGCTCACGACACTTCCCGAATGCTATCGATCACGTACTGAACCACGGCGTCGGTCATTCTCGGATGAATGGGGATGCTCACGTATCTTTCGAACAGCTTCTCGGCAACGGGACATTCGCCATCTCGATGTCCCAGTTCCCGGTACACGGTGGACAAATGGATGGGCATATAGTGGGACCAGGCCTTGATGTGCTTCAGCGTATAGAGGTCCCACATGAAGTCCTCCTTGGTTCGCGAGAACGTATCTTCGAGCAGTACTGTGTACGCGTGGAAAACATGCTTGTTCTGCGGAGCCGTGAAAGGGAGGGTCAAGCCCTTAATTCCCCGCAATCCTTCCGAATATTTTTTCGCAATTTCGATTCGGCGTGCGTTCAACGAATCCAGTTTGCGGAGTTGCACCGAGCCGACCGCGGCCTGCGCGTCGGTCATGCGGTAGTTGAAACCAATGCCGTCGAAATCGGTGTACCAATATCTCTTCCCCATCGGATGGATGGATTCATCGAGCGGCAAATATTTGCCTTTCGGGTCGTAGGTGCGGCAGCAGAGAGAGCGGTATGAGAGCATCCGTTCGTAGAGAGACTTATCGCTGGTGGTGACCATGCCTCCTTCGCCCAGCGTGACCATGTTTTTCTGCTGATGAAAACTGAACACTCCCAAGTCACCTAACGATCCAGCCTTTCGTCCTTTATATTCCGCGCCGGCGGCGTGCGCTGCGTCTTCCACCACGCGGATCTCGCGGGGACGCGCCAATTCGTTCAGGGCATCGGTATCGGCGCATTGTCCGTAGAGATGCACGGGCAGAATGGCCTTGGTGCGAGCAGTGATCTTTTTCTCAACGGAAGCTGGGTCCAGGTTCAAAGTGCACGCGTTCACGTCGGCGAAAACAACTTTTGCGCCGAGAACGGCGGCTGCGTTCCCGGTGGCGATCCAACTGATGGGAGTGGTGATTACTTCGTCGCCCGGCTCCACGCCGGCAGCAATCATCGCGAGATGCAAACCCGTGGTTCCGGAAGTCACCGCGAGCCCGTACGTTGTTCCACAGTACTTCGCAAAACCTTCCTCGAAACGTTTCACCCACGGTCCGCACGAAGGAGCGTTTGCGCGCAGCACTTCCATCAGCGCGTCTTGCTCCTCCTTTCCATAGCAGGAACCGTGTCCATACTCCAACTCGTGTACTGCTTTTGGCAGCGTCATGAAAAGCACCTTTCGATCACCTGATCACTCGTTTGAACTCCCAAGCTACAAACCTTACGGATTTTGTCGGTAAGCAAAAAATGATCCTCGCCGCGCGGCGCACGTCCTGGTACGGCCGTGGTCAGCGGACGGACGAGTTCGCTCGAAACGCCCGCGCGTGCTGCCAGGCGCTTTCCGAGCTCAAATCTTGAAATGCTGTCCGTCGCCCCCACATGATACAGGCCGCTGACCTGATCGTTTGCGAGGATAGCGATTACGATTTTGCTCAGCGAATCGGCGTCGATCGGGTTGCGCGTCTCGCGGGTTGGAAAAGAGACCGGCTGGCCTGCTCTCCATTTCTGCATCACGGTGTCGAGCAGGGCATTTGTGCCGCTCTTTCTCGCAAACCCAAGTACCAGCGCGAAACGCAACACTATAGCGGAAGGCAGCAGAGACCTCACGGCATTCTCGGCCCAGGCTTTGCTGGTTCCATACACGCTCAGAGGACTGACTTCATCGTCCTCGCTATAGCCGTGCTTCTTGCCGTCGAAGACTGCTGCCGTGGAGGTGAAGAGCAATCTTGCGCGCGCTTGGACACATGCGTTTGCGACATGCTCCGCGCCGCGCGCATTGGTGGCAAAAGTCAGCTCAGGCGACGCTTCGCAGCGGTCAATGTCGGACATCGCGGCCAGCAACAGCACGTAGTTCGGCTGCACCTGACGGAAGGCTCGATTTAGGCTGGAGGAATCCACTATATCCAATTGCACGGTTCCTGGCTGATCGCTGGAAATTCGATTCCCTCGGATGACTTCAAATCTATTCGCGGCTGACTGCACCGCGTACGTTCCTAGAAAACCTCCCGCGCCAATAACCAGCAATCTGGGTTTGGTCATTTTGTCCTCGAGTCAGCACGGGCAAGAGTGCGTGTGCACTTCCGGTGACCCGGAAATTGCTTGCTCTAGGTGCTTCCAGCCACACCACGTCATAGTCTCCGAAACTGCTGTACGCAGCCGTTGCTGCCGTGTCGTAAATCGGGGACGTGGTTCGGTCCCGAGTGACCGAAGCACGCCCCCCTCGTCGCTTAGAACGAGTATCTAAGCGCGAACTGTAGTCGCCGGTTGTCTACCGAGGTGGAAGTGACTTGTCCCTCCCCACCATCTCCGACATTCGAATCAGGAGCCATGAAATTCGGATGGTTGAAGGTATTGAAAGCATCCACCCGAAACTGAAGTTGCTGGCGCTCGGTTATGCGGAAGATCTTGGAAAGAGAGGAATCGAGTTGTTGCTGTCCATCGGAGTGCAATGGGTTGATTCCCGAGGTTCCGTAGGTCATCGGCGTCGAGTGAGCGACGAAAGCACTGGTATCGAACCAGGCGTTCACAGTCGGGTTGCTCAACGTGCCGTTTGCGATGCGGTCGGGACGATTGACTTGACCATTGTTCAACGAAGTGGAGTCACCGTTGTTGGTCACGTCGAAGCGAGCTCCGCTGCGGATATGCAGCAACCCGGCGAACTGCCAGCCACCGAGTAACGTATCCACGAAGCGGTTGGCGTCGCCAAGATAGTGACGCCCGCGGCCAAAAGGCAACTCCACGGTAAATTGGGAATTGAAAATGTGGGCAATATCTTGCGGCGTGGGGCCGGAGTACTGATTGATGTTGGTCTGATCGAGGTTGTAGCCGTTGGAAAAGTTTCGTGCGTGTGCGTAGCTGGCATTGACACTCACGGATTTGCCGATATTGGCCGTAAATCGAGCCGTTAGGGCGTCATATCGGCTGTTGGCGATGGATTGGGAAATGGGAATATCGCCCAATTGCGGATAGCGACCAAAAAGGGGACGCTCGGTGTTGTAATCCGTGCCTGGTGGCGTAGGCGGAGCTTGGTTGATGTTCGTGGAGTGGTTGTTGTGCAAACCCCGAACGTTCAGGTAGCCGATATCGATGATCATTCCTGGGCGAATTTCGCGCTCAATATTCAGGTTGGCCTGATCCACGCGCTGGTTCTGCCAGTTGTAATCCGCGCCGCGGATCAGCGCGCCATTGGGAATAATCAGATTCCCGGAGGAACCGTATTGCGCGTTTGCCAGCGGCAGGCCATTCGTCGAGAGTTGCAAGGTTGGGGTGAGATCGTTCGGCGTGAGCAGAACTTCCTTGGCATAGTTGGGATAGGTCAACCCGAGAATGGTCAATGGGCCGGACCAATACGCCATCCAGTAGGAGACGCCGTAGCCTCCCCGCACACTCGTCTTTCCGCGATCGGGAGTCCAAGCGAAACCGACACGCGGACCCCAGTCGTTGTGATCGAGTGCCAGCCCCGGACTCCGGTCGCTGGAAGTTGCGACTACCAGTTGGTTGGTTCGGGTATCCCAGTTGGATTCCCGGTTGTGGCGCTCCACCGGGCGGGTGATGAGTTCATAGCGAAGCCCAATGTTCAACGTGAGCGAAGGCAGGACCTTGAAATCGTCCTGCGCGTACCATGCATTCTGCCAGTACGATTGATATGGCGCTCCCGCGACGAAGTGAGCGCGAGCGCTCGAAGTCATCGTTCCCAGCAGAAAACTCGCATATCCAATTGGTTGCACCGCAAGAGCCGCAGACGGATTCCCGCCGCCGTTATACCCGATGCCGTCATACGACGTCATGGCCTCACTGAACGTCAGAGTGCCTCGCGGATCGTCGCCGCCAATGGTATCCGCGGACACGTCCACAACGTGATTGATGTTGGCGCCGACCTTAATCAGGTGCTTGCCTTTGCTCCACGTAAAATTATCGGTTAAAGAAATCGTGTTGCTGACGATATAGCCGACCCAATCGGGAGTGGCGATACTTGGTATTCCCCCCATGTTGAATTCAGCAAGGCCCTGCGTTGCCGCGTCGGTGCTCAGGTTTCCATTGGGAAGCCCGAAGCTATTGTTCCAATTCTGCGACTGGCTCGCGAGGCCGGTTCGAACGTTGGAGCGATTGAATGCCAGGCGGACTTCGTTCGTTTTTGTCAGCCCCAGGGTGCGCAAATCCGAGACCTGCATGTTTTGGTCGAACGTCTGGGAGTTCACGTTGGCGTCCTGGAAAAACTGGTTCACGTTGGTGGTGAAGAGGTTGGTCGCATCTAGCACTGAATATCGAAAAAAGATGCGGTCATCGCTGGTGCGATCGAAGTCCAAACGCCCGTCGGCCAGGCGTGCCTCTTGATCGTTGTTGCTCAGATAACGGAGGTTATTGCTGATGCCCGGAAGATTAGCCATTCCAAAGATGTCCGCGGCGTTCATCGCCTTAGCCACGGAATCCCAGCGGCCCTGCGGGATGATATTGCCGGGAAAAGACTTCGCGCTGACGACATTCCCGTTGGCGTCGAAGACCCGCGTGTTCGGGTCGTAGATCTGGCCGTAGGTGTTCCCGGCATCATCCACCTGGCCGGGAACATACAATTCCGAAAAATCGCCGTTCAGCATCTTGGCCGTGGGCGCCGTGGCAAATTTGGTGGTGCTGGTCTTAAGGATCGTGCCCTGATAGTCGCCAAAGAAGAACAGCTTGTTTTTCAGAATGGGGCCGCCCACTGCGCCGCCGAATTGATTCCTGCGGAAGGGTGTATTGGGGGCGTCACCAGCGAAAAAATTGCGCGCGTCGGTTGCTTCGTTCCGAAGAAATTCAAATGCAGCGCCGTGGAACTCGTTGCTGCCAGACTTGGTGGTGACATTCACGACGGCGCTGCCGGAGAAGCCAAATTCGGCGTTGTATTTTCCGGTGTACACCTGCACTTCCTGCACGCCCTCGACCCCGGGGGTGAGACTGATGTACGCGTTTTGCGGCTCGCGGTTCGGAACGCCATCGATATAGATGGAGTTGGCATTGGCGTCTACACCGCCAATCGAAGCTAACTGCGGGCGGGTCATACCCACCGCGGAGCCGTTCTCTCCGCCGTTGGTTCCGTAGTTGCCGCTGCCCACGTCGTTGTTCGCGCCCGGTATTAGATTCATTTGGTAAAGCACGTTGCGATCGGCGTTCGGCAGGGTATCCAATTCGTGGTTGCTGAATGTTTGCGAAAGCTCCGAAGTTTCCGTGGCAACGTTTAAGGTATTGGCTTGCACATCGACGACCTGACTGACGTCTCCAATGACCAGGGTAATATCGATGCGATTCACCCCGCCGGCATCCACGATCACACCCGAACGCATGGATTTCTTGAATCCCGATTGCTCGACGCCTACGTGGTAGGTGCCAGGCACGAGGAAGTTCAGCAAGTATTCCCCGGTTTCGGAAGTTTCCGTCTTCGTGACCACGCCGGTCGCGTCGTCGGTCGCGACCACTGGGACTCTAGGAATTGCGCCGCCACTCGAATCGGTCACAAACCCTGTAATCTTGCCGGTATTGATCTGCGCGAAATTCGTTGGGGAACACCCGAGAAGTATGACTAACAGCAAAACACGCTTAGATCGCATAGATGCGCACCTTCTTCATTAGATTTTCGCGGACAACCTTCTCGGGGGGCTATTCCGCGATGATAACTTTGGTCAACTTTCGTAGCTTCTTGAGATCCGCACCTTTCACTCCTCTATCGGTAATGACGACATCGCAGCTCTCGATGGGACAAAACCGGTAAACTGCTTCGATTCCTACCTTACTGCTGTCAATCACAAGAACTCGTTGCTTCCCTGCGCGCAGGATCGC
>Ga0210384_10002275_pt1 | contig 23759 bp, 15 predicted proteins | sample IncBWH2MmetaG_FD_160574 | JGI IMG/M metagenome (GOLD analysis project Ga0210384, IMG submission 160574) | Forest soil microbial communities from Barre Woods Harvard Forest LTER site, Petersham, Massachusetts, United States - Inc-BW-H-2-M | ecosystem: Environmental > Terrestrial > Soil >...
CTGTGGCGCCAGTGGCGGAAGATCGTGTTACCACCCCAGCCCCGGTTCCCGCACACACCGCAGCTCCAGCACATACCGCGGTGGCCACTCCAACTCAGTCCGCGCCGACCTCCGCGCCTATACAGGTGAAGACGCAGCTCCAGCACGCCCAACAACCATCTACTGTGAAAGCCGCCGCGACTCAAGATGCGCCTGAACCGCCACCCATCTCCAACCTGGGCGCCACCGCGCGTCCGGATGCTCTGAATACGATTGCCCGTTCCACACCTGCAGCACTGCCCGCGATTGCCACGCCACACAATATTTCGCAAGGAGTCTCCGCCGGCCTGCTGGTGAAGAAGGTTCAGCCGGTCTACCCATCGCAAGCGCTGCAAATGCACATTCAAGGAAATGTCTCCTTAATCGCCACCATCGCCAAAGACGGCTCAATCAAGGATGTCAAGGTTGTCAGCGGCCCAGCTCCGCTCGTGCGCGCTGCAACCGATGCCGTTCGCCAGTGGAAATACCGGCCCTACACGCTCAACGGGGAACCAGTTGAAATTCAAACCGAGATCAACATCAATTTCGTTCCGCCCAGGTAGTTGGTTTACGAATAGGGCCCATGGTGTAAAGCTGTAGGGATGAGTGAAAAACGCCCAGCCCAGCGGGACGAAAGAGCCACTCATACCCACTCTTGGCCCGCGCTGCCGATCGTTAGATGGAAGATCGCGCGATGTGTAGCTAGTCCGCAAAGCCTTCTCCAGGCCTCCCAATCCGCATATCCAGGGCGAAAATCTACAAAATTCAATATCTTTCAGACATATAACAACACGATTGACAACACAACACAATCTGTATAACCTCCTCTGCTGACTTATGTTTAGTGTCCCAATCATGCTTTTCCGCCGAGATTGGGCGCTAAATTGCCTTGACATAACACTTAGGCATGTGTGAACTGTCCAGTTCGCGCGCTACGCCAAATATCAAACCGCAATCTCGTGAAATCACTCCCAGGGGAAGACATATGAATCTGAAGAGCTCAATTTGCCTAATCGTTTTGTTCGCTGCAATGGCGCTACTGCTGCCCAGCCTCGTCGCCCAGGAAACCACGGGCGGCATGCAAGGGACGGTCAAGGATCCCAGCGGCGCGGTCGTCACCCACGCGCAAGTCACCCTGACCGCCGCTTCGCTGGTCGGCACCAAAACTTCAGAAACCGACGACAACGGCTATTACCGGTTCGCCAATCTTCCTCCTGGCGTGTACACCCTCACCATCACGGCCAAAGGCTTCTCCACCGCCAAGCGCGACGGCGTGACCATTGAGGTCGGCCACCTTCCCACCATTGATGTTGCCCTCGAAGTTGGCACCAGCGGCACGGTCGTCGAAGTCACCGGCGAGGCTCCCGCCATCGACGTGACCACGAACACCACCCTTACCAACATCACCCAAGACGTGGTTCAAGACGTTCCGCACGGACGGTCCTTCCAGTCGGTCATTCAGTTCGCGCCCTCCGCCCGCAACGAACCTTTGGCGGGAAGCAATCCTTACAACGGCGGCACTGGCACCGGCGGAACCTCACCGGGCAACGGCAGCAACGGCAGCTCCTTCGGTTTCTCCGTCGCCGGCGGTTCCGATTCCGAAAACTCCTATCTGGTTGAGGGCCAGGAAACTGCCAACCTTGTTGGTGGTTTTTCTCACACCAACGTTCCTTTTGATTTCATCCAGGAAGTAGAAATCAAGAGTTCGGGTGTGGAAGCTGAATACGGTGGGGCACTGGGCGGCGTTGTGAACGTCGTCATGAAGAAGGGCAGCAACAGTTACCACGGATCGGTGTTCGCGCAGTTTGAGAACGACGCATTGAATGGTTCGCCGGTTGCGTACCAACGCTACGATCCCCTTGGCAGTCCGGGTGTGACAGGCACGGACGGAGTCAACCCTGTTACCGACGTAGCCTACCAGCAGTACCAGCCCAAGAAGCCCAAGACCTCGGACGTATTTCCCGGATTCACGTTTGGCGGGCCAATCCTAAAGGACAAGGTATTTTTCTTCGTTGCCGCCAATCCTGAATGGACCAATCTGGAACGGAAAATCAATTATGGCCCCGCCAATGGCGGTATTGTGCCCTTCAGCCGCAACACTCAGACCTATTATTCGACAGCCCGCATTGACGCCAGCGTGTCTCAGAAGGTTCGGGTTTTTGGATCGTGGCTCTATCAATATCAGCGCCAGAGTGGAGAGAACCTACCCACTTCCGACTCGACCAATGGGCTGCTGAACGTAGCTACGGGATGTGAAAGTTTCGGGACAAATTGTCCAGCCGGCGCCATACCCAAGTTCGCATACTCCCATGCCTTGGGTTATGCTGCTCCCAACATCACAACCAACGTCGGCGCGGACATCAGTATCAACTCGCGTTTAGTTGCGACCACTCGCTTCGGCTATTACTTCGAGAATTACCACGATCTCGGTTTCCCGACTTCCGGCCAACTCACGTTCTGGAATAATAGCGGTATCGGCGTTACTGATGCTTTTGGCACACCGCTGCCCGCTAGCCTCGCGAATTCGAATGGATTCTTTAACGCTGCCAACAACCAGAACTACACCACCCGCGATGCCAATAAAGCCATCCAGTTTGACCAGGATTTGGCCTGGTTCAAGAGTGGATGGGGGGGAACGCACAACTTTAAGTTCGGCTATCAACTGAACCGGCTCTCCAACAGTCTGGCACAGCGCTATAACGAGCCAGCAACCTTCTTCAACGTCGGAGATATCCAAGCCGGGACCAAAGCGAGCCCGAACCCGCTCTTCGTCCCTACGGCCGTTTATGCTCCATCGAGTAGCAATGGTGCTGCCGCGTGCGCTCAGCTTGAAGCTCAATATAATAAGCCAGGCGACATACCGACCTGTGGTGGTCAATTCGGGTACATCACCATTACGGACTTCGGCTCCCTCGGAAAGGCGACCAGCTTCAACCATGGGCTGTTCGCCCAGGACTCGTGGACCGTTCATAGCGGGATCACTCTCAACTTTGGAGTTCGTTTCGACAAAGAGTATCTGCCTGGAGAAGGCGGAGCTCCTGGCGTGACGAACCGCCCCATCAACTTCGGTTGGGGTGACAAGATTGCTCCCCGTATCGGCGGTGCCTGGGATGTTTTCAAGGATGGCAAGATGAAGGTTTTTGCCAGCTACGGCAGGTTCTACGACATTATGAAGCTGAACCTAGCCATCAGTTCGTTCGGCGGCCAGTACTGGCAGAATTGCGTATACGGTCTCAATACCTCCGACCTCACTCAAATCGCTCCACTGTTCAACAACGGAGGCCGCTATTGCGGCGGGCCAGGGACTGATTCCACAACTCAAGCCAATTCGGTTGCCAACACTGCTCCGGGGGTTCCGGGCGTGACCTTCATCGAGAACACCAACTTCCGCGCCTTCCCGACCACTTGCTCCACTTGCAGCGCCACGCAGGAGGGCGTTGCTCCTGGGCTGAAACCTTACACACAGCACGAGTCGGTGTTTGGCATTGACTACCAGATTGCCAGGAACCTCGCGTTCGAAGCCCGCTGGGATCGCCGCCGCCTCGACCATGTGATCGAAGATTCGGCTCTCTTCAACCCGGCCATCGGCGAAACTTTTGTCATCAACAATCCTGGTCAAGGTGTGGGTTCTACGTTTAGCGGATTCTGGAATTTCCTGTATGGATGTTCAGCATCTAACCCGACAGCGTGCGCGAACTTCGTTGTTCCGCAGGCTCCGCCGCTGCTAAGCGTACCGCAAATCTGTGACCCAAACACAGGATTGTGCCCTCAACAGAATCTGATTCAAGCAGCGCGCAGCTACGACGGAGTTGAGCTGCGGCTTACGAAGGGGATCAGCCAGCACTGGTTTGGTATGTTCTCCTACACCTACAGCAAGCTGCGCGGGAACTACACAGGCTTGACCACCACAGATGTCGCCGATGGCGGCGGTGGACGTAATTCTCCCAACAACAGCCGTTCTTTCGACGAATCCTACTTCTCGTTCAACGCCAATGGAGGTTCCTCCAGCGGATTGTTGCCCACGGATCGCCCGCATGCCTTTAAAGGATACGCGTACTACGAACTGCCCTGGGCGAAGTTCACCAGCAAAGCCACAACCGACGTAGGCCTGTTCCAATACGTCTACAGCGGTTCGCCTTTAACCAGCTACCTCGACGTGGGCTTCTGGTCAGCCCCAGGCGCATTCCCAGTGGATATCGTGGGCCGGGGCAAGTGGGTGGATGTTACTCAGGATCCAACCACTGGCGCTATCACGGTAGGCGCTCCACGGACTAACCGTACGCCTTGGTATTCGCAGACGGACTTCAACATTCAGCAGAACATTAAGTTGACGGAAAACAAGGTTCTAAGCTTCGGAGCAACCTTTACCAACCTGTTGAACCAGCGCGCTGTAACGTCATTTGGTCAACAGATCGACTCCAGTATTAGCCAAAACTTCGTCTCGCCGAATGGTTCGTTCATTGCTAGCCAGGGCTTCTATGCGAACGCACAGCGTCCGTATAACGTTCAGGCCAATCTGAACATTCCAAACCTATTTGGGCAAGGCCTCGCCGTCAACAGTCAATACGGAAAGCCTTATCTGTTCCAGGGTTCCCGTAACATGCGTCTAAACCTGAAGTTCACCTTCTAACCCGTAACGTGCGTCTGCTGCAAAGGGAGCCGGAAAATCCGGCTCCTTTTTTTCTTGCTGGTTGGGGTTGTGTGGCGCGGGCGCCTCGCCCGCGAAAGCGGATAGCGGAGGCGCCCCGTCTTCACTAGTTAGTCGCGCTCTGTGCGAGCGGGCGGGGGTTTTCTGGGGGGCAGGCGAGGGCGCCTGCCCCTACATGGGCATTTCCGGATTCAGGCCGTGCCGAACTTCTTCCGCGAAGCCTATTTCAGGAAATTAAACAGGCTGGTGGTGAGCAGGGAATTGGCTGCCTGGAGCGCCGCAGTGCGCGCTGTGGCGGCGTTGACGGCGGCGCTTGCCGCTGCTGCCGGGTCGGCTCCACCCACTGCGTTTTCCTGTTGCGCGAGTTGGAGCTTTCCGGCGCTGATGGAGGTCTGCTGCGCGCCGAGCTGCTGTAGGGTGTTGCCGTAAAATACGCGCTGACTGGTGATCGAGTCAAAGGATTTGCTGAGCTCGGCGACAGCGGCGGGGACACCCGTTCCACTCTGAACGGCCGCTGTCAGATCGTGGAGTGCCTGGAAGACGTCCGCGCCGGGCGTGGTGAAGAGCTGCGATCCGGGCACATTGGTGGTAACTGAGAAAGTATCTCCCACGGACAGCGTATTAGTGCCGACGTTGCCAGTGTAGCTCACGCCAGAGGGAGAGGCTGGGTTGGCGCTGAAGGGTGCGGCCTGATCAGCCGTGCCGGCGAAAAGGTAGGTGCCCTGAAAGGTAGTGTTGGTAAGACTTATCAGTTGCTGTTGCAGACCTTGAAGCTCGCCAGCGATGTCGTTCCGCTCGGAAGCGGACAGGGAGGACACTCCGCCCTGAACGCCCAGCGAAATGGCGCGATCGAGCGTGCTGACCACGGAGCCCAGCGTGGAGTCCGCAACCTGCAGCCGCGCCGAGACGCCGCCGATGACCTGGAGAAACTGGTCGTCCTCGCTGGCCCTGGCGTGATTCAGCGATAGGGTGGCTGCAGCACCGGGATCATCCGAGGGCACATTGACGCGGCGGCCGGAGGCCAGTTGCGCCAGCGCGGTTTCCTGCTGCTGCAGGGCATTGGAGATCGAAGCCAGAATGTCGACAGTCGGGTTGGGATTGACACGCATGGGTTAGTCCTAGTCCTTTCCTAAGTTAGTCCTTTCCGAGATTGACGGCCGCGAGCGTCAGGTCGCTGATCGTGGTGATGACGCGTGCAGCCGCCTGGTATGCGTTCTGGTAGGCCACATATCCCGCGCTGTCGGCATCAGGATGCCCGGGCTGGTAGCGCTTGAGCGGCGGAGCCGTATCGGTCACCACGCGTTCGATCCGCACGCCGCCCGGCACACTGCCTTCCGACTTCTGCGTCAGCGACGCCAACTGAAAGGGAAACCCGCCAGGCTGCTCTGCTCGAAACACGGTCAACCGGCGCCGGTAGGGTCCGCCCTCCGGCGTTCGCGTGGTTTCGATATTCGCCATGTTACTGGCCACTACCTCCGCCCGTAGACGCTCGGCGGCCAGCGCCGAGGCGCCAATCTGGAGCACTCCAAACAGATTCATTGCTACGCCCCTTCCTTAATGGCCGACAACATCTCGTGGAACGCGGCCCGCTCCAGTTGCGCGCTCAGCGTAAAGCGCAATTGCGTGTCAGCCAGCAGCAGGCCTTCGCGGTCGGCGTTGACATTATTGCCGTCCGGGCGCTCCATCAAACCTTTCACGGCGTGCGCCGCCAGTGTCGCCGGAAAACCTGCTCCATTGAGTCCCACGGCCGCACTTGCATTCACACCGGTGTTTACCGCGGTTGCGAGCGCATGCGCCAGCGCACGGCCAAAGTCGACGTCCCGCGTCCGGTAGCCCGGTGTGTCCACGTTGGCAATATTCGAGGAGATGACTTTTTGGCGGAAAGCGCCGATGTCCAGCGCTTGGCCCAGCACCTGCAACATCGGAGAATCAATCAGAGACATAATCCCTCCTCGGGGGCAATCCATATTCGCGAATCTTGTTTCGCACCGTGCGCAGGCTGATGCCGAGCATTACGGCCGCGTGCGAGCGATTGCCGCCCGTGGCCGCCAGCGTCCGCACCAGCAGCTCGCGTTCGGCTTCATGCAGCTTCATGCCCGGACGCAGCGCAATCCGCTCTTCGCCGCAACTTTCCACGAGCGTTGCCGCTTGGGGGATCAAAGAGTGCGCGGCGGAGTCGCGGGAGATCGAATCGTGAGAAGCCGACTCGCGCAGCAGCGGCGGCACCACCCCCGCTACCGGAGCCTCGAGCAGGCCGGGCTGCAAATCCGCTGAGACTTCTTCCCCTGACGAAAACGCGACCGCACGCCGGATCGAATTTTCCAGTTCCCGCACATTCCCCGGCCAGCCGTGCTCCTGCAGCCGTTGCAAAAACTCCGGTGCCAGGCGGAGCTTGCGCCCGCGCGGCGCATACCGCTCCAAAAAAGTTTCCGCCAGCAGCGGGATATCTTCCCGGCGGTCGCGCAAGGGTGGCAAAGTGAGCGCAATCACGTTCAAACGGTAGTAGAGGTCGGCCCTGAACAAGCCTTCGCGCACTAGCGTCGCCAAGGAGCGGTTCGTTGTTGCCAGTACGCGGATATCGATGCGCACATTGCGGTTATCGCCCAGCCGCCGCAGCTCGCGCTCTTGCAGTACGCGCAGCAACTTGGGCTGCAAGTGCAACGGCATTTCTCCAATCTCATCCAGCAGCAGGGTGCCGCCCTGTGCGGATTCGATTTGCCCCGTTTGCGCAGCGTTGGCTCCCGTGTAGGCTCCCTTGGCATGGCCAAACAGTTCGCTTTCGAGCAGCGCTTCCGGCACCGCTGCGCAATTCACCGCCACAAATGGCCGGGAGCGCCGCGCGCTCCACTGGTGAATCATGCGCGCCAGCACTTCTTTGCCGGTGCCGCTCTCGGCCTCGATCAGAATGTCAGCTTCACTCGCCGCCGCTTGCCGCCCGCGTTCGATCGTCCATAACAGCGCCGCTGACCGCCCCGCCAACGAGGGCCCCGCCAGTGACGTCCCGGCTACTAAAGACGTGGAACTTCCGTCCATTCCGCCCTGCATGCCCGAGGCTGCCGCCCTCGTTCGGACGTACGGTTCCAGTTGCCCGAAGGCAACCGATCGCATGAGTCTTCCTTCCATAGGGCAAGGACTCCAGGCGGCCGAACGTTGCGTCCAGCCGGTTTTCGTGGCCTTGTTGTTCCGGAGTCTAAATAAGAGTTGAGTGGGAGCGGCGGGAAACCGCACGAACGAAGGTGGGTACGTTTCAAATCGGGACGAAACGGCAAATCGGGAAGGATTCCCGTCCGCGCTTTATCTTTCGAAAGAACAGTCCCCGAAAGATCCTTGGCTACGAAGTTAACCTGTTCAACGCACCTTGCACCGTCGCCAGCAACTCCTCCCGACAGAAGGGCTTCTGCAGAAAAGGAGAATCGTCGCGCCGCAATCCGGACTCGCTGAGCATGGCCTCCGTGAAGCCCGACATGCGCACCGTCCGCAGGTTGGGGTAACGGATTGCCAGATAGCCCGCCAGGTCAGTGCCGCTCGTGCCCGGCATCACAATGTCCGTCAGCACCAGGTCAATTGGAGTAGCGGACGATTCGCAGAAATCCAGAGCTTCGTTGCCTCCACATGCCGCCAATACGCGGTATCCACTCCGCTCCAGCGTGATTTGCAGCATCTCGCGCACCGCCGCCTCATCTTCGATGACAAGGATGGTCGCTGGATGGGACGCGGGGTCCAACGCGCGACCCGTCGCCCGATCCCACGATCCCCTGTTAGCCTGTTCCTGAAAAAATGCGGTCATAGTAGATGTCCGATCTCCACGCAGACTGACTCTTACCTTATCGCCCTGACGTGATGAAAACTTAAGTGCGGCTCGTAAGAGAACTAGTGCAAACGAACTACGGCGGGGTACTCTCGCCGTAGGATGTAGCTTCCGTCTGACTCAGCCTGCCACGCAAGAAACGGCGTTCCACATCGTTGGTCGCAAGGGAAAGCGCCCGTCGATAGGCTTCGGACGCCTCAGCCATCCTTCCCAACCGCCGCAACAAATCCGCCTTCGCCGCCGGAAGAAGATGAAACTCCCGCAATTCTTCTCTCTTTTCGAGATCGTCCAAAAGCACGAGCCCATGTTCTGGAGAACCCGCCATGGCCACGGCGACGGCCCGGTTCACTTCGATTACGGGCGATGGATGAATGCTCAGCAAAACCCGATACAAAGCCGCGATCTGCGGCCAGTCCGTCTCCCGCGCTGTCCTGGCATTCGCATGCAACGCGCTGATCGAAGCTTGCAGCGCGTACACACCTGAAGCGCCGCTGCGCAGCGCCAATTCCGTAAGCGCCGTGCCCTCGCGAATTTGGTCCCCGTCCCAAAGGCTACGATCCTGATCCTCCAGCAGAATCAGCTCACCGTCAGCACTCAGCCGGGCATCGCATCTGGAGTTGTGGAGCAGCATCAAGCCCAGAAGCGCCTCCACGTCGGACCGACTCTCGGACTGACCCTGGAGAAGCTCACACAGCAGGCGCCCCAAGCGAATGGCTTCGGCACAGAGCTCGCGCCGGACGAGTGCGTCTCCGCTGCTCGCCAGATAGCCCTCGTTAAAAATCAGATACACCACGAGCAGCACAGCGTCCAGCCGCCCGGGTAATTCTTCAGGAGAGGGCACACAATACGGGATTCCGGCGTCGCGAATCTTTCGCTTTGCCCGGACGAGACGCTGCGCCATGGTGGGCACCGGAACGAGGAAGGCCCTGGAAAGCTCTTCCGTGGTGATACCACAAACAGTGCGCAGCGTCAGCGCGACTTGTGCTTCCTGAGCGAGTCCCGGGTGACAGCAGGTAAAGATCAAGCGCAGACGGTCATCCGGAAACATGTCGTCCACCGAATCGCGTTCTCGATCGGGCGCGAGCTCTGGCGAAAATCCAGCGGCCGGCTGCGCGAGAAACTCGGAATATCGCGCTATCTCCGCTTGTTTCAATTCGAAGCTATGCTCGCGCCGCAGCCGGTCGATGGCCTTATGACGGGCCGTGCTGACGAGCCATGCCACGGGATTCGCGGGCAGCCCTTCCAAGGGCCACTTTTGAAGCGCCGTGGCATAGGCCTCTTGCAACATTTCCTCGGCGAGATCGAAGTCACCGAGCAAGCGAATCAGTGTCGACAAAATCCGGCCCGACTCTTCCCGATGGAGCTTTTCCAGGTCCATGTCGTGACTTCATCTTTACCGAGTGCGGTCTTGACGCTAGCTGTGAACCAAGCCTCGAAGCGCCTCGCTCAACTGCTCAACCTTCGTACCCTCAGCGGTCTCCCCTCTGGGAACCAGCGGCCGTACTTCGATCGAACCGTTTTTCGCCGACGGTATCCGCGCCGCGATGGAGATGGCTTCGTCGAGATCCTTGGCCTCCACCATGTAAAAGCCTCCCAACTGCTCTTTGGTTTCAGCAAAAGGGCCATCGGTAAGGACTCGCTTGCCGTCCCGCACGCGCACAGTGGTCGCGGTAGCAGCGGGCTTGAGTTGGTGCCCGGCGCGGAAATTTCCGCTTTCGGTGATCTGTTGGGTGAACTGGCCGTATTCCTGGTACATGGCCGCTTGTTGGGCCGCAGTCATCTTGGCCCAACCCGATTCAGCGTCATAAATCAACAGCAGATATTGCATGGGTGTTTCCTCCTGCAGGTTAGTCGAACGGAAAATTGAAAATCGACAGGCCTGGCTACAAATCGAGCTTGAGTTAGGTTGAAGGTCCATTTAGAACGAAACGCTGGGAGGTCTATCGTAAGCTGAGCCGATGCGACACAACTGGTCCAAGGTTTCTGAGAACAATTCGTAGAGCAACTTCAACCGTTCGATATCCTTGATGACGCCCCCGACCTGAAAACAAAGCTCATCCACTCCTTCAGGGGAGTTTCTAGGGAACAAACCGCCTTCGTCGTTATCTTTGACGGTGAAGTGAATTTGCGGCTGTTTGGCGATCAACTCCCGGATTTTCGCATCGGTGAGGAGCAGCCGCAATTTTGATTCCTCGTTGGTCTTGAGGATGAAATCATGGTCGAACGGTTCGATTCCTATCTCAACATCCTGCATGCCGAACCATTTGCCGATATCGCTGAAAATGCTCTTCCGGTAGACGGTGAAACGGAATCCGTCCGGGTTGATGTAGGGTGCCCGCATGCGGGTGAACGTCGCGGAGCTTTTGCCGGTCGAAACCGTGTAGGTGTCGAGGGTGATGGTCCACGAAGCGTGCGAGGCTCGGACCTTGTCTCCCTTCCAGAAACCGCCTTCGACGTACTGCGCACCGATCTCAGTGCACAGTTGATGCCAGATTTCTTCTTTGCTGGGACCGAACCAACTCCGCAAAACCCCCATGCAAATCTCCTGCAACAACCCTGGTTGGGCCGCCGCGCGGTCAATGATACACTGGAGCCAATCCGGAGAGGTGGCCGAGTGGCTGAAGGCGGCGGTTTGCTAAACCGTTGTACGGTCAAAAGCTGTACCGGGGGTTCGAATCCCCCCCTCTCCGCCAGATTTCTTCGCTCTCATCGCGGGCCAACCACGATTTTTGGCTACCGTCGAAAGGATTCAGGGGCTTTTCGCGTTCAAAGGAATAGACGCAAAGAGGTTCAAGCCTACACCGACAAGTGTGCGCTACTTCTTGTGCTCAGATCGTAGGCCGGCGGAGATGGTGCCGTCCCAGCTCGCTTCTCCCTGCACCTTATAGTTTCCCAATTTGTCCCAATCGGTCCGTGAGAGGCCATTGAGATCGTAAACGACCAGACCGTTGCGGATGGTGAGTTCGCATATCAGTCTCCGGCTTCCTTGCAATCGCGCCCCAAAAACATCCACAAAGCCAAATTGTCCTTTCTCCAGGCGCAACACGGCCACGTCGGCAGACGTGCCTACGGAAAGGTTCCCTAGGTCTTCGCGCTTAATCTCTCGAGCGGGATGGAAGGTAGAGCGCGCAATCACATCCTCGAGCGGCAGACCCATATTTAGGAATTTTGACATCACGTTCAGCATGTCCTTCATGCCGGAATTCATGCTGTCGATGTGGAGGTCCGTCGATATCGAATCGGGAGTAAATCCCTGATGAACAGCGGGGACTGCTTGCCGGAACAAGAAGCTGCCGCCGCCGTGGCCGACATCGAAGATGACCCCGCGCTTTCTAGCTTCGAATAAGTAGGGCATCACGTGCCCGCTGGCATCGAGCATCGGCACAGCGTCGAGGTAGGTGTGAGTATAGATATCGCCAGGCCGCAGCTTCTTAAGCACCAGATCCTGGAAGGGGCGTTCGGGACGAAACGTTCCGAAGTCCACCATCACGGGAATATTGGCCAGAGTGCCCGCCTCTACTGCTCTTTCGACTGGCGTCCATTCCGGCCCGTCGTAGTGCGCGGTCTTAATACCGACTACGATGTCTTTGTATTTTCCGGCGACCTCGGCCGTGGCCTTGGCGTCCATGTCATCGAGATTCTGCTCGATGCTGCCGCCCCCCATACCGTGGCCGACGATATTCAGCAAGGCTAGAACACGAGTCTTGGAGCGATCGATGATGCGCTCTTTAAAATCAGGAAAGTTACGCCAGCCCGAACTGCCAGCGTCGACCACGGTTGTAACCCCCGAGCGAAAGGTATAGCCGTCAGGATAAACGCTGTGGTCACCAGAATAGGCGTCGCGCATTCCGGTGCCAGCGTAGACGTGTACGTGGATGTCCACCAGCCCCGGCGTAATATAAAGGCCGCGAACATCGATGGTCTTACGGGCCTCCGAACTGGGAATGTGGACCGCGACGGCAGCGATTTTACCATCTTGGATGGCGACATCACGCACGGCGTCCAATTTGCTCTTGGCATCAATAACATGGCCACCTTGGAGGAGCAGATCGTAGTGTGCCTGTCCAAACGCGGAGCAAATCAAAACAGAGAAGATAAGTAGGGTTTTCATCAATGGGATACCTTGTTGCTGGCAATGTGTCCGCGTAGCACGGTTACCGAGGCCTTCGGCAAGGTGTAGATTGTCGTTGGGTTAGCAGTTATCTGCGACTTAGCGAGTGGGCCATCGGGATTGGCAGACCCACCATTCGGTTCTGCATTCCATTGGTACTGCTCACTGCCAAAGGTGACCATGTCGATAGGACCGGCGAAAAGGCTATCGGTCTTCGAACCCGTGTCATGAAAGGCAATTCGAACCGAATGCGCATTCTCTTGATCTTTATTGACGACCATCAGCGACCACTGGCCATCGGGTCTTCGCACGGCGTAGGCGGTCACCAGGGTGTGTCCGGCTGGGTCGGCGATGTCGCTACTGGCTGGAAATACTTGGTGCGTGCCGTTTCCGGGCTGGACCCATTCCAGATTGATAAGCTGACTGGCGAAATATTGTGAGGTTGGTTGCTTGATCTGGTAGTCCTTATCGACCACAAACATTCCAAACGTTGCCATAGAGCTTCCGCAACCGTGATCGAGTGTCTCCGGAATATAGTGAAAGAAATAAAGACCATCTCCACCCGAGGCAAAGAACGACCCGACGAAATCCGCCAACCAGAGGGATCCGAAGTTATCTACAAACGATTCGCCACTGCTCGAGGACATGTTGAGTTCAGAGATCAACATGGGCACGTTCGGTGGCAACCCGTCGTCCCGCCAGACCTGGAGGATATGGCTCGTAAGGTGCGCTTCATCATACAAGTCGCTCCACTGGATGGTGCAGGGATCATATGGGTAATGCTCGAACGACATGAACGATAAATCGGCCAACCGATTGTGGGCTTTTAGATAGGCGATAAAGCGCCCCAACCAGGAGGTTCGGCCCTGCGCGTCGGGCCAGACTAAGATATCTTCATTCACACCTTCAAACACTGGTCCGCCCAGCTTGAGATGAGGATCTACTTTGTGCAGTGCCGTGGCCCATTGCAAGTAGAGTGCTCCATAGTCTTCAGGGAGCATGAATTGGCCATCTGGCTCTTCGCCCATCTCAACGTAAGAGATGGGATACCCACGTGCTTTCAAGTAGGCGATCTGATTGGCTGAATCCTCCGGAGTGCCATACAACATGGAGACTGGAATCATTGCTGGCAAAGCACGCGTGTAACCGCTCGTAAAGAAGAGGTCGAATCCTACTTGATCCCCCTTGTCCTGGATGCCGGTAGGTTCGTGCCAGGGATCGACGGAAGAGCAATAGGTTGTTGTCTGGTCGGGGTCCGCAGTGTGACGAACCAGATCATAGAATTGACCATCAGCCGAGGCCGTTCCTAGATAGATTTCACGGATTGCATATCCTACACAGTTGCGGCGGTCTGCCGAACCATGAGTGTCACACGTATTCGAAGACTCCGACATCAAAATGCGAAGATAGCGTACTGAGACTGGATCCGGATTGAGCTGAAGCTGCGCTTTTCCTCCTGATCCATTGATTATGGTGCCACCGCGAAAGGTGATCCATGCTCCTTTCGTTGGTTGTTTGATGGAGTTGTTCTCGCCTGTCCAGTATTGCACCATGTAATGCCGCGCGTAAGGTTCAGCCCAGGAAATACGGATAGCATTGACAGGATGACTGTGTGCTAGGTCGATCACTACCCACTGTGGATAGTTCGAATCGTCCTCACCGGTAAAGGCTTTGGTTAGGTACGGATTGCTCTTCCAATATGTGTTCTCGTCGCCATCCGTCATACGGCCAAAGCCGTTCGCATCGGTGCCTTCGTTACGCGTGAAGCCGCGATGGGGAAGGGAATAGCCAAAGGAATGGCGGATGAACTCACTCGGTTGTGCGTTGCCCGTGAAATATCCTTTCCCGGCAGGATCGCTCCACGAACCTTGCGGATTCCAATGCCACGCTTCCACGTGGAGTTCCGTATTCTGGCGATAAGTGACAGTCTGCCAACCAGCGGAGAGCACCTGTTTGATCACTGGTTCGGTGAATACTTTGTCCGTGGACGCGGTACTGATGCGGTCGACACCGGCTCCCAGAGCTTCCGTGGGGATAAGCGTCTTCGCGATGTGGTTGGGGGTGATGTCAACTTGGATTGTCTGTGAGATCGCCGGAGACGCGAACAGCAAGCATCCTAGTAATAGTGCAGGCGAAATCCACCTGAACAGCCGCAATTGACTGCATGTAACTTGACGCATGAACCCTCCGACGGCAGATGATTCTATGATGTGCGATTGTTGTTTCCAGCTATGGCTTTGTATCTATTGGATGAGTCGCTTCCTCGAAAAATTGCTTTTGGAGTTTCAAGCCTTCGTTGTCCGCCTTCACAGCGCGAATTGCTGTGACCAAATCCGAGATCAACAGGTTGGTGTCGAACTCACCTAGTTCCTTGGTTGCAACCGAGCCATCTCCCGCGTAGTGATTCGGGAAGCGCGCATACCACCAGATCCCCGTGTACAAACTGTCCGGCAGTTTCTGCCTGGCTTGGTCCGCGCCTGACTCATCTTTGGCTCGGTCGAGGTGGACCAGGTCAGGACGCGCCACCATGGTACGGGAGGTTTCGCCTTCTCCCGCGTGAAAATCCGTTGCATAACTGGAAGACTTCATGGGCGGCCGTCCGGCCAGGTTGTCGTGTGAAGGTCGCATGAATACATAGACAATATAGTCATGAGGAGACGCGAGTTGCGCTTGAGCAAAGAATGGGAGCAGGTTTACGTTTCCGCCATGGCCGTTCACGATGACGATCTTCTTGCAGCCGTTGCGCCCCATCTCGTCAGTGGTTTCTTGCAGAAGTTCGAGTTGCAGATGGGCGCTGTAAGCCACCGTTCCAGGTTGGTGTCGCGCTTCAAAGATCTGTGAGGCATAATATTCGGGGAAGACGACCGCGAATTCCTGTTTAGCTGCGTGCAACGAAACGTAGCGCACGTTGATCAAGTCATTGCCCAGTGGCAGGTGGAGTCCGTGTTTTTCCATGATTCCGACCGGCAGCAGGCAGGTTCCCTGAGATTGCTGAATGGCCTTCACGAAATCAGCGGATGTTAACTCCTCCCATTGGACTGAAAGCGACTGGGCCAACATTGCTGGCGCGGCAAGAAGAATGGCGACAGCGAGAAGCATCCGGACCCGGGCGGTCATGGTGCAGAACCTGGTTGATGGATTGTTGATCATTGCATTACTCCTCGGAAACACTCAGTTGGGATCGTACCTCGAGAAATTGATCTTAGCGAATTACGTCTTCTATGGTTCCACGCAGGACGTTCAGTGACGATTTCGGCAAAATAAAGGATGCGCCTGGTCCACCCTGTACGGTGGTTGTCACCGGTGGAACATTCGGATCCGCGTGACTTTTCGATCCTTCTGAGCGCCATACATATTGCTCGCTGCCGAACGTGACCATCGTGACTGGTCCCGAGAAAGCCTTCGGCGCTCCCGCATCTTGATCGAAGACTAGGTGCACTTGATGTGAATTTGACGGGTCTTTGTTAACTACCATGACCGACCACTTGCCGTCCGGAAGCTGAACCGGATAGGCGGTTATGAGAACATGCCCCGCGCCATCTCTAAGATCAGCCGATGCCCCAAAGAGTTGATGAGGACCTGCGCCATGTTTGACCCATTCCAGATTGATCATCTGACTTGCATAGTACTGCGAGGTGTGAGTACGAATGTTGAGATTTTCGTCAGCTACGAAATTCCCATAAGTACTATATCCGTTGCAGCTTGAGCGTAACGGTTCTGGCTGGATGGGCGAGTGGTAATAAACATCGCCTCCGAACGTGAGGAACGACCCTACACTATCTCCGAGCCAGAGGGCGGCAAAAATGTCGGTCATTTCCTGAGTGAGACCCCAGGAAAGGTTGCTCTCGGTGTTGATCAGCGGCACGTTTGCGGGGACGCCATCCGCTCGCCAGATCTTGAGAATGCCTTCCGTCACCTCGGGCTCACGATACAAGTCCGACCATGTGACTTCGCATGGCGGAAACGGGTAGTGCTCGAACGACATGAACGACAAGTCTGACAGCCGTCCGTGTTCCTTCAAGTAGTCTACAAAGCGCCCTAGCCAGGAAACTCGTCCGTTGGAGTCCGGCCAGACTTGGATATCTTCGTTCACTCCCTCGAAAACAGGGCCACCAAGTTTAAGGGCCGGGTCTACCTTGTGTATAGCCACGGCAAACTGCAGGTAGAGAGCGCCGTAGTCTTCGGGCAGCATCTTCTGACCATCGGGCTCTTCTCCCATCTCGACATACGAGATTGGATAGCCGCGCTTCTTCACGTAGGTAATTTCGGCAGCGGCATCTTCCGGAGTTCCGTAAAGCATGGCAATTGGAATCATGGCGGGCAGATGATTGGTGATGCCGCTGGTGTAGAAGAGGTCGAAGCCGGTTTGATCGCCGGACTGCGGATCGAGATCGGACGCCGTGTGCCACGGATCGACCGAAGATGCGCTTACCGCGGTCTGGCCAGCGTCAGGAACATGCTTCACCAAGTCTACAAACTCGCCGTTCTCCGTAGTGGTCCCAGCATAGAGTTCGCGGATGGCATACCCTACGGAGCTACGCGGATCCTTCGGGTCGTGCGTGCCAGCCGTGTTGGACGATTGTGTCATCCAGATACGGATGAACCGAGCTGACACGGGCGCTGGGGCAAGCTTCAATGTCTCTGTCCCACCACGGCCAGCCGTGACGATTCCGGACGGGAATGTGATCCATGTGCCTGCTGTTGGACTGTTGAGCGGCTCTCTTTCAGCGCTCCAATATTGGACTAGATAGCGCTTGGCATAGGGATTGGCCCAGTCAATTCGCAGGGTGTCGATCTTCTCCGTCGCACCTAGATTGAGGATGACCCACTGTGGATGAAGGGAATCATCTTCTCCCGTGAACTTACTGGTGAGATACGGGTTGCTTTTCCAGTAAGTGTTAGGATCTCCGTCGGTCATGCGGGAGTACTTGCTGCGCGTGCGTCCGTCACCGTGCGTGTTGCCGCGATGAGGCAGGGGATAGCCAGCAGAATGTCGAATGACTTCGCCCAGTTCTGTGCTACCCGTGAAGTATCCGTTCTTGTGGGCAGCGTCGCTCCAGGTTCCATTCGGATTCCAGTGCCATGCCGAACCTTGTAACTCGGTATTTTGCCGATAGGTAATCGGTCCCCACCCGGCCGAGAGTGACTCCTTCAGAGTAGCTGGAGAGTAGACTTTGTCGACGACGCTTTCAGAAAGAATGTCGATGGAGGTACCGAGCGCAACGTCAGGGTCAAGGGATTTGATGGCGTGAGCGGCATCCACGTGGATTGTGGCCGTCGTTGATTCAGCAGTTACCGGAGCTGGCTCCGAAGCGGCTAGTAGATGCAATGGGACGGCACAGAAAGACACGACGGCTGTACACAACAAAATTGGACAAATGAATCGCTTTGCCGATTTGTCGTGTCGGCCGTTGGGAACCCGCATGTTGACCTCAGAGTGTTTTGTGTAGCTACCACTGCAAGTGACCTAGCAAAAGATCCCCCTGCCGACCAGAGCCTCTGGTGAAACAAGGCTCCGATCGTGGGGCATTTTTAGGTCCAGGCTCCTAGAAGTAGAGCTTCAGCCCTAACTGCATTTCGCGCATGGACTGGGCCAGACTACTGATCGTGCCGAACGAGCCATCTCCGAGACCTGTATCGACGCTGCCAAAATTCGGGTGATTGAAGACGTTGAAGAATTCCGAGCGGAATTCCATTCGCATCCCTTCACGGACCTTCCCCAGGGGGAACTCCTTGAAGAGTGCCATATTGACGATTCTCGTGCCCGGCTGGCGAGCGCCGCCGTATGTTCTGGGAGCATTGCCGAGAGTGAAGTCAGGTGTTGCACTCAAGACAGTATCCGAATTTGAGAAGTAATTCGTCCCGTTGGCCCCGGCGTCGGAAGAGTGATTCACTTTTAAAGGTCCAGTTATTGTAGGTCGCTGCGTTCCATAGGTTGGGATGCTGCTGGAGCCGTTCGCCTGTGTGAGAATCACAGGCCGGCCGTTGTCGAGGCGCCAGATACCATTGAGTTGCCAGCCTCCGACAATCGTATTGAGAACTGGGTGGATGTTCCCGCCAAAGTATTTGCCTCGTCCGACGGGTAGCGAATAGGTGTAGCTGAATTGGAGGACTTGTGGGATATCGAATACAGAGAGTGATCGTTCAGCCCGCAGATTGTTTGGGTTCTGCACAGAAATGGTGTTCCCTTGGAATCCGCCGCCCAGCCAGGAAATACTGTCGTCGGTGGCGGAGGCGCCGTCAATAGACTTGGAAACCGTGTAGGTCACCAGGAACTCCAACCCGTTCGAGAAGCCTTTCTCGACCCGGAACTGCGCTGCATGGTAGATCGAGTTGGCGATGGGCGGAGAGTCGCCTGAGAAGCTGGTGAACTGCGGGAAAGGAACGCGAAATTTATTGGTGGGATCCCTGAATTGAGGAATCATAGCCTGCGAGAGACTGCTCAATGGATCCGTAATGTAGGGAGCGAGAGGATTGTTGACCGGATTAAGGGCCAATGTAGCGGGATCCGCTGCTGGATCGCCTGCCAGTCGCGCCTTCTCATAATCGGGCCCGAGGAAGTTCATGTCACGGAATCCGCCGAGGTAGAGGTGTGTCCCCTTCTTACCAACGTAGTCCACCTGGGCCAGGATCTTGGAAGGCAGTTCCTTCTGGATGCCAAAGCTCCAAGCCTGTTCGTAAGGGACGTTGCGGCTGACGCTTGGGATTGGTCCGGTGGCGCCAAACCCTATATCGTTCAGTACCCCCAGCGAGTTGCCCACACGTGGCTTGGGGCCAAGGTCCGGATACGGAGGTTGGAAGGAGCGGAAGGGATCACTCATCCTCGAACCCGGCAGGATGTTTGCATTTTGGAAGGTTGAGATCCAAGGCGTCTGCACGTCGTAGCCCTGGTAGCCCCAAGGACCCGTCCCGGCAGCTCCCGAACGCGGCTGGGAGAAGTAAATGCCGTAACCGCCGCGAACGACGAGGCCATGCCCCGCTGAATAGGCAAAACCGAAACGCGGTTGAAAGGCTTTGTAGAACGTGTCGTAGTTGTAGCGGTTGCTGGAGCTGGCAAATACTTCACCACCCTTGACGGGAAAAGGTGGAAAACCTGTCGCTGTCAGGGAGTAGCTGACGTTGGGATCCAACCAGTTCATCCGGTTGAATCGCTCAGTGCGAGGGAGGGACAATTCATAGCGGAGGCCCAAGTTCAGAGTGAGATTGGGAGTCGCACGGAAATTGTCTTGCACAAAGCCAGCGAATTGGAAGCTTTGAGTGGCCACATCGTTCGGGACTTCATAGACGCAAGCGGCAATGTTGTTGCAGACTCCATTGTTACTCCAGGCGATCCCTGTGAGGAAACTGGCCATGCCATCTCCGCCATTGTTGGACAAACTACAGTCAGTGGACGGACCCGAGGTGGAGGCAGTGGAAAAGCAATCGAATCCAAACGATCCACCGGGCCAACCCGGCTGGGTAAAGTTAATACGGTGCAGCCGACCTTCAGCACCAAACTTCAACTCATGCTTGCCCCGCACCCAATCGATCGAGCCCAACAGTGTATGGGTTTCCTGCCCTTCCTTGATGATGCTAAAAGTTTGGGTTCCGATGCTGTTTCCGCCAGCAGTGCTGTACTGATCTATGTTGATGGCTGGGTACTGTTTGTGCCCGGACAGATCCATGTACGAAGGGAATCCCAGGTCCGTCACGGGATCCAATTTTGGGAAGTCGCCCGTGATGCCTTGCTCGAAAGTGGAGCCACGGGTCACGCCATACGACACATTCAGGATGAGAGTGGGAGTGAAGGTTTGTGTGTAGTTGCCCGCAAACAGATAGGACCGGTCGTTTACTGGGCCACCCGTACAGGGATCTGCCGCATTGGGGAAGCAGTTGAAGCTATGCCCGTGGTGCCGGAACTCCGCAAATTTGGCACTCAACAGCTTGCTGGGGCTGAACTGGTGATCGATTTTAATGTCGAAGGCGTTCTGCGAGTTGGTGTTCGTACCCGATGCGAAGAAATTTCTGAGGAGATTCCCGTTTCCGAGATTCGGCTGAGGGAAGAGCTGCATCAGCTTGGCCGCAACCGGGTCAATCAAGTTGCCTGGGCCGGTGTTCGGAACATTGAAGGGAGTGCCCGCCAAGGACCCACTCCCTGGACTCGTGTAGGTTGCCATGTTATTGAAAGGAATCAGCTGGCGGCCAGTCGCGAACCCGCCTCCATTAGTACCGGTGTAGGGATCATAAATCTGGCCAGAGGGGTCGGAACAGGTGCCGCCGGCGTCGAAGGCGAACCCCTTCGAGGTACACAACTCGCCAAAATCTCCAGTCCGTTCCGCTGCGGTAGGGACTCCTATGAAGTGGCTGCCAAATTGTTGGAACCGTCCCCCTTCATAGTCGAAGAAGAAGAAGGTCTTGTTCTTGATGATGGGACCACCAATGGTTCCACCAAAATCGTTTTCGCGATGGACGGGTCTGGAGCCCCCAGACTGCTTGTTGAACCAGTCGTTGGCATCAAATACGGTGTTGCGAAGGAACTCGTAGAGACTGCCGTGGAATTTATTTGTTCCAGAGCGGGTAATTACATTAACCAGAGTGGCGCCAGTAAACCCATACTCAGCACTGAAATTCGACTGTTGCACTTTAAACTCTTCCACGGCATCGACTGACGGAGTGTAGGTAGGGGCGAGAATGCCGCTGTTCTGTTCGAAGTTGGTGCTAGACACGCCGTCGAGCAAGATATCCGCGGTGGCATTGCGGCTGCCATTGGAGGTGAAGTTGTTGGCCATGCATCCGCGGCAGTCGTTGTCGACCTCCGTGATGCCCGGTGTAAGGTATGCCAAGTCCAGCACGCTTCGGCCAACCAGTGGCAGATCATTGATGAACTTGCGGTCGATGACCTGTCCAGTGACCGCATCCTGGGTCTGGAGTTGGACGGCGGAAGCCTGCACTTCCACGGATATTTGGGCCGCGCCGACGGTGAGAGAGAAATCAACCGAGAGATTGGCATTGACCGCGACTTCGATGCTGTTCTTCTTCTGCCCCTGAAAGTTGGCGGCCTCGACGGCGAGGTCGTACCTACCTGGAGGAACCTGCCGCACTAGGTAATGACCTTGTGAGTCCGTCACGCCATTGAACACAAAGCCTTTTTCGCTATCGACAACAGACACTTTCGCGCCGACGATCACGGCTCCCGACGAGTCCTTGACGGTCCCGGAAATGGAGCCGGTATAGAGCTGGCTGCTGGCCAATGACGTGAACAAGAAGAGTGCCGAAAGCAAAAGCCAAGCGCGTCGCGCTCTCCTGTTTGCCCAGAGTGTCAACGAGTGGGACTGCCGCCTTGCCAATCTTGCAGCTTTCATGACCGACCTCCGCTATACCTTAATCGTCTTGCCTGGAACCGGAATTTCCCAGCTTTCGGACTACTCGACCCTAGAACACATCGGCGATCGTTAAAAGTTTATTAAAACCTTTTACTACTAGTAACCGAGAGGCTGTCAAGGGAAATGTGTCCGCTTTCACAGAGTGAAAGAGATTATCACTATTGGCGCGGTTCGAAAATCTTGTGATATTGCCCAACTTTCAGATTCGAGAGCTGTTGCACGCCACCACTTGGCCATCGAATCTCCACGCTGACAGGATTTACGCCTGAATTTGAACCTAGGCCCACAATGACACGTTTGTCGTGAGACGACAGATAGCTGGAGCCCCCGGTGATCCATCTCACCCTGTGAGCGTGACCCGAGGTCACGGTGATCTTGGCTCCGATTGCGTCGCGATTGCTGGTTGTGCCCTGGAGGTCGAATCCGATCCACGCATTTTGCTGCCCGACGTTGTTTCTCAGTAGCACGGGTATGTCATTGAGGCATGTGAACACGACGTCGAGATCGCCATCATTGTCAAAATCTCCTACGGCGAGTCCACGACCGAGGCAAGGGGAACTGAAGGCAGGCCCCGCACCATCGCGCATGTTCTGGAAAGTTCCATTCGAGAGGTTGCGCAGCAAGAGTGGAGGCTGTTTGTATTTCACATCTGAGCGTGTGCTCTCGATCGCTTGGTTGATGTGTCCGTTGGCAAACAGCAGATCAAGATTTCCGTCGTTGTCGAAGTCGACGAACTTGGCTCCCCAGCCGACGTAGGACTTCGTCAAAGCCGCAAGATGAGAGGCTACGGTTCGATCCTCGTAGCGGCCGGATTTGGATCCGACTAGAAGAGAGTGGTACTGATCGTTGAAGTTGGTCACGACAAAATCTGGCATGCCGTCCCCACTGCTATCTCCAGCATCTACCCCCATGCCCGATTTTGCAATGCCGTTTTCGTCATAGGCGACTTCCGCATCCGCGGCGATGTCTTCGAAAGTTCCGTTGTGTTTGTTGATGAGAAGCAGATTGGGTGAGGCATCCCGTGCGATGAACAGATCGGGCCAGCCGTCGTCGTTCACGTCGATGGCGACAACGCCCAGGGCGCGCCCGATGAGTTTGTCGAGACCGGAGCGTGCACTGACGTCCGTAAACGTTCCGTCCCGGTTGTTGTGGTAGAGAGTGAGGGGCATTCCCTGATACGCCAACTGCTCACAATAGGTGCGCTTGCCATTCACCTCGCATTTCTTGGGGTTCTCGAAGGAAAATTGCACATAGTTGGTAACCACCAGATCGAGATAGCCGTCGCGGTCGTAGTCGAACCACGCCGCACTGGCGGCCCACCTGCCGGAATTCTTCAGTCCAGCTTTCTCGGTGACGTCGGTGAAAGTTCCGTTTCCGTTGTTGTGAAAAAGCGCGCAGGATGGAAATCCAGTGATGAAGATGTCCTGGTGCCCATCATTGTCGTAATCCGCGACAGCAACGCCCATGCCATAAAAACCCAGACGGTCGATTCCCGCCTTTGCTGCTACTTCCTCGAACTTCCCGTTGCCAAGGTTGCGATAGAGGGCGTTGCGCAGCGGGTTTGGGCTCTTGCCAAGCGGCGTTTCGCCCCCATTCACGAAGAAAAGGTCTTGCAGACCGTCTCCGTCGAAGTCAAGAAATGCTACGCCCCCACCCATCGTCTCAATGAGAAAACGATCGGGTGATTCACCGCTGAAATGACGCCACGTGATGCCGGCTTCTTTGGTGATGTCCGTGAAGATTGTTTTTGTATCGGAGGCAGGTGGTTCAGCCGCAGGAGAGGAGGACAACAGCAGAGTGGAGGGCAACAGT
>Ga0210384_10002276_pt1 | contig 23741 bp, 35 predicted proteins | sample IncBWH2MmetaG_FD_160574 | JGI IMG/M metagenome (GOLD analysis project Ga0210384, IMG submission 160574) | Forest soil microbial communities from Barre Woods Harvard Forest LTER site, Petersham, Massachusetts, United States - Inc-BW-H-2-M | ecosystem: Environmental > Terrestrial > Soil >...
CCGGGGACAACATCAAGATGACGATCGAGCTGATCAGCCCGATAGCGATGGAAGACGGACTGCGGTTTGCGATCCGCGAGGGCGGCAAGACCGTCGGCGCCGGCGTCGTAACGAAGATCCTGAAGTAAACTACGTGGCGCATGGCAGGTGAGATCAAGGCAATGGCGAATCAAAACATCCGTATCCGCTTGAAGGCGTTCGACCATCGCCTGATCGACAGCTCCGCCCGCGAGATCGTGGAGACCGCCAAGCGCACCGGCGCCACCGTCAAGGGCCCGGTGCCGCTGCCGACCAAGATGGAGCGCTTCACGGTGCTCGTCTCCCCGCATGGCGACAAGGACGCGCGCGACCAGTTCGAGCTGCGCACCCACAAGCGTCTCATGGACATCGTGAACCCCACCGACAAGACGGTGGACGCCCTCATGAAGCTCGAGCTTCCCGCGGGCGTGGACGTGCAGATCAAGCTGAATTGATTGATTGGCTGAAAATGGCCGGACGGCCATTTTCAGCAGGCCCATCCAGCGGCCGCTTCTGGCACGCCGGCAAAAGCGTGGTTTTTGCCGGCGGAAAACGGGCGAAAACACAGGTTGATTGAGGATTCAGGCGCGCCTATACTGCGCGCCCTTTTGGCCCCGGGGGAATTCCCCGTGGGCGGTCGCGTAAGCGGCATCGGGCGAGGTTGGAGCGGCTCTTCAAGGGCCTGCGCTCCAAGACCACTCGAGACTAAGCGTACCGTTCCCGTGTGCGCGAATCTCCTGTTGTCTCAATGACTTAGCCCTATGCCACGGGCCTCGCAGGCACCAATCGTAGTGCCTGCGAGTGCGGAATTGTGAGGACAGAAATGGCTATCGGACTGGTCGGCCGCAAGGCCGGCATGACGCGCGTGTTCACCGACGCCGGCGAGACTGTGCCGGTGACCGTGATCGAGGTTCTTCCGAACCGCGTCACGCAGGTGAAGGCGCAGGACAAGGACGGCTATCGCGCCGTGCAGGTCACCTACGGCACGCGCCGCCCGCAGCTGTATTCGAAGGCCCTGACGGGGCACTACGCCCGCGCGAACGTCGCTCCGGGCAAGGCGCTGGTGGAATTTCGCCTCACCGACGCCGACAAGACCGAATTCACGGCCGGCACCGAGATCAAGGCCGACCTGTTCAAGGAAGGCGAGAAGGTGGATGTCACCGGCACCACCATCGGCAAGGGCTTCGCCGGCACCATGAAGCGTCACAACTTCGGCGGCATGCCCGCGACCCACGGCGTGTCCCTGACGCATCGTTCGCCAGGCTCCATCGGCCAGCGCCAGACGCCGGGGCGCGTATTCAAGGGCCGGCGCATGGCCGGCCACATGGGCGTGCAGCGCCGCACCACCGAGAACCTTAAGGTCGTGCAGGTCGACCTGGAGAGAAATCTGCTCCTGATCCGCGGCGCGGTGCCGGGCGCGGAAGGCGGCCAGGTCATCGTGCGCTCCTCGCTCAAGGCCGCGCGCCGCGCGAAACGCAAGACGCTGGCGCCGCTCAAGGCCGGCTCCGCCGCCTCGAAGGATCCGGCCAAGGCGGGAAAGAAGTAAGCCGTCATGAAGCTCAAGTCAGTCAACGGCGATTCTCTGCTGCAGGTGTCGGAAGCCACCTTCGGCGGAAAATTCAACGAAGCGCTCGTGCACCAGGTGATTACGGCCTATCGCAACGCCGGTCGCTCGGGCACCAAGGCGCAGAAGTCGCGTGCCGAAGTGCGCGGCGGCGGACGCAAGCCGCACGCCCAGAAGGGCACGGGCCAAGCGCGTGCCGGGTCCAGCCGCTCGCCCATCTGGGTCGGCGGCGGCAAGACTTTCGCGGCCAAGCCGCGCGACTTCGCGCAGAAGGTGAATCGCAAGATGTATCGCGGCGCGCTGCGCTCGATGCTCTCGGAGCTAGCGCGCACCGAGCGGCTGCTGGTCACCGACGGCATCGCGCTCGAAGCCCCCAAGACACGCCTGCTCGCGAACCAGCTCAAGGCCTGGTCACTGCCTTCGGTGCTGATCGTGGTCGAGGCGACGGATGAGAAGCTGTATCTGGCGGCGCGCAACCTGCCGCACGTCGAAGTCATCGAGGTGACGGCGCTGAACCCGCTGTCGCTCGCCGCTTACGACAAGGTGTTGATGACGGTGGGCGCGGTGAAGCTGATCGAGGAGCGCCTGCAATGAATAAAGAGCAGCTGATGAGCGTGCTGATCGCTCCGCACGTGACCGAGAAGACCTCGCTCGCGATGCAGAACCACAACCAGTACACGTTCCGCGTGCACCGCGACGCGACCAAGACCGACATCAGAAAGGCGGTCGAGCTCATGTTCGAGGTCAAGGTCGCCGGCGTGCAGGTCGTGAACGAGCCCGGCAAGAAGCGCCGCTTCGCCAAGACCCACGGTCGCACCCAGGACTGGAAGAAGGCCTACGTGAGCCTGATCTCCGGCCAGACGATCGACTACGAAGCCCGCGCCAAGGCCTGACAGGACCAATCGCAATGGCTCTCATCAAGTACAAGCCGAGAACCCCTGGATCGCGCGCGGTGGTCAAGATCGACCGCTCGCACCTGCACAAGGGCGGCCCGCTCGAGGCGCTCACCAAGCACCAGAACAAGACCGGTGCCCGTAACCACTTCGGCCGCATCACCACGCGCCACATCGGCGGCGGCTCGCGGCAGAAGTACCGCGTCATCGACTTCAAGCGCGACAAGGACGGCATCGCCGGCGTCGTGGAGCGCCTGGAGTACGACCCGAACCGTACCAGCCACATCGCGCTCATCAAGTACCCGGACGGCGAGTGGCGCTACATCCTCGCCACCAAGGGCATGCAGCCCGGGGACGAGGTGCGCTCCGGCGCCGATGCCCCGATCAAGTCCGGCAACGCCATGACGCTGCGCCACGTGCCGGTGGGCTCGATCATCCACAACGTGGAGATGAAGCCCGGTCGCGGCGGACAACTGGCGCGCAGCGCCGGCTCCTCGGTGAGCTTCACCTCGCGCGAGGGCATTTACGCCTACCTGCGGCTGAAGTCCGGCGAGACGCGCAAGGTGCACATCGACTGCCGCGCCACCATCGGCGAAGTCGGCAACGACGAGCACAACCTGCGCAGCTACGGCAAGGCGGGCGCCAAGCGCTGGAAGGGCATCCGCCCGACGGTGCGAGGACTTGCCATGAATCCGGTCGATCACCCGCACGGTGGCGGCGAGGGCAAGTCCGGCCAGGGCAACCCGCATCCGGTCAGCCCGTGGGGCTGGAACACCAAGGGACTGAAGACGCGTCACAACAAGCGCACGGACGGCATGATCGTCCAGCGTCGCCAGAACCGCATCCGCTGATCTTTAAGAGCGACCCACACACATGCCACGTTCACTGAAGAAAGGCCCGTTCGTCGATCTGCACCTTGCGAAGAAGGTGCAGGTGGCGTCGGCCCGCAACGACCGCAAGCCGATCAAGACCTGGTCGCGCCGTTCGATGGTGGTGCCGGATATGGTCGGCCTCACGATCGCCGTGCACAACGGCCGGCAGCACATCCCGGTGCTCATCACCGAAAACATGGTCGGTCACAAGTTGGGCGAGTTCGCGCCGACGCGCACCTTCAAGGCGCACTCGGGCGATCGCAAGGTCGAGGCTGCCGTCACCTGAGAGGGTGCGAGAACAATCCCATGCAAGTGACCTCTAAACTGCGTTACGCGCGCATCTCCCCGCAGAAGTGCCGGCTGGTGGCCGACGTCGTGCGCGGACAGCCGGTCGGCAATGCCATCGCGACCCTGAAGTTCATGCCGAAAAAGGGCGCCGACATGGTGCTCAAGGTGCTCGAGTCCGCGGTCGCCAACGCCGAACACAACCACGGCGCCGACATCGATGCGCTCAAGGTGGCGCTCATCCAGGTGGACACCGCCCCGTCGCTCAAGCGCTTCGCCGCCCGCGCCAAGGGCCGCGGCGCGCGCATCGTCAAGCGCAACAGTCACATCACCGTCAGCCTCAGCGACGGCAAGAAGGATTAACGCATGGGTCAGAAGGTCAATCCGATTGGCATCCGGCTCGGTATCACCCGCGACTGGACCAGCCGCTGGTACGCGGGCAAGAAGCAATTCCCGCTGCAGATCCACACCGACTTCCGGGTGCGGGAGTTCCTCAAGCGCAAGCTGAAGGATGCCTCCGTCAGCCGCGTGCTCATCGAGCGCGCCGCGCAGAAGGTGAACATCACCATCCAGACGGCGCGCCCGGGCATTGTCATCGGCAAGAAGGGCGAGGACATCGAGAAGCTGCGCCAGGAAACGGCGGCGCTGCTCGGCATGCCGATCATCGACGTGCGCCTGAACATCGCCGAGATCAGAAAGCCCGAGCTCGACTCGCAGCTGGTCGCCGACGCCATCGCGCAGCAGATCGAGAAGCGCGTGATGTTCCGCCGCGCCATGAAGCGCGCGGTCATGAGCACCATGCGCAGCGGCGCCCTGGGCGTGAAGGTGCGGGTCTCCGGGCGCCTGAATGGCGGGGAAATCGCGCGCACCGAGTGGTACCGCGAGGGCCGCATCCCGCTGCACACCTTCCGCGCCGACATCGACTACGGCCTGTCGGAAGCGCAGACCACCTACGGTGTCATCGGCGTGAAGGTCTGGATCTTCAAGGGCGAAGTGTTCGACAAGGCCGAACTCGCAGCGGCCGCGACCGAGGCGGAAGTCGCGCCGGCGCCGAGCACCCCGGTAGCTGTGGGGGCCGCGCCGGCGACCGCTGCGGCCGTCGAAGCCGAAGGCGCAGGCCCAAGACCATGAGCATGCTGCAGCCAAAGCGCACCAAGTATCGCAAGCAGTTCAAGGGCCGCAACGCCGGCCTTGCGCAACGCGGTGCCAACGTGTCCTTCGGCGAATTTGGCCTGAAGGCGACGAGCCGGGCGCGCATGACGGCGCGCGAGATCGAAGCGGCGCGCCGCGCCATGGCGCGCTACGTGAAGCGCGGCGGCCAGATCTGGATCCGCGTTTTCCCGGACGTGCCGATCACCAAGAAGCCGCTGGAAGTGCGCATGGGCAGCGGCAAGGGCAACGTCGAGTACTACGTGGCGCGCGTGAAGCCCGGCAAGGTGTTGTTCGAAATGGAGGGCGTGGATGAAGTGACGGCCCGCGAGGCGTTTCGCCTGGCAGGTTCGAAGCTTTCCGTGTCCACCTCGTTCGTGAAGCGGCAGGTGCGCTGATGAAGATCGGACAGGTCAAGCAGTACCGCGCGAAGCTCGCCAAGTCCTCGCCCGTGGAGTTGACCGAGGAACTGCTGAAGCTGCGCAAGGAACAGTTCTCGCTGCGCATGCAGCGTGCTACGGGCCAGCAGCCCAAGCCCGCGCAGTTCGGTGATGCGCGTCGCAACATCGCGCGCGTGAAGACGGTGCTGCGTCAGCAGCAGGCTGCAGGCAGCGGAGGCAAAGCCAAGTGAGCGCACAAGAGAGCAAAGTGGAATCCAAGGTGGAAGCCAAGGGCGCCCGCACCCTTACCGGGCGCGTGGTCAGCAGCAAGATGCAGAAGACCATCGCGGTCGAGATCGAACGGCTGGTGAAGCATCCGCAATACGGCAAGTTCGTGCGCCGCACGACCAAGCTGCTGGCGCACGACGAGAGCGGCGCATGCAAAGAGGGCGATCTCGTCACCATCACCCCGTGCCGGCCGATGTCGCGGCACAAATCGTGGCGGCTGCTGGAAGTCGTGGAAAAGGCCGCAGGTGGTTAGAACATGATCCAGATGCGCACAATGCTCAATGCCGCCGACAACAGCGGCGCCCGCACCCTGATGTGCATCAAGGTGCTGGGCGGCTCGCGCCGTCGCTACGCGACGGTCGGCGATGTCATCAAGGTGAGCGTCAAGGACGCCATCCCGCGCGGCAAGGTCAAGAAGGGCGAGGTCTACGACGCGGTGGTCGTGCGCACCACGCACGGCGTGCGCCGCCCCGACGGTTCACTGATCCGTTTCGACGGCAACGCGGCGGTGCTGCTGACCAACAAGCTTGAGCCGATCGGTACGCGCATCTTCGGACCCGTGACGCGCGAGCTGCGTAACGTGCAGTTCATGAAAATCATCTCGCTGGCGCCGGAAGTACTCTGACATGCAGAAGATCCGTAAAGGCGATCAGGTTGTCGTGCTGTCCGGCCGTGACAAGGGCCGGCGCGGCGCGGTAATCCAGGTGCTTGCCGACGGCCGCCTGGTCGTCGAGAGCGTCAACATGGTGAAGAAGCACCAGAAGCCGAACCCCCAGGGCGGCAAGCAGGGCGGCATCATCGACAAGGAAATGCCGCTGGCGCGCTCCAAGCTCGCCATCTGGAACCCGGCCGCCAAGAAAGGCGAGCGCATCGGGATCAAGACGCTGACCGACGGCAAGCGCGTGCGCTTCTTCAAGTCCAACGGAGAAATGCTCGACGCCTGAACGGCGTGAGCTAAGAGCAGTTATGGCAGCCAGGTTACAGCAGTTCTACCGCGAGCAGGTCATTCCGCGCCTGCGCTCGGACCTCAAGATCGAAAACGTCATGCAGGTGCCGCGCATCAGCAAGATCACGGTCAACATGGGCGTGGGTGAAGCGGTTGCCGACAAGAAGGTGATGGACGCGGCGGTGGCCGACCTCGCCAAGATCACCGGCCAGAAGCCCCTGATCACCAAGTCGCGCAAGGCCAACGCCTCCTTCAAGATCCGCGCCGGCCTGGCCATCGGCGCCAAGGTGACGCTGCGCGGCACGCGCATGTACGAGTTCCTCGACCGCCTCATCAGCATCGCGATGCCGCGCATCCGCGATTTTCGCGGCGTCTCGGCGCGCGCCTTCGACGGCCAGGGCAACTACAGCCTGGGCGTCAAGGAACAGATCATTTTCCCCGAGATCCAGTACGACCAGATCGACCAGATCCGTGGCATGGACATCACCATTACGACGACGGCAAAGGATGACCGTCACGGCCGAGCGTTGCTCGAGGCATTCAACTTCCCGTTCCGGAAGAAACAGGAACCATAAAAGTTATGGCGAAGACCAGCATGGTCGAGCGCGAGAAACGTCGCGCCGGGATCGTGAAAAAGTACGCGGTGAAGCGCGCCAAGCTCAAGGAGCTGATCAGAAGCCCCAAGAGCTCGCCCGAACAGCGTGTGGCTGCGCAGGCGGCGCTGCAGGCCATGCCGCGCGACGCCAGTGCGACCCGGCAGCGCAATCGTTGCGCCATCACCGGGCGTTCGCGCGGCGTGTACCGCAAGTTTGGCCTGTCGCGGGTGAAGATCCGCGAAGTCGCCAACCGCGGTGAGATTCCGGGGCTCGTCAAGGCGAGCTGGTGAGGGATAGCGCATGAGCATGACTGATCCGATTGCCGACCTGCTGACGCGCATTCGCAACGGCCAGACCGCTGGCAAGGCCGAAGTGCAGCTCGCGTCCTCGCGCCTGAAGACCGCGATCCTGAAGGTGCTGAAGGATGAGGGCTACATCGCCGATTTCCGCCTCGACGCGGATAGCGGCAAGCCGCGTCTGACGGTTGCCCTGAAGTATTTTGAAGGGCGGCCGGTCATCGACCGCCTCGAGCGTGTCAGCCGTCCGGGCCTGCGCATCTACCGCGGCAAGGACGAGCTGCCCAAGATCCTGGGCGGCATGGGTACGGTGATCGTGTCCACGCCCAAGGGCGTGATGACCGACCGCCAGGCGCGCGCCAGCGGCCAGGGCGGCGAAGTCCTGTGCATCGTGACCTGACAAAGAAGCCATCATGTCGAGAATTGCCAAAGCACCGCTGGAACTGCCGCAGGGCGTGACCGCGACCATCGCCGCGCAGGGCGTGACCATCAAGGGCGCCAAGGGCTCCTTAAGCCTGGTGCTCGGCGCCGGGGTTTCGGTCGTGCAGACGGAGAAGAAGCTGCAGATCAGTTACTCGGATCCGGGGCAGGCGCGCACCCAGGCGGGAGCCACGCGCGCGCACCTCGCCAACATGGTGCGCGGCGTCACCAGGGGTTACGAGAAGCGGCTCGAGCTCGTGGGCGTCGGCTTCCGCGCGGCGGTGCAGGGCAAGAGCCTGAACCTGACGCTCGGCTTTTCGCACCCGGTGAACGTGCCGATTCCGGAAGGCATCGCCATCGAGACCCCGAGCCAGACCGAAATCCTGGTGAAGGGCATCGACCGGCAGAAGGTCGGCCAGATCGCCGCCGAGATCCGCGACATCCGCCCGCCGGAGCCCTACAAGGGCAAGGGCGTTCGCTACGCGGGCGAGAAAATCACCCTGAAAGAGGGGAAGAAGAAGTGATCATCACCAAGAAGCAGCGGCGCCTGCGCCGCGCGGTGAAGGCCCGCACCCACATTCGCAACCTGGCCGTGGCGCGCCTCACCGTGCACCGCACGCCGAACCACATCTACGCCCAGGTGACCGATGCCGACGGCGCGAAGGTGATCGCGGCGGCCTCCACCGTGCAAAAGGCGGTGCGCGGGGACCTCAAGAACACCGGCAATGTCACGGCGGCCAAGGCCGTCGGACGCGTGATCGCCGAGCGCAGCAAGGCGGCGGGGGTGAGCAAGGTCGCCTTCGACCGTTCAGGTTTCCAGTTCCACGGGCGCGTGAAAGCGCTCGCGGATGCGGCCCGCGAAGCGGGTCTTGAGTTCTAGGCAGGACACATAAATATATGGCGAGACCAGAGAAAGGCCAGCCGGCTGACGAGTTCATCGAGAAGCTCGTGGCCGTGAACCGTACCGCCAAGGTCGTCAAGGGCGGCCGGCAGTTCGGTTTTACCGCGCTCACCGTGGTCGGGGACACCTCCGGGCGCGTCGGTTATGGCTTTGGCAAGGCGCGCGAGGTGCCGGTGGCGATTTCCAAGGCCATGACCCAGGCGCGCAAGAACCTGATCAGCGTCGCGCTGCGAAACGATTCGCTGCATTACGCGGTCATAGGTACTCATGGCGCCACGCGCGTGTACATGCAGCCGGCCTCCGACGGTACCGGCGTCATCGCCGGCGGCGGCATGCGCGCGGTGCTGGAATGCGCTGGGGTGCGCAACGTGCTCGCCAAGAGCTACGGCTCGCGCAACCCGATCAACGTCGTGCGCGCGACCATGAACGCGCTGGCGAAGATCCGCTCGCCCGAGGAGATCGCGGCGAAGCGCGGCAAGACACTGGAAGAGATCACAGGTTAGAAAGTCATGGCGGACAAGAAACTGAAAGTCACGCTGCTCAGGAGCCTGCACGGGCAGCTGCACAGCATTGCAGCGTCCGCGCGCGGCTTGGGCTTGCGGCGGATCCGTCAGAGCGTGACGGTCAGGGACACGGCCGAGAACCGCGGCATGATCAACGCCGCCGTGCACCTGCTGCGTGTTGAAAAGGGCGCTTAGAAGTTATGCGACTGAACACATTGAAACCAGCCCCGGGAGCCAGGCGCGCGCGCCTGCGCGTCGGCCGTGGCGCCTCCGCCGGCCAGGGCAAGACCTGCGGCCGCGGCACCAAGGGCCAGCGCGCCCGCAAGGGCGGCTACCACAAGGTCGGCTTTGAAGGCGGCCAGATGCCCATCCAGCGGCGCATGCCGAAGGTTGGCTTCCGCTCCGACATGAAGAGGAGCCGTGCCGAGGTGCGCCTCGATGAGCTCGCCAAGGTCGAGGGTGGGGTGGTGGATCTGGCGGCGCTCATCAAGGCGCAGGTAGTGCCCGCGGGCACCGAGCGCGCCAAGGTGATCCTCTCGGGCGAGATCAAGAAGGCCGTGACGCTCAAGGGCGTTGCGGTTACCAAGGGCGCACGCGCGGCGATCGAAGCCGCCGGCGGCAAGATCGAGGCCTGAGGGCTTCGAGCCTCTTAGACAGCATGGCAAATACGACCTTAAGCAATCCGGCTGCCGCGTTCGGCGAAGCTGCCCGCTATGGGGAGATTCGTACGCGCCTGATGTTCCTGATCGGCGCGCTCATTGTGTACCGCATCGGCACCTTCATTCCGGTGCCGGGGGTGAATCCGGCGGAAGTCGCGCGCTTTTTCGGTGACCGTTCCAACACCATCCTCGGCATCGTCAACATGTTCTCGGGTGGCGCGCTGTCGCGGCTGTCGATATTCGCCATGGGCGTTATGCCCTACATCTCCGCCTCCATCATCATCCAGATGATGTCGATGGTGGTGCCGACGCTCATGGAGCTGCGCAAGGAAGGCGAGTCCGGGCGGCGCAAGATCACCCAGTACACGCGCTACGGGACCGTGGCGCTCGCCGTGGTGCAGTCCTTCGCCGCCGCCGGCGCGCTCGACAAGGGCGGCATGACGCTGATCACCGGCTGGCCGTTCCTCATCACCGCCACCATCACCATGACCACCGGGACCATGTTCCTCATGTGGCTCGGTGAGCAGATCACCGAGCGCGGCATCGGCAACGGCATCTCCATGATTATTCTCTCCGGCATTGTCGCGGGCCTTCCGGGCGCGGTCGGCAACACCGCCGAAGCGGTGAGCTCGGGTGAAATGCAGGGGCCGTTCGCGCTGCTGCTCATTCTGGTGGTGCTCGGCACCACCGCCTTCGTGGTGTTCGTCGAGCGCGCGCAGCGGCGCATCCCGGTGGACTACGCCAAGCGCCAGGTCGGGCGGCGCATGTACGCCGGCCAGTCGAGCCACCTGCCGTTCAAGCTCAACATGTCGGGCGTGATCCCGCCGATCTTCGCCTCCAGCCTGCTGTTGTTCCCGGCGACGCTGGCGAGCTTCGCCGGCAGCAGCTCGGAAGGGTGGTTCGCGACCGTGTCACAGAACGTCGCCGCGGCCCTAGGGTACGGGCAGCCGCTGCACCTGACGCTGTACGCGGTGCTCATCATCTTCTTCTGCTTCTTCTATACGGCGCTGGTATTCAACGCGCGCGATACCGCGGACAACCTCAAGAAGTCCGGTGCGTTCGTGCGCGGCATCCGCCCCGGCCAGCAGACCGCCGAGTACATCGATCACGTGCTCACGCGCCTCACCCTGTGGGGCGCGCTGTACGTGACCGCGGTGTGCCTGCTGCCGGAGATCCTGATTTCCTCGCAGGGTGTGCCATTTCACTTCGGCGGCACGTCGCTCCTCATCGTCGTGGTGGTGGTGATGGATTTCATGGCGCAGCTGAACGCGCACATGATGTCGCATCACTATCCCGGCTTGCTCAAGAAGGCGAACCTGCTCGGCTACGGCCGCACAGGATCGGGTGGTTAATTATGAAAGTACGTCCGTCGGTCAAGAAGATCTGCAAGAACTGCAAGATCGTGCGCCGCCGCCGCGTGGTGTTCGTTATTTGTACGGACCAGCGTCACAAGCAGCGTCAGGGTTGAGGTAAGACACATGGCACGCATCGCCGGCATCAACATCCCGATGAACAAGCACGTGTGGGTCGGGCTCACGCACATCTACGGCCTGGGCAAGTCGCGCTCGCGCACGGTGTGCATCGCCGCGGGTGTCAATCCCGCTACCAAGGTGAAGGATCTCACCGAGGTCGAGGTCAACGCCATCCGCTCGCAGATCGCCAAGTTCGCGGTCGAGGGCGACCTGCGGCGTGAAGTGTCCATGAACATCAAGCGGCTGATGGACTTAGGCAGCCACCGCGGCATCCGCCATCGGCGCGGACTGCCGGTGCGCGGCCAGCGCACGCGCACCAACGCGCGCACCCGCAAGGGCCCGCGCAAGCAGGCGGTCAAGCTGAACGCACCTCCCGGAAAGGCATAACGAATGGCTGACGAGAAAGCAAAACAGGGCGGCGCGGAGCCGGCGGCAACGGCAACGGCAACGGCTGCGACCGCCGCCGCGGCCGCGAAGAAGCCCAAGAAGGCGCGCAAGAACGTGCTCGATGCGATCGCGCACGTGCACGCGTCTTTCAACAACACCATCATCACCATCACCGATCGGCAGGGCAACACCTTGTCATGGGCGACCTCCGGCGGCTGCGGTTTCCGCGGCTCGCGCAAGAGCACGCCGTTCGCCGCGCAGGTCGCGGCCGAGAAGGCCGGCAACGCCGCGCAGGAGCACGGGGTGAAGAACGTGGAAGTGCGCGTGGGCGGCCCCGGACCGGGGCGCGAATCCGCGGTGCGTGCACTTAATAACTGTGGACTGAAGATCACCAGCATCTCGGACGTGACGCCAATTCCGCACAACGGTTGTCGTCCGCCGAAGAAGCGCAGGGTCTAAGGGTTAACGAGGACAATATGGCGCGTTACATAGGACCCAAGTGCAAGCTCGCGCGTCGCGAAGGCACGGATCTGTTCCTGAAGAGCGGCGTGAAGCCGCTGGAAAACAAGTGCAAGTTCACCGTGCCGCCGGGCGGCATCAAGGGTGAGCGGCGCCAGCGGCTGTCCGACTACGGTCTGCAGCTGCGCGAGAAGCAGAAGCTGCGCCGCATGTACGGCGTGCTCGAGCGCCAGTTCGGCAACTACTACGAGAAGGCTGCCAGGAAGGCCGGCGCCACCGGCGAGAACCTGCTGAAGCTGCTCGAGTGCCGCCTCGACAACGTTGTCTACCGCATGGGCTTCGCGTCCACGCGCGCCGAGGCGCGCCAGCTGGTGAGCCACAAGGCGATCACCGTGAACGAAAAGGGGGTCACCATTGCCTCCTACCAGGTGAAGGCCGGGGACATCGTCCAGGTGCGTGAGAAGTCGCGCAAACAGCTGCGGATCGCGAGCTCCCTCAACGTCGCGCAGCAGGTGGGGCTGCCGGACTGGGTGGAGGTGAACGACAAGGAATTCCGTGGCGTGTTCAAGTCGGCGCCGGGTCGGGAGGACATCCTGCCCGACATCAATGAGAACCTGGTCGTCGAGTTGTATTCGAAGTAAGCGTATCCGCTTGCAATGGGTGCTCCGCGCACCCATGTAGGCGGGTCCCGTAGGTTTCTTTATTTGCGCCGGTCGTAAGTTAGCCGGCAAGGTGAGACTGCAATGCAGGGATCTGTAACCGAGTTCTTGAGACCCCGCGTGGTGAAGGTGCAGCCGATAGCCCCGCGCCAGGCGCGCGTGGTGATCGAGCCGTTCGAGCGTGGCTTCGGGCATACGCTCGGCAACGCGCTGCGCCGCGTGCTGCTGTCGTCCATGCCGGGCAGCGCCATCACCGAGGTCGAGATCGACGGCGTACTCCACGAGTACACCAGCATCGAGGGGGTGCAGGAGGACGTGGTCGACATCCTTCTCAACCTCAAATCAGTGGCCCTGCGCAGCCACACGCGCGACAGCGCGGAGCTGCGCCTGCACAAGAAGGGCCCGGGCCCGGTGACGGCCGGCGACATCCAGACCGATCATGACATCGAGGTCGTGAACCCGGAGCTGGTGATCGCGAACCTGACCAAGGCCGGCGAGCTGTCGATGATCCTGCGCGTGGAGCGCGGCCGCGGCTATCGCCCGGCGGTCACCCGCGTGGCCTTCGAGGAGCAGACGCGCCCCATCGGCCGCCTGCAGCTGGATGCCTCCTTCTCGCCGGTGCGGCGCGTGACCTACTCGGTCGACGCGGCGCGCGTCGAGCAGCGCACCGACCTCGACAAACTCATTATCGACATCGAGACCAACGGCACCATCGACGCCGAAGAGGCGATCCGCCGCGCTGGCAGCATCCTCAAGGACCAGCTGTCGGTATTCGTCGACCTGCAGGGCGAGGAAGAGGCCGCGACCAAGGTCTCGGAGATGCAGTTCGATCCGATCCTGTTGCGTCCGGTGGACGAACTGGAACTCACGGTGCGCAGTGCCAACTGCCTCAAGGCCGAGAACATCCACTACATCGGGGACCTGGTGCAGCGCACGGAAGTGGAACTGCTGCGCACGCCGAACCTCGGCAAGAAATCGCTCACCGAGATCAAGGAAGTGCTGCAGAGCCATGGCCTCATGCTCGGCATGCGCCTGGACGGCTGGCCGCCGGCGGGCCTGAAGCACGACGAAGAGCGCGACGTCATCTGAAGTTGAAGCACGGGCCGCGCTGCCAGCGCGGCCCGTCAGCCTGTTGCGAAGTCAAGGGTTAATTTATGCGTCACCGTCATTCCGGCCGCCAGCTGTCGCGTAACAGCTCGCACCGTCACGCCATGTTGCAAAACATGTCGGTGTCGCTGCTGCGTCACGAGACGATTCGCACCACGCTGCCCAAGGCGAAGGAGCTGCGCCGGGTCGTCGAGCCGCTGATCACCCTCGGCAAGACCGATGGACACGCCAACCGCCGCCTGGCGTTCGCCCGCCTGCGCGACCTGCAGATCGTGGAGAAGCTGTTCGTGGACATCGGCCCGCGCTTCAAGGCGCGACCGGGCGGCTACACCCGCATCCTGCGCATGGGGCCCCGGCCCGGGGACTCCGCGCCCATGGCGCTGATGCAGCTCGTCGAAGGGCCTGTCGCCGTCGCGGCCGAGGAGCCTGCCGCGGGCAAGAAGGCCACTGCGGCCAGGGCGAAGCCGAAGGCCAAGACCAAGGCTAAGCCGGCAGCGAAGCGTGCCGCGGAAGCCGAGCCCGCCAAGGCTCCGAAGAAGCCCGCCCGCAAGAAGAAAGTCGCAGCCTGAGGCCCTCGGGCCGCCCGTTTGTACCCGCTCGCGCGGGACGATAGGCTGCGGACGCCTGCCGGTGGTCCACCCGGCGCATCACGGGGAGAGAAGCCACCATGAGTCTGGCGTCAGAATTCAAAGAATTTGCAATGAAGGGCAGCGTCGTCGACCTGGCGGTCGGTGTCGTGATCGGCGGAGCCTTCGGCAAGATCGTCGCGTCGCTCGTCGGGGACGTGGTCATGCCGGCGCTGTCGCCCATCCTGGGGAGCGTGAGTTTCACGGACCTGGCGGTGCAGATCACAACCAACGCCGCCGGCAAGCCGGTACTGCTGAAGTACGGCTCATTCCTGCAGACGCTCTTCGAGTTCATCGTGATCGCCCTGGTCATTTTTGCGGTCATCAAGGGCATCAACAAGATGAAGAAGCCGGTACCGGGGGCGCCGCCACCCGCGCCGACCGCGACCGAGACATTGTTAACGCAAATCAGGGATCAGCTGGCAAAAAGGTAGCTGATCGTATCACCAGTGATACAGATGGGGACCGACAGGTCCCCATCTGGTTGTGGGCGGGCGCCGATATCAGGCCGCTGCGACTGCCCTGAAGGCGTCGCGGGTGAGGTTCTCACAGCCTGTGGCGGTCACGGCAAGGTCGTCTTCGATCCGGATGCCACCGAATTTCATGAACCCCTCGACGGCGCGCCAGTTGATGAGCCTGCCCCGCGCGTCGGTGCGCGCTGCCTCCAGCAGCTGGGGAATGAAGTAAATCCCCGGCTCCATGGTCACGACGAACCCCGCCTCGAGCGTGCGCGTGAGGCGCAGGTACGGATCGCCTGCAGGCCGCGGCAGTTCCCCGCCTTCCGCTGAGGCCATGAACCCGCCGACGTCGTGCACGTTGAGTCCGAGCAGGTGCCCGATGCCATGGGGCAGGAACACGCGGGTTACCCCCGCGGCCACGGCCTCATCGGCGCCACACCGGGTGAGGTCCGCGTCGCGCAGCAGCTCACCCGTCAATTGGTGCGCGTGGGCGTGCACGTCGCGCCAGTCGACCCCGGCGCGCACCCCGGCGCACAGGGCCTGCTGCAGGCGATCCATGCGCTCGATGAGTGAGCGGAAGCCGGCATCCTCGCGCGAGTAGGTGCGGGTGATGTCGCTCGCATAGCCGGCGAACTCCGCGCCCGCATCGATGAGCAGCGAGTGCCGCTCGGCGGGACGCGCCTTCTCGAGCACCTGGTAGTGCAGCACGGCACCCCAGGCGTTCAGCGCCACGATGGGGTTGTAGGGCAGCTCCTGCTCACGCAGCCCGCAGCCTTTCAGAAACGCCAGCTCGATTTCGAACTCCGAGCCCCCCGCGGCGAAAGCCGCGAATGCTGCGAGGTGGCCACGGGCGCCGAGGCGGCTGGCCTCGCGCAGGCACGCGAGCTCATAAGGTGTCTTCGCCGCACGGACATAATCCAGCCGGCGCATCAAGGCCTGCGGGTTCAGTGCTTTCAGTCCCCAGGCGGGCAGTTCCGCGAAGGCATCGCCGATGTAAGCAGCATGCCCAAGATCAGGCGGCAGCGCTGCGCGTGCGGCGGCGAAGTCTGCCACCAGGTGCACGTCGAAGTGGCGCACCCAGTAGCCCTGCGGCGGATCAGCCGGCTTGTGCCAGTAGTCCGCCGGCCGGTGGACGAGGAGCCGCGGCGCTGAGCCGGGCTCGAACCACACGAAGGAGTCCGGAACATCGCTTACGGGTGCCCAGACCTTGAAGGGCGCGTGCGCCTCGAACGCGTGGAAGCGGTCGTCCTCAAACACCGGCACGAGCGAACCGGAGTGCACCAGGAGTCCGGAGTAGCCGCACGCGGCCAGCGCGCGGGAAGTGCGCTCACACACCGACTCAAGGTGCGGACCAAACGACTCGTCCAGAGCCACCGCGAGCGCGGGCGGGCAGTCGAGGCCTTGCATGACATCCTCTCTTTTGCTTACAGACTCTTTATGTCGCTTACAACCGACACAGACACTCGCCGACAGTTTCCAATCGTACCGGGACTTCTATAGAATCCGCCCTCCGCGGTCCAGGAACGGGGACGCGCGGAGCGGCTTGACGGCCGACGTCTTATCCACACAACTCTTGCTTCTCGGGGTACCGATCGATGAACACCAAACTTGCTCTTAGCGCAATTGTCGCCGCGCTGATGCTGACGGCCTGCGCGAAGCAGGAAGCTGCCAGCACCGACGCCGCTGCTCCTGCTGCTCCCGCTGCTGCCATGGCGCCGGCCGCTGACGCTGCTAAGGACGCCGCGACCGCTGGTCAGGCTGCCTCTTCGGCTGCGGATTCCGCCAAGGACGCGGCCACTGCGGCTGGCTCGGCTGCGACCAGCGCGGCTGATGCTGCGAAGGCTGCTTCGGCCGACCAGGCTGCGCCGCCGGCGAAGCAGTAAGTTCGAGACTTACCGCTGAAAACACGGCTTGGACGGTTCGCAGGCGCGAGCCGTCCAGGCCGTTTCTTTTTTTGAGGACGGCGCACTTGGCGGCTGCATGATCCGCATCTGAAGACCATGTGAGCGGGCGCGGGCCACCGGTTGAGGTGATGGGCGGTGTGACCGTGCGCGATGCGCGCGGCACGCCGGCGGACCGGTTGTGGATCCAGAGCGTCTATCGCGACTACCTTGATGACCTCAATCCCGGCACCGGCGTCTTTCCGCGCCTGCCGGAGTTCGGCCATCGCGAGCCCGACCAGATCGCCCACTGGTTTGGCGATCCCAACACCTATCCGCTGGTGATTTTCAGGGGCACCGAGGCGGTGGGTTTCGCGCGCGTGCTGCGCGCGCAGAGCTCCGCCACCCAGGCGCGCGTTGAGTACCGCATGGCCGAGTTCTTCGTGGCGCGCGCCCGGCGGCGCTTAGGGGTGGGGGCGAGCGCGGCGCAGCTGATCCTCAGCCGCTTCGCGGGGCGTTGGGAAATCACCGAGTACCTGCGCAACGCCGGCGCGGTGAATTTCTGGCGGCGCGTGGTCGCCGGCTACACCCGCGGCGCGTACCAGGAGCGCATCGTCAACGGCGAAGTGCACCAGGTGTTTGACTCCGCGAAGCCGCGCCCGGCTTGATGGCGTGCGGCGCGTCCGCCTGCGAGCAGCCACCGCAGGCCGGCATCGATTGCGCGAGTAAGCGTTGCCGCAGCCGCGCGCGCCACGCGGCGCCGTGCGCGCCCGGCAGCGCGCCCACTGCCTCGAGGAGGCGCAGCCGCAGCCGCGCTGACAACAGTCGCCAGGCGCTGAACACGATGCCGGCCGCGACCAGCAAGCCCACCAACAGGTACTGCACAGCCAGGCTCATGCGGCGCCGCCCGCGCCGAGCAGCAGCGCCACCCGATAGGTTGCAAACGCGCCGAGGTAGGCGAGCGCGAACAGGTACGCCGCCATGTACAAAGGATACCGCCAGGAGTTGGTTTCGCGCTTCACCACCGCGAGCGTTGACAGACACTGCGGTGCGAACACATACCATGCCAGCAGCGACAGCCCGGTGGCGACGCTCCAGCTGCGCGCAATGACCGGTGTCAGCGCGCCCGCGATGTCATGTGATCCGGACATGGCGTACACGGTGCCGAGCGCGCTCACCGCTACCTCACGCGCAGCCAGTCCCGGCACCAGCGCAATCGAGATCTGCCAGTTGAACCCCAGGGGCGCAAACAGCCATTCGAGGCCGCGGCCGAGGTAGCCGGCGATGCTGTACTGGATAGCGGGACCCGTCGCCCCCGCCGGCGGCGTCGGGAAGCTCGCCAGGAACCACAGCACCACCATGAGGGCGAGGATGATGGTGCCGACACGGCTCAGGAAAATGCGCGTGCGTTCCCACAGGCCCAGCAGCAGGTTCGACAGGTGCGGCATGCGGTATTCGGGCAGCTCCAGCAGCAGCGGCCGCTCCTCGCCGCGCATCATGGTGCGCTTGAGTACGAAGGCGACGCCCAGGGCGCTGGCGACGCCTGCGAGGTAGAGCGCAAACAACACCAGTCCCCGCAGGTTGAAAATCCCCAGCGCGCGCTGCGGGATGAAGGCGGCGATGAGCAGCGCGTACACCGGCAGCCGCGCTGAGCAGGTCATGAGCGGCGCGATCATGATGGTCGCGAGGCGATCGCGCGCCGACGGGATGGTGCGCGCCGCCATGATGCCGGGGATAGCGCACGCGAAGCTCGACAGCAGCGGAATGAACGCGCGTCCCGAGAGACCCACGCGTCCCATGAGCCGATCGAGCATGAAGGCGGCGCGCGGCAGGTAGCCCGAATCCTCCAGCGCGAGAATGAAAAGAAACAGGATCAGGATCTGGGGCAGGAACACCAGCACGCTCCCGACGCCTGCGATCACCCCATCCAGCAACAGCCCGCGCAGCGGCCCTGCCGGCAGCACCTGAGCCAACCAACTCCCGAGCACCTGCACGAGCGAGTTGATGGCGTTCTGCGGTCCCTTGGCCCAGCTGAACACCGCCTGGAACATCAGGAACAGCACCGTTGCGAGCAACAGCGGGCCTGCGACCGGGTGCAGTACCACCGCATCGAGCTTCGACAGCAGCGCCAGGCGCGCCGGGACCCGGTAGCCGATCTGGTGCAGGACGCGGCGCACTTCACGCTGCGTGGCTTCGATGTCGGCGGCGCTGGTCGCCGGTGCCTCCAGGCGCGGCGCCGCCTGCGCCGCGGCGCTGAAATCGAAGCGCTCGATGGCGAGCACCAGCTCGCGCTCACCGCCCGAACGCACCGCCACGGTCGGGATGACCGGCACACCGAGGGCGCGTTCGAGCGCCCTGGCGTCGAGGTGGTAGCCGCGCTGCTCGGCGACATCCGTCATGTTGAGGGCGACGATCATCGGACGCCCGAGACGTTTCAGTTCGAGCACCAGCCGCAGGTTGAGCCTGAGGTTGGTCGCATCAACGACGCAGACGAGGAGGTCGGGCGGGGCTTGCGCGGCGTGCCGGCCGAGGACCACGTCGCGCGCGATCGCTTCATCAAGCGTCGTGGGTTCCAGGCTGTAAGCGCCCGGCAGATCACTGACACGGTAAATGCGGCCGCTGCGCGGCCCGGTGAGCCGGCCTTCCTTGCGCTCCACCGTCACGCCCGGGTAGTTGGCGACTTTCTGGCGGCTGCCGGTGAGACGATTGAACAGCGCGGTCTTGCCGCAGTTCGGCACACCGATGAGCGAGACGTTGAACTGCGGCGCGGCGACGGCCGCCACCGCCGGGGCGTTCATGCTGGCGGCCGCGAGCTCTCGCTGACGCTGCTCAGTGCCGCGCGGGGTGACGCGCCCGATCCAGCGTGCTTAATCTCGACCCTCTCGCTCGCGTTTCTCAGTGCCACTGGGGGTGACGCGGCGGATCCGGAGTGTTGAATCTCCACCCAGATGTTTCGCGCTTCACGCCGGCGCAGTGCGAGCGTGGTGTTCCCGATGCGCACCACGAACGGGTCGCGCCCGGGGCGCGCCTCGGCGAGGATTTCAACCTGCTCGCCGTTGACGAAGCCGAACTCGAGCAACCTGCGCTCGAGTGCCGAGAGGGGTGAGGCCGAACCCGAGCCCACGCCAATCACTCGCCCGCCCATGCCGGGCGAAAGTGTCGCCAGGCTGACGAAACCAGGGTTGAGTTCCAGGCTAAACGGGGATGCGGCTACGTCCATGAATGCGATTATGGATGAGAACGGTTCGCATTTGCAATCGCGTCTGCGGGAAGCATGAACTGGGTCGATCCTGCGCCAGATCGGTCCGTGGTGACCCAGAAATAGACAATTAAATCAAGCGCTTGCAGCAGTAAGCAGAGGCGCTCCAGCGAGGAGCGGATGAAGGTACTTTCCCGTCCAGGACCGCTCGTTCGCGGCGATGTCCTCGGGCGTGCCGGTGGCGATGATCTCGCCGCCGCCTTCGCCCCCTTCCGGGCCCAGGTCGATCACCCAGTCGGCGGTCTTGATGACATCCAGGTTGTGCTCGATGACCACCACTGTATTGCCTTCATCGCGCAGGCGATGCAACACGTTCAGCAGCTGCTGCACGTCGTGGAAATGCAGACCGGTGGTCGGCTCGTCGAGGATGTAGAGCGTGCGCCCGGTGGCGCGTTTGGCGAGCTCGCGCGAAAGTTTCACGCGCTGCGCTTCGCCGCCGGAGAGCGTGGTGGCGTTCTGGCCCAGGCGCAGGTACGAAAGTCCCACGTCGGTGAGCGTGTGCAGCTTGCCCGCCGCGGCGGGTACGTTCTGAAAGAAGCGCGCCGCATCCTCCACGGTCATCTCGAGCACTTCGTGGATGTTCTTGCCGCGGTACCGGATCTCGAGGGTCTCGCGGTTGTAGCGCTGCCCCTTGCATACATCGCACGGCACGTACACGTCCGGAAGGAAGTGCATCTCCACCTTGAGCACGCCATCCCCCTGACACGCCTCGCAGCGGCCGCCCTTGACGTTGAAGCTGAAGCGCCCCGCGTCGTAGCCGCGGGCGCGTGCTTCCGGCACCGCCGCGAACAGCTCGCGCAGCGGTGCGAAGAGTCCGGTGTAGGTTGCGGGATTGGAGCGCGGCGTGCGTCCGATGGGACTTTGATCGATGTCGATCACGCGATCGATCTCGCCGAGTCCCTCGATGCGCTCAGCCGGGGCGGCCTCGACGCGCGCGCCGTTCAAGCGCGCGGCGGTGTGGCCGAAGAGCGTATCAACAATGAGTGTCGATTTTCCCGAGCCCGACACGCCGGTCACGCAGGTGAAAAGACCCAGCGGAATCTCCGCACTCACGTGGCGCAGGTTGTTGCCGTGCGCGCCGACGATGCGGATCATGCGCGCCGGATCCGGCCGCGCCCGCAGCGAGGGCACGGCGATGCGCCGGCGGCCCGACAGATACTGGCCGGTGATGGAGGCGGGATTCGCCTTGATGTCGGCGGGCGTACCCTGCGCCACCAGGTGTCCGCCGTGCACGCCGGCGCCCGGCCCCAGGTCCACCACATGGTCGGCTTCGAGGATTGCCTCCTCGTCGTGCTCCACCACGATCACGGTGTTGCCCAGATCGCGCAGCTGCCTCAAGGTTGCGAGCAGCCGGCGGTTGTCGCGCTGGTGCAGCCCGATCGAAGGTTCATCGAGGATGTACATGACACCGGTGAGGCCGGAGCCGACCTGGCTCGCCAGCCGGATGCGCTGCGACTCCCCGCCCGAGAGTGTCTCGGCGCTGCGATCGAGTGTCAGATAGTCGAGCCCGACGTCGGACAGGAAGCGCAGCCGCTCCACCACGCCTTTGACGATCTTGGCGGCGACTTCACCGCGCCAGCCGGGCAGCGTGAGTCCGCCCAGGAATTCCAGCGCCCGGCCGACGGTAAGGTGGGCAAGTTCCGGGAGCGCCCGCTCCGCGACGAACACGAAACGCGCCGCGCGGTTCAGGCGCGCCCCGCCACACTCCGGACACGGACGCACGCCGAGGTACCGCGCCAGCTCCTCGCGCACCATTGGCGATTCAGTCTCGCGATAGCGTCGTGTCAGGTTCGGCACGATGCCCTCGAACGGATGGCGCTTGTGCCCCTTGCGTCCCGCCGTCTCGCGATAGCTGAACTCAATCGCCTCCGTGCCGCTGCCGTGGAGCAACACCTGCCGCACCGCTTCCGGCAGCTCGGTCCAGGGTGTCTCGATGTCGAAGGCGTAGTGCTTGCTAAGCGACTGGATGAGATGAAAGTAGTGATCGTTGCGCCGGTCCCAGCCGCGCACGGCGCCGCCCGCCAGCGACAGATGCGGATGCAGCACCACGCGCTGCGGATCAAAAAACTCCTGCACGCCGAGGCCGTCGCAGCTGGGGCAGGCGCCCGCGGGGTTGTTGAACGAGAACAGCTTCGGCTCCAGCGCCGGCACGCTGTAGCCGCACACCGGGCAGGCGTGACGGCTGGAGAAGGTGAGTTCCTCCCGCTTTGGATCATCCAGGAACGTGAGGCGCGCGAGCCCGCCGGACAGGCGCAACGCCGTCTCGAAGGACTCCGCGAGACGCTGCGCGCCGTCGGCCCTGACGCGCATGCGGTCCACCACCACCTCGATGGTGTGCTTTTTCCTCGGCTCGAGCTGCGGCAGCGCCTGCATCTCGTGAATGCGCCCGTCGATGCGCACGCGCACGAAACCCTGGCCGGCCAGATCCTCCAGCAACTGCAGATGCTCGCCCTTGCGGTCACTCACCACCGGCGCCAGCAGCGCAGCCGCCGTGCTCTCGGGGAGCTTCAGCACCTGGTCAACCATCTGGCTCACCGTCTGCGCCGTGAGATCGATGCCGTGGTCCGGACAGCGCGGCGTGCCCGCGCGCGCGTACAACAGGCGCAGGTAGTCGTAGATCTCCGTGACCGTACCGACCGTGGAGCGCGGATTGTGCGAGCTCGACTTCTGTTCGATGGCGATCGCGGGCGAGAGACCATCGATGCCATCGACGTCCGGCTTGTCCATGGTCGAGAGGAATTGACGCGCGTAGGCGGAGAGCGACTCGACGTAGCGGCGCTGACCTTCCGCGTACAGCGTGTCGAAGGTGAGCGAGGACTTCCCGGAGCCGGACAAGCCCGTGACCACGATCAGCCGCTCGCGCGGCAGCTCGAGTGTCAGGTTCTTCAGGTTGTGGGTGCGCGCGCCGCGCACGCGAATTTCGTGCATTGAACCGTCAATGGTACGTGGCGGGGCCACTTGGACCCAAACCGCCGCAGGTGCCTTGCAATGGGTCCGCAGCGGGGCATTCCGCGTCAATTTCCGGTGGCTTGACTGCCTTTCAATATATCGTAAGATATATCTATTACCAGACGACAGCCATGGGAATCACACGCTTCCTCCTCGAAACTGCCGGCGCGACCTTCGTTGTGTTCGGCCTGCTGCATGCGATCTACACCTTTCTGGACATTGGCAGACCCCGCCGGCTCGTCCCCGACGACCCGGCCGTTTCCGCCGCCATGGCCCGTTCGCAGCTTCGCCTCGCCCGCGGTCGCCTGACCATGTGGCGGGCCTGGGTCGGATTCAATTTCAGCCATGGCCTGGGCGTGGTGCTCTTCGGCGCCCTGTGTCTGTTCACCGGCGCCGTCATCGCCACCGTGGCCGTCCCGGGCCGGATCCTCCTGCTGCTCGTCGCGATCGGGTTGCTCTACCTCGCCATCGGCGTGCGCTACTGGTTCCGAACCCCGGTCGCGGCCATTGCCGCCGCCACTGCCTGTCTGCTGGTGGCGTGGGTGAATTACTGCTTCGTCCTCTGACTAACACCTGGAGCGCTTCTCACATGTACCATCATTTCTGCAATCGCAGTCACGGGCGTCTGCACGAGCAAGTGCGCGCCTATTACCTCGGCCGTCACGGGCGCCGCTTCGGCGTGTTTGCCGGCGGCTTCACCGGCGGCATGGGCATG
>Ga0210384_10002277_pt1 | contig 23726 bp, 17 predicted proteins | sample IncBWH2MmetaG_FD_160574 | JGI IMG/M metagenome (GOLD analysis project Ga0210384, IMG submission 160574) | Forest soil microbial communities from Barre Woods Harvard Forest LTER site, Petersham, Massachusetts, United States - Inc-BW-H-2-M | ecosystem: Environmental > Terrestrial > Soil >...
TAGAAGATTTTATTGTACGTGCTGAACGGACCTTGTGAAACCTGCTCTGCCTTGCTGTTGGAGGCCCCCTGCGGAGCTTTGGAATCCTGTGCGAAAGCCGCCGCGGATACCAGGAACAACACCACTGCTGACGCCATAGCCTGGAATTTCATTTGACTCTCCTGACTGCGCAGATTTAGCGCCGCCACTCGGGCGCTGCTTCAATATACGCTATTGGGTCCCGTTTCATTTCAGAGGCTGTTCCGGCAGCAAAATAGTTCGCCACCTTCTGACCCTTACCGGGAGCCGGAGGATAGACGGACGCTTTTTGATGCTTGTTTGACAAGACTAGTTTGGCGCATAGACTACAGGTTCGCACCGAAGGCCAGCAGACGGCCGTCGCAATCCTTCACCACGAACTCCCGACAGTGCCATGGCATGTTGCCAAGTCCCCGAGCGAATTCTACGCCTTGGGCGGCGTACTCGGCATAAAGTGCGTCGGCATCTTCAACGAACAGGTACGCGTCGAGCAATTCGTCCGCGTATTTGTCGGGATTGGCTGTGGGCGGCTGGGCGCAGCGGAAATGAATCACCTGCTGGTCGCGCGCCACGATGGCGTAGACCGGGGGATCCTGCCACGTCCCCAGACACTCGAAACCAAGCTTGCCTGTGTAATAGGCGAGCGTTGCGGGAATGTCCATGGTGAAGAACACAGGCGCAATCTGACGGACCATGGGCCAAGTCTACTCCAGATGTGAGGAGCGGTGGCGAGTGACCCCTCGAAGCTCGGGGTAAACGAGTGGCGAGAAAACGAAAGGCAGGTCCCTGCCTGCGGCAGGCAGGCCTCACCGCCGTTCGCCAAAAACGGACGTAGCACCTTACGGGGTCTGCGAGGGTGGGGCGATTTGGGCTGGTAGACGGGTGAAGCACAAACGGCCTACTGTCAACCGCCAGGAGTGGTCGGCTGGCGGATCGAGCGGAAACGGCGCAGGCGGGAGAAGAATTTGTTGGCGCGCGCGATGTCGCGGGAGATTTGGGCGCGGAGTTCTTCGGGGCCGCTGAATTTCTTTTCTTCGCGGAGGCGCTTCCAGAAGCGGACTTCCATGCGTTCGGGAGTGGTCTCTCCCGAATAATCCAAGAGATGGGTTTCCACGCTGAGTGCGGCGCCGTTGAACGTGGGGCGCATGCCGATATTGGTGACGGAGCGCCGGCTGCGCGTCAGGCCATCGAAAAATGTCCGCGTGATGTAGACACCGCGGGCCGGCAAAAGCTCCTGCTCGGGAGCGAGATTTAGAGTGGGGAAAGTGAAGCGGCGGCCGGTGCCGGTGCCGCTGACAACATTTCCCGTCAGAACAAACGGGCGACCCAATAAGCGCCCGGCGTGCGTGACATCGCCACAGGCAATTTCCCGGCGGATGATGGTGCTGGAGACTATTTCGCCGCGATAGACGACGGGTGGAACGATTACAACTTCAAAATTGTGTTTGACGCCTAGCTCGCGAAGGAGATGCACGTCGCCGGCCTGTTTGTGGCCGAAGCGAAAGTTTTCGCCAACTAACACGGCGCGAACATGCAAATCACGGACGAGAAACTCTTCGACGAAGTCCTCAGGAGAGCGCTGCGCCAATTCGAGGGTGAAGGGCATGACTACGGCGGATTCGAGCCCCACGACACTGAACCACTCCATGCGCTGAGCGTTGGTGGAGAGCCGAAGCGGAGCGGATTCCGGGCGCAGCACTTTTCGCGGCGGAGGATCGAAGGTAAGAGCCGTAGCGATGGCGTTGATGGCATGCGCGCGGGAAACGGCGGCGCGCAAGATGGCCTGGTGGCCGAGATGGATGCCGTCAAAATTGCCGATGGCGAGGACGCTGCCCCGGCCCAGCGGGGAATTGCGCGCGGCCCAATCCGCGGTGGAATTGAAGGTCGCAAGCGACGCCGCTGCTGAGACGTCGATGCGTGTTGGCGGGTCTTCCATCCTCCGCTCTTCCACCGGCTGACCTTTGCGGTCATCCACCTGCACGTCGAACTGCAATCCATCGTAGGCGAGCTGCACATGGGGCAAACCCATTTTTCGGAGGCGCTCGTTGGTTTCGGCATGTGGCAAATCGTGGGCGATGTGCGTAAACCAGGCGCGGCGCGGGCGAAGCTGTTCGATCAGGGCGAGGGCCTGTTCGACGGTCTGGTGCATAGGATGTGGAACGTCGCGCAAAGCGTCCAGGATGAGATCGTCCAGGCCCGCGAGCATTGCGCGCGAAGAATCGGGGATTGCGCTGAAGTCCGTGAGGTAAGCGGCGCGGCCAAAGCGGAACCCGAGGACTTCCATCGGGCCATGCATGAGCGGGATGGGCAGGAAAGGCACGCCGAGAAGTTCGAAAGGACCTTTGGCGAGGTGCAGAGTGACGCGGGGGACGGTGCTGAGCGTGGGCGCGTCGTCGAAAACGTAGGCGAAGGCGCGGCGGATGACGCGGAAGGTCTCTTCGTTGCTGTAGACGGGGAGCGCCGAACGCTGTCGGATGTTGAACGGCCGAATGTCGTCGAAACCGAGGATATGGTCGGCATGGGAGTGGGTGAGTAAGATGGCGTCGAGGCGGTCGAGACCAGCGCGCAAGGCTTGCTGGCGGAAATCGGGAGTGGTGTCGATCACTACGTTTTGCCCGTTTCGGGAGAGAAGGATGGAAGGACGGAGACGATTGTCGTGGGGATCTTTCGAGGAGCAGACGCGGCAGTGGCAGCCGAGCGTGGGTACACCCATGGATGTGCCGGAGCCCAGGACGGTCAATTTTAGTGGAGCGGAGGACATGAGCGAAAAAAGTTCGCGGAGTGAGGTTTCTGTCAAGCGCTCCGCGCGGAAAATCTCAAGGCCGCGACTTGGCTTTGGCAGCAGCTTGCATGGTTTGCTTGGCGATGGCCTGATTGACTTCGAGAAAAGTCATTTTCAGCTTGCCGAGAAGATCCACCAACAGCGTGTTTTCTTCCGGCGCAAGATTGCCCTTGGTCTTTTCTTGCAGGGCGTCGAGCATGTCGATCAATTCGCGCGCGGCGTCGGGGTCAAGCATGGGCTGGCCGGTATTGGGGTCGGCGTAGGCGCCGAGGACCATGGCAGCGTTGCTGCCCAGCATACGGACAAGATTCTCGAATGCGGGTGAGGGCTTCGGCGCATCGGCTGGCGGCGCAGGAGGAGGGGTCTTTGCGGCTTCCGCGGGTGCGGGCGGATGCAACGCGGCTTCACGTTTGGTTTCGCGCTCCTCAGCTTCGACTACTTCTTTCCGGAGTTCACCCTCAGCGGTAAAGGGGCGGCGGTCTATGACGCGAAACGATTCTTCGTGCTTTTGGTCGGACAAGGGACAATCCTTAACGTGTGATGTCCATTTAAGTTTAGCACGGGTGGATGGATTGGCGCGCTTTGCTGGCCGGAAACGCAGGTTTGGCGAGCGTGCTTGTCAAACTGCGGAACCCGCCGTAAAGTGAAACGCTTGTTGCGACTGGGACTTACTCGACTCCATCATGGCTAACCGCACAAAAAGACAGAAGAAAGCAAAATTTCTAAAGAGCAAATCGAACAGCCCAAAGGCCGCCAAGCCGGAACGTTTGAGCGCGGGCGAGTGGTTTGAAAAGCTGGTTGCGCTGCAGCGGCGATTGCGCGCGGTGAATGGCTGCCCGTGGGACCGCGAGCAGACACATACCACGCTGCGAACGTACTTGATTGAAGAAGCCTACGAAGTTCTGGACGCTCTGGAAAGCGGCGAGGACGCCAAGTTTGCCGAGGAGATGGGCGACCTGCTGCTGCAGATCGTGTTTCATTCGCAAATCGCCACCGAAGAGGGACGGTTTACCGTAGCGGATGTGATTCGCGAAATTCACGAGAAGATGGTGCGAAGGCACCCACACGTCTTCGGGGAGAAGCGGGCCAAGGATGCCGCGGAAGTGCTGAAGAATTGGGAGCAGATCAAAGTCGAAGAGAGGCGGGGGAAGAGCGGGGGAAATGGGGAGGCTGATGCGAAAGAGGCCGCGAAACCAGCGTCGTTGCTCGACGGCGTGTCTCGTGGGCTTCCGGCGACGCTCGAGGGCTATCAACTGACGCGGAAGGCGGCGCGGATTGGGTTTGATTGGGAGAACGTGGACGGCGTTCTGGAAAAGATGCGAGAGGAGATGGCGGAGGTTCGACACGCTTTGGAAAGGAAGGATCAGGTAAAGGTTGAGGAAGAGCTGGGAGATTTGCTGTTCGCGGCGGTGAATTTGTCGCGGTTTCTGCAAGTTGATCCCGAAATCGCGCTAAAAAAAGCGAACGCCAAGTTTTCGCGGAGATTCCGGGAGATGGAGCGGCGGGCCGCGCAACGGGGACAAAAGCTTGCGGAAGTGCTCCGCGCTGAAATGGAACAGCTCTGGGTGGACGCCAAAAATGTGGAGAAAGGCGGGGAGCGTTCGTTGGTTGAGGCGCGGCCGAAGCGATGAGTGAAGGAATTCGTGTTCGAAAGTGCGCCTCGCTTGAGGAGTTCCACCGTTGCGTTAAGTTGCAGCGCGAAATCTGGGGAGAAGACGACCTGGAGGTTGAGCCGGCCACCATGTTTGTGGTGGCTTCCCAAACCGGCGGGCAGGTTCTGGGAGCATTTGACGGCGATAAGTTGGTGGGCTACGCGCTAGCGGTGGTCGGTCTGCGAAACGGCAAGGCGTATCTGCATTCGCACATGGCCGGAGTTTCCGAGGGGTACCGGGACCAAGGCGTGGGACGAGCCTTGAAACTTTTTCAGCGGGAAGAAGCTCTAGGACGAGGGATACGTTTGATCGAGTGGACCTTCGATCCACTGGAGGCCCGCAACGCGCATTTCAATCTCAACCGGCTGGGCGCGGTCTGCAGACAGTATCTTCCCAATCTGTACGGAAGGACTACCAGCCCGCTGCACCGTGGTCTGGCGACGGACCGCTTGCTGGCGGAATGGCATCTGGATTCGGCGCGCGTGATCGCGGCGATTGGGGGGCTTGCGCGTGATCCTGTGGAGACGCACGCGGTCGTTGAGCTACCCAATGACTTGGAATATGGGACGAGCGAGGATTCGAGGGCGGTAGAGGAAGCCCAGGCGAAGGTTCGTGAGGGCTTCTTGAAGTGGTTCGCAAAGGGATACGCTGCCGTAGCCATGCGCAGGGGCGCGAAGGGGAACGCCTATCTGTTGGCGCCGTGGAGTGATTTTTGAGATGCGGAGAAAAGGAAAAGTCGAGCGACCATGCGGGCAAACGGAGTCACGCTGAGAGAAGTGCAGATGAAGCTGGTAACGCCATTCGAAACCAGCGTGGAGCGCACGGAGGTGCGGCGCATCGTGCTGGTCGAGGCGGATGTGGAGGGCGTGATCGGCTGGGGCGAATGCGTGGCCGGGGAAACGCCTACTTACAGTCCCGAGACGACGGACACAGCGTGGCACGTGCTGCGAACCCACCTTTGGCCGTTGCTCAAGGGAAAAGAATTTGGCACGGCCGGTGAAGTCTGGGACATGCTCGGGCATGTCCGGGGAAACAACATGGCAAAGGGGGCACTGGAAGCGGCCATTTGGGACGCGGAGGCCAAACAGAAGGGGCTGCCGCTGTGGAAACTGATTGGCGGCGAGCGCGAGGAGATTGCCAGCGGAGTCTCGATCGGGATTAAAGGATCGCTGGAGGAGTTGGTGGCTACGGTCAAGAAAGAACTGGCTGCCGGCTACCAGCGAATCAAAATCAAGATCAAGCCGGGGATTGACCTGGAGCCTGTAAAGCGGTTGCGGGAGGAGTTTCCGCGGATCAAGCTGATGGTGGACGCAAATTCCGCGTACCGCATAGAGGATTGGCCCTTGCTGAAGCAGCTTGAAGGCTTTTATTTGATGATGATCGAGCAGCCGCTGGGATGGGACGATCTCTATGGACACGTCGAGTTGCAGAAAAAGCTCGAAACGCCGATCTGCCTGGACGAATGCATTCACACGGAAGAACACGCTGAGGCTGCCATACGGCTGGGAGCGTGCAAAATCATCAACATCAAGCTGGGCCGCGTGGGCGGGTTCACGGTGGCGCGGCGGATTCACGATCTCTGTCAGCAAAATGGCATCCCGGTGTGGTGCGGCGGGATGCTGGAAAGTGGCATCGGGCGGGCGCACAATATTGCGCTCTCGACGCTGCCGAACTTCACGCTGCCGGGAGATGTCACCGCGAGCAAGAGGTATTGGGAAGAAGACATCATCGAGCCGGAAGTGGTGGTCACGCCGCAGGGGACCATTCGCGTTCCTGCGGGGCCGGGGATTGGCTACGAGGCGCGGCGCGAACGCATCGAAAAACTCACCGTACGCAAGGAGCGGCTGGCTTGAGCCAGGGTTCTGGGACGGTGAGGAGGACGGGCGGCGCCAATCGGAGCCCCGGAGCTAGGACGTTGAGCGGTAGCGCGCGGGGACCTTTAATGGAAGAATGGACGACGATGGATTTTTCCCTGAAATGCAGTTGAATGATTCTGCGGCATCGATTTGAGGAGGCGAGAGCTTGCCTGGTATTCCCTTGCGCAATGGTGGTGCGGCAGCACGCGTCGCGGTAATCCCCGGCGATGGCATCGGGAAAGAGGTCACACCCGAGGCCGTCAAAGTCATTCGGGCTGTGGCGGTACCTGCGAAACGACCGCTGCAATTTGTGGAGTTTGACTGGAGCGCAGACCGCTTTCTACGGGATGGGGTCACGTTGCCTGCGGGAGCCGTGGAAATGCTGCGCGACGAGTTTGACTGCATCCTTTTCGGGGCACTGGGCGACCCGCGAGTGCCTTCGAACCAACACGCCGCCGACATTCTGCTGGGACTGCGCTTCAAGCTGGACCTTTACGTCAATGTGCGGCCGGTGGAACTGCTGCATGACCGGCTGACCCCATTGCGCGACCGGACCGAACGCGACATTCGGCTGGTGGTCTTCCGCGAGAATACGGAAGGGCTTTACGTTGGGGTTGGTGGCTTCTTCAAGAAGGGCACAGCCGACGAGATTGCTGTTCAGGAAGACGTCAACTCGAGGAAAGGGGTCGAGCGCATTATCCGGTACGCGTTCGAGCATGCCCGGGCCAACGGGCTCAAACGGGTGTGCATGAGCGACAAGTCGAATGCCATGACTTTTGCCCACGACCTGTGGCAGCGGGTGTTCAAGGAGGTTCGCGAGGAGTATGCCGAGATTGAATCGCGGCATCTTTACATCGACACGCTGGCGATGGAGATTGTGCGCGACCCGCGGCAATTTGACGTGATCGTGACCTGCAATCTTTTCGGAGACATCATTAGCGACCTGGGCGCGCAGCTGGCCGGCGGACTGGGATTGTCGCCCTCGGCAAACATCCATCCCGGCAGGACTTCGCTATTTGAACCGGTACACGGTTCCGCGCCGAACATCGCCGGGAAGGGCGTTGCGAATCCGCTGGGTTCGGTGCTGACTTCGGGGATGATGCTGGATTTCCTGGGCTGGAAGAAGGAATCTCAAGTGTTGCGTGAAGCCGTCAAGGCAGCATTGCGAGAGAACTTTGTAACGCCGGACTTGGGCGGGAGCAAACGAACCGTTGAAGTGGGCGATTGGCTGGCAGAATTCGCCGCAAAAAACGCAGCGAGCGGCAGTTAAAGTAATACCTCACTAGCACGAATTCTCAACATTCATTCACTCCTTTTGAGCGCTAACGTTGCCGAGCGAGAAATGCAATCAGCGCCCCCATCAAAAAGCCTCCAACGTGCGCCCACCATGCGACACCACCGGTCGCGGCAGCGCCAAGGCTGCTGACGCCGGACAAAAACTGCAGCAGAAACCAATACACCAGAATGAAAACGGCAGGGATGGGGACAAGAAAGATGAAGACTAAAGTAAGAATGCGCTCGCGCGGGTAAAGAATGAGATAGGCGCCCATAACGCCGGAGATGGCGCCACTGGCGCCGAGCGCCGGAAGCGTGGAGTGGAGATTGAATAGCACGTGCAGCAGCCCCGCACCGATGCCGCAGACCATATAGAAGAGCAAGTAAGGCAAGTGGCCGAAGGAGTCCTCGATGTTATCCCCGAAGATCCACAAGAACAGCATATTGCCAGCGATGTGCAGAAGGCCGGAGTGGAGGAACATGCTGGCAATAATGGGAAGGAAAGCCAATTCGAAACCGAGGTGGCCATTCACGACGGCAAGAAACCGGGCGGGCACGGTAGCATTGGCCAGGACGAAAGCATTGAATGAGCGAGCGGGCAGCGTGAATTCGTAGAGAAAGACAGCGACGTTCACGAGAATGAGCGTGATGTTGACGATGGGGAAGGTGCGGCGTGGGTTGAGATCCTTGAGAGGGATAAACATTCAAAAGTGTCCTCGTGGAGAGTAGCGAAAAGCCAATGAAATGAAAAGGCGGGGAAGAGCAGCGTTAGAGTGCGTCCTATAATTCACGCGCATGCCGGAGGCTGGTTAACAGAATCCAAAACGACCGAATTGCCGCACAATTCTTTGGGGAATTCGGCCATTCGAGCGAGGACGAGAAAATCTAGTCGCGCCTTTGAATTTGCAACAATTCGAACACTTCACCTCATGAAAGGCGGGAGAAGCCAGTTTTTCGCACGAAGAATTCGCAGTATTTTCGATGGAAGGATTGCGCGCCAGCAGCGCGTATGGTAATTAAACTAGTTCTGCGTGTGCGCGCGAATCGGACGTGAATGGATACAATGTCCGGCGCGGCGTCGGCGCGCCGACTGCTCATGCCCGCCCGGGAAACGGAAGCCATCATCCTGAAGACCTATGCGCTGGGCGAGGCGGACCGCCTGGTAAGTTTCTTCGGGCGTACGTCCGGGCGCGTGCGCGGCGTGGCATCGGGGGCCAGACGGATAAAGAATCGCTACGGGTCGACACTGGAAGTCCTGTCGCACGTGCAAATCTGGTACGTCGAGAAAGAGACGCGCGAGCTGGTGCGCATTCAGCAGTGTGAGTTGCTGGAGTCGTTCCACAAGGCCCAGCGCAACTACGAGCTGAGTATCGGCCTGGCGGTGGTAAGCGAAATCTCGGAACTGGTTTTGCCGGAGCATGAAGCGGCGGAGCCGATGTTCCGGTTGATCCTGCTCGCAGCGCGGGAGATCGAACGGACGGGGGATTGGCTGCTGCCGCTCAGCTACTTCGCGTTCTGGACGGTGCGGCTGGGAGGATGGCTGCCACGGTTTGACCGTTGCGCTTCGTGCGATACGCCATTTGGGGCGCAACCGGCGTTTCATGCGCCTTGGGAAGCGGGCCTGCTGTGCGAGAAGTGCAAGCGGCCAGGGATGAAGGCGCTGCATCTTGAGGCGCGCGATCTGGCGGAGCGCTTTACCGGTGAACGGCTGGATCGGATCGCCAGCGATCCGGCGATGCGCACAAGTCTTAAAGAATTGCGAGAAGCAGCGTTGAACTGGATCGAACATCACACGGAGAAACGTCTGGCGACGAGGGCGCTCTTGGAGACCACGTGACAGCTAAAGTAAAACTTGAGGTAAAAAATTCAGGCCTTACATTTCAGGATCTCATCCTGAAGTTGTCGCACTTCTGGGTGAAGCAGGGTTGCGTTCTACAGCAGCCGTATGATGTGGAAGTCGGCGCCGGCACGATGCACCCGGAAACATTTCTGCGTGTGCTTGGGCCGGCACCGTACCGCGTGGCGTACGTGCAACCGAGCCGTCGGCCCGCCGACGGGCGATACGGGGAAAATCCCAACCGGCTCTACAAGCACACCCAGTTTCAAGTGATCCTTAAGCCGTCGCCGGTGGATGTGCAGGATGTTTACCTTAGGAGCCTCGCCGCGATAGGAATCAATCTCAAAGAGCACGACATTCGCTTTGAAGAAGACAACTGGGAATCGCCGACGCTCGGAGCCTGGGGGATCGGCTGGCAGATTCTCCTGGACGGATTGGAGATCACTCAGTTCACGTACTTCCAACAAAGCGGTGGCATCGACCTCGATCCCATTTCCGTGGAGCTGACCTACGGGCTGGAGCGCATCTGCGCTTTCCTGCAAGGAGTGGAGAGCGTCTACGATCTGCGCTGGTCGGCGGATAAAACCTACGGGGATATTCGTCTGGCGGAAGAACAGCAGCTTTCGGAGTACAGCTTCGATCGCAGCGATGCCGCCGCGATTCGCTCTGAATTTGAATTGCATGAGAAGCAGGCAAAGGAGCTGTTGGACGGCTATGCGGGGGTGAAAGGGAAGGAGCGCCAGCGCTATCCGCTCCTGGCTGCTTACGATCACTGCTTGAAGTGTTCGCATCTCTTCAACCTGATGGATGCGCGCGGGGTGATTTCTACCACGGAGCGCGCGGCGTTGATGGCGCGGGTACGAAACGCCGCTTGCCGAACGGCTGCGGCCTACCTGGAGCAAATCGGCGGGCCGGCCTTGCGCCGCGAGGTGCGCGGATGAAGCCAGCGGGGAATAAGATGGTTGAGCGCCGCGTGGATTTACTGTTCGAGATTGGCTGCGAGGAAATCCCTGCCGGGATGCTGCCACGGGCGCAGGAGGAACTGCGGACGAATCTGGAGAAGTTATTGGCAGCGGAGAATTTAAGCGAAGGCGTGACGGTCGAGACCTTTAGCGCGCCGCGGCGGCTGACGGCATCGGTTCGCGGGCTGATTTCGAAGCAGGCGGATGTGGTGAATGAGGTCACGGGACCGCCCAAGTCCGTGGCTTACGATTCCGTCGGCGCGCCGACACGCGCAGCGGTCAGCTTCGCGGAAAAGCAGGGACTGGCACTCCATGAGATTTATTTCGTACAGACTCCCAAAGGCGAATACCTGGCCGCCAAGCAAGTGAAGCGCGGGCGAACGGCAGAGCAGATTTTGAGCGAGATCCTGCCGCGGGTGATTCACGACCTGACTTGGCCACGGTCCATGACTTGGACGGGGCTTGATGGCGCGCGGTTCATCCGGCCGATCCGGTGGATTGTGGGCGTGCTCGACGGCAAGGCGTTGAAGTTTTCGTTTGGCGGGGTCGCGGCGGGGGACACGACGCGAGGGCACCGCTTCCTCGGAGCGGAACAGATTCGCGTGAAGAATTTCGCTGACTATGAAAAGAAGCTTGGCGCCAACGGAGTGATTGTGCGTCCCGCCCAGCGGCGTGAAAAAATAGAGAAAGAACTGGCGGCGCATGCGAAGAAGGGCGGCTACAAGATCCACGAGGACGCCGAGCTCCTGAATCTCGTCACCTTCTTAAACGAATACCCGACGGTCATCGAAGGCGATTTCGATCCGGCTTATCTGAGCTTGCCGGACGAGATTCTGGTGACGGTCATGCGGGATCATCAAAAGTATTTCGCGGTAGAGAAAAGGGGCGGGGAACTGGCCCCCCACTTTCTTGCCGTAATCAATCTCGCCAAAGATGCGAAGGGTTTGGTGAGGGCGGGACACGAACGTGTGCTTCGCGCGCGATTTGCGGACGCGCAATTCTTCTGGGAGTCGGATCAGAAATGTCGGCTCGCCGACTATTTACCGAAACTGGAGCGCGTGACGTACGAGTCGCGGTTGGGCAGTTATCGCGACAAAGTGGAGCGCGTAAGAGCCATCGCCCGCTGGCTTGCGGAGCAGTGGTTCAACAGCGGCATCCTGCAGGCGCACGTCTCGGAAGCGGACCGCGCCGCGGAACTCGCCAAGTGCGACCTGGCAACCGAGATGGTACGAGAGTTCACCGAGCTCCAGGGAATCGTTGGCGGGCTGTATGCGCGAGCCCAGGGTGAGCCTGACGAAGTCGCGGACGCGGTGTACGACCACTACCGGCCGGTTGGTCTGGAAGATCCCATCCCGCGCAATCTGACGGGCTGCGCCGTCGCGTTGGCGGACAAGTTGGACTCCGTTGTGGGCTGCTTTGCCGTTGGAGTTGTGCCCACGGGTTCCAGTGATCCTTATGCTTTGCGCCGCGCGGCGCTGGGCATTGTGAAAATTATCCTGGAAAAGAAACTCCCAGTTCAACTTTCACTATCGATCGGTGCGGCGGCCAAAGCGCTGCTGACACATAAGCCAAAACGAGGCGTAACACCCGAGCAGGAAGCGCAGATTCTCGATTTCGTTCTGGACCGGGCGCGGTTTGTGTTTCGAGAGCGGGATGGCTTCGCGTACGACGAAGTCAATGCGGTGCTTCACGCCGGAGCGGACGACCTCGTGGACGCGGAGAAGCGCCTTGGCGCGCTTAAGGCGATTCGCAAGTCGAAGAACTTCGAGCCGCTGGCAGTATCCTTCAAGCGTATTCGCAAGATCTTGGAGAAGGCGAATCTTTCCGAAAAAGATGGGCGACACGTCCAGCCAGATCTTTTCGAAAATGATGCGGAGCGTGAACTCTTCTCCGCGGTTCGTGGAGCTGCGGCCAAAGTACAGACGGAGAAGCGCGCCGGAAGATACAAGGAATCGCTGGAAGTGATTGCTGGATTGCGCGGAGCGGTGGACCGCTTCTTTGAAGAGGTCATGGTGATGGCAGAGAACGAGGCGGTTCGCAAAAACCGGCTGGCGTTGCTCGCCGTGCTGTTGAGGGAGTTCACGACAGTCGCGGATTTTTCAGAGATTGGAGTAGAGGAGCGGCGATAAGAACTTAAAGTATTAGTTTAGATGTTCGAGATGGGCATTTTTCAAAGCGGTCGGCGTGCCGACAGAGCATAGGGCGTGGCCGAGAACCGCAGACTCAAAAAATTACGCAGCAAAAACTAAGAGCGAGGCTACCAGTGAAAAAATGGGTGTACTTTTTTGGAGCAGGCAAAGCGGAAGGCAATGGAGAATGGCGCGATCTACTCGGAGGGAAAGGAGCCGGACTCGCAGAGATGACCCGGATCGGGCTGCCGGTTCCGGCAGGGTTCACCATTTCGACGGAAGCATGCGATTATTTTTATAAGAACGGCAAGAAGTATCCGGCAGAATTGAAGAAGCAGGTGGCTGCCAATGTGGCACACCTCGAGAAGGTCACTCGGAAAAAGCTGGGCGATCCAAAGAACCCGCTGCTGGTAAGCGTGCGCTCTGGCTCGGCACGCTCCATGCCGGGAATGATGGAGACGATTCTCAACCTCGGCTTGAACGACCATTCCGTAAATGGATTGGCCGCCGTCACCAAGAACGAGCGGTTTGCCTACGACGCCTACCGGCGCTTCGTGCAGATGTATTCCACGGTAGTGATGGAGATGTCGAAGGAAGACCTAGAGCACCGTCTGCGTGCCCTGAAAGAAAAGCTCGGCGTTAAGGAAGACACTGCGGTATCGGCAGCCGGATGGAAAGAACTGGTCGCCGAATACAAGGAGCTGTTCAAGCAAAAGACCGGTAAAGACTTCCCAAATGATCCCATCGACCAATTGTGGGGTGCGATCGGCGCGGTATTCGGTTCGTGGATGGCGGAGAAGGCTGTGACCTATCGCCGCGTGGAAAAAATCACCGGTTTGCTGGGCACGGCAGTCAACGTGGTGCAGATGGTGTTCGGCAATACGGGCGACACTTCCGGGACAGGTGTGTGCTTCACGCGCAATCCGTCCTCCGGAGAGAAGGAATTCTACGGAGATTATCTCATCAATGCGCAAGGCGAGGACGTGGTGGCGGGGATCCGCACGCCGATGCCGCTTCGCGAGATGGCCAAGCGCACCCCCAAGGTGTACGCGCAACTGGAAAAAGTTCGAGTAAAACTTGAGAAGCACTATCGCGACATGCAGGACATGGAGTTCACCGTCGAAGAAGGCACGCTGTACATGCTGCAGACGCGCACGGGCAAGCGCACGCCAGCGGCGGCGTTCAAAATCGCCGTGGACATGGCCAATGAAAAATTGATCACCAAGGAAGACGCCATCCAACGCATCAAGCCGGAGGATATCGAGCGGCTTTTCTATCCCATCATTGACGCAAAGGTGGATAAGAAGACGTTGGAAGCGCGAATCCTGGCGCACGGGATCAACGCCGTGCCGGGGGCTGCGGTGGGCAAAGTTGTTTTCTCCGCGCAAGAGGCGGAGTCCTGGGCCGAACGCGGCGAGAAGGTGATTCTCGTTCGCCGAGAGACGAGCCCGGAAGATGTCGGCGGCATGGCGGTGGCGCAGGGGATCCTGACCGCCACAGGAGGGAAGACCAGCCACGCCGCGGTAGTGGCTCGAGGCTGGGGCAAATGCTGCGTGGTTGGAGCAGAGTCGCTGAACATCGACTACAAGTCCCGCACCATGACGTCCAAGGGCAAGGTCGTGAAGGAAGGCGAATGGATTACGCTCGACGGCAGCGAAGGCGTGGTCTATACGGGCGATATGCCGCTGGTTACGCCGGAGTTTCCCGACGCGTATGAAACGCTGATGAAATGGGCGGATGCCACGCGACGCCTGGGTGTACGCACCAACGCCGATACCCCTCAGGACGCTCGTAAGGCCAGGGAATTCGGCGCCGAGGGCATCGGACTTTGCCGTACCGAGCATATGTTTTTCACGGACTTCGAGCATCCGGAGAAGAGCCATGAGCGTCAGCGCGCCATTCAGGAAATGATTCTGGCGGACAACAAAGAGGCGCGGGTAAAGGCGCTCGACCGCTTGCTGCCATTTCAGCGCCGGGATTTCGTGGGCATATTCCAGGCCATGGACGGTTTTCCCGTTACGATCCGCCTGATTGATCCGCCTTTGCACGAGTTCGTGCCGCATGAGCGGGCCAAGCAGGAGGAGCTGGCGCGGGAATTGAAGATAGATGTTGAGACCGTGGCGCGGCGCGTCGAGCAGTTGCACGAAGCAAATCCGATGTTGGGACACCGCGGCTGCCGCTTGTCGATCACGTATCCCGAAATTCTTGAAATGCAGGTGCGGGCGATCATCGAAGCGGCCATCGAATGCCAGCGCGGTAGAGTTAAAGTATTACCTGAGATCATGCATCCGTTGACGTTGGACCGAAAAGAACTCTGGATTCTCGAGCAAGCAACGCGCCGGGTCGCGGATGATTTGATCAAGAAGGCGGGCGTAAAACTTCCGTACCTTGTCGGCACGATGATCGAGCTTCCGAGGGCGGCGCTGCTTGCCGGAGAGATTGCCGAAGTCGCAGAGTTTTTCTCCTTCGGAACCAATGACTTGACGCAGACAACGATGGGCCTGTCGCGTGACGACGCCGGACGATTCCTCCCGGACTACGTGGACGAGAAGAAAGCGGGCGTTTTTGCAGCCGATCCTTTCCAGTCGTTGGACACCAAGGGCGTGGGCATGCTGATGCGTTGGGGCATCGAACAAGGGCGCAAAACGCGGCCTAAACTGAAAGTGGGCATCTGCGGCGAGCACGGGGGAGACGCGGACAGCGTGAAGTTCTGCCATGCGATTGCGATGGATTATGTCAGCGCGTCGCCCTTTCGCGTCCCCATTTCGAGGCTGGCAGCGGCACAAGCGGTTATTGAAGAAAAACTTGAGAAGAAAAAGAAGCGGAAGTAGTTCCGTAAAACAGACCGCGCAGTTATTCAAGTGAAACTAGAAGCCGTCGGCGGGCAGCCTATTCCGCAATATCTTCTCGCGCGACGGCTCTTTTTTAGGTCGGCATCTTAAAGAAGAAGTAGAGGCCGAGGAAAAAGAAAACAATGTCCGGCGACCAGGCTGCTAGAAATGGCGGAAGCTGCCCGACCCCGCCCATCGCTTCGAGCAGCCGCGACATCGTCCAATAAATAATTCCGATGGCAACGCCCAAGGCGACTCCGCTGACCGCCCCGCGTGTGCCGACCAGGAAGGCAAAGGGAATCGCCAGCAGCATGATGACGGGAGCGATCAGCGGGAAAGCAATTTTTACATGCCACTGCACGGTCAGGTTGGAAACATCGAACCCGGCGCGCTGCAGGCCGTCGATGTAATTGCGCAACTCCCCCCAATTCATTTGAAAGGCTTGGCGAACTTCGCGATTGAAGTAGCTGGGCGGTTCGGTAAGTTCAGGCAAAGCCATCACTGGGAATCGCTCGTAGCTGGAAATCGAACCGTCCGTGAAGTCGCGAATCCACCCCGATTCGAGCAACCAGGTCTTCTGCGAAGCGGACCATTGCGCGCGGGAAGCGAAGATACGGCGGCGAACCTGAAAGTTCGCGGGATCGATTTCGATGACGCTCAACCCTCCGAAGAGGTTCTGTACAGGGTCGAAGAGGTCGTAATTGTAAATCTTGGCGTTCTCGCCAAAGATCCACCGCTGGGGGTGCGTGTAGGTTTGCGCCGGCTTTCCTTTAATCTGGTTACGCAGTGCATCCTGGCGCTGATTGGCGTAGGGAAGATAGGTATCGTCGAGCACCAGCATGGCCGCCGCAAGGAACACACCCGCGAAGAGCAGCGGCACGGCAAGCCGGTAAACGCTGATGCCGCTGGCCTTGATCGCCACGATTTCATTGTTCTTGCTCATGATGCCCAGCGTCACGAGCACAGCCACCAGCGCCGCCAGTGGCGCGAGGTTGTAAAGCAAATACGGCGTGAGGTAGCGAAAGTAGTTGGTCACGACGAGGAAGGGAATGCGGCGGCGTGCGATGTCGTCGAGGATTTCGAAAAACGTGAACGCTTCGAACAGGAACACGAACGCGCCCATCAGCAGCGCAAAATAGAAGACGAACCGGCGTAGGAGATAGATGTCCATCAGCCGGGGAAAGCTGCCACTGGACAACTCGATAGGTTCCTGGTGGCCGTTGCCATTGGTGGCCCGGGCGGCGGCGGCGCGCGCGCGGGCTTTGCGCCTGCGACGTACGCGCGCCCATCGTCTGAAGCGCCCAATCGGCTGCAGCCAACGGCTCTCTCCGCGGAACTGCTCCATGCGCGGCAGGAGGGAGAGCCCCAGTAGGCCCAGAACCAAATCTGCGATCCAAATCCCTGTCGCCGGCGATAGTGTACCCTCGCGCGCCAGCCCCGCCCCCATGACGAAGAGCAAATAGTACGCCGCGATCAGAAACACGGCCAGAAGCGAGCCAGCCGCGCGGCCGCCCCGGCGAGGCTGCGCACCCAGCGGCACGGCGACGAGAGCAAAAACAAAACACGCAACAGGGAACGCGAAACGCCGGTGCAACTCAACGCGTGCTTCGCGCCACCCCGGCCCCTTATCCCCAAGAAGATCGTGCAATGACCGTTCTGGATTGCTCGCTTGACGGGGTTGAGCGGGTATCAGACCGTTCACCTCAATGGGCCAATCGCTTTGCCCAAAGGCGGTGACCGAATAGCGATCGGAATCCGCACGGTCAAACTCATGCGTAGTCCCGCCCTGGAGGTGCAACTCCAGCTTGCCCTCCGCCGGCTCGGCAATTACAATCGCGTTCTCCGCCAAGGTGAGTCGCGAGCCGCTCTCTCCACCGGCTTCTGCGAGAAACACGCCGTGCCATTGGGTGCCGCTGGCCGAAAGGTCATTGACGTAAAGGACTAGCCGCGGAAAGCGTTCGTCGAAGACGCGCGGCTGGACCTGAAAGGAGATCTGCGAGGCGATGAGGTCCGCCTCTGTGGCTCGAAACGTCCGAAGCGCGAGGGGACTCAGCCAGAGGGTCATGGCCAAGGTAATGGCAGCGCCCGTCACTGCCAGCACACCGACGGGGAGAAGGATGCGGCGGCGTCCGATGCCAAGGGCTGTGAGCGCGATAATTTCGCTGTCCGCCGACATGCGCCCCAAGCCCAGCAGTACGCCGATGAGTATGGCCATGGGAACGGTGAAGGTGAAGACGTTCGGAAAGATGCACAAGAACAACTTGAGGATTTGAACGCCAGAGCCGGTATGCCGGACGAACAACTCCATCAGGCGGACGAGTTGCGGCACGAAGAATACGAAGGTAAAGACCACCAGCCCAAGGAGTGCATGGCGAAAAACTTCGCGGACAATATAGCGGTCCAGGATGCGCATGGGGCGAACGGTGAGTGTAACATGGTCGATGGACCAGGACGGGGGCGACGGAGACGATGAATCGGGTGCATCTGGTAGTTCTGTGGCACATGCATCAGCCGCAGTACCGCGATCCGGAAAACGGGCGGTATGTGCTTCCTTGGACGCGGCTGCACGCGCTCAAGGACTACTGGGGCATGGTGAAGGTGCTCGAGGAGTTTCCCAAGTTCCACGCGACCTTCAACGTGGTGCCTTCGTTGGGCAAACAGATCGAGGAATACGCCAGCGGGACGTTTAACGAGCCGTGGTTTGACCTGGCCTTCAAGAGTATCGATGAACTTACGCGCGAAGATAAATCAGAGATTTTGGCGCGAGCCTTTCAGGTGAACCATGAACGGCTGCTGTCGCGGTGGCCGCGGTTTGCCGAACTCCACGAATGGTCCCGGCCCGCCGGCGGAGCTCAAGCACAGGTGACTTTTACGCCGAGGGACTGGCGAGACACGCAAGTTTTGTCGCAGCTGGCCTGGATGGACGAGTTCTGGCTGGAAAAGGACGAGGTCATCAGCCAGCTTTCGAAGAAAGGCAAGGATTTCACCGAGAAAGACAAAGCCGCGCTGAAAGCCAAGCAGCTCGAATTTCTCGGCATGGTCCTTCCTGCCTATCGAGAGGCGGCGCAGCGCGGGCAGATCGAGATCAGCACCACGCCGTTCTACCACCCCATCCTGCCGCTGATCTGCGATTCGGACATTGCGCGCGTTGCCAATCCTGGAACGCCGTTACCACGGCGAGCTTTCCGGCGTCCGGAGGACGCGCGCGAACAATTGCGGCGCGCCATCGAATACCACGAACGCGTTTTTGGGGCGAAACCCGTCGGACTGTGGCCGTCGGAGGGATCGGTTTCCGATCAGGCGCTGAAGATCGCCGCGGAAGAAGGCTTTCAGTGGTTCGGCACGGATGAAGGAGTACTCGGGCGTACGCTGAACGTGGGCTTTTTCCGTGACGCCAACGGCATGCCTGCCAACGCGGAGCGGCTCTACCAGCCGTGGCGCGTGCAGACCGGCGGAAAGACGATTACGGGGCTTTTTCGCGACCACCACCTCTCGGATCTGATCGGTTTCGTGTACAGCCGCATGGATGGCAAAGCCGCCGCAGCCGATCTTCACGGACGGCTGCGCTTCCTCGGCGAGCGCGTGCAAAGCCCTCAGCCGCTGACCATCTGCCTTTTTCTGGACGGCGAAAATGCCTGGGAGTATTACCCCAACAATGGCCGCGAATTTCTCCGTGAATTCTATGGCCGCATCCAGGGCGACCAGGATTTTCGCGCGCTCACGGTCAGCGAAGCGATTGCCGCAGCCGGTGAATACCCCACGAATCCTGGAATCTTTCCGGGGTCGTGGATCAATGCGAATTTCGATGTTTGGATCGGACATAGCGAAGACGTGGCGGCGTGGGAATTATTGTGGGACGCGCGGGAAGCTTATGCACGCGCAGCCGATGCGCACGCCCAAGGGCGCACGGACGCGCCCAGCGAGACCGCACTGAAGGAGGCCCAGGAATCGCTTCTGGCCGCGGAGGGCAGCGACTGGTGCTGGTGGTTCGGGCCGGAGCACAGCACCTCCAATGATGCGGAGTTCGACGCCCTTTATCGCAAGCTTCTGACCGCCGTCTATCTGTCGCTGGGACAAGTCGCGCCCGAAGAGCTTGCCAAGCCCATCAAGCGCAAGCCCGAGCACGCCCTGCAACTTGCGCCTACGGGCTTCCTGAAAGTTTTCGTAGACGGAATTGACACATCGTATTTCGAATGGCTGGGCGCGGGGTTGTATTCACCGGAACGCCGCGGCGGCTCCATGCACGGGCGTATTTTCTACCTGCATGAACTTCGCTACGGATTCGAAGAAGACCGTTTTTACGTGCGCGTGGACCCATTCGTCGAAGCGCTCGCAGAGCTCGAAGATCCCGAATTCCGCATTACCATCGGCAGCGCGGAAGAAGTAACCGTGGTGGTCAAACTCGATCGCGGCCGCCTCCAGGAATTTGCCGTTGAGCAGAAGAGCGTTTGCCTTCTGAATCCCAAGGAGGTTGCGGAAGCGGCCTTTGAACGCATCCTCGAGGTTTCCATTCGGCGCGATCAAATCCAGCTTACGGGCCAGACGAAGCTGCGGCTCGGTGTGGCTTTGTGGCATGGTGGTTTGCCGGTGGATGTATTGCCTGCGGAAGGATTCCTCGAGATAACCCTGGGCGAAGAAAATTGTGCCTGGCCCGTGGAACTCCCCGCGCTCAAAGAATAACGAGCATCTCCATTCCATTTAGAACAATTTGACAGCCAGGTCTTGCGGATGGTCTCCGATGGGAATCATGGTGACCAGGCTTTGGCTGTCCGTGCGGACGCGAATCACCGCGAGATCCCCGGACACCTGATTGACGACCAGCAGCAAACTTGGTTTTTCCCCGGGATCGAACGCCAGCATGGCCGGGGACTGTCCAGCAAGGATCGGCCGGCTCACGCGGCGGTTGATGATATCGACTGGCGTGATGCGCCCTGCCTCGGTATCCGACACGAAAAGCTCGCTGGCGTCGGGAAGCAGCGCAGCGTAGGACGGTGCGGAGCCGAGCAACACGTAGTCTCCGACTTCATGCGTCCAGGTGTTGATGGCTTGCAGTCCGTGAGATTCGGGGGAAATCACATACAACTCGCCGCCGTCCGGCTTCAGCAGCATCTGGGTGGGACGGCCTGCGAGTTCCAGATTCGTCAACAAGACGCCACGGCGGAGATCGACCACCGAGATGCGATGCTCGCTGCGGCTCAACACAAAAGCCACCGAGCTGTCGGGCAAGACCGCAACATCCTCGGGCTGCGCAACGACGGGCACGCTGACGCGCAGGGAGAGAGTGGCGGCGTCGTGAATGCCCAGCGACGCATCACGGTGATTCACGACGAGAATGGTTTTTCCGTCGGGAGTAATATGCGCCAGAACAGGCTCGCGGCCGGTCTTGGCGCGGCCGACGATTCCGTGCGACTGGCAGTCGAGCGCCAGAAGCGTGTCGCTGCCTGAAGAAGTCGTGTACAAACGGCTTCCGTCGAGGGAAAAATCGATCGCGTAGGGAAGAGGCCCCACGGGAATGCGTGCGCTGATCTGATTGACGCGCGCATTCAAGACCCAAACGTATCCGCCGAGAGAGCTCACGCCCCAGACTTCCGCCCTCGCTGGATGCGCGCGCATTCCGGAAAGCCCTGGCCCAATGGAAATGCGCGCCGCAGTTTTCAACTTCACCAAATCCACGACGGTCAAGCTGCCATCGGCGGTGGTGACATAAGCATTGAGCCGCAGCCCGGGCCGCAGAAACGACGGCCGATGCTCCCGCAGCAGCACCACCAGCGCGGTGACCAGAAGGACCACGGACAGAAAGATGACGCGAAAATTGCGGGGACGCTTCATTTGGCGCGGCGATTGTTACACGTTGCTCAGGAGATTAGCCAGCAACCGTGAGATAAACGCAAGAAAGCACTCAATTGACATCGCGATGCAAGACTTCAGCAATCTGCCGGACTTCCTTCACGAGGGTGGCGAACTCTTCCGGAAGAATGGATTGCATGCCATCGGAGAGCGCCTTGTCGGGTTCGTTGTGGACTTCCACAAGCAAGCCATCGGCGCCGACGGCCACCGCGGCACGCGAGAGGGGAAGTACTTTATGGCGGCGGCCGGTGCCGTGGCTAGGGTCCACAAGAATCGGCAGATGGCTGCGCTTTTTGACGGCGGGAACGATAGTCAGGTCCAGCGTGTTGCGTGAGTGATCGGCAAACGTGCGCACGCCGCGCTCGCAGAGCATCACGTTGTAGTTGCCTTCGGAGAGCACATATTCCGCAGCCATCAGAAATTCGTCGAGCGTGGCGGACATGCCTCGCTTGAGAAGAACAGGTTTCCGGGCGCGGCCTGCGCGCTTCAGCAGCGAGAAATTCTGCATATTGCGCGCACCGATCTGTATTACGTCGGCGTATTCCTCCACGAGATCGAGGCTCTCGTTGTCGATGGCTTCGGTGATGATCCCCAAGCCGTGCTCTTTGCGGACGTTCGCGAGAATCTTCAACCCCGGCTCACCCAGCCCCTGAAAACTGTACGGGGAAGTGCGGGGTTTGTAAGCGCCGCCGCGAAAAAGTCTAACTCCTGTTTTTTTTACGCCCGCTGCAATGGCCATGCACTGTTCTTCGGTCTCCACCGCGCATGGGCCTGCAACCAGCGCGAGATGCTTTCCACCCACCAGGACATCCCCCGATGGCGTTGGAATGCGCACGATGCTGTCTTCTTCTTTGACATCGCGGCTCACCAATTTGTACGGCTTGCTGACGGGAATGCACTCAACAACACCTGGCAGCGATTCCAGCACGCCCAGGTCGATCGCGCCTTTGTTTCCCGTAATGCCGATGGCCGTGCGGATGGCGCCGGGGATGGGATGAGCCTTTAGACCGAGTCCTTCAATGCGCTGGCAAACCGCGCGAATCTGTTCCTCAGTCGCGTGCGACTGCATCACAACCAGCATGAGTGGCTCCCTGTCAAGGTGAGTAGCAAATCAGTCTACGGCATGCCCAGCCAGCCCCGCAAATGGAACAGCAGTCTTCTAGCATCGCGGGGAACCGTTGCGCGCAAACTGCCCCGCGAAATCCATACTTAGGCAAGGAATCGTCTTGAGCGCCTCCAAATCCGGCTTCCCCGGGACACCCGAATGAGGATTTGGCGCGTGTGCTAGAATAGTTAGTTTATGACCGAGCGAAATTTCACCATAGGCTTGCCACAGCAGCCTCTCACGCAACCGACGGAGTTCGACCCGGAAGATGAGTACCGTCCGGAACCCGAGCCGGAGCCGCAACCTCCGTCCTGGATGGACGGGAGCACGCGCATCGGCATTCACACTTCCATCGCTGGAAGCCATGTCAACGCGCTCGAATCGGCCCGCAAACTCGGCTGCAATGCGCTGCAAATCTTCTCCTCCAGCCCGCGGATGTGGCAGGGCGGTTCGGCGCGCATCGCCGATGCCGACGCCCAGGCCTTCCGCGTGCGTCGCGAAGAGCTGCGCCTCGGTCCCTTGGTCATTCACGCCAACTACCTGATCAATCTGGCGGCCGCCCAGCCCATGCTGCGCACCCGCTCCATCCAGGCGTTTCACGATGAAATCGTCCGCGCCCTGGCTCTGGGAGCAGACTTTCTTGTCGTACATCCGGGCGCTCGCGGCGAATCTACGCCCGAACAAGCTATTTCCACCATCATTGAATCCGTGAAGCAAGCCGCCAGGCGCGCTCAATTGGGCGGATTGCAGATCCTGATCGAGAACACTGCTGGTATGGGCACTGCCGTTGGCTCGCGCCTTGAAGACGTCGCCGACATTCTGGCCGGGCTGAACTCTCTGCCGGTAGCCGCGTGCCTCGACACCGCGCATCTCTTTGCCGCCGGGTATGACATCAAGAGCGATGCGGGCCTGGCCTCCACGATAGGCCAGATCGAGAGCACCATCGGTCTCGATCGCGTGCCCATTCTTCACGTCAATGATTCCAAGATTCCCCTCGGCGGCCGCGTGGACCGTCACGAAAACATCGGCCAGGGGAAAATCGGTTCCGAAGCGTTTGAAAAAATCCTCCGGCATCCGCGTCTCGGTTCGGCGGCGCCCGAAGGGCTTCCCGGCCGCGCGTTTGTGCTCGAAACCCCCATCGATGAGCCCGGCGACGACCGGCGCAACGTCGCGAAACTCTGGGAATTGGCGGGCCTCGCGGAGCAAGCACCCCCCGCGGAGAAAGGCTTCTCCATGCTGACCGCGGCGATCAAAAAGATTCAGAAGCGCACCGCGCAAATTGCGAAGAACGCAGAGCGCCGCAAATCTGCTTTTGAAGCAAGGAGCAAAGCTCCGGCGGCTTCGGCACGAAAATCGAAAACAGCCGTCAAACCAAAGAAAGCGCGAAAGAGGGGATAACGGGGCGTGGCGGAGTACAACCCACAGGAAATCG
>Ga0210384_10002278_pt1 | contig 23725 bp, 17 predicted proteins | sample IncBWH2MmetaG_FD_160574 | JGI IMG/M metagenome (GOLD analysis project Ga0210384, IMG submission 160574) | Forest soil microbial communities from Barre Woods Harvard Forest LTER site, Petersham, Massachusetts, United States - Inc-BW-H-2-M | ecosystem: Environmental > Terrestrial > Soil >...
GGGGTTGTGCTTGGAGAGCACCTTGGTGATCGCCGCCGTCAGCGTGGTCTTGCCGTGATCGATATGCCCGATCGTCCCGATATTCAGGTGCGGCTTGTTTCGCTCGAATTTTTCCTTCGCCATCGCTGTTCAGTCCTTATGAGCGCGGGCTCCAAGTAGAGCCCGCGCTCGAGCATAATTCTTTGGAGCGGGGGACCGGATTTGAACCGGCAACCATCGCCTTGGAAGAGCGAGACTCTACCGTTGAGTTACCCCCGCTCCGTTTCTGAACTTCTAAAGCGTGCAACTCCCAAGAATTCGCGTCCCGCTCCGCTCTTCAAAAATTTCTCTCGCTTACGAGCTTCCAACCGCGAATCGCAACGCTCCACGTAGATTAGCTCAAAAGGTCGACGGGACCGAGTCGATCGAGTGTAGCCCGCATTGTGCTCTTTCAATCGCCTCTCCACACTTGAACTCATTCCAATGTAAAATCCGCGGTCCTTCAAGCTCTGCATCACGTACGCGAACCACATCCGAAACTCCCTCACAACGGGGCCGGATTTGAACCCTGCCTGCCGGCAGGCGGGCGGCAACCATCGCCTTGGAAGAGCGAGACTCTACCATTGAGTTACCCCCGCCCTGCCTGCCAAAAACAAATCTCCGGCGGGCTGCAAGTACAGCCCGCACCCGCAACCTCTGGAGCCTGGGACCGGGATTGAACCGGTGACCTCGTCCTTACCAAGGACGCGCTCTACCATCTGAGCTACCCAGGCGAGTTCTGTTTGCCGCATGCAGCGCAATCTTTGACGCTATGAGTATTGCTCCCTTGGTTTTCACAACGCGGCTGAGTTTCCAGAAGCGACTCTTCCCGCTCCTGCCAGTTCGCATTTCAGGCCATCGCCAGCGGCTCGCCGCGAACCTTCGACGCGAGCAGTGCGACCAGATGGTGGACGGGGGAGGATTCGAACCTCCGTAGCCCGCAAGGAGCGGCAGATTTACAGTCTGCTGGTTTTAGCCACTCACCCACCCGTCCGCACGGGGGGAATTAAGCAAAGAAGGCCTCAGTGCATCCGCGAAGTTTGTAAAGACACAAAGACACTTTCACACGGGCTTCGCGATGCAGGAACCTGCCTGCCGCAATCAATTGGGATTCTTCCCCTGACTCGAAAAATTTTTGGCAGAGCTGGCGGAGGGATTTGAACCCCCGACCCTCTGATTACAAATCAGATGCTCTACCAACTGAGCTACGCCAGCACGGCGCAAACCGATGAAATATAACAAAACGGAACTGCAATTGCAAGGGCCCCCTGTGGAAGACCTGTGCAAACCTCGCCCTCTTGCCAATGGGCCCAATTTTGAGCCCACACCCGCCTTCGATCTTCAAGACCGTGCCGGAAGCATTATTCTACAACTTTTGACTGTTCACGGCTACAAATGTTTGATCAGAGCTACTGTTACCGCCCGAGGTCGCTGACTAATGTCGCCGAAGAAAATTCGTACTCGGACATTGCCCACGTCATATAAAGTCAGCGCACCTCAATACGGTTTGGCCTTGAAGACGAAATTCATGGCCTTCGCATCGCTGCCGGTGATGGTCACTTGCTGAGTCTGTTCGCCGTAGGATTCGTGCCAGGCAGTGACCGTGTAGTTGCCTGGGGGCAGATTCTGCAGCTTGAATTCGCCGTCGCCGGTGGTGATCGCGTAGTGCGAATTTTTCATAACCGCGAGGGTGCCCTTCATCCACGGGTGGATGTTGCACTTCACGGGAATGAATTCCGGGCGCGCGTACTTGTCCTCGATAGGCGCAGCTCCGGGCGGCTGCGATTTGTTCCACTCGCGATTATTCGACGGCAATGGGTGAATGTTGTGCGAGGTCTGATCGTCGTTAACGACCTCGAAATCCTGGTTGACCTGAAAGGCCAGGATATGCGGCGCGTAGCGGCAGCCCTTTTGCGTCAGGACTGCAGGCTGCGCGGGCGGAGGTTCGTCCGGCGCTCCGGCCGACACGTAGACGACCACATTTTCCAGCGCATTGTCGGGGCCGGTGACGACGTTTTCCGCCGCCACTGGCTTGGCGTACTGCTTCGCGCAACTCGGCTCCATGGACATATCGATGGTGCGCGGTTTGGCGGGCGTTCCGTCGAAGGTCACGCGGCCGCTGATGGCGCCGTTCTGCGGCCTCGCGGACGACATTGTCAACATGGCGAAAAAAGCTGCTACAACTACCAGTACCTTCCTTGCTCGCATAGATTCAATCCTCCTAATTTCTTCCGTAATTTCCCTGATGGATTTCTGCTAGTTGATTCCGGAACCAGTGGGCGTTCCCCCGACTTTCAATGCCTTCACGATTTCCGCGCCCTCTTTGGTGCTTTCCCACAGACGAAGCTCGGGGCTCTTGTGCGAGACCTGCAAGGTCCGCAGATAGTGCACCAGGTCCCAGGCCTCATTCGGTTTGAGGACGTCCGCGAAAGACGGCATCGGAGTGCCGTCCAGTCCAGTCATGAAAATTTTGAACAAATCATTGTTTGTGGTCCCGCACTTGAAGCGCGAGCCCGATTCAAAGTCGTAAGGTCGGATGGGCTGGTTGTTGTTGTCGGTCAACGAAGCAGCCGCGGGCCCATCGCCGCGTCCCTCCGTGCCGTGGCATTTCCAGCATTCGAGTTTGGTGAAGAGTTCCTTGCCGTGCTGAATGCTTTCCAAATTAAGCGGGGGCTCGGCGGGCACTTGGATCGGATCGCCCGGCTTCTCGCTTTTCCATCTCGGCGAAAAAGTTTTAATATACGCGACGAGGTCCGCGCGCTGTTGGTCTGTCAGCGCGCTCCACGAGGGCATATTGGAATTGACGAGGCCGCGCTCGATGGCTTTCGAGAGATCTTCATCGGTAGGCAGAGTGCCGGTTGGTGTTGAGCGGCACTTGAATGTCGCGGCCACGAAATTCCGCGGCAGGATGTTCAGGTACTGAGCGTTCTCGCCGTTGCCGTCTCCGCGAAAACCGTGGCAGCCCCAGCAATACCGGAAGTAAAGCCGCTTTCCGGCATCGGCGTGCCCCGTCCACCGGGCGATATGGGATTCCTGCGCCGTGGAAGAACTTGCGACTGCAAGAATGAATACTGCAATCATTGCGAAGCGGTATATTTTTTGTAAGCGCATCCTCAACCCTCAGTAGGCAAAATCGAAACCAATCAAGAAGCTGCTGGTAGTCAGATCGCGCCCCGTGACCGGAGCGGCGCCCCGTTGCCGCAAAATGGAATATTCATTGTGAAAAGCGAAACCCGCGCGGCTGGAAATGAACGGGTAGAAGCGATATCCGACGGTGACCACATCAACATTGCCGAAGTTCGCGGGGTTAGAGGCGAACACCTGGCGCGACATGCGGATCGCCTCGTAGCGGCCGATCGCGATGAATCGCGGATTTACAGTGTAGTGCGGCTCGATCAGCGCGCCGTTCCACGTGGGCGCCCGCCCACCCGAGGGAAGCGGCATGTTGGCCGGAGTGTTGGAGCCCAGAAAAGCGCTGTCCCATCCGTGGAAATACATGGTGGTGACATCGAATTTCTTGACGTACCACATGCCGATGAGCCCGGCGCGATAAAAACTTTTGTTGCCGATGCCGGTGCCCGCGATTCCCGTGGTTACTCCACCAGAAGTTGAAGTGAACTGAAAATATGTTGGCTCCTGGCCGATGTAACCGAAACCGCCGACGCGCTGCAGGCCGAGACTTCCCACTTGGAACGCGTGGCTGGCCGCGAAATAGCCGCTATATGATTTCCCGGTAGGAAAGTTCTCCGCCCCGTTCGTGGATGTAAAGTTCGGCTGCCCGTCATTGGAGTTCACGAGGGCAGCCGAGACACGCGTGCGGTCGTCTTTGGAATGGCCCATCCATTCCACGCCCACCTGGTTGTCGCCGATTCCGTTCTTATACAGCCCCTCAGCCACGAGCGCGTTGCCGTTCGCCCCGGGCGTAACCAATGGCTGAAAGTGATAGTTCTGGTAGCTGCCGCCGACGTTGCTCAGCGTCAGGATGCGTTTTTCGGATTGCAAATTATCGAGTTCAAATTTTCCGAACTTGATGTTGAACCACGAGCTGCCCAGCAGGTTATCGAGGCGGCCCCAAATTGATTCGAAGTGGAAAGTGCCGGTGCTGTCGGACGAAGGCAAAACGTAGAATGAAATATTCTTCGCCAGCGTGCCCGCGGTGTGAAAATCAAGGCCGCTCCAGTCAAATCCATCCGTGGTGATCTTGTTCTCGACGTTGGATCCGGGAGTCGCGCCGTCCACCGCGACGCGATTCGTGCTTTCGCGGCGCCAGTTTGGCGTAATGCGAAATGTGATCGGCCAATACGACGGATGCTGGTAGATGGGAGCGTCGCGCTCGTTCCCCAATTGATAGCCGTTGTCTTTGAAGGCCTGTCCAAAAGGACTGAGTTTCGGCCAAGCTTCATGGCAGGACGAGCAGGGCATGCCGTATTTCCGCGCGAATGCCGGAATGGGATGCACCCCGGCCGGCCGGATCGGCAAAGCGGAAGCGGGGCGGCTTGCGGCCGGAAGAGCAGCGAGGACCAAAGCCGCGCAAAGCAGGTAAGAAAAATTCCTTGAACTTTTCTGTGTTGCCGGCCAATCGGCAGCCGGCTCACGAACTTGCATTTCGATGCTCCTTTGCAATATGGACGAATTCATTGTCCATGGAATTTTCATCCGCCGCTGGACGAGGCGGATTTCTGAGTCGAGGCAAGCCCGCATCCTCAGGCTTCACATGCTATTGGGGACTCAATCCGGTGTTGTCATCAGCATGTCAATCCGGTGTCAATATTTGCGAGAAGATTTGAGGGAAAATTGCGAAATCTGAAATTAAGCCGGGATCATCAAATTAGAAGGTCCAAATCCCAACGCTGGCCTGGTTCTCGTGCTGGAAGTGGACCAGCGATTGCCGCGTGAAACGCTTCGCACTCAAAAACCTGGCGAGTGCATTGCATACTGGCACTGTGGGTGTATGTTATTCGGTCGGCCGGTTTTGCAAAATTGAAATTCCAGATAGGATGTCGCAGGCGGTTTGACTTGCCGAATCGGAAATGTCGCCTAGAAAAATGGGAGATCTTTAAGGATGGATCCAGTGCTTGCCAGCAAGAGTGAAGTTTCGGCCGAAGCGCAAGCCGCCAGCCGAGCACAAGCGGAGCGCCGCCGCCTGCTTGCAACCCTTTCGATAATGGTTGCCGTCGCGCTGATCGTTCGCCTGATTGTCATGCGATTTGCCTATCTCAACTTGCTGGACCCTGCGCGCGATCATTACATTCCCGGCTGGGAAAACGGCCATTACACCTTCGGGAGGGAATACGAGCGAATCGCGAAATCCATTATTACCGGCCAGGGATTCAGTTCCCCTTATCCTTACCCTACCGGTCCGACCGCGCTGGTGGGGCCGATATATGCGTACCTGCTCGCCGGCGTGTTCAAACTGTTCGGAGCCCTCACGACTTCCTCGACGCTGGCGGCTCTCACTCTGAATAATCTGATGTCCTCCCTGATCTGCTTGCCGGTATTCTTCATTGCGCGGCGGTCGTTCGGACCCAAAATCGCCGTCTGGTCAGGATGGGTGTGGGCCTTTTACCCGCATTCCATTGCGGGCTCCAACGCCTGGGTTTGGGATACGGTATTAGGGACACTTCTGCTGACGCTTCTGATTCTGTATACGCTGAAGTTGGAACGGTCAACGAACTACCTGGCCTGGATTGGATATGGCCTGCTGTGGGCGATTGCCGCCTTGAACAATGCAAACGTGCTCTCGGTGCTGCCGTTTTTCGGGGCCTGGATTTTTCTGCGGCAGTGGCGATCTCGGGCGCTGCGTTTGGGGCCGATTGTAGCCGCCTCCTTGATGTTCCTCGTCGGCGTCGCGCCTTGGGTCTGGCGTTGTTCCCAAATCTATGGACGCTTTGTCGCGTTTCGCGGCAATTTGGGGCTGGAAGTGTTGGTCGGAAACAGCAGGGATACGAGCTTTCCATCGAATTGGGACGAGACCCCGGGATCGAACCTGGCCGAGTTGCAGAAATTCCAGCGGCTTGGAGAACCGGCGTATATGGCCGAGAAGCAGGGGGAGGCCCTGCGAGTAATAAGAGATCGTCCGCTCTGGTATGCGGGTCAAACCATGCGACGGGTTCTCTACACCTGGACCAACGTGTGGAATATTCCGCCGCGCTGGACGTTTGACGAGGTGGGTTTGCCTAACGCTATCGTCTATACGATATTCTCAGTGCTGGCATTCATTGGACTCCGATGGGCGATTCGTAACCGGTGGGAGGAAACGATTCCACTTCTTATTCCACTCATCTTTTTTCCCATAATTTATTATGTAACCCATCAGGACGACGGCCGCTTTCGCCATCCGATTGATCCGGAGATCATCATTTTTGCCGCCTGCGGGTTGCATTCTCTTTTGTCAAAGCGCGCCGGAGGCTTGCGCCAAAGAGAGATTTAAAATTGCTTGGTTCTCCCAGAGGGAGCAAACCGGTCCGCCGAGGTTTTTTTCGCGATGAAGGAGAGTCGAGGGCAGTCTAACCGGGTGTTCTCAACGAGACAACGCCCCCATCTTGCGTTATATCTTGAGGAAGGGCACAATGCCGTTGCCATTTCCGGCGGGCATCATCAGGAAGTTTGAGGACTATGAAGCTGAGCGTCATCTCTCCGACACTGAACGAAGCGCAGAACATTCCTACGCTCGTCGAACAACTTCAGCGCACGTTGGGAAGCGTGGACTACGAGATTCTGATCGTGGACGACAATTCTCCGGATCTCAGCTGGTCGGTCGCGGAACAGATCTCACTGACGAATCCGCGCGTGAAAATGCTCCGGCGCATGGAAAATCCTGGCCTGGGTGTGGCCGTCGTCGATGGTTTTTCCGCGGCGGAGGGTGACATGCTGGCCTGCATCGACGCGGATCTGCAGCATGATCCCTCGATTCTTCCCAAGATGATCGAAGAACTTCAGAGGGGCATGGATGTGGTTGTGGGCAGCCGGCACGTGAAGGGCGGGGGTTTTGGAAAATGGAGCCGCTGGCGGAGGTTCGAGTCCTGGTGCGCCAACAAGACGGCTCAATTGCTGCTGGGATTTGAAATAAAGGATCCGATGTCCGGATATTTTTTGGTCTGGCGAAAGGATTTCAATCGCGTTCGAGAGCAGCTGGGCGAGAGCGGGTTCAAAATATTGCTCGAAATCCTTGCCAAACTCGGCACCCGGCGAGTGAAGGAAGTCCCCTATACGTTCAGGCCCAGGGCCGTCGGCCAGTCCAAACTTTCGAGCAAGATTGTTCTCCTCTATTTCCAGCAACTCTGGAGGCTGTGCGGCGAGAGCCGTCGCGCCTCCGTCCGGTTCCTGAAGTTCCGGGCGGACAGAATCGTCGGAGTTTTTGGCACCTCCGCGGTGATAGGAATCCTGCTGAAGGCAGGAACAATGTTGCGGGATTGGTCGCGCTTTCCTCGCTAGCGAATTGGATTTGGGCGGCGTACGTTGTTGTTCCTCCGGTGGGCGTAATTCGCCGTTGGGTGCTTTCTGCGCACCCACTCTAAGTAAACTGACAGCGCGGATTTGGTGGCGCCGGCGTCCCGCCGGCGATTTTTGTAATTGTATCGCAGCATAAAAACCACCGGCGGGACGCCGGCGCCACCGATTCGGCCGAGCCGCGGCAAAATGAAATTGCGTTTCATCCTCCCCGCAATCTCAGCGCGCGCGCAACATATCATGCAAAGGGGATAGCGGCTTCTTTCCACGAGTGAGAGAATAATGCAGGCAAGGGAAACGATGCGGACTCCCGGGAAAACTCTACGTCTATCAGCTGGCGTCGCGGCCACTACAGTTGCAGCGATATTCCTGCTTTATGGTAGCTTCCAGCGCAGCGCCACGGCGCATGCCTCGCCCGCTCCCGAACTGCTCTCCGCGCTGCCCGCGGGAGCGCCCACGCTTGTTTTTGTGGATCTCGCGGCCGTGCGCGCATCGTCCTTTTACCAGCATCGGCCGGACAAGGCGCCCATCGCCGTCCCCAATCAGGACTACGCGGATTTCGTGCGCTCTACCGGATTCGATTTTGAGACGGATTTGGACCGCGTGGCGATTGCGTCGTGGCCCGCCACCGGCAAAGAGCAAAAGAAAGATGTCGCGATCGCCGAGGGGCGTTTCGACCGGGCGAAAATAAGTGACTACGCCACGCGCAAGGGAAAACTCGATCACCAGCAGGCGCGCGACGTATTCCTCTTCCCCACGGGCGATCAGAAGGGATTTGTCTCCGTCACTTTCCTTGACGATCATCGCATTGCGCTCGTCGGTGGGCCGAGTATCGCTCCGCTCTTCATCAGCCGCGGCGATGATCCCGGCGCGGACCCGGCCCGCGAGCGCGCCGCGCGAGTTGACGGCGCCGCCGCGTTCATGATCACGCGCGTGCCGCCGATTCCGGATAATCCCGGCACCGGCGCGGCCACTCAAGCTGCGCAATTCGTGAACATGGCGCGGTCGGTCCAGTGGATCACCCTGGCCGCGCGGCCCGAAGGCGACGACCTGCGCATTTCGCTCGAGGGAGAATGTGACAACAGCACGAACGCGCAGCAACTCAAGTCCGCGCTGGAAGTCCTGCGAATGCTCGGACGTGCGGGGCTGGATACTCCCAAGACGCGCCAGTCGATGGATCCTGCCGCGCTGGCAACGCTTCAAACTTTATTGAGCAACGCGGAAGTGACTCAGGCGGCAGAGCGGGTTCGCATTTTGTTTGAGCTGACTCCGGATATTTTCAAGCTCGGCGAAAAACGCGGATCGCAATAATCCAGTAGCAGCCACGGCATCAAGTAACGCTACCTTCGGCCTGCGGGGGTTCGTCTTTGCGAGGACCAAAACCCGCAGGCTGAAGCCCGCGCCACGCTGGAAGCGTTTGCTCGGAAATGCTGGAAGGAAACTTAGTCCGCGCTGGAGGTGGACGCCGCTACGGAGGCTTGGCGCAGGTAGCGCATCGGGTTGACCGGCGCGCCATTGATGCGAACTTCGTAATGTACGTGAGGGCCTGTGGATCGTCCACTGACGCCGACATTGCCGATGGCGTCGCCGCGCCTCAACTGCTGCCCGACGAGAACATTGAAGCTTGAAAGATGGCCATAATAAGTCGTCACGCCAAATCCGTGATCGACGACTACCAGCCGCCCGTATCCCGCGCGTTCGTCCGCCTCGATGACCATGCCGTCAGCGGACACTCGCACCGCATCGCCGTACTGAGAGGAGATATCTACGCCCGTGTGGAAAGCGCCTTCACCGCTGAACGGGTCCATGCGCTGGCCAAACGTTCCCGTCAGATGGCCGATCACCGGCCATAGAGTCGGCGTGGAAGTCAGGTCCGCCAGGCTCGCCGAGGAGACTAGCTGCAGGCTGGCGGTCGGAAGAGCCGCCTCGCTTACGTTTTGCTGCAGGAAATTGAATTGCGCCACGGATTGCTCAAAGCCGCTGGCCGACGCCTGCGGGCCTTCGTTCAGGCCGAACGGGCTCTGCCGGAAGCGCATAAAGCCGTACGTCATGGCTACTTCGGTGGCCAGCGATTGCAGCGAGTTCATGCGTTCATTCGTGTCTTTAACGCTGGATTGGAGCTTCTCGTAATTGTGCCTGAGTGTATCCTGCTGGCGGCGAAGGGCATTGTAATTGCCCACTTTCCAGAGCATGCGCGTATAGGAACCGGCGGCCGCGAGCACCGTCACGCCGCCGACGACTGCCAGAATCGCCACCAAATGCAGCACATAGCCGGGAAGGGTGATCTTGCGGAACCTTCCCTTCCGGCTGGAGGCGACAAACAATGTATATGCTTCAGGCTTCATAGTCTGAAATCTCTTAACTTAAACCTGCTGTACTTTCGAGGGAAGAGCCGCCGTTCAATACCCTGAGCGGGCCTGCAATTCAGTCAAGCCGTTTGAACCGAGAGCATTCGTTTGAAACCAAACCCAGGGCAGTCTAGTTTCAGACTTGGGCGGAGTCAACCCTTAAATTCCCGGTTCGGGACGCTCATAACTTTGCTTCGGTGGGCTCCCAGATAAGCCCGCAGCCGTAGCGTTGTCGGCAACCATACCCTAGAATGTCGTCTATAGAACCATGCCAAGGCAGTTTAGGACAACTGTACTGACGTACAAACGATGGTCAGCGAAGATCAACTGATCGAACGGGTCAGGCACCGGTTTCCCTCCACCAGGGGCGGCCTACGGGTCGGCATAGGCGATGACGCCGCGGTCCTGCGCCCCCGCGCCGGTACGGAATGGGTTGTCACGACCGATGCGTTTTTCGAAAATGTGCACTTTTTGCGAAGTGTTCACCCGCCGAAGGCGGTCGGCTATAAGGTCCTTGCGCGAGCCACGAGTGACATCGCGGCCATGGGCGCTCGAGCGCGGCAATTCTTCTTGACTCTGGGGCTTCCAGACGCCTGTGCCGGGGCGTGGCTCGACGGTTTCCTCGACGGCTTGGCCCTAGGCGCCCAGCGGTTCGGACTGATCCTGGCGGGAGGCGATACGACAAAGTACCCGGTAGTCGTGGCCAGCCTCACCGTTCTGGGCGAAATTGGCCAAGGCAAAGCAATCTTGCGGTCTGGGGCCAAGCCAGGAGACCTGCTGTGCGTTAGCGGCACCCTGGGAGAGGCTGAGCTGGGTTTGCGACTAATCCAGCGCCATTTGCACCGGCGGAAACGTTGGCGCAAGCTGCTGAAGAAACAGCATTACCCGGAGCCGAGGCTGGCCTTGGGGGAGTGGCTCGCCGCTCATCGCTGCGCCACTTCCATGATCGACACTTCGGATGGCCTTTCGACTGATCTGGGGCATATTTGCGAGGCGAGTGGAGTGGGCGCCGCCGTGTGGGCCGAAAGAGTCCCGGTTGTCCGCGTGCCGGCGGAACTGCAGCGGCTCGGGCTTGACCCTATGGAATTGGCCCTCCACGGCGGCGAGGATTATGAACTGCTGTTCACCGTGCCGAAGAAGCTTTCCAGCCGCCTTCCGCGCAATGTCGCGGGGGCATCCATAACAGTCATTGGCGAAATCACGCGCAGGAGAAAGGTCATGCTCCTGGGGCCGGATGGAATCAACGCGCCGCTCCGGCCAAAAGGATGGGATTCCTTCCGCAAAAAGGGCTGAAAAACCACTTTGAAAGGCCCCCGGGAACGCCATTCTCCTGAATGGCGTCGCACAAACCGCCAATCGGGAGATAGGCGTTCCCGGATTAAGGCAGCGACATCGAAATACGCGCGGTTCGGTTTCCGTATCCTACTGCGCGAACCATGCGGAGTCCACGTCGGTAAAAGCGCGCGTTGCAAGAAACCGGTCGAGCCGCTGCGAAATAAAGTAATTTAATGTCATCCCGAGCGAAGCGAGGGATCTGCTTTTTCGCCAATCCCAAGAAAAAAGCAGATTCCTCGGGCAAACCGCGCCCTCGCAATGACACTTTTGGAATTTTTCCGCAACCTGCGAGCCGCGCGGCAATCGCGACGGCTCGCTTCGCATGCATCGTGGTCAGATTTTGCGGAGGCCGGCGGCTTCGTAGCGCGTTACGGGCGGCGGAAGTTCGCGGCTCACCACCACGTCGACAATCGCGGCCTTTCCGGATTCCTCCGCGCGGCGCAGAGCGGGGATGAATTGGTCGGCGGAGGTGACGCGCTCGCCGTGCGCTCCAAACGCGCGAGCCACGTCGCCAAACTTCACGTCGAGAAACTCGCTGGCCTCCGCGCAAATTTCTTCGTGCACGTATTTCTGTACGTGATACTCGAAGGCGAGCGAGCAATTGTTCATCACAATTTGCACGACCGGCAGTTTCAGGCGCATCGCGGTTTCCAGATCAGGCAGGTGGTAGCCGAGGCCGCCGTCACCGGTCAGGCCGAAAACTTTGCGTTTCGCGCCCACGGCGAGCTTCGCGCCAAACGCCGCGGGGAACGCCCAACCGAGAGAGCCCGCCGCGCGCAGCGTGTTGCGCCCCGCCTTCTTTTGCTGCAACACCGTGACGGCCCACGCCGCCATGTAGCCCGTGTCCGCGACGAGCATGTCATCGCCTCCGACGTGCTGATCGATGAGGCGCATGATGTGATAGGGGTTGAGTTTTCCTTCATGCATGGGTTCGCGCGACACGCGTTCCAGATCTTGCTGCCATGCGGCGACCGAGCCTTGCACCTGCTTCGTCCAGGAGGTCCACTTGCTGCCGTTTACTTTCGCAGCGAGCGCTGCCTCGCGCAACATCTTCAGCGCTTCGCGCGAATCCCCGACGATGGACAACTCTTCGCGGTAAGTGCGCCCGAGCGAATTGGGATCGAGATCGATGTGCACGATGCGCGCGCCTTTGCCCGGGTACTGAAATACGTTGGTTCCCATCGAGCTCAGTTTCGTGCCGACCGCGAGGCAGAAGTCCGCGGCGGCGAGCGTGTCGTTGGCCACTTTGCGCGAATAGCGCCCGCACACGCCGACGGCCAGCGGATGCGTGTCGGCGATGCTGCCTTTGCCGGCCATGGTGGTCACCACGGGAATGTTCAGCGCTTCGGCCAGCGCGGTCAGTTCTTCCCAAGCTTCGGAAAGAATCACGCCGCCGCCGGCAATCAGCACGGGTTTTTCGGCAGTGGCGAGCAGAGCGATGGCGCGCTCCACGTCCTGCGCAACGGGAGCGACTCGCAATGCGGGAGTGCGAAGAAACGCGGGCTCGGCATAAATTTCCTGCGGGATGGTAAGTTTCCTGCCAAACCAATCGGCCGGGATGCCGAGATACGATGGCCCGGGCACTCCGCTGACGGACGCGCGCACAGCGGTGCGCAACACGTCGGCAATGCGCTCGGGCTGCGGCAGATCGCCCGCCCACTTGGTCATCGCAGGGAACATGGACGTCTGCTCGAGTTCCTGGTACTCGTAGCGATAGCGCGTCTTCGTCGTAGTCGTGCCGCTGATGGCGATGAGCGGGCTGGAGGCCCAATACGCGTCGATGATCGACGCAGGCAGATACGTCGCGCCGGGTCCAAACTGCACAATGCCGAACGTCGGCTTGCCGGTGACGCGCGCGTAAGCGTCCGCCATCGCCAGGACGGAGCGCTCGCTGCGCCCCAGAACCACGCGCACGCTTTCGCGATTCTGCATTTCGATCAGCGGGTCCTGCGGCGCTCCCGTCAGCGTGAAGACGTACTCGGCGCCGTAGGCGCGCACAAGTTTCGCCAGCGCCTGCGATACCGTCAATGGGTTTGCGGAATCTCCCGCGGTTGTGCTCGTCACAGTTTTGTCCTTTTGCCTTAAATATTTTTCTGTTCCGGTTTGCGGAGGCCGGAGCTTCAGCTCCGACGGTCAGGTCCGGGTAATCGGGGGCTTTTGCTCCTGAAGCTTCAGGGCCTAAAGGCCCCATGCTTGCGTCGATGGTCGTCCGACCGAAAGGTCGGACCTCCTAGAGATCAAATTTCACACTGGAAGAGCCATTCACGAATCATCAGTCACCGGTCACTAGTCACCAGTCACTACTTGATCGCTAAAGGATTCACGGGCGATGCCACCGCGCCAGTCACCGGCAACGCCGGCGCCACGAAAAGAAATTCGTAACGCTTGTCCTCCGCGCACTCCCTCGCCAGTTCCCCAAGATCGAAAATTTCGCCCACCGTGAGGCCCATGACCGGAATAGAAATCCAATGCCAGGGCTGGTTGGCTTCGTCCGTTTCGTTCGGACGCACTTCCGCGCCCCAGGTATCCGTGGCGATGGCCGCGACTTGCTTTGCGTGCAGCCAATCGAGCGTTTCAAACGCCAGGCCAGGAGCGTCGCCGCCCGAATATCCGTCCCAGGTATTCGCGGAGAGCATCGCTTCCATTTGCCCCGTGCGCACCAGCAAAAAATCGCCGCGCCGCACTTCGACGCCAAAGTGCTTTTCCGCTTGGCCAAGCATTGCATTGGTAATGGCAAAAGCGTCCGGCAGGCGATCCAATCCGAGCATGCGCGGAATGTCCAGCAACACGCCGCGCCCCACCATGCGATCCTTCGTTTTCTCGATGCCGCATTTCTGCGCGCCCGCCGAAGTCACCGTGCGGCAGTCGTACCCATTCCACATATGATTGCCGTAAAAAATGTGCCCGAGCCCGTCCCACTGTGTGCCGCATTGCGTAGGCATCATGATCACGTCGTCCGCGCTGCGAATTTTTCTGCTGTCGAGCACGCCCGAATATGCATCGGTTCCCGTCCGCATCATTAGGTGCACGGGATTGAACCGCCCGAGCGCCGGATATTTCGTCTTCCCGCCCTGCGGCCCGCGATGGTCGTACGGCAGCGCCAGCGAAATCACTTTGCCCTTTTGCACGAGGCGCGTCGCCGCGACAATGTCCTCCGGCCGCGTGTAGTTGAGCGTGCCAACTTCGTCATCCGCGCCCCAGCGCCCCCAATTCTTCAGCCGCTCCGCCGCCGCGCGTATGTCGTCCATGGTCAGCTTGCGCGCCGATGCTCCCGTTTCCGCCATCCGTCCTCCCAAGTCCCGTTTCGGTGCAATAGCCATGTTCGAACTGATTCGTGCAGCCCGCCATTGTACTGGATTCGAATGAGGCCTGCCTGAGGTTTTTGCCACTGAATTTAATTTTGCAGACGAGTGGCGCATGCTTCAGCTTGCGGGTTTTAGTCCTTCTGCGGACGAAACCCCGCAAGCTGAAGCATGCGCCACTAATGCACCCGCAGTGGAATTTCGCACACAAAATAAATCGGATTACTTCTCTGAGAGGGCGAAGACGTAAAGCGCGTTGCCGCTCGTCGGGTAGTGAATGTCGGGGAGGATCGTGCGCGGGACGTTGCGGGGGCTGCCGCCGCCGAGGCCTGTGGTGACGGCGACGTACTGTTTACCGCCGACGCTGAACGTTACGGGAAAGCCTTGCACGGATGTGCCGAGGCGAGTTTGCCACAACATTTTGCCGGTGTTGACGTCGACGGCGCGGAAGACGCGGTTGAGGTCGCCGACGAAGGCGACGCCGCCGGCGGTCGACAGCACGGCGGTGAGGAAGGATGGGCGCTGCTGTACGTTCCACACTTCCTTCATCGTTTTCACGTCGAAGGCGGCGAGCCGGCCGACGTTGCCGTCCGTGCCGGGCATTTCGTAAAACAGGCGGTCGCCCATGGTGCCGCCGGAGCCGTCGACAAACTCAACTTTGCGTCCGGACATTTCCATGCAGCTCTGGCTGAGCGGGATGATGAGGCGCTCGGTGGCGGGATCGTAGGTCATGGCCTGCCAATTGTGGCCGCCCTCGGTGCTGGGGCACACCGGAGTCCATTTGCCGATCTCCTGTTCAAGAATGTCGGGCCGGTAGGCGACTTTTCCGGTCTTCTCATCCACGTTGAATATATTTTGAAAAATAGTTTCTTTGGCGGCGATAAATTCACCGGTCTTGCGATCGAGTTTCCAGAGAATGCCGTCCTTGCCGATGGTGAAGAGCGTCTTGCGGTCGCCGATATCGACGAGCACGCGCTCGTACACGACGTCCATGTCCAGCGTTTCGCCTTGCACGTGCTGGAAATACCAGGCCAGTTTTCCATCGTCGGGCCGGAGCGCGAGAGTCGAGGTCGAGTAAAGCGCCGCGCCCTTCGTGCCGCGGCTCACCTGCATCCACGGCTTGGCCTGCGCCACGCCCCAGTAGGTCAGGTTCAGCTCGGGATCAAAGCTGCCGGTGATCCAGGTTTCCGCGCCGACGCGCAGCATGTTCGGCAGACCAGCCCAGGTGTCGCCGCCGGGCTCGCCCTCGCGCGCGATGGTGTTGAAGCGCCACAAAAGTTTTCCGGTTGCGGGATCAAACGCGCTGATGAAGCAGCCCTGATCTTTTTCCTGCGCCTTGTAACGATCGCATCCATTCTCGCCTTGAACCACCTTGCCGTGAATAACGATCGGCCCGCTCGAGCTGCCGTAACCCTTGGCGCTGTCGCCGACCATGACGTCCCAAACGGTTTTGCCGGTGCGAGCGTCGAGCGCGAACAGGTGCGCATCCGTCGTCTCCGCGAAAATTTTGTCCTGGTAGATGGCGATATTGCGCATTGCGCCCGTGCCTCCGGCTTGGCTCTTGGGAGGCCGCATGTGGTTTTCCCAAATGAGGTCGCCGGTGCGAGCGTCGAGCGCCTGCAGGATGTTGTCAGTGTTGGTCAAATAAATGATGCCGTTGTGGACGAGCGGAGTGGGCTCGTTGGCCGCGGCGCTATCGTTCATGTTCCACGACCAAACCAACCTCAGGTCCTTCACGTTGTCACGAGTAATTTGCGAGAGCGCGCTGTGATTCCAGCCCTGATAATTGCCGCGGACAATCAGCCAGTCGGCCGGATCCGGTTTGAGAAGCATCTCGTCGGTCACCGGAACGTAATTTTTCACTTCGCCCGGGACGATGAGGCCGAGGCGCACGTTCGCGGTTCGCGGCGTAGCAGAGGGAAGCGGCGCGGCATCTTCCACGCCGCCCTGGGCTGCGGGCGCCGCCGCTCCGCCTGTGGCGACGGCTCCGATTGGAACGATCGTCGCCGGTGTTAGCGCCTCCGCGCCCGCCACCGCGCCATTTGCCTGCAGAATATATGCGACGAGGTTGGCAGTATCCTGATCGCTGAGTAAACCAGGATTGGTGATCGGCATCGAATTGCGGATGCGGCTGAACAGGTCGCTCGCCGGGCGGTTGCGCCACATGTTCAAGAAATTGGCGCCGGCCAGCGGGGGAGCTTCGAAGGTGCCTTTCAGGTCGGGCAAGTGGCAGGTCGAGCAGGTTGCTTGGTAAATGGCGCGCCCGGCAGCGGCTTGGTCGGCGGTGAAGGGGCCGGTCCTCGCCGGTTGCTGCGCAGCGAACATAGCAATGGAGAGACCAAGCGTTGCAGCCGCAATGCAGATCGCGAATCTACGAACGTTTCGTTGCGGCATCGGGTGCTCCACTCAATAGCGGTTTGCGAAATAAATAAAATCAAAACCACAGGGGTTAAAACCCCTGATAAGGGCGGCATTTCTGTCGTGCCTACCCTTCCTTCGTCAGGGTGAAAGGCACGACCCACAAAGCAGATTGCTCGTGGCCCCGCAGTTCACTTCAAAAGCCAGCCCCACAAATTTCCATCGGGCGCGCGCTCGGATTGAATTTGCAGGTACCAGCGGCCGTTTCTCAGGTCGGCGATCTGGTCCGGCGTCAGCTCGAGCGTGCCGCTGACCGTGCCCTTCTCCGCCTTGGTGACCGCCAGCTCAAAATTTGGAATGACCGGCCCACGAATGCCTTTCGGTCCGCGCCGAATTTGCGCGGTGGTGGCGGGCGAACGCAAGCCCTCAAACGATCCCTGAATGGTGAGCTGCTTGCCCTGCAGCGTCGCAGTGAGCGAACCGCTCCCCGCGATGGTGGACATCATTGAAATGTTGATGGGCACTGGGGACAGGCGCGCCTTGAACATCTCCGCGGTCTGCGCATTTAGATCAGGGATGGCGGGCACGAGCGACACTAGAGCCGCCGTCAGCAAAGCCGTTGCTGCCGCTGGTCGCCCGCGTCGCGTAGCCATCGTTTGCATCATCCCAGTAAGCCAAGAAAGCCAAAGACTCATGCATAAAGTTTGAAATCTCAAATTTGAAATTTCAAAATTGAGATTTCAGATGGAATGCCAACCATTCAACGCAACTGCATCCTGCACATGCAATTCAAGGATGACACGTGCCGTCGATCGGCCGAATGTGTCGGCCGAATCAGTCCGTCAAATTTGTCCGTCAATTCGCCAATGGATTCGGGCGCACTTGAATGTGATTGACCGAACCGAGCCGCGTCTCCGTGAATTTGGGCATGTACGAACTATACGTCGCCCAAATCCCGCGGCCCTTCCAGCCCGCCTTGGCGTCATCAATCCGCCCATCCAGGCCACGAGTGTAGAAAGGCATTGGATAGGCCATGCGGAATACCGTGAACGTTTCCTTCCCGGGATCGAAGATCAGCATGGAATCCGAAGTCGTGCCGGTCACAATCACGGTGTCCTTGCCAAGCCCGAGGGTATCGAATTGATCGACCCACAAGAAATACGGGTATTCGGTGCTGCCGGTTTCCATGCCGGTGCCCGTAAATTTTGGTCCGGGCAAATCCCAGTACTTGAATTTTCCGGTCTTGGGATCGAGGCGACCGAGGTGGCCGCTGCCGGCCGAAAACCAGACGGTCCCATCCGTGCTGAAGTCAATGCCGTGCGAGAGGCGCCCCGGAAGAGGCAGCGGGTAATCCTTGAACTTGCTGGACTTTGGATCGAGCATATAGAGCTTGTTCTGCGGTCCATCCACTACGGGAACAGATAACCACACATTACCGTCAACGGGGCTGACAGCCGTTGCGTACCCGTTCGTCGGGATGACCTTCTTGGTGTCCATGTCGGCGCGCATCCAGGCATGTTGCGCGGCCGCTTCGGTGCCTTCCGGATTAGCCGGATCGATCTTGGTCGTGTCCAGTTCTCCCAGCACATCCCCATCGGTCCAGATGCGCCCTTGCCAGTCGAATTGCATGTGATGGGTGTTATAGGAAGTGTCGACCCCCACGAACTTATTCGCTTTCGTGTCGTAGAAGCCGAGCTGCATTCCGTGGCTGCGCGACAACAGGGCCTTGGCCTCTATGTCCAGCGCTGCCGGGTCAGGATTGTCCGTGGCAATGGTGCTCGCCGACCACTTTGGATTATTTTCCACGCCCGGGGGACGAGTGGGTTGCGTCATCCAGACCCGGCCATGCTCGTCGAGCATGGGGTTGTGCGGGCTGGCCATCCAGGCTTCTTCGGATTCACGATCGTGGTAGTAGTCCACCTTCGTGCTGTAACCCTTAGGGTTCCGCGGCACCACGGGGAGCGCTTCGACGGTGTTCTTCACCGGATCCAGAACCCACAACACGCCGCCGCCCGTCCGGTCCGCTCCGTAGACTTTCCCATTCGCGTACAAAGTGGGATTGCGCTTGTCGGTGGAAGTCACATCGTGGAAAAAAGATTCACGCGTTCCCCAATCCCATTGTGATACGACGAAGTTGCGTTCCATGCCGGTTGGCCGCGGGGGAGAGGGAGGCACTTCTCCGGCCTTCATGCGCAGCTCCCAATCGACAAGAGTCTTCTCCAGCAACTCCTTGCCGAGCCGGTTGGCAGCCTGACCCATGCCTTGATTGCGCTGAAAGATTCCGTCCCAATCATCCACGTCGGTATGGCGGCGTGTCGCCACCATTCCAAGTTGATGGCACTGGTTGCATCCGCCTCTTAAGGCTGCAAGCCATTGTTCCTGAGTGGCGTATCCCGCGGGGAGATCTTCCTTCGCGGGAGGATGAATCATCGACGTCCAATAGCTGGCCGGATAAATCTTGGCGGCCTCTTGCGGCGTCGCGGCATTGGCCACTTGAAGCTTTACCTTTGCGCCGCGCGCGGCCGGAACGCGTTCCGAGTCCTTCAATCCGTAGCCGCGAACCCACAACTCGTACGCTCCATCCGGTAAATCGGGCACGAGGAAACGTCCCTGATCGTCGGTGACCACGATCTTGCGGAACGGAACTTGCAGCTTTGTTTCAGCGATCACCCAGACGCCGGCTTCCGGCTTTGCCCCGTCGCTGTTCACAACGACGCCGCCGATGCTGCTCTTATCAATTTGCATCCCGGAAGCACCTTGCGGCCCCCCGGCCGCCGGCCGCGAAGTAAAACAAATCAACGCTACGAGAGACCACAGCATCGCGCGTGTCATTCCTCGCATGTAAGTCCTCCCCTTGCTGTCCGCAATGGTTTCTTGTCTTGGGTCAGCCCGATTAAGCTGTACCGGGATTTATATAATAGAAGTCGACGAAACCGCCAATATTTTGGTTACAAGTTTTCTGGAACAGGGTCCAGTCCGTTTTCTCAAGGACCTTTCGAGGCCGGCCTTCGCGGCGATACTGCAAGAAGTGCCCTGCAAATATCTCTCGCGGCACAACGCAAATTACAGTGCCGGCCGGCGCTCCCTCAGCGATTCTGCCCCGCCAAAGCAGTCCCACTGGAAGCCGGACCGAGATCGCAGTAATCTAGTGTTGGGCCCGGCCAAAGGTCGAATTGCATTTTAGCGGGGAGATCATGAGAAATCGCAGCGGAATTTCATACTTCTTCCTATTTGGATCCATTTTGTTATTCGCGGGAATTCTGTTGGCGCAGAACACGCCGGACCGGGCCTTGATCGTGAACGGAAAGTCAGCGGGGATGGTCGTACAGATGGGCGGCCACGCTTACGTTGACGTCGAAACCGTCGCTCAGTTCACGAACGGCTCCGTTACTCTCGAACCCAATCGAATCGTCCTCACTTTTCCGGAGTCAGGATCGAGCGCGGCTCCGAGCGCAGGACCCGCGCCCTTGCCTCCGCCTCCGCCCGGTTTATCCAGGAATTTCGCGAGCCTGGCGATTGCCGAATTGGCGGAAATGCGCGAGTGGAGGGGAGCCGTGGGCACCATCCTCACCTATGGTGTTCCGGTGGTGGGAACCTGGCCTCAGGACTATCATGACCACATAGAGGCCAACCTGATGCAGGTAGCTGTGGCCGCGTCAACTGCCGCCGACCAGGACGCGATGCAACTTCTGCGCAACGAATTTTCAAATCTTGCGCAGTGGACGAATGGAGTTGTGGCCACGCGCCAATCCTTGAATGCTACAAACACTGTGCGGCCCGACACCCTGCAGGGCGATCAAGCGCTGGCAAAGATTTCCGATTGCAGCCGGTTCCTTAGTTCGATGCTCGTCAGCGGGGTGTTTGCCGACGATCAAAGCTGCCACTAAGTGGAAATTCTTCCGCGCAATGCCACGCGTTTTCGCCTGGCGCGGGTGCCCAAGCCCAATTTGGAGAGAAGTGGCGCGGGCTTCAGCCTGCGGGGGTTAGTCCTTGCAAGTTCCAAAACCCGCAGGCTAAAGCCCGCGCCACTGAATCTCGCCGCAACCTCTAGTGAAATCTCCCGGCAATGGAGTATATTCTGTGCCTGCTATTTCTTCTGGGTGGTTCCCGAATTTTGGAATCCATTCCAACGGATTCGCCATTTTCAGCCGGCAAGGAGTGCATTCGCCTTTTGATCCAGCCGGAAAGATGATTGGATTGGAAAGGAAAAACACGACATGACGGCAACATCGCCAAGCACCGGCGAGGGCGCGGCTGGAGCGAAGGCTACCCCGGTTTCCGACTCGGCCTGGAAGTGCCTCCAGGGCGCCTATGACTTGCAGGTGCACGTCGCGCCTGACGTGATTGAGCGGCGCATAGACGACCTGGACCTGGCGAAAGAATTTCTGGGGCGCGGGCTGCGCGGGTTCGTCCTCAAATCGCATTATTTTCCAACGGCAGAACGCGCCAAAGTCGTTACCAAAGCCGTGCCGGGAATTGCCGCTTACGGGGCCATCACGCTGAATCATTCCGTGGGCGGACTGAATCCCGTGGCGCTGGAGCTTGCCGGGCGCTCGGGTTGCAAAATTGTGTGGTTCCCGACGGTGGATGCCCAGAATGAAACCGCGGGACGCGTCGATGGACCCAGCACCAAGCTGCCTTTCTGGGCAAAAATTCAACGGGAACTCGCGGCAACGGGAATCTCGCCCCCGCCGCTGACGGTGCTTGATTCGAGCGGCAAGATTTCCGAAGCCACGCGCCGGTGCATCGAGTTGATCGCCCGGCACAACATGATTCTGGCGACCGGGCACCTCGGGCGCGTCGAGATTTTCGAGCTGGTGAAGACGGCGCGCGAAATGGGAACGCAAAGAGTACTGGTCACGCACGCGGAATTTCCTTCGCAAAATCTGACGGCGGACGAACAGAAGCAGCTCGCCGCAATGGGCGCCTTCATCGAGCACTGTTTCACCACCATGCACACGGGAAAAGCTCCGTGGGACGCGGTGCTCGAAGCCATTCGCGTCGTCGGCCCGGAACGCTGCGTGCTCTCGACGGACCTCGGCCAAACCATCAATCCGCCGGTCGCGGAAGGATTCGCCATGTTTGCTCAGAAGATGCTGGATGCCGGATTCAGCATCGAAGAGATTCGGCGGATGACGGTCACGAACCCTTCAGTCCTCATTCAGTAATTTTATTTAATTGATAACGGAGAATTTCCGATGAAGCCAAGAATCGTCCGCAACATTGAACGGCCGGATGCCGAAGTAGTCCGGAAACTCGGGGAATTCGGCACCGCCACCGTGCACGAAGCGCAGGGCCGCACGGGGCTGATGCTGCCGTACATGCGGCCGATTTATCCCGCGGCGCGCATCGCCAGCCCGGCCGTGACCGTGCTGTGCCATCCCGGCGATAACCTGATGTTTCACGCCGCGATCGAAGTGTGCAAACCGGGAGACGCGCTGGTCGTGGCCACCCATTCCGATTCCACGGACGGATTTTTCGGCGAATTGCTGGCGACTTCCTGCCAGGCGCATGGAATTAAAGGGCTGGTGATTCACGCGGGCGTGCGCGACGTCGCGGATTTGACCGCCATGCAGTTCCCGGCATTTTCGCGCGCCATCTCCGCGCAAGGAACGGTGAAGGAAACGGCCGGCTATGTGAACATCGACATTGTCTGCGCGGGAGCGCTGGTTCACCCGGGCGACGTTATCGTGGGCGACGTTGACGGCATCGTCGTGGTTCCGCGCCAGCAAGCGGCGGAGGTGGTCCGCTTGTGCGAAGCGCGCCTGGCCAAGGAAGCGAAAAACCGCGAGCGCTTGCGAGCCGGGGAATTTGGTCTGGACATTTACGGGCTTCGCGAGAAACTCAAGAATTTAGGCGTGGAGTGGGTTTAGTGGAACGAGCTTCAGCCTGTCGGGTTTCGTAAGCTGCGCCAAAATTTCCAGTCCAAGAATAAAAACTGACAGGCTGAAGCCTGTCCTACACGGCTTTTAATTGAGCGGCGAGTTCCGCGGGGTCCGGTGCCTCTTGAAATAATCGAATCGCCGCGACTCCCGCGGCGCCCGCCGCAATACATGCGCGCGCATTTTCCAAATTCACGCCGCCAATGGCCAGCACCGGTATTTCAACCGTCGCGCAGACTTCGCGCAGGCGCTCGATTCCTTGCGGCGCGCCGAATGCCGCCTTGGACGGCGTCGCGAAGACCGGCCCGAAAAAAATGAAGTTCGCGCCACCCCGCCCGGCCGCGCGCGCCGATTCCAGGGAATGGCAGGAAACGCCAATCAGAAAATCCGATCGCCCGGCGGAGCGGCGCCACTCGACTACCGTTTCGAGCGGCAAGGATTTTTCACCGAGGTGGACTCCCGCCGCAGCCGCGGCCAGCGCAACGTCCAGCCGGTCATTGACGAAGACTCGCGCGGAAGTCGCCCGCGTTTCGACAACGGCGAAACGCGCGAGTTCTACTAGAGAGCGCGCTTGGAGATCCCTCTCACGAATTTGAATCCAGTCGGCGCCGGCCGCGGCCGCGCGCCGGATGGAATCCTGCAGCGAGGGCGGGCGAGGCGGAGCGGAATCGCCCGGAGGAGAATGGTGATCATCTGGCGCAGGTCCCAAAGCGCGCCGGTCCGTTACGTAGCAGAAAATTGGTTTACGCGCGGGTGGCAACGGTGTCCGTCCGGCCTCGCAGCATGCTCGCGGCGAGCAAAATATCCAGGGCGCCCAGCCCGGTCACAGCGCCACGCACGGAAGGATGCAGGAGAAACGGAATCAGCTCAGGATACTTGTCAAGAAAAAAATTGTGATCCCAAAACCCCAGCCAGGGAACCAGTATCAGCAATACTCCGAGCAGAAAAATATCCAGGGCGTGCACCACGTGCAGGAAAGATTTCATTCGGGCTGCGCCTACCGCACCTTCCCGAGAAGGGCAATCCGCTCGGA
>Ga0210384_10002279_pt1 | contig 23719 bp, 20 predicted proteins | sample IncBWH2MmetaG_FD_160574 | JGI IMG/M metagenome (GOLD analysis project Ga0210384, IMG submission 160574) | Forest soil microbial communities from Barre Woods Harvard Forest LTER site, Petersham, Massachusetts, United States - Inc-BW-H-2-M | ecosystem: Environmental > Terrestrial > Soil >...
GCCTGTAGGCGCGGATGGCCTGGAGCGCGTCCGGGTCGACTCTCAAGGTATCGAGGTCGATGGGGACGCTGACGACCGAGTCGAGCTGATCCACGGCGCGGAACTCGCCGTCCTGGGAGGCGAAGAGGCGGCCGGGGTAAGCAGAGCCGGCGGAGTGCTCGCCGTCGAAGACGAGGCGACGGACGGTGAGCTCGCCCAGGGGACGGTCGGGAAGAGCGTGGCGGAAGACCAGGGTGCAGGCGCCGCCATCGCGGCCGGCGTCGTGGGACTCGGCGGGCTCCATGCCGAAGGCGGCGGTGGCGGCGGGCACGTCGGTGCGGCGGACGCGGATGCGCACCACGCAGGGATCGTCGGTGCCGGTGCTCATGGGATCCTCTCTGCAACGCGGCGCGCGCCGCTCGCGCGGGCGCGGCTGGTTGCTGGCCGAGGCCCGCGGCTGTTCGCGGGCCTCACACCCTGATCGCTTCCGACCTCCGCGAATCATCGCGGAAAAGCAGTGTGTCCATGACGATCAGGTGATCGATTCAAGCGATGAGTGCGCGCCGGGCGGGCGACGCCGAGGTCACGAGCCGGAGGGCTCCGGCCACTCACCTGGGTCCTGGGCGATCTCGTCCAGCCACCTGCCGATCTGTTCGACCTCGAGCTCGTCGACCGGCACCGCGATGGGTGGGTCGAGGGCCCGCTGGCACTCGCGAGCCTCCGAGATGGCCTGGACGCGCCTTCTCAGGCCTTCGAGCTGGTTGGAAGAGAGGGTGGGCAACGGCCGGCGGGGTGTGCGCGAGCTCTCCACCTCGACGAAGTCCTGGGCATGCCGCTCCTGGCGCTGCCGATAGAGGTCCGCGACGCGGGCTCTTGCCGCGGCGAGGCGGTCGGGAGTCGTGAGGGGAAGGTGTTCGACCTCCATGCGGTGATTCTCCTGATTGGAGGCCCGCGGCTGTTCGCGGGCCTCTCGAAACGCTTTGTTTTTTGCCCGGCAGCGGCTGGCGATGGAGTTAGCTGCGCTGCTGGCGCCAGCTCGCGGCAGGACCGCGGCTCACGGCGCATGTGCTCCGGACCGTCGAGCGGCTGCGCGCTGCGGGGCCTTGTGCTGCCGATCGCAGAGAGGCTTGCCGCTCGCACCCCTCGGTCTCGGGGCGCATCTGCGCGACGGGCGTCGGTGTGAGGCTGAGAGTGGCAGCGCAGGGCTGATTGGAGCCGGTGAAGTCGTAGACGCCTTGGACGCAGTTGCTCGTCCAGGCGATGAAGAGGGACCGGCGGCGGCGTCGGCGCTCAGCGTGATGGACGCGCCAGGGAGCGAGGCGGCGCAGGTCGGGTTGCAACGGATGCCCGCAGGGGCGCTGGTGACCGTGCCGGTGCCGTTGCCCGCCAGCTGAACGCTCAGTTGCCCTTGCTCGTACGCTCCGATCTCGCAGGACGGGCCTTGCGGAGGACGCCGCGGTCAAGGTCGTGGAGGTGCGGATCCTCGCCGATCCGTTCCACGTAGGCTGGGCCGACACAGCCGCCGAGCGCAGCGAGGGGAGCCTCTACAGAACCGCGCCGCTCCGCGGTAGGCTGTGGTCGCGATGGGGGTGTCGGAGGGCGGCGTGACGCGGTGTCGAGGAGCCAGACGGGGTCACCTCCGCGTCCCTACGGCTCCGCCACGTCGGCCCGACGCTGCGGAGTCGGCGGGCTGGTCGCGGAGCTCTCCGTCGTCGGCGGGTCGCCCGGCGCCGAGGATCTCCGTTGGCCCCCAGACTGCATCGACGCCGGTGCGAGGGGGTCCTTACCCCGCGCGGTCCAAGCACCCCAGATACTCCTTCCACGCCGCCAGGTAGGATTGCGAGTCCCCCGAAGGCACGCCTTTCAGCCGATTGAAGAACCTCGGTACGCAGGCCTTGCAAGCCTTTTCGTGACCCTCGGCCTCGTGGGGATCTTCATTCAGAGTCGACTCACGGAAGCTGGCCGGGAGGCAGAGGCGGGTTCGTGCCCGGATCAGGCTCTGAAGGTACTCGTCGGCGACAGCCCAGATCCGCGCCGTCTGGTCGTTGGACGCCGTTACAAGGCGAGTGCCGTCCGGGCTGAAGGACGCGGCCTGGATTTCCTCTGCGTGTCCCGTCAAAGTGGCAATCGGTTGGCCGGTAGCAGCGTCCCAGATCCGCGCTGTCTTGTCCCGGGACGCCGTCACCACCCGGATGTCGCCCGGGCTGAAGGACGCGGCCGAGACCACCTCCGTGTGCCCCGCCAGGGTGGCAATCGACTGGCCTGTGACAGCGTTCCAAATCCGCGCCGTCCCGTCGTCAGATGCCGTCACCACCCGAGTGCCGTCCGCGCTAAAAGACGCAACCCTGACCGCATTCGTATGGCCCGACAAAGCAGCAATCGGCTGACCAGTGGCGACGTTCCAGATCCGCGCTGCCTCGCCATGGACGTCACTTGATGCCGTCACCACCCGGGTGCCGTCCGGGCTGAAGGACGCGGCACAGACCTCGCTCATGTTCCCCGGCAGTGTGGCAACCGACTGGCCGGTGGCAGCGTTCCAGATGCGCGCCGTGTAGTCGGTGGACCCAGTCACCACTCGCGTGCCGTCAGGGCTGAACGACGCGGTGCAGACACCGTTCCTGTGCCCTGCCAGTGTGGCAACCGAGTGGCCGGTGGCAGCGTTCCAGATCCGCGCCGTCCCGTCCTGGGAAGCCGTCACCACTCGGGTGCCGTCAGGGCTAAAGGACGCGGCCAGGACCCAATGCTCATGCCCGGTCAAGGTTGCGGTGGACTGGCCGCTGGCAACGTTCCAGATCCGCGCCGTCATGTCGGTGGATGCCGTCACCACTCGGGTGCTGTCCGAGCTGAAGGACGCGGCCAGGACAACATTCGCATGCCCCCTCAGAATTGCGGTAGGCCGGCCGGTGGCGGCGTTCCAAATTCGCCCTGTCTGGTCCGAGGAAGCCGTCACTACCCGCTTGCCGTCGCGGCTAAAGAACGCGGACGAGATCATATTCGCGTGCCCCTTCAAGATAGTGACCGGCTGGCCCGTGTCAACGGTCCAAATTCGGGCCGTCTTGTCGTCAGAAGCTGTGATCACCCGGGAACCATCCGGGCTAAAGCACGCGGCCAAGAACTTGTTTGCTTGCCTTGCCAGGATTGCGATCGCCTGGCCGGTGGTGGTGTTCCAGATCCGCGCCGTCTGGTCAGCAGCTGTCACCACCCGGGTGCCGTCTGGGCTGAACGCCGCAGCCCAGACAGCATCCGGACTCGATTGACGAAAGACGGCGATCGCCTGGCCGGTGACAGCGCTCCAGATCCGCGCCGTCGTGTCGTAGGACCCCGTCACCACACGGGTGCCGTCCGGACTGAACGACGCAGCCTCAACGCTCCCCGTGTGCCCCGTCAGGGTGAGTATTGTCTGGCCGGTGTCAGGATTCCAGATCCGCGCCGTTTGGTCCTCGGAGGCGGTGACGACCCTGGTGCCATCCGGGCTGAACGACGCTCCTGAGACAGAATCGGTGTGCCCCGTCAGGGTGACGATCGGCTGGCCAGTCGTGGTGCTCCAAATCCGCGCTGTGTTGTCGTCGGACGCGGTGAGCACTCGGGCACCGTCCGGGCTAAACGACGCCGCCGCGACCCCAAAGGTGTGCCCCGTGAGAACGGCGATCGTCTGGCCGCTCGTAGCGTTCCAGACTCGCGCGGTGTTGTCGTTGGACGCCGTCACTACAAGGGTCCCGTCCGGGCTGAACGACGCGGCTCGAACTCGATCCTTATGCCCTGTCAGGATTGCGATCGTCTCGCCGGTCGCCGCATTCCAGATCCGCGCCGTGCGGTCCTCGGAAGCCGTCACGACCCGAGTGCTGTCCGGGCCGAACGAGGCGCCCAAGACCGGACCCTTATGTCCCGAAAGGATTGCGATCGTTTCACCGGTGGCCGCGTTCCAAGTCCTCGCCGTTTGGTCGTCGGATGCCGTCACCGCACGGGTGCCGTCGCGGCTGAAGGACGCGGCCCGAACGACATCCGTGTGCCCGGTCAGGGAGGCGAATTCCATCGGTTCGACCAAGCTCTTGTGCAGAGCTTCGCTTGCGCTCGGCATGGAGTCTGGACGCTTCACTTCCAAGAGAACGAGGCCCGCCTCGGTAGGGCGATTCTCCAAGAGGTTGGCGGCGAGAGCCGCTCGCATACGATTCTGCGACTGCTCCTTCGACGTAATGGCCTGGCTCCGTTGCCACCAGGCCATCGCGGCGACGCCGAGAATGATCGCGACAGCGACCACGGCCAGCGCGGTCTGGCGGCGCCTGCGGCGGATCTCTTCGCGCTGCCACACCGCTAGCAGCGGACCGCGCTCACTATCGTTCCAGCCGAGGAGGTCGCCGGCGAGCCGAATCCTCTCGTCTTCCTCATTCCGGAGACCGCGGGCGCCGGCATGCGAATGGCCTCTAAGGTCGTACCAGATGCGCTCCAGATGCAGGCGCACCTCGAGCAGGGCAGCGGGGAAGACCGTCTCGGGGGCGCCGATCGGATCAGCACCCTCAGTGACAGCCACGAGAATGGCGCTGCGATCCCTATGGGTGAGAAACCAGCGGATTTCCTTGTCGACCCAGGGGGAAGCGACTGCCGCCGGCGAGCAGAGCACGACCAGGTATTGCGACCGCTCGAGGTACTTCTCGATCGTTTCGGCAACGGCGTCTTGCTGCTGTTGCGAGTCGCGCCGGACGGGAAGCCGGAAATCGCTACCGTCACGGCAGATCCGCAAGGGACTCATGTCCTGAGCGCCGACCTGCTGGACCAGTGACTCGAGAAACGCCTCCAGATGGCGGGCGCTTGAATAGTCCGAGCGCATCGCGTAGCTTAGAAACCCGTCGTAATCAAGACGAGCTGGCCCATTTCGCGTTGTGCCGGGCTGTGCCTCGCTACTACGCTCGAGGGGATCGGTTGGCATGAGGTAAGCTCGACCGCCATGCAACATCGGAGGGTCGCACGAAACAGTATATGCCGAACTTGAGCCCTCCCGACCCGCGAGGTCGCCCGAGGCGAGGGCGGCTTTTCGCATCCAGAAGGCGGACCGGGCGCTCCGGCCGATCTGGCGTCGAAAGGCCGACCGGCGAGATCCGGTGGCCGCCGGTTGCCGAGATGCCTCCGACGCCATTGCCTCCGGCACTGAAGAAGCCTCCACCGCCGCCAGCGTTGTTTCGGCCACGGCTTGACCCGCACCGCGCGGCGCGAGACGCGCCTCCGGCCTACCGGCAGATCCCGCAGCTCGGCGGGACAATCTAGCGGGTTGAAGTCGAGGAAGAGGCGGTCGACGATCTGGGCGAGAGCGTCCTCCAGGGAGGCACGGGTGAGCTTGCTGACGTCGTTCAATGGTTTGCGTCCGCGTGGTCGGGATGGGTGATGGGCGGTCTCGGGTGCTCCCGAGAACCGCGGGTTGTCGGCGGCTGGGGTCGGTGGACAGGGCTCGGCGCTGCGGCGAGCGCTCGAGGGTGAGCCCTTCTCGACGCTCACGGTCCCGCTGCGGCGGCGGCTCCCGGAGTCACCACATCCCGCGCTCCTTGAGCGAGACCCACCTGCCGATCGAGCCGAGGATGAGGTGGTCCAGGAGGTCGACGCCGACCACGCTCCCGGCCTCGGCCATGCGCCGGGTGAACAGCACGTCCTCGGCGCTCGGGGTGGGATCGCCGCTCGGGTGGGTGTGGAAGATCACCACGCCGGCGGCGCCGCGCAGGAGGCACTGCTTGAGGATCTCGCGCGGCTCGACGGCGGCGCGGTGGAGGGTGCCGCGATAGGCCTCCTGGTCGCCGATGAGGCGGTGGCGGACGTCGAGGAAGAGGGCGCCCATGACTTCCTGGTCGCGCTGCTGGTAGCGGAGGGTGAGGTAGCGCGCGACCAGGGCGGGTCTCTCGAGGGGCAGGCGCTCCGGGATGCTGCGGCGGACGAGGCGGCAGGCGAGCTCCTGGGCGGCGAGGAGGGCCGCGAGCTGGCCGTCGCGCAGGCCGTAGTGGCGGAGCATGGACGGAGAGGACGCCGCCAGCCCGGCGAGGCCGCCCGTGTAGGCCAGCAGGCGGCGGGCGCGCCCGAGCGCGCGTTGATCGGGCCCGCCGGGGCTGAGCAGCAGGCCGAGCAGCTCGGCGTCGGCGAGCGCCTGGAGGGCAGGCTCGTCCGGGAGAGGCGCCGAGACGGCGCTCTCGACGGTCTCCGGGAGGGCGAGGGCCTCAGACCTCATAGAACGCCACCCCGTGGGGCGCCTCCGGGTCGGCCTGGATGCGCACGAGCGCCTGGCGGCGGGCCTCGGGCAGGTCGGAGGCCGCCTCCTCGAGGCGGGTCCAGGAGGCCAGCCAGCGGCCGCGCGACAAGTCGACGGCCAGGCCGGCCTGGTCCGGCGAGTAGGCGGGGTACCAGTCGCCCGGCGGCGTCTCGACCGGCGCCTGGAAGTGGACGGCGACGACCAGGTCGTAGAGGGCGCGGCGGGTGGCCTCGCTGTAGGTCTCGAGGTCGAGGGCCGGCGGGCGGGGCGGTTGAGGCGGATGGCTCGGTTGGGGCGGGGGATTGGTAGAGTGGGTGTCGCTGCGCATGGGGCTTCCTCCCTTGCGTGGCAGGCCCCGGCGTGGGTTGCCGCCCTTGCCGGGGCCGCTGTGGCTGGATGGGGAAGGGGCGAAGCCGCTTCCCGATGCTCTCGCTCTCGTCTTGGCTCTGGTGGGGGATGCCGCGGCGGCTGCCTCGAAGACGGGAACGGAGCTTCGATCTCGGTGGCGCCCGTCGCGGCGCTTGCCGGGGCGGCCGGCGAGGGCGACGCGAGGGGCTCACTTCGCGGGACGGCGGCGGGCCGGCGCGGCGGCGGGCCGGGGGGTCAGGAGGTCGATCCAGACCTCGCTCAGGGCTCCCTGGTCGGCGAGGTGGGCCACGAGATCGGGCGCGGGGAGATGGGGCTGGAAGAACCAGCGGGTGAAGCGGCTGGGGTTCGGCCCGCAGGCGCGGACGCGCGCCGGCTCGACCGAGCGCAGGCAGGCGAAGTCGGCGGTGCTTCCGAGCTGCAGGACCAGGAGCCAGCCGCGGTTCTCGGCGGGGGCTTCGATCCTGCCGAGGACGCGCCCGAGGTGGCCGTCGCCATAGAGGACCAGCATCCCGGGTGCCGCCGTGGCGGGGCGGCAAGGCGGGACGCTGGCGGCTGGAACCCGGGCCGGCTCCATCGAGACGACGAACGGTGGCGCTCCCGCATGCATCTGGATCTTGTAGGTCATCGGCGGTCCTCGCACGCGCGCCGGTCGCCGATCCAGGCGATGGCGCGGGGTGAATGGCGCTCGCCGTCGCGGCGAGCGCTCGACCGGATTGCTTCCTTTCTGCTCGGGATCCGTGCTCGATCGTCGCGGGTGGGGCGGCGCGGGAGGCGAGGTCGATGTGGACGAGGCGGGGGCCGGCGGTCAGCCTCGGCCGGCATCGCCTTCAGGGGCGGGCCAGCGGCCCTGGCGCCAGGCGTCGAGGAGGAAGCCGGACGGGTAGGCGAGAATCTGGTAGTCGTCGCTCACGAGGAAGCCGGCGGCCCGCGCCGCCCGGCACGCGGCGAAGTCGTCGGGGAGCTGCCTGCAGTCGTCGCAGCGCTGGATTTCGCCGAGCTCGCCCCTGGCGGTATCGTCGAAGACGATGTCCCAGCCGCGGCTCTGGCAGGGGAAGCAGTCGGTGTCGGGCTCGAGGTCGATGGTGGTGACGGCGCCGCTCGCCTTGTCCTTGACGTCGAAGACCACGGCCCAGGAGTCGGGCTTGCGCTGGATCGCGAGGGCGGCGAGGGCGGCCTCCGCGGGGGTGTCGGTTTCGATGTCGATGCGCCAGATGACGAGGTAGTTGGGCATGGCGCCTCCGTGGGGTGCGGGGGTGGGCCGGGGCCGGCGGCGCGGCGCGCGCCGGAGCGCCGCGCGGGCGCGAGCCGGCGTCGGCGGGCCGCCCGCGGGTCCTCAGCAGCCGTAGGGGTAGATGAAGATCACGTAGTCGTGCTCGCGGCCGTCGCTCGTGGGGAGCCGGATCTCGGAGAAGGCGTCCTCGGTGCACAGGCCCTCGGCGGCACGGGCGAAGGCCGCGCGGCGTTTGCCGGCGACCGGCTGCTGGCCGTGGCGCGCGGCCCGGGAGGGCTCGACGGCGATGGCTTCGACGTGGAAGTCGACGCCGGCGATGCGGAGCGTGCCGAGGAGGCGATGCCAGGGCCTGCGGTCGCCGATCTCGCGGAGGTCGAGAGCGGAGACGGCGATCGCGAGCGGCTGCGGGCGGCTGAAGGCGGCCCGGACGCGGTCGGCCAGCAGCCGGTAGGCGCGGAGGGCGGCGAGGGCCTCGGGGTCGACGGCGAGGGTGTCGAGGTCGATCGGGACGCTGACGACCGAGTAGGGCTGGTCGACGGCGCGGAGCTCGCCGTGCAGGGAGGTGAAGCGGCGGCCCGGGTAGGCGAGGCCGGAGGCGTGCTCGCCATCGAAGGGGAGGCGGCGGGCGGCGAGCTCGGCCAGGGGGCGGTCGGGGTGGACGTCGTGGAAGACGAGGGTGCGGGCGTCGCCATCGCGGCCGGTGTCGTGGGATTCGGCGGGCTCGGTGCCGAAGGCGGCGGTGGCGGCGGGCACATCGGTGTGGCGGACGCGGATGCGCACCACGCAGGGATCGTGGGTGCCGGTGCTCACGGGTTTCTCCGTGCAACGGGGCGCGCGCCGGCTCGGGGAGGCGCGGCTGGTTGCTGGCCGAGGCCCGCGGCTGTTCGCGGGCCTCGCTCTGGATCTCTTCCGGCCTGCTCCCGGGCGGCGGGCCCACGGGAGGCGAGCGCGAGGGCGGGGCGTGGGTGCGGGGGGCCGGCAGGAAGGCGGGTCGAGGGCCCTTGCGGGGCGCCCAGTCGATGCGGTTTTTGGCGAGGGTGCGCGGCGGATGGGATTTACCGGACGAGATCCGGTCGGGGTGGGATCCAGAGGTCCAGCGGACGGGGAGCGAACGTCGTGTTTCCGAGCCGCGCCCTGGTGACCGTTGCCCGCCAGCGGGCGATAGTTTGCACCAGGTCGATCAGCATTGCTTCTCCGGAGCCGATAGTGGGAAACGTCATGCCGGCAAGCTCGGTAAGGGCTTCGTTCCAGTAGCCGGGGCCGCACCGCTTGAGATAGTACTTCTCTACGCCGCGCCTGCTGGAGAGATCCTCTACTGCTCGAAAGCCTATGATTTGCTCGCCGCGTGCATCGCGCTTTTCGACTCGCAGCTCATCAGGAACGAGGAAGGCGGCCTGTTGCAAGAAGATGCGCGTGCTAAGAACGGTCCAGAGGGGCAAGGCGAGGAGATTGAAGAATCGTTGTCCACTGAGCGCGTACATAGAGACAAACTCCGCGGGCCGCCACGGTTTTGACCGGGTTTGGTCGACCAGCGACATGAGAATCGCCACGGCGTCGATCACTGGCGGCGCCGAGTAATAGTCGAAGCCGAGATCGCTGCCTACGCGATAGCTAGAGCTGTCGAAACGGTACACAACGCCGGGCTCGGCTGCGGCAGGAGAAGGTATACGGTCGCCCGACGGGCCGAGTCTTGGGGCGACGGCAAAAGAAATTGCGATGGCAGGTGACCTGGAAACGTCCAGAAACTCGGAGTTTTCGACGTAGTGCTGCGAAATAGTCTGACCCAAGGCGTACCCAAGGAATTCGTTACAACCGTTCAACCTCAGGAAAACGCGGTGCTGGTGGTCGACGAAATCACCCCAGGCCTGCCAAGAGTCGCGATAGGGGCGGAGCTGGCCGACGTCTGGCAGCGTCTCGATGGCCTTTTCGAATCCGACGTCTGCCACGAGGTGCGAGAAAAGGTCGTCAGACAATAGTCCCTGCAGCAAGCCCATCGCGTGGGAATCGGCAGCATGCTCCTCGCCGAGGAAGGCTCGAGCTATCGCGGAAAAAGAGGTCAGTGGAGGAGCCTCGACGAAGGCAAGGCCCACTCCTCGCAGGGAGTGACGATACTCGGCAGACGCCGGCGTGTAGAGCTTGCCACGCGTCGTCTGGCGTCGCCGATAGGCGGAGGGGACCAGAGGCCCAAGGAAGTCGCGAGGCTGGCCGCGGTAGAAGTAGCCGTCGCGGTCGTGAGCCCGGAGATGGTCGCAAAGCTCTTCTGGACCGCTGGCGGCATTGTTGGGTGTGGAGTAAGGATTCATGAGTCACATGTCGGCCGCCGAGCTGCCTGCTGCGGGCGGCGCTTTCCAATCGGTTGCATCGTCTTGGGTGCGGCCGCGACGCATCTCTTAGATCAGCTCGGTGAGCTCGTCTTTGGTCATGGCAACTCCTTCGGGGACTCGTCGCTGCGTCTCTATTCTGGCACAGCGTTGGCGTGCAGAAGCTGTGCGCGTGGCGTTGGGCCTGGGAACCTTGGTGGGCGGCGAGGGTCGATACCGTACGCCTCGCGGGAGGCGAGCGTCGGGCTGCAGCAGCGCGTTCTCACTTCCATCGCAGGCAGGAAGCGCCGTGGGGAGCTGCTGCTTTGCGAGGCTGGGCAGGTAGTTGCGCAAAGCGGCTGAGTGAGTGTGTCGCCGAGGCGATCGGGCGCCAATCCGGCGGTGCGCAGCAGGTCGGCGATGAAGTCGAGATCGTCGATGTGCGGCCGAAGAAGCGATGCGACGACGAACTCGGGGGACGCTGGCGACCAGGAGCCTCACCACCAGGGAAGGAGCTGGCGCCCCAGACCCGCCGAATAGCGGCTGAGATCCTCGCCCCGGCAGTATTTCGGCAGGTCGCGGCCGAACAGGCTGATGCGCGACAGGTCGAGGCGGGTGGCCTCGTGCTTGAAATGCAAGAGCAGGGCACGCTCGCGCCCGACGACCCGGCTCTCGAGCTCATGGAGGGATCGGTCCTCGATCCGCCAGACGTGGAAGGTTGGCATCAGGAGCGGCGCCAGCTGCTGGAGCTTGGCCTGGCGATCGAGAACGTCCGTGGCGCCCAGGGCCAGCCGGTAAACCTTGCGGCCGATGCGGTCCCGCTGGCAGACCCGTAGCGCCCAGCCGGCGTGCTCCCGGACCCACAGGCTCGGGTCACGTCCTTGCAAGCGCCGCAGCTTGCTCTCGCCCCGAGGGTGCCAGGCGAGGATGGAAACGGCGAGGGCCCGATCGAGCTGAGCCGAGCTGGTACGGAGAGGATCCGCGATGCGGTCGAGCTCCGCCAAGGCCCCATGCATGCGGGCCGACAGGACGTGCGCGGCGATCTCGAAGTCGCTCCTGGCGGTCCCGAGCAAGTGGCTCCGGAGCTCTTGATGCGCAGGCCCGTGGCAGACTGTGAGATCCCACAGGTGGTACATGGCGCTGGGAACGCCGTTGGTCGTCGGGCTGTAATGGGCCTCGTCCTCGAAGGTCTCCAGCCAAGCGTAGGCGCTTGACGGTTCGACTTCCATCCATGCCATGGCAGCGGTTTCCGCGAAACCCGCAAGGTCCCGATCATGATGGTGAGAAGGCCTGAGCTGCGCGACGAATCCTGCGAGGAGCTCCCGGAAGTCGCCGGGTTCTTGGCGCGCCCACGCTCGCAGAGCGCAGTCTGATTCGAAGATCTCTCCGCTTGCCAGCCGAGCTCGTCGGCGAACGGAGCCGTGACTCCATTCGACCCAGGCTTCCCGACCTGCATGGGTCTTGTCGTGGTCAGCCAGGGCCGTCATGGCGGCCAGCAGATCTCGTCCCCAGCGCGGTAGCTCCGCGGCACGTCCCGCACCCAGGAGCCAGGCTCCGACGCTCTGGATGGGGAAGCTCTCGAGCAGGGTCTCGTAGCTGTCGGGCAGGTCGACCCGGGTCGCCCATCGCGCCCAGCTTGCCGCCTCGAGACGAAAATAAGGATCGTCGAGGAGGCTCCTCAACGCCGGGTGGTCCGCTGCGATCGACAGCGCGGCGGAGTGGTCGACGTCGAGCAGGAAATCGAGGAGGAGCCTGGCCGTCGGCTCGGAGTCGCTGGCGAGCTCAGCGACCCTGGAGAACCAGGCGAGGCGTTCCTCCGGCGACCGCGTCCAGGCGTAGGCCGCCGCCAGGTGGAGCCAAAAGCGCCGCGCCGGCCCGCGGCGCGCCTTCTCGATCTGCCGGCCGGCCTCCTCGAAGAGCGCCTCGTCGACCGTCAACTGCAGGAGCCAGGGAACCGGCAGCAGATTGATGACGTGCGAAGCATCACGATGCCGGCTCAGGGCTCTCAGGCACCGGTACCACGCGCCTCGGTCCGCGAGAGGAATGGCGAGCTGCACCAGGTAGTAGAGATGATGCTTTGCATCCTCGCCCGTGGTCGCGGTGGACGCGGCGGCCACCGCCTGGATTCTCTTCGGCAGACGCTTCGAGATCGCGCCTTCGGCAGGCCAGGGCAAGAGGGCCGGGAGGTGCCCCATCAGGTAATGGGGGTCCCGATAGTCCAGGGCCTTGTCGATCAGGCGACTCAAGAGACCAGCCCAGGCTCCGGGATCGAGGCGGGCGAGCCAGGGCAGCCAGGCGGCGAGGGCGAGATCTGGATTGCCCGGAGCGGGTCCTTCAAAGAGTTGGTGATCCTGCGCCAGGTTTTCGAGGCCCGCCGCGAGCGCCGCGAGATCGGGAGCGCCGAGGTCGGGGACGGACGGATCCGCGGCGAGCGCCGCGATCTCTTCGGGCCAGTGACGCGACCCCATCAGGCGAGGCTCGAGCGCAGCGAGGAGCCCGGCTTGGCCGGTCCGCAGGCTGCGGATCTCCTTCGCGACCCCGCGTGGCCAAGAGCCGCGCTTGCTGCCGGGCTCGACGCGCAGGCTCGTCGCCAGGTGCCTTTGCCGGAGAGCCACAGCGAGGCGTTTCGCGCCGGCCACCTCGAAGGGAACCGAACGTGGATCGGTGGCGATTCGCTCGAGCGCGACGAGAGAGCCCTCGGCAAAGCCCCATCGCATCAAGGCTCCTGCCCACTCGATCGGGTCCTTGTAAGGCATTCCGCGCTCGTCGCGCGAGAGGTTCCAGGAGCCGGCCTGGCGGCACAGCGCCGGGAGCAGCCCCTCATCCGGGCGCTGTGCGAGGACCCCAATGGCCAGTCGTTCGAGCTGGAGGACCCGCCAGGAATCCACTCGTGGGAGATCGACTCCCTGGTAGGTCACGCGCTCTCCGCGCTCGCTGGTCGGATCCCAGACCAGCAGCAGCCAGCGCACGAGGTGCTCCCGCAGGGCCTCCGCCGTGGCCCCTCCCCGGCGCCAGGCATCGGCGAGCGGAGCCGAAAGCTGCTCCGACCAGGGCAGCTCGCCGCCGAGCGCCACGAGCGCCTCGACGGCCGCGCAGTACGCGTCAGGTTCTTGGTCGAGGATCGCGGCGAAGGTGGGTCCCTCGAGACGGAGGTTGTGGGAGAGAACCCAGGCGCCGAGGATCGCCGCCGCGGCGAACGCCCGGGGGCCCGCCAGGCCCGATGCGATCAGCTCGAGTGCGGTGCCCAGGGAACCGCTGCGGAGGTCGTCGTCGAGGCCGGGGTCCTGCACCGCGCGCAGCTCTTCGATCCTCTGTGTCACGGAGGCGTCGAGCCGTTGGCGCGCGGCGCGACGCAAGAAGAAGAGGGCCCACGCGAGGCGTACGTGCGTTGCCGTGAGGACTCGCCGCCCACCTTCGATCTCCCCGATCCAGCCGATGTCTTCGAGGTCGCGGAGGGCGCTGGCGCCGTGCGGGAGCAGCCGGTCGGCCTCGTCCTCGAGCACTCGCAGGCCGGCCTGTGGCGAGGTGACGCGGATGAGGTCGGCGATCGCGTCCAGCCCGCGAGAGACCCCGAGCGAGTCGGCCTTGTTCTCGAGCAGGCGGCGCAGGCGCGCGAAGAGGACGCTCTCGATCGTGACTTCGGCGAAGTCGCCCAGGCGCTCGCGCAGCTCGAATGCCAGCTCCAGGTAGCGCGGGCGCCGTGCCAGCTCGCGCAGCGGCCCTGGCAGGGCATCGGCCCCCATTCGCCCGCCGCTTGCCTTGCGCACCGCTTCGTCGAGCTCCTCCGGCGTAAGGAGGGGAACCCGCAACAGTGTGCAGCGTTCTCGGAGGTCCCCGCGCAGCCAAGCCTCCGTGGGGCGGGCCGTGACCACCAGCCTGAAACGCTCGGCCAGGACGCTGCCCTGGGCGTCGAAATACTCCTTGAGGATCCGGTCGGTGGCTCCCGGAGCCGTGCCCTCGTTGGCGCCGTCGAGGACGACCAGGCAGGCTGGAGGCGGCCAGCGGCCGACCAACTTCCGGAAGAGGCGTTGCTCTTCCTCTTGCCGCGGAGGATCGTCGTGGGCCAGGTTGAGCGCGATCCTCCGTGCCAGATCATCGAGGCCCTGGACGTTCTGCCAGCGGTGCGAGTCGAGCCAGACGACGGGCACTGGGAGCGCTGCGGCTCGCGCTCGCAGCCACGCGGCAACGGCCCAGCTCTTGCCGAGCCCCTCCTCGCCGATGACCAGGAGAGGACCTGCAGCCGACGCCCACCAGTCGTTCAAGCTGGTCTCGATCGCGCCACGTTGCACCAGACGCGCGGAGTCGATCGAGGTGCCAAATCGCCGATGCGGAGCCGAAGGGAAGAGCCGCGCGAGGACCCGGTCTCGTGAGCGAAGCGTGACCCTCCGCTGGGAGTCGATGGAAAGCGTCAGGCGCCGGCGCAGGTCGGTGAGGAGCTCTGCGACGGGAGGTGTCTGCGCCGCCGTCTCTGCCCAGGCGGCGAAGGCCGCGGAGGCTGCCACCCAACGGGAGGTGACCTCGGTCCAGAAGGTGACGGCCAAGGCGCCAAGATCGGAAGGGGCTTCTCGCGACATGGCGAGGAAGACGAGGTCGATCCCCTCCTTGGAGCAGGCGAGATCGATCTCGAGATACCTGTCGAGATCGAGATTCGCCGTCGATGCGAGGACGTACACCTGGAGCTGCCGGAGATTCGCGGCGAGGGTGGCAACGTCACCGAGAATCTCGACGACGCGCGGTCGCGAGCTGCCGCCGTAGAGCTTGGCCTGGATGCCGACCTCCAACGACCGGCTGGCCGCATCGCCCAGTCGCTGGCGGCCGGATGCCGCGATGAAGAAGTCTTCCGAAAGAAGGTGACCGAGCCAGCCGGCGACCAGGCCTTCAAAGCCTTCCGGCCCCGTCGGATGAAGAGAGAACAGCCGGGTTGCCAAGTCTCGCCAGCCTGGCGTTCCTCCGGTCTCGTGCTCGATCACCATGGCGCCAGCGTCGCGCGTGCAAGGCAGAGAGAGCGCGGCCCACCCTGACCGCGGCGATGCGTCATCGCGGGATCGGCCGGATGCCGTAGTCGGGGGCAACGCTGTTGAAGTATCGTGGTATCCAAGTATACTTCTTGAACACCCGCGGCCTGCCCGAGGTCTTCGATAGGCTTCTGTTCAGCTTCTCCCGTCTCGACAGTAGCGAGAGGCCCGTAGCCCCCCGGTGGAGGGCGGTCCGGAGGTCGGGGTTGTCGGATCGCCGGGCGGGCTCTGTGGATGGATGCAATCCAGGGGCGGCCACGGGCGAAAGCCTTGACACCTCTCGGCGGATCGAAGGGACGGACCTCTTTGTCGTTTGAAACGGTGACGTCGATCCGAAGGAGGGATGATGGCAATCGAGAAGACAAAGGACCGAGTTCTCTATTCGGGTATGGGGCTCCTCCGGTTCGCAGGCGCACAGTCCCTGGAACTCAAGGCTTCCTACTGGCTGGAGTTTTGGCGTCGGTTCGTGGCGAGCTCGACTTTTGGCGGCGACTCTCGGGCACGCGGGACCTGGAACGCGCGCTGCAGTGTCACCTTGCTCGGCCTGCGACAGGCTCTTCCGATCGACGATGAAACCGATACGTTCTTGATTCTTGATGACGGACGTTCCGTCGGAGTCAATTTTCCTTCGCAACGGCTGCGGTCTGGAAAGGCATACGTCTGCACGCTTGGCGACCACGACTCTCTCACGGAACTCAGCTTCTCGAGCGATGCCTGAGCGTCGAAGCCCCGCGATCGCGGGCCTCTCCGCGGCGGAGAACCGAGGCCGTGGGCTCGTCACCATGGAACGTCCTCCGGTGGCTCGTGCGGCAAGGCACACAGCCGGGGCCGGCCGCGGGCCAGGAGGTCGTCCTGGGCCGCAGCGAGGATGGGGAGGCGCGCCGTTGTGGAACCGGGCGGCTGGCAGGGGCAGGCGGCCGGCGGTGAGGCGTCGATCGTCTTGGCCGGCGGCGCTGGTGGCCGCGGTGGAGCTCGCCGGGGCGGTCGCGGTCCTGGCGCACGGCGCCTGCGGCGCTGCGCACGTCGCGCTGCTGGCGGTGGCGCTGGCGAGCGCGGTGCTCCTGGCCGCGGGTCACCAGCGTGAGCTTGGTGCCTGCGCGGCAGCGCAGCTCGACGGGACGGACACGATGGTCGAGGCGGTGGCGGGGCATCGCACGCGCCTGGCCGAGGGCGGTGGGCACCTGGCCGCAGCGGAGGACCTGGCATGCGCGGGGTACCACGCGCGGGTGCGTGAGGTGGGCCGGTGGGAGATCGGGCTGCGCACGGTGCTGCCGCGGGTGTGGCTGCTGGCGGGACTGGTCGCCATGGCGGTGGCGGCCGGCGGCACGGCGGCTCCGGGCCGGCTGGCGGCATCGCTGGGAGGTTTGCTCCTCGCGCGGGCGGGTCTCGGGCGGCTGGCCTGGGCGCTCTGCGAGATGTCCCGTGGGCGGATCGCGGCCCGCGAGGTGGCGCCGATCCTCGCGGGCTCGCAGGCCGGTCGAGCGGCGACGGCCGCGGGCGGCGGGCGGCCGTGCTCGGAGGCGCGGCGTGGAGGAGCCCGCCTGGTCGAGGCGCGCGGCGCGACGTGCAGCGCACCGGACGGCTCGCGGTCGGTGATCTCTGCCGTGAGTCTCGAGATCCTGCCTGGCGAGCGAGTGCTGCTCGACGGCCCTTCCGGTGCCGGCAAGAGCACGCTCGCCGGCGTCCTTGCCGCGCATCGCCGGCTCGACTCGGGCCTCCTCCTGCTCTGGGGTCTCGACCTCGCGACGCTCGGTGAGGCCGGATGGCGACGGGGGGTGGTCGCGGTGCCGCAGCTGCACGAGAACCACCTCTTCGCCGACACACTGGCCTTCAACCTGCTGCTCGGGCGAGGCTGGCCGGCGACGGCCGGCGACCTGGTCGCGGCGGCAGGGGTGTGCCGCGAGCTGGGGCTCGGCCGCTTGCTCGAGCGCCTGCCAGCGGGGCTCGAGGAGCGGATCGGAGAGGCCGGCTGGCAGCTCTCGGATGGCGAGGCGAGCCGCGTCTGCCTGGCGCGCGCCCTGCTGCAGGTACCCGACCTGCTGATCCTCGACGAGAGCCTGGCGGCCTTGGACCCGGAAACACGCCTGCGGGTGCTCGAGGTGGTGGGCCGGCGCGCGGGAACGGTGGTGCTCATCGCGCATGGCGAGCCCGCGGGGGACTGCGAAGGTGCGGCGGTGTGGTCTTGCCTCCCGTCGAGCGAGCGGGCGGGAGAGGAGGGCTCGGCGGAGCTCCTGACCGCCGCCCGACGCGCCGAGCCCAGAGAATCCAGGCCGCTCGAGGATCCTCAGCAGTAGTCGGAGGGGTAGATGAAGATCACGTAGTCGTGCTCGCGGCCGTCGCTCGTGGGCAGCCGGATCTCGGCGAAGCCGTCCTCAGTGTGCAGGCCCTCCGCGGCGCTGGCGAAGTCCGTGCGGCTGTCGGCGGCGACCGGCTGCTGGCCGTGGCGCGCGGCTCGGGAGTGCTCGACGGCGATGGCTTCGACGTGGAAGTCGACGCCGGCGATGCGGAGCGTGCCGAGGAGGCGATGCCAGGGCTCGCGGTCGCCGATCTCCCGGAGGTCGAGAGCGGAGATGGCGATCGCCAGGGGCTGCGGACGGGCAAAGGCGGCGCGGACGCGGTCCGCCAGCTGCCTGTAGGCGCGGATGGCCTGGAGCGCGTCCGGGTCGACTCTCAAGGTATCGAGGTCGATGGGGACGCTGACGACCGAGTCGAGCTGATCCACGGCGCGGAACTCGCCGTCCTGGGAGGCGAAGAGACGGCCCGGGTAGGCAGAGCCGGCGGAGTGCTCGCCGTCGAAGACGAGGCGACGGACGGTGAGCTCGCCCAGGGGGCGGTCGGGATGAACGCCGCGGAAGACCAGGGTGCAGGCGGCGCCATCGCGGCTGGCGTCGTGGGACTCGGCGGGCTCCGTGCCGAAGGCGGCGATGGCGGCAGGCACGTCGGTACGGCGGACGCGGATGCGCACCACGCAGGGATCGTCGGTGCCGGTGCTCATGGGATCCTCTCTGCAACGCGGCGCGCGCCGCTCGCGGCAGCGCGGCTGGTTGCTGGCCGAGGCCCGCGGCTGTTCGCGGGCCTCACGCTTGATCCCTTCTGTCCCTTCCGTCCTCCTCCACGAATCATCGCAGGTGGGGGATGTGTCCATGGGAATCAGGTGATCGATTCGAGAGAGGAGGGCGCGTCGGGAGGGGGCGAGGTGGAGGTCACGAGCGGCACGGCTCCGGCCACTCATTGCCACTCACGGGGGTCCTGGGCGATCTCGTCCAGCCACCTGCCGATCTGTTCGACCTCGTGCTCGTCGACCGGCACCGCGACGGGCGGGTCGAGGGCCCGCTGCCGCTCGCGCTCCTCCGAGATGGCCCGGACGCGCCGTCTCAGGTCTGCGAGCTGGTCGGAGGAGAGGGCGGGCAACGGTCGGCGGGACGTTGGCGAGCTGTCCACGTCGACGAAGTCCTGGGCCTGCCGCTGCTGGCGCTGCTGAAAGAGGACCGCGACGCGGGTTCTTGCCGCGGCCAGCCGGTCGGGATTCATGAGGGGATGGTGTTCGCGCTCCATGCGGTGATTCTCCGGTTGGAGGCCCGCGGCTGTTCGCGGGCCTCTCGGAAATCTCTGCTTCTCGCCGCTGGTGGCTAGCGATGGAGAAGGCCGTGGGATGGACGGCGCTGAGGTAAGAGACAAAGGAGCCGGAAGGAGGGCAGGAGGGATCCTGTGCGCGAGCCCACACGGGGCCGCCGCGGCTCATGACGTATGCCGAGCGGTAGGAGGGCTCCGATGGAGAGGCCTGTCAGGCGTGCTTGCCGGCATTGACTCCGGCGGTGGCGGAAGCGGTGTGCCACGAGCCGGGCCCGGGTCCCCTGCGCGGCCGGTTGCCAGCGTGCGCCGAGCCGCGATTCGGCGAGACTGGCTGGCGGCTCTCGGACGGCGAGGCGAGCCGTTTCTGTCTGGCCTGCGGCATGCTACAGGGGCCCGACCTGCCAGGCGGCCCTCTCTCGCTTCTTCTTTATGTCGCGTATATTCGCACCTGCGGCATAGCGTGGGATGTGGCATAATCTCTGCGGTGACGCCAACCGCTTGCTGCGGAAAGACGCACACACCAGCCGCCCCCGAAGGCGCTTGCGCCAGCCGGAGAGATCAACCCCGTAGAATAGATCAAGAATCACCATGACCAAGGCGCTCAATGATGGAATACCGTTCGACCGTGGATTGGCGTTGACGGCGGCCTATGCTTCGCAGGCTTGTTACTCGAGGCAGCCCGCCGCCTCTCGCGAGAATGGCGCCCGAGTCTGGAAGGCAGTCACAGCATTCAGATGCGACGAAGCATCTTGCCGCGTTGGTCAGCTATACCAGCCAGATTCCTCCGGGCTTCTTGTCGCGTTCAGGGGGACGGAGGGGATAATCGATTTACTCCACGATCTGGATTTCGAGCAGGTGGCCGGGTACACAGCCGGTAATGTCCACCAAGGCTTCTTCGACGCTCTCGAGTCGCTTTGGCAACCTTTGTTTACCAACTTACGCTCCAGAAGGGAGAGGGGCCATTGCATTTACCTGACCGGTCATAGCGCAGGTGGGGCATTGGCAATCCTCGCTGCCGCCCGGTTGCTGTGTTCGCGGGTGCCCGTGGGAGCAGTCTATACGTTCGGAGCGCCACGGGTGGGAGATCGTACCTTCGTCCGCTTCTATTCACCAACTCATTACCGTTTCGAACACGGTAACGACCTGGTTCCTCACCTCCCCTTGCCGCCGATACTTAGCGCAGAGCTCCCGGAATATGTGCACTCTGGAGTGCTGAAGTACCTGCCGAGAGGTGAGTGTAGAATCCAAGAGTTCGAGGAGGGTTGGTTTAAGAAGGTAAGGCGGTGTGTTCATGAGATCCTGCGGACGGTGAAGCTGTTGGAACCATTCGCGGGACAGTTGAAAGATCACGACACCAGTGCCTACGTCAGGTATCTGGAGCAGCTCGCCGGAATGTTCTGCCCCAAGTGCCATTCTGCATTCCATGTCATCAAGAGAGGGATCGCGTCAGGCGGGGGCCAGCGGTACCTCTGCAGGAAACATGAGTTGAGCTGGACAGGCTGGTAGCCGGCGAGACAGGCGGCGTTTCTGCTCACCGGACCGGCAGGGAGGAGATCCGGCCCGCTGGAAAAGAGGTGGTCGGCGTGGACGTCGCGGAAGACGAAGGTGCAGGCGACGGCATCGAGGCCGGTGTCGTGGGATTCAGCGGGTTCCGTGCCGAAGGCGGCGGTGGCGGCGGGCACGTCGGTGCGGCGGATGCGGATGCGGACCACGCAGGAGAGGCACACCCGCGCTGGCGGCGCCCGCCGAGCGGCGAGTACCAAGATCCGCATCGTGGTATGGATCGTTAAGGTGGTACGGGAAGAACCAGACCGCTCGGGCAGGTCATGGGACCAGCTCGACCTCCGCCGTCTGCGCAAGCCGCGCATCGAAGGTACGCAGCGGGACGGCGCCTACCGATCGCCCCGTCTCCAGAATGACGTAGTCGGAGAAGTCGGCGAGTCCCGCGGCGTAGCGATCGAGGGCTGCGTGGAGCACGTCCTTGCGCTCGAGGGTGACGCCTTCCGATGAGATCAAACGTCGAAGGGTCGCGGCGACCGAGGCACGGTCGAGCTTGTAGGCGACGCGTAGCACCCAGACCAGCTCGACCAGCGCCACCACCGGAAGGAAGACACCGCTCGAACGCACCGCACTGCGCCAGGAGCGCTCAGCGCGAGCGCACTGGTCGGCATCGTCCTGCACGACGAGTCGCACCAGCACATTGGTGTCAAACGTCTCCACGGCCGACCCCTCCTGCGGCGATCGCGCGCTCGATGTCTTCCAGGGAGACCGGAGCGACGCCCGGCGGTCGCTGCAGGCGTGCCGCCAGCAGCTCGTCGACGGTGAGGCGCCGTTGCGGACGCTGACTCGTCGGAGGGGACGCCTCGAGGACGATCACCTCGGCCTCTCCCGTCGGAAAATCGCTCGGCAGGTGGAGTCTCAGCTCGTGACTTTCGGGCACGGTGACCTTGAGTCGATGCGCACGCATGTGTCGGTCCCTCCTTGCAGCTCCGTCCTGGGTCATGGTCTTGGGAAGCTCGCGACGTTAGCCGACATCTCCCAAATGGACCGATCCCCGGCCACCATCATAGCCAGGTTTCACCAACTCTGCTGCCATGCTACCTGGGGCCTGCTCTTGCTCTGCGGCCTTGACCTCGCGACGCTGGCGCGGCCGGCTGGCGATGGGGGTGGTCGCGGGACACCTCTTCGGCGACACGCTGGCCTGTGGGTGCACAGAGGTCACCTCCTGGCGATCCGCCGGGGAGCTCACAGCCCGGCGCGGGCGAAGAAGGCGAGGACGCGGCGATCGATGTCGCGCCAGCGCTGGAACGCGCCGAGGTCGGGCGCGCTGACTTCACCGCTCTCGGAATCGATCCCGACCATCAGCTCGCCTTGCGGAGAGGGTGTCGCGGCGAAGTCGCCGTCGATGGCGGCGAAGGTCATGCCGTGGTACTCGAGGCCGTCGCCGCAGGAGCCGCGGAAGGCGACCATGGACTGCGCGAGGCGCGACAGCAGCTCGAGGCCGCCGCCGTCCACCTCGTGGAACGTCAGGAGGACAGTCCAGGAGTGCTCGCCCTCCTCTTCCTCGTCGGCCTCCTGACGGAAGGCATCCTCGACGGACGGGCGGGCGGCAACGAGGGCTTCGAGGGAGCAGCTGGTCCGATCTCCCATGTGGTTCCTTTCTCTCGTGGATGGCGATGGCGGACGGGCCGCCTCGGGCGGCGCGAGGCAGCGCGGCCCGGCCGGCCCGGCCGGAGGGGCCTGCGGCGGTCGCTCGGAGGCGTCGAAGCGCCGGCGGCCTGTCTCCCGGAGCGGGTCGGGCTCGTTCTCCCTGGGATGCGTTCGAGGGCTCCAGCGAAGGGCCGGTCCACGTCGGGCTTCTGCCAGCTGCCGCAGAGGGCCGTCATGAGCCGTGCGGTCGCAATCCGCAGTGGGGGACTCGACCGGCCCTCCCTGGAACCCTGGAAGGCGTGCTGCCGAAGGCTCGTCCTGGTCTGGCGCTCGCCGGCCACGGCGAGCGCTCGCGGCAGAGTCTTCATCCCTCCCGCTGGCGGGGTCGCGAGGGCGACGGCACCGTCGTGAGGCAGCCGCGGCTCGGGCGTCGCGCGAGGAGCGCGGGCCCGATGGCGGCGCGGAGTCGCGGCGGTGCGGCGGCGCCACGGGTCGGAGCGGCTCACCGGTCGTGGGGATAGATGAAGAGGGCGTAGTCGTGCTCCTGGCCGTCGCCTCCCCGGAGCCTGAGCGCCTGGAATCCGCCGTCGGTGCTGAAGCCCTCGGAGACGAGCGCGAAGGAGCGGACGAGGTTCTCGGCAAGGGCGTCCTGGGTGCGGTGTCCGTCCGAGTCGTCGGCCACCGCGACGGCCTCGACGTGAAAACGATGGCCGCCGACCGAGATCGAGCCGAGGAGCCGATGCCAGGGCACGGGGTCGCCGACCTCGTCGAGGTGGAGCGCGGCGAGCGGAACGTCGAGCAGCGGCTGGTGGTCGAATTCCTCCTGCGCCCGGGCGCGGAGGCGCTTGTAGGCGCGCAGAGCGCGCAAGGCCGCCTCGTCGACGCGGAGGATGTCGAGGTCGATGGGGACGCTGACGACGGAGAAGGGCTTGTCGACGGCCGCGAGCTCGCCGCCGTGCGCGGCGAAGAAGCGGCCGGGATAGTTGGCGCCGTCGCCGTGGCTGCCGTCGAAGGGGATGCCCTGGCGCGCCAGTTCGCCCAAGGGGCGATCGGGCTGGACGTCGTCGAAGACGAGGACGCAGAGGGGGTGCGGGCTGTCGGGGACGTCGTCGCGCGCGGCGGGCTCGACGCCGAACGCGTCGATGACGGCGGCCTCCCGGAAGGGCTGAATGCGGATGGTGAGGTTGCAGGTGTCCATGCTCAAGGGTCGTCTCCTCGCGATCGCGGTCGCTGGACGGCGCGCGCGCCGGGTGCGCGCTGCCGGAGGCCCGCGGATGTTCGCGGGCCTTCGACCTGTTCCCTTCTGGCTTCGCTGGCTGGTTGTCGGGTGGGGTGCTGAGAGGCAACGGAGGCGGGGATCGGACCTCGTGTGGGGGAGCTCGCAGCATGCATGGAGCAAGCAGGGGAAGGGCTGCTGACATGGATCCGGGAGGTGCCGCCGAGCTGCGGCGGCGCGCGGTCGTGGGGCATTCCTGTGGTCCCGGCACCCGCCGGACCAACCTGCTGCACGGTCCTCCCTGAGACGGCCGACTGGCGGCTGGTCGGCCTGGCGAACGGCAGCCTCTTCCTGACGCTCAGCGGTGGCTCGCCGCCGGCGGAGGTCACCGGGGCGATCCCGCATGGATTCGTCGCCCGCATCGTGATCGACCCGACCGATCCCGCGGTGGCCTATGTGACGCTCGACGCCTACGCCGGTCAGCAGGTGTGGAAGACGACGGACCTCACCTCGGGGCACCCCACCTGGCAGACTGGACGCGCCGCCCGGAAGTTGACCCACCCAACGCTCGGAAATTGACCCACCCTCAGCCCAGATCCAGTAGCCTGAGTTTGCAAGGACTTAGGCGAGCTGGAGGAAAGGATGCTGAGGATGGATCAG
>Ga0210384_10002281_pt1 | contig 23716 bp, 18 predicted proteins | sample IncBWH2MmetaG_FD_160574 | JGI IMG/M metagenome (GOLD analysis project Ga0210384, IMG submission 160574) | Forest soil microbial communities from Barre Woods Harvard Forest LTER site, Petersham, Massachusetts, United States - Inc-BW-H-2-M | ecosystem: Environmental > Terrestrial > Soil >...
AGGTCGCGGGTTTGTAGCCGGCGGAAATGCTCGGTCATCAAAGCTGCTCCGGCGGTTAGCACCAGGGCTAACGCGGTTTGCGCGATCACGAATCCGTTGAGGAGACGATGTGTGGTGCGGCCTCCTCCGGAACCTGATCGTCCTGCTTGTTTTAGAGTGTTGGCTGAATCGTCTCGCGCGTGGCCCAATCCGGGAAATAGCCCCGCGAATATTCCGGCGAGGAGCGAGAGCGTTATACTAAAGAGCAAGACGCGATGGTCGAGCTCTGGAATGGACATGCCCAATTGCAATCGGAAATCGGACGGGAGGAGTGTGGCCAGATAGCGGTTCAACCACGAGGACAAGAGAAGGGCACAGCCGCACCCCGCGATGGCCAAAAGCAAGCTTTCGGTCACAGTCTGCTGAAGCTGGCGCGCGCGGCTGGCGCCGAGAGCTGCACGAATCGCGAACTCACGGGCGCGGACGGCGGAGCGAGCTAGAAGCAGGTTGGCTACGTTGACGCACGTGAGGAGCAGTAGAAAACCGACCACGCAAAGCAGCGCGAACATAGTGCGCTCCTGATTGTCGTTCAGGTTTTCGCGGAGAGTGATACTGGTTACTTGATAGCCCGGCGGCGTCGCCGGATATATCTCCTTAATTCGGGCAGTTATTTGAGTGAGCGATTCGTGTGCCTGCTGCGCCGTAAAGCCGGGCTTGATGTGAGCGAAAACGGCAAACTCGCGAGCTGGATCGATGCGGTCCACGGCAAAGGGAAGCCAAATGTCCGCGTCGTAGGGGAAATTGAAGCTACGAGGCATGATGCCTACAACGCGGAAGATCTGATTGTCGAGCGTGACGCTTTGCTGCAATACGGAAGCGCTGCCGCCGAAACGACGCTGCCACAGGCGATCGCTGATGAGAGCGACGCCGCTTCCGAGGCCCTTGCTCTCTTCTTGCGGCAGAAAATCGCGACCCAAAATGGGCTGCACTTTAAGGGTGGACGACCAGCCTGCGGAGCGGTAAACCACGCTGATTCGTTGGGGCTCTGTACCCCCAGCGAGCGTCAGGCTGTCGCCTGAAAGGGCAACCATGCCATCGAAAGCCGAAGCGGATTCACGAAACATCACTACGTGAGGGCTGTGCATGCCGAAAGTGCTGAGGTGACCATCGGGCCCGCGGTTGGAATCCAGGACGCGAAGGGTGCGGTCCGGATCCGCGAGAGGGAGGGTGCGGAAGAAGATAGTGTTTACGAGGCTGAAAATAGAAATGTTGGCGCCGAGACCGAGGGCCAGAGTGAGGATCGCGACAGCGGTAAACATCGGCGCGCGGCGGAGGAGGCGTAAGGCGTAGTGTAAGTCTTGCCAGAGGCTTGACATTCGATTACCTAGACTACTAGACGGGGCAACGCGGACTTCGTTTCGAGTTCTATGACAGACGGTGCTTGGCACTCAGCCTGCCGCAAACACCCCGATTAGAACCTGAAGGCGGGCTCCTTTCGAGAGACGTAACCGAAAGTGGGGCATGCGTATCTAAGGCGAGTATGAGCATTGAAAGCGTAAGACTTGGTTCACAAGGGGCAATTGTGTCCCGCATGGGACTTGGTTGCATGGGCATGAGTGAGTTCTATGGCGAGCGGAATGACGAAGAGTCTGCCGCGACGATACTCCGATCGCTAGACCTCGGGGTAACTTTTCTGGACACTGCGGATGCGTATGGGATCGGCGACAATGAGGAATTGATTGGTAAAACAATCCGCGAGAGGCGCGATGAGGTTTTTCTGGCGACGAAGTTTGCCAATATTCGCACGAAGGAAGAGCCGAACAAGTGGTCCATCAGCGGCAAGCCGGAGTATGTCCGAGCGGCTTGCGACGCTTCCTTAAAGCGATTGGGCGTGGACCATATCGATCTCTATTATCAGCATAGGGTGGACCCGCTAACTCCAATCGAAGATACCGTAGGCGCAATGTCGGAGTTGGTGAAGGCTGGGAAGGTAAAGTACCTGGGCCTGTCCGAGGCGTCTCCAGCGACGATCCGAAAAGCGCACAAGGTTCATCCGATCACCGCGTTGCAAACGGAGTACTCGCTATGGGCGCGTGAGCCGGAGGAAGAAATCATTCCGACCTTGCGCGAGCTGGGGATTGGATTCGTGCCGTATAGTCCACTCGGTCGTGGCTTTCTGACCGGTGCGATCACCAAGCCAGGGGATCTTGGTGAAAAGGATTCGAGGTCGCAGCGCTTTCCACGTTTTGCAGGCGAAAACTTTGACAGAAACCAAGTGCTCGTGGAGCGGGTGAAAGCTATCGCGGAGCGAAGAGGCGCAAAAGCCGGCCAGTTGGCGTTAGCGTGGGTACTCGCCAAGGGCGAGGACATGGTGCCAATTCCCGGGACCAAGCGAAGGAAATACCTGGAAGAGAATGCAGCTGCAGCAGACATCAAGCTAACTCCAGCCGAGGTGGCAGAGTTGGAGGCGGCCGTTCCACAGAGTGAAATTGTCGGCGACCGATATGCTGCCCCGGCGATGAAGGCGATCGACCGCTGAGAGCGTCGCGCAGCGGCTAGAAGATCGCGATCGAAAACGCGCCACCTCAGGCGAGATGTCGCTCATTCATCCCATCAGGAACGGGCAGGCCTCGGTGGCGGTCAACTCTCTCGGGCTTTTGGATCTGCTTGAGATCGCGGCGGAAGGACTCGCACCCATGGCGCAATATCAAGTGTATCTGGCGGAAGCCAATCAACCCCTTTCAGAGAACTTCAGCTGTTGGCGGTGCTGAAGCCAAATCCTGATGGAGCAGGGATTGTTTAGGCGAAAGGACCGTTGAAGGTGCTTGCAGTGGGGGCGCGGCCGCGCACTAGAGATTTCTGACTGTCACCGATCTGAACGAACCATCGAATATCGTGCTACGCCAGTCAAATACTGCGAGCTCCGTGAGTGAAGAACGGCGGCGTTGCTACGCAGCACTCAAATAATCAGAGTCAGCTGGAGCAGACAAAGGAAGCGACTGTTGCAATCTCGAAAAGCGGAAGTACAATAGGGGAGATCAGAGCGGGCGTCGTACAATGGCAGTATAGAAGCTTCCCAAGCTTCGGACGTGGGTTCGATTCCCATCGCCCGCTCCATAAATCCTGGGGTCCGACCCGGACACATGGGTAACAGAACGTACCGGCTAGATAGGTAACACTTTTGGGCCAAAAGGGTTGGCGAGCGGCTGCAGAGTTTTTTCCTCCAGATCGAAGTACCCGAGATCGTAATCCATAAAGCCGACCAGCCAAATACCTTCTTCGACTTCCTTGATGCCAACAGCTTGCCCGGCGAAGACAGTGCTGAGATTAATTTTTTTGACCCATTTGACTTCACGCAGGTTTGCTCCAGTTTCCAATGACCTCTCGTCCATCCAAGTCGGATGCAATGCGAAAAATATCCAGATTTTACCCTTCCTAACGATAGAATGCCCTCCCAGCGGCTTGCTCATTTCGTTGACGGTTCGAGGCTGCTGGCGGAATACTGAGCGCGTAATGGGAGCACATCGATGAAAACGATTCAGGGTCCGGGCATATTTCTTGCACAGTTCGCATCCGATAGCGCACCCTTCAACAGCTTCGATGCGATCTGCGCGTGGGCGGCGAATCTCGGTTACGCTGCCGTGCAGATTCCTTCATGGGATGCGCGGCTGTTCGATTTAAAGCGCGCCGCTGAAAGCAAAGCGTACTGCGACGGAATCGCCGCGATAGCCGCTCAGCACAACCTCGTGATTTCCGAGCTATCGACCCATCTGCAAGGTCAGCTTGTGGCCTGCCATCCCGCCTACGATGCGATGTTTGATGGATTCGCCCCGAAGAGCGTGCACGGCGATCGAAAAGCTCGGCAGGCATGGGCCGTCGAACAGTTGCACTTCGCAGCGCGAGCTTCCGCGCATCTCGGCCTGAAAGCCCACGTCACGTTTTCAGGGTCGTTGGCGTGGCCGTACATCTATCCCTGGCCGCAGCGCCCCGCCGGACTTATCGAAACCGCGTTCGACGAGCTCGCGAAACGGTGGCTCCCCATCCTCGACGCTTTTGACAAAGCTGGAGTCGATCTTTGTTTTGAGATTCACCCAGGGGAAGATCTTCACGATGGAGCGACGTTCGAAATGTTTTTGGACCGTGTCCGCCAGCATCCTCGCTGCAATTTGCTCTACGATCCCAGCCATTTTGTGTTGCAACAGCTCGACTATCTCCAATTCATCGATTTCTATCACTCCCGGATCAAGATGTTCCATGTAAAGGACGCGGAGTTCCGTCCGAGTGGCAAGCAAGGTGTTTATGGCGGCTACCAGCCGTGGTTGCAACGCGCGGGCCGGTTTCGTTCGCTGGGCGACGGCCAAGTGGACTTTCAGACCATCTTTTCAAAGCTCACTCAATATGATTTCCCAGGTTGGGCAATTCTCGAATGGGAGTGTTGCATCAAGAGCAGTGAACAGGGAGCGAGAGAGGGCGCGCCTTTCATCCAGCGCCATATCATCGAAGCGGCGAAGAGCTCGTTTGACGACTTTGCTGGTTCGGGCGCTGACCAGAAGGCCGTTCGCGAAATTCTCGGCCTCTAATACGAACAACACTAGCAGCGCTTGGAGGACACGACTCTAGAAATCAAACGAAGGTCAAATACGGATCCTAGATTCTGTGCATGGCGGAGTCCGAGGACGTTTGTCATCGCAGCGCATTTCCGGCGAATGCCTCCGCAAACGGTCGTTGTCTGCGAACAAGAATTGTTTGCGTTATAATTTAAGTCTGCTCGATGAACACCGAGACTTCACAATCGATCTCCTCCGACTTGGAATGGGCTCACCCACTCGTCCGCGATTGGTTTGTCGGCCGCTTTGGCACGCCGACCGAGCCGCAACAATTGGGGTGGCCGAGCATTCTGGCGCGGAAAACCACGCTTGTCTCGGCTCCCACGGGCTCAGGCAAAACGCTGGCCGCATTTCTCATTTGCATCGATCGCTTGATCCGCAAGGCGATCAGCGGGGAATTGACCGACCAGACAGAAGTCCTATATGTCTCGCCGCTCAAAGCGCTAAGCAACGACATTCAGAAAAACTTGGAAATTCCCCTCGGTGAAATCCTGCAACTCGCCGGACAGCGCGGCATCCTCATGCCGAACATACGTACTGCCGTGCGCACTGGAGACACGCTCGCGCACGAACGCCATGCCATGTTGGCTCGCCCGCCGCATATTCTGGTCACCACTCCCGAATCCCTTTACATCCTCCTGACCGCCGCGAAAAGCCGCGAAGTCCTCAGAACTGTCGAAACCGTCATCGTAGACGAAATCCATGCGCTTGCCGATGACAAACGCGGCTCCCACCTCGCGCTCTCTCTCGAACGCCTCGACCACTTGGCCGGCAAACCTTTGACGCGCATTGGTCTTTCCGCGACACAGAAACCGATCGAGCTCGTCGCCGATTTTCTGGGCGGCGCTGCTCGCCCAGCGCCGGTCATAGTGCAAATTGGTCATCGGCGCGAGCTCGATCTCGCTATCGAAGTCCCCGGAAGTGAACTAAGCGCCGTCGCTTCCAACGAAATGTGGGGCGAAATCTACGATCGCATCGCCGCACTTGCCACGCAGCACCGCTCAACGCTTATCTTCGTCAATACGCGCCGCCTTGCCGAACGCATGGCGCATCACCTCGGCGAACGTTTGGGGCAAGACGCCGTCGCTACGCATCACGGCAGTCTCTCGCGCAAGCTGCGACTTGCGGCTGAGAGAAAACTAAAAGCGGGAGAAATCCGCGCACTCGTCGCCACCGCCTCCCTCGAGCTGGGGATCGACATCGGCAGTGTTGATCTCGTTTGCCAGATTGGCTCTCCGCGTTCTATTTCTGTGGGTTTGCAACGGATCGGCCGCGCTGGCCACTGGCGCGGAGCGATACCCAAAGGCCGCATTTTCGCCACTACGCGCGACGATTTGCTCGAATGTGCAGCCCTTGTCCGGGCGATTCGCCAAGGTGATCTCGACCGCATCGCCATTCCCGAAGCCCCTCTGGATATTCTGTCCCAGCAAATCGTGGCGATGTGTGCCGCCGAAGATTGGAAGGAAGAAGAACTCTTCCAATCCATACGCCGGGCTTATCCTTATCGAAATCTTTCGCGCGAAGATTTCGAGGCAATAGTCGAGATGCTTTCCGAGGGCATCGAAGGTGTACGCGGTCGTTACGCCGCATACTTGCATCGCGATCGTGTCAACGGAATGCTTCGCGCGCGCCGAGGCAGCCGCCTCGCGGCCATCACCAGCGGCGGCGCAATTCCGGAAAATTCGCTCTACACCGTCGTTGCACATCCCGAAGCAGCGGTGGTTGGCACGGTCGACGAAGACTTCGCTGTCGAAAGTCTTGCCGGCGACATCATGCTCCTGGGCAACACCTCCTGGCGTATTCGCCGCGTGCAGGCAGGCAGCGTCTTGGTGGAGGACGCGCAGGGCGCGGCTCCCAACGTGCCGTTCTGGCGCGGCGAAGCTCCATCACGCACCGACGAACTCTCCGCCCACGTCGCGGAGTTGCGCGAGAAGATTGGCGCATTTATGCCTCGCGCAACCCCGGAGAACACCAGCCCGCAAACTGCCGCCGTTGTTGCCGCCGCGGTGAACTGGCTCAAACTCGAATGCGGCCTAGATGATGCTGGCGCCGAACAAACCGTCGAATACATCGTGGCCGGCCGCGCTCTACTGGGCGCGGTTCCAACGCAAACCACAGTCATCGCCGAACGTTTCTTCGACGAAAGCGGTGGCATGCAACTCGTCATTCACGCTCCGTTTGGCGGCCGCATCAACAAAGCCTGGGGTCTCGCCCTCCGCAAGCGTTTCTGCCGCTCCTTCAATTTTGAGCTGCAAGCGGCTGCCACCGACAACGGTCTGAATATCTCGCTCAGTGAACAACACAGTTTCCCGCTCGCTGATGTCTTCCATTTTTTGCATCCAAACTCCTTGCGCTCCGTTCTCGAACAAGCCGTTTTAACCTCGCCCCTCTTCACCACGCGCTGGCGCTGGGACGCCGGGCGGGCCCTTGCGCTGCTTCGATTTCGCGGCGGTAAAAGAGTTCCGCCGCCGATTCAGCGCATGCGCGCCGATGATTTGCTCGCCGCCGTGTTTCCCGAGGCGCAGGCCTGCCAGGAAAACATCGAGGGCGACATCACCATTTCCAATCACCCGCTCATCCGCGAAGTGATGAAGGACGTCCTCACCGAAGCGATGGACATCGAAGGTCTCGATCGCGTTCTGCGGGGCATGGCCGATGGCAGCATCACTTGCCTCGCCGTAGATACCCCGCAGCCTTCGCAATTTTCCCACGAAATTCTGAACGCCAATCCCTATGCGTATCTCGATGATGCCCCGCTGGAAGAGCGCCGCGCACACGCCGTTGAGATGCGTCGCGTCCTTCCTGACGCCGTGCTAGGAGAAATTGGCCGTCTCGATCCAGCTGCCATCGCCGAAGTCTGCGACGACGCCTGGCCCGATGTGCGCGATGCGGAAGAACTCCACGACGCTCTGCTGACTCTGATCGCGCTGCCTGCCTGCCAGCAAACTAACGCGCCCGTCGCCAACCGCTTACACGAGAAGTTGCAGCAATCGCTTCCCGCGTGGAACAACTTTTTCGAACAATTGGCCCAAGATCGTCGCGCGTTCCGAATACTTCTCGGAGCCGAAGTCTATTGGATCGCGGCGGAACGCATGCGCACCTTCGCGCAAGTTTTTCCATCGGCAAGCTTCGACGAATCGCCGCTCCCACACTTCGAATCGTCCGGCGCCTCCAATAGAGAAGACGCTCTCCACTCGCTCGTAACCGGCTGGATCGCCCACAGCGGCCCAGTCACCGCGAACCAACTCGCCTCGCTCCTCGCGCTCCCTGCTTCAGACATCGACAAATCTTTCCTCCGCTTGGAGTCTAGCGGCGTCGTCCTCCGCGGCAAGTTCACCGATCCAGCCTCCCATGAAACCGAATGGTGCGAGCGCCGCTTGCTGGCCCGCATTCACAAACTCACGCTAGGCGGGCTCCGCAAGCAAATCCAGTCCGTAACTCCCGCCCAATTCATGAACTGGCTGCTTCGCTGGCAGCACATCGTTCCAGGCACGCAGCTTCTCGGCGAGCGCGGCACCCTCGAAGCGATTCGTCAGCTTCAAGGTTATGAAGCCCCCGCTAATTCCTGGGAACGACAAATCCTCAAACGCCGCATCGCCGATTTCGATCCAACGGTTCTGGACCAGCTTTGCTTTACGGGTGCAGTAGGCTGGGGACGCCTCTCTCCTCATCCAGCGACGCTCGAAGCCGTCTCCGACGCGAAACGTCGTGTCATCCCCACGAGCGTCGCTCCCATCACTTTCTTCGTGCGCGAAGAAGCCGAGTGGATGATCCCGCGCCGAGAAGCCGGCGAAGCCGAATTCACAGGCCTCAGCGCCGATGCTGCTGCCATCCTCCAGTTTTTGCAACAGCGGGGCGCTTCGTTCTTCGCGGACATCGTGCGCGGCGTCGGTAAATTAAAGTCGGAAGTAGAATCTGCACTCTGGGAACTCGTCGCTGCCGGTCTGCTCACGGCAGACGGTTTCGACAACTTGCGTGCCCTGATCGATCCCAAGCGCCGCTCCGGACAGGGAATCGGGCGAACCTCGCGTCCACGACACAGCGCGGGCCGTTGGTCGCTGCTCTTTTCCGGCGACGCCCACGATCGCCCTCGCGCCCTCGAAGCTACGTGCTGGATGCTTCTGCGCCGCTATGGAATTGTCTTCCGCGAGCTTCTGACGCGCGAAACCAATCTCCCCAAGTGGCGCGAGCTGCTAATCACTCTCCGCCGCCTCGAAGACCGCGGCGAAGTTCGAGGCGGCCGTTTTGTAAGCGGCTTCATCGGAGAGCAGTTTGCGCTCAGCATCGCCGTCGACTCATTGCGTGCGCAGCGCAATCAGCAGCCCACCGGCGAACTCGTCACCATTTCCGCGGCCGACCCACTGAATCTCGTTGGTATCGTCGTTCCAGGCGAACGCGTCGCCACCAACTCCGGCAAGCTCGTCGCATTTCGCGACGGCTTGGCCGTCGATCCCGCCGAACATGCAACCGTTATTCGAATGCCCCTCGCCCGCTGAGATTTACCGCGCATTTTCATAGGTGTTTTGCAGCGTAAAGGTTTAGTTCGTACCATTCCTTTCAGCCCCGATTCCATCCCAGCGGAAACAAGAGCAGGAATACGGGTTGACTCTGCCTTCATCAGAAGGCACGATTTAATTGCTGACACGATCCCTCCACTCCCTGGTCCTGGTTGGATTTACATCCAATTTCTAGTGGGGCCGCCTATGATCAAGAAAACGCTTCGGGCATTTTCCCTGTTGTGTTTCAGTCTTCTCCTTGCGGTTTCCGCACTCGCACAGTGCAAAGCCCCTCTCTGCCAGGGCCTGCAAAACATTCTCGACGCCGCGGTCACGGACTTTCGAAAATATCGCGCGAACAGCGCCGTCGTTTCGGCCCTCTCGACCGAAGGAGCCAAGGTCCCCTGTCAAATGTCGACATGGGCGAACAATGTGCCCATGTACATCTGCTACGCGCAAATTGCTTATCCAAGCGCGGAAAGCTGGTACGCAAACGCGCTCGATTCCCTGCGAATTCTTCAGCCATCGTGGCAGTTCAAGATTGACTCGCCGGTTGCTGACCATTTTGTCGACGCCGGCCCTCCGGATTGTTCGGTTCCGGCCACCGACGGACCGTACGTCGGCCATTGTCCAGTCCATCTGCAAATCACAAAACAAACGGATGGGACGGCCAAGGTTTATCTTTGGGTGAGTTCGCTCTCTTCGTTCTATCTGGTCAACCGCCCTCCGGGTCCTCCGCCAAAAGCCGCCGCGGCCCCCATTGCCACTGGCTGCGACGAACTGTGCCTTGGCCTTAAGAAGGCGTTCGAGGCTCGTGCGAGCGGCTTTGAAGGGATACGTCCTGCCAATCCAAGTGGCGGAGTGTCCGATGCCACAATCAAACTCACGGGGGCTGCAGAGTGTGCGATCAACACGGCATTAAGGCTTCACTCCAATGAGCCCGTCTTGCAATACGTTTGCTATTGGCCAGAATCTTCCGCTTCCGCCGCCGATACAAGATTCCGCGATCTCGCTGCGCGTCTCCAGGTCTTGGCACCCTCAAATTGGGCAATCCGACAGGATGATCAAGCGGAGGAACTCACTGGCGTCAAGGTCAAGGCCTGGTGCGCCGTTGCCGCTGACAACAAACAAGAAATGTGCATTTACACTTCAGGGGAATCTGTAGGCCTGCACATCCAAACGTGGAAGTAATCCATATTTAATAATCACAAAACCCGCGCAGTCCGCGTCGGGTCGCACTCGAAGCAAAATTCTTCAAGCACAAGAAGACCTAGCCGCAAGCGAGCGCTTCAAGGACGCTCGCTGCAGGCAAGCCCACTGTTACGCTGATTTTGCCAACTGGCCCAATTCACGCATCTTTCGGTCATCCACTTTTACCGCCGCCGCCGCGACGTTTTCTTCCAGGTGTTTCACATTTGACGTCCCCGGAATTGGCAGCATCACCGGCGAACGCCACAACAGCCACGCCAGCGCCAACTGAGAAGTCGTAATCTTAAGCTCATCGGCCGTTCGCGCCAGCTTGCCGCCCGGAGCCGCCAATTCGCCGGCTCCCAGCGGGAACCAGGGAATGAAACCAATACTCTCGCGTTCGCAATATTCCAGGACGTCCTCCGCCGCGCGGTCCGCCAGGCTGTAACGGTTCTGCACAGAGACGATTGGCACGACAGTTCTAGCATGCTTGATCTGCGCAACGCTGACTTCCGAAAGACCTATGTGTTTGATTTTCCCCTGCGTCTGCAAATCCTTCAGCGTTCCGAACTGATCTTCCGCCGGATACGCTGGGTCGATCCGGTGGAGTTGATACAAATCAATCCGTTCCAGCTTCAATCGCCGCAAACTTCCTTCACAAGCGCTGCGCAAATGCTCGGGCTTCCCGTTCATCCTCCACTGATCCGGCCCTGTCCGGTCAAACCCGGCTTTCGTCGCGATCACCAACCCGGCCGGATAAGGATGTAGAGCTTCCGCTATCAGACGTTCGCTCACGTGAGGCCCGTACGAATCCGCCGTGTCGATGAAATTGATTCCCAGCTCGACCGCACGCCGAAGCACCCGAATTGCCTCGTCGTGGTCCTTTGGCTCGCCCCAGATTCCTTTGCCCGTGATTCGCATTGCTCCAAATCCTAGACGCCACATACGCAACTCCCCACCCATCAGGAATTCGCCGCTTTTGGCGACCGGCAAATCCTTGCCCGAAATTCCTGTCCCGCTCGCTGTCGTTGTTTTGTTGCTCATCGTTCTTCCCCTTGTCTTTCAATTTCAAAGATTTCTGTGCTCTAGTTGGAGCGGAGTCAGTCCCGCTCTCCGAAGAGGGCTGATCTTTCCGCGCTGGTTCCCGTTTGAACTAAACGCCTCACTACCAAGATCATTTGATGCACGGGCTATTCGAGAAGGCGTATGGAACCTTCCGGCAAAAGGTGCCTCAGGCAGGGCTCCGATTTTTTTGGGTGAGCCTCTTAAACGCGGCACAGTGCTGCGGCACCGGCGATACCCGCGTCCGACCCATACTTCGCGAGGACCATGGGCATTTCCGCACAGCGTTGATTCACGCAACACATCGGCAATTGTTCGCGGATGCGCCCGAAAAATCCACTTATCAGCGTCGCCAGTCCTCCGCCAAAAACAAATATATCCGGCTCAAGCAGATCAATAACATTTCCGGCCCAAATCGCCAGAAAGTCCGCAGTCTCTCGCAGCACCTCGGCGGCAAGTGGATCACCCTGGCGAAACGCTTCCGCTACAATCTCGGCGTTCACTGCATCGAGATTGCCGCCAGCAAGTGCAAGCATTCTCGGTTTTGCACGAAGGGCCTCAGAGGTGCCCGATCCCGGCTGAGGCAATCCGGCAAGCCGTTCTCTTGCAAGCCGTGCGATCGCTGGGCCGGAGCACAATGCCTCGACACATCCGCGCTTGCCGCAACCACATTGTGGTCCGCGATAATCGATCGTCACGTGCCCGCCCTCGGCAGCGCTCCCGGTCCTCCCGTGATAAATCTTCCGGTCAAATATGATTCCGGTTCCAATGCCGGTACCGAGGGTCGCGTAAAAAACGTTTCGATATCCAACGCCGGCGCCCCAGATAGCCTCAGCCAGCCCTGCTGCGTTACCGTCATTGTCCACTCGCGCAGAAAATCCGAAAACTCGCTGCACTTCCGCCGCTAGCGGAAAATTCCTCCAGCAGGGCACGTTCGGCGGATTGAGGATCACTCCGGTAACAGGATCGAGCGGGCCGGGAGCGCAGATTCCGATTCCAGTCAAACTTGCCCGCGCTTCCGGCCGAGCCGCGAAGACGGCTTCGATGGCAGATTGGACGGCGCCGAATCCTTCGGCCGCACTTCCACGCGCGGACATCGCCACGCGCTTCTGAAAGAGAATCGTGCCTTCGGCGTCCACGAGGCCCGCAGCCACTTTCGTTCCGCCGACGTCCACGCCAAGCGCAAATTTGCGAGCCGCGTCCAATGTTCAGATCCTAGGGTTTCAGCAGGCGAATCACTCGATACCCAAGCGATGCTGCATCTCTTCGAGCGTGAATCCCTTGGTTTCCGGGTAGAAGAAAAACACGACGAAGAATTGCAGCACCATCATCGCTCCGAAAAACACAAAGGGATAGGCTCCCGAGGATTTTGCAAGCTGCGGGAATGTGAACGCAATGATGGCGTTCATGATCCAGTGCGAGGAGCTTCCCACGCTTTGCCCTTTTGCGCGCACACGGTTGGGAAACACTTCGCTGATGTACACCCAGATCACCGCGCCTTGCGAAATCGCGAAGAAAGCAATGTAGGCGACGAGGAACACCAGAAGATAACTCTGGTGGCTATCCGTAAAGAACACCCAGGAAACACCGAAAAGGCACGCGGCCGTCCCTACGGATCCGATGATCAAAAGAGTTTTGCGGCCCAGCTTGTCGATCACGGACATGCCCAGCAGCGTCGCCGCGAGATTCATCCCGCCGACAGCTACCGCCTGCAAATCGCCGGACATTTTGCTATAACCCGCGGCGGCAAAAATGTCATTCAGGTAGTAAAGAATGGCGTTGATGCCCGAAAGCTGGTTGAACATGCCGATGGTAATCGCTAGAAAGAGAGGGAAGCGGTATTTCCAAGAAAAAAGTCGTTCAGAAGTTTGCAAGCGCTCGAGATGAATCGACTCGATAATCTCGTGGAGTTCGCCTTCGGGGTTTTCCGCGCCCATCGTCTGCAGAACGGTACGCGCTTCGTCCACGCGTTTCTGCGTAACCAGCCAGCGCGAACTTGGCGGAATGCCAAAGAGCAATACGAGAAAAAGCACGGCCGGAACGGCCGCAATACCGAGCTGCCAGCGCCATTCCGCCGAGCCGAGTCCCATTCGTCCGATGACGTAGTTGGACAAATATGCGAGCAGAATGCCGATCACAATATTGATCTGGAAAGTGCCGACGAGCCTCCCGCGCATTTTTGCAGGAGCTAGTTCCGCAATGTAGACTGGCCCAAGCACGGAAGATCCGCCGATGCCCAGTCCGCCGACGAACCGAGCGATAAGGAGCGCGTGCCAATTCCACGCAAAAGCGCAGCCCAATGCCGAAATCACATAAAAAACGGCCAGTACACGTAACGTCTCGCGTCCGCCCCACTTTTGGCCGGGAATTCCAGCGGTCATCGCGCCGATAATGGTCCCCACAAGCGCCATCGCCACCGTGACGCCCAGGGCTTTAGGCGACAATCCATACGCAATGGTGAGAGCATGCGTCGTGCCAGAGATAACGGCGGTATCGAACCCAAACAACAATCCGCCGAGTGCCCCGACGGCGGTTGCTTTGGCGAGATTGGCGTTCATCTCTCCGGGCCTGCCACGGAAAATGTCCTTCGCGTTTTCCTCAAGGTTCCTCCGCTATGGCTGCACGTAGAACACGCTCATCGTCCGATAAAAATTCCAGACGTCCACTTTCGAGGACATTTCGAAAGGAGAATGCATCGATAGCAGCGGAACGCCAAAATCAATCACCTCCATGTCTTCGCGAGACATGAATCCGCCGATAGTGCCTCCGCCGCCGACATCCACTTTATAAGTGTGGGTCTGCCAGGGTATGCCATTGCGGTCTAGCAGACCGCGAATCTTGGCCGTAAATTCAGAAGGAGGATCGAACCCCTCTCCGTAGAGCTTGATCGTCACTCCATAGCCGAGCCGCGCGGCGTTTGTGGCCTCCGAAGTGGAAGGAAAAATCGGATTCAGGCTGTCATTGGCGTCCGCGGAAATCACCAGAGAGTTATGCAATGCGCGCCGCAAATCCAAATCGTTGTATGCCGAACCGCGCTGCGCGCCGATGAGTCGCGCAATCGTCGAGTTCAAAAATTGCGAGCCTGCTCCTGTGTTATTTACGGAGCCGACTTCCTCGAAGTTGGAAAGATAAGCCAGCGCCGTAAATTTCGGCGCGCCTTTAAGATCGATGATGGCGCGCGCAGCGCAATAGGAAGAAACTCGGTCGTCCTGTCCATACGCACCGATCAGCCCACGGTCAAACCCAACGTCCGCCGGATGCGACGCGGGAACCAAAGCAAGCTCCGCGCTCACCAGGTCTTCCTCCTTGATTTTGTAGGTCGACGTCAAAAGTTGCGTGACTTCCACCGCGACCGATTCTTTCTCTCCGGGAATGCTGCCGATGACGGGATCCAGCTCTTCGCCCTGCAGCACGTTAGTGTACGTGCGAGTCCGCAAATCCGCGTCCGAGTGTGGCGCGGCGTCAGGAATGACGAAAACAGGATCGCCGGGATTGAGGCCGATGGATACATCGATAGTGCGGCCATCCGAAGTATCGATGCGGCCAACGAGCGCGAGTGGAAGGTTCGACCACTGATATTTTTTAATTCCTCCATAATATTTCGTTTTGAACAGCGCAAAGCCCCCGGCGGGATAAATCGGGCGGCCCTTCAATTCGATATGCGGGCTGTCCTGATGCGTGCCAACGACACGCGAACCATCCACGATGGGATCGGAGCCAATCACCGCGAGAATGAGGCTGCGATCGCGATTCGGAAAGATCAGCCGCGCCCCAGGTTTCACTTGATCGGGTTTGCTGAATTCCGCGAAGCCGGCAGCACGCGCGCGACGAATCACCTCGCGAGTAGAACCCAGCGCCGATCTCGCCACGTTCAGATAATTCTTGTAATCCTCGGAAAAATCCTGAACCTGCGTGCGTTCCCCTGGCGTGAGCAAAAGCCAGGAAGATTTTTTCTTTCCCCAAGCGTCGCCCTCATCCTGCGCTGAAAGCCTCGGGGAAAAGCTCGCTCCCAGACCAATCAAAATCATCAATAGAAAAAACCGTCGCTGCCAAATCCTCATTCTTCTTTCTCCTCATTCCTCGCCGTTGCTCGGCGAGGCGTCGCACCTGCCAGCATGCAGGGAAGGAGGATGGTACCTCAAAACCGGAGGACGAAGTGCCACCGGGCAGATTTGGGAACTCGCAGGCGTTTCTGTATGATTTTATCCCGTGAACATTTTCCTGAGCGATGTTGAGGCGCGAGTCCTGGGCTGTTTGGTGGAGAAAGAAATCACCACGCCGGAATACTATCCGCTTTCGTTGAACGCTCTGGTCCATGCGTGCAACCAGAAATCGAATCGGGATCCACTCATGAATCTTGAGGAAGGCGCAGTGCGGCAGGCCTTGCGCGCCTTGAGCGAACAGGCGCTCACCAGGTCGGCAAGCGGGGACAGCCGGGTGGCGAAATACGAACATCGTCTCGCGGATACTTTCAATTTTACACGGCCGGAGACGGCAATTCTGTGTGAGCTGTTGTTGCGGGGCCCGCAGACGCCCGGAGAATTGCGCAGCCGCGCGGAACGTATGCATCCCTTTGAAGATTTGAGCGTGGTGCAGTCAACTTTAAAGCATCTGATGGAACGCAATCCGCCGCTCGTAAAGTTGCTGCCGCGTCATCCAGGCAACAAAGAAGCGCGCTATGCGCATCTATTATCCGGTGACGTGGAAGTGCGCGAAGCGCCGCCCGTGAAGACAGTGGCCATATCCATCAGCTCCGCGGAAAACACACGCATGACAGAGCTGGAAACCGAAATAGCGTCTTTGCGGAAAGAAATTACGGATTTGAAGAGCCAGTTTGCGGAGTTTCGAAAGCAGTTTGAGTGAGAAGGATGGGATCGAACGATGGCGGTGCTAGAGTCCGGGCCCACGGCCGCCTCGGCGGAACCGCCGAACAACCCACAGTGGTAGCAGCTTACTTTTTTGCGGGAAGGGTTGACACGAGCCCGTCTGAGTTCATAACATGAGGCTTCGCGCTTGATAAATTGAATCTGCTTGGGGCGATTCGAAACGGTTGTGCATCTCGCTGCAAGAAATAAAAATACATGATCACAGTTAAAGAGCTTACGAAGAGGTACGCGCGCAACACGGCCGTCGACCACATCTCCTTTGAGATCCAAAAAGGTCAGATTGTCGGCTTTTTGGGGCCCAATGGAGCGGGCAAAACCACCACGATGCGGATGCTGACGTGTTTCATGCCGCCCACGGCGGGCACCGCTACCGTGGCCGGATTCGACGTGCTCGAAGAGCCGATGGAGGTGAAGAAGCGCATCGGCTATCTGCCGGAAACGCCGCCGGTGTATCCGGAAATGCGTACCGGCGAATATCTCGAGTTTGTCGGCAGATTGAAGGGCTTGTCGAAGTCCGAGCTGAGCAAGCGGGTGGATTACGTTTGCGAGCGCTGCGCGGTTGCCGACGTGCGAAACAAGTTGATTAGCAAGCTCTCCAAGGGCTACCGGCAACGTGTCGGGCTGGCGCAGGCCATCATTCATAATCCGGACGTTCTTATTTTAGACGAACCTACAGCCGGCCTCGATCCCAAGCAAATCAACGAAACGCGGGATTTGATCAAGAGCCTCGCCGGCGATCACACTATCATTTTGAGCACGCACATTCTGCCGGAAGTGGAGCAGACGTGCGAGCAGGTGATCATCATCGCCAAAGGCAAGGTGATCGCCACGGATTCCGTCAGCAATTTGCAGAACCGGGCGCGAGGCGTGGAATCGGTGCTGCTAGAGGTCGCCGGGCGGAATGGAGAGGTCGATCCCGCGGCGGTGCAGACGCGGCTCGAGAAAATTACGGGCGTGAGCAAGGTGCATTTCAAGGAGAAACGCCAGACGCGCAATATTTTTGAGATCGAGAGCGTGAAGGACAAGTTGGTGCGAGGCGATCTGGCGCGTGCGGTGGTGGAATCGGGGTGGGACCTGAACGAGCTGCGATCTTCGGCGATGAGTCTTGAGGAGGTTTTCTTGCAGCTCACCGGCGATCATGCAGCTGTTCCGGCGGAGGATGCGACGGCAAAGGGGGCGGCCAAGTGAGAAATATTTGGACCATCTGGCGCAAGGAAATGCGCAGTTATTTCGTGTCGCCTGTAGCCTATCTTCTGCTTCTGATGTTCGCGCTCCTGTTTGGCTTCTTTTTCTGGAACGCCGTCGGCGAGTTTTCGTACTACAGCGTGCAGTCGATGATGCAAGGCGAGTCTTTCCCGATGAACATCAATGAGCAAATCATCCGGCCCCTGCTCGGGAATATTACGATTCTGGGGCTGTTTTTTGTTCCGCTGATCACCATGCGCCTGTTTGCGGAAGAAAAGCGCACTGGCACGATTGAGCTGCTCACCACCTCCCCTATCCGGGACGGAGAAGTGATTCTCGGAAAGTGGCTCGCGGCTCTGACGCTCTATATTTGCATCTTGCTGGTCACCGGGCTGAACTTTATTTTTCTCTTCAAGTACGGGAATCCGGATTGGAAGCCGCTGGCGATTAACTATCTTGGATTGCTGCTCCAGGCGGCTGCCTTGCTTGCGATTGGAACATTTATCTCCACGCTGACGAAGAATCAGATTATCGCCGGTGCCGCCACGTTCGGCGTGTGCCTGCTGATTTTCGTGCTTGGCTGGGTGACTGGCTTCAACAGCGCAACATGGGCGCAAGTCTGCTCCTACATTTCAGTGAACACGCACATGGAATCGTTTGGTCGCGGAGTGCTCGATCTGAAGGACGCCGTCTACTATGTCACGCTGACTATCTTTGGCCTTTTTCTTACGGCGCGTTCGATCGAATCTCTGCGTTGGAGGTCGTAAGTGAATACGGAATTGTTGAAGGCCAGACAGACTAAATATGTGGCCTATGCCACGCTGTACATTCTCGTGACGGTCGCTGTGCTGACGGTGGCGAACATGCTCGCCGACCGCTACAACAAGACCTACGACACGACATCCAACAAGAAATACACCCTTTCGGAGCAGACCGCCAAAATCGTCAAAGGGCTGAAAGAACCCGCAACAGTTTATTACTTCGATCGGCCGTCAGGATTCAAGGCCGCAAAAGACACGCTGGATCAGTACGCCAACCTCTCTCCCAAAGTCCATGTCCAGTATGTAGACGCCGAAAAAGATAACTTGCTCGCGCGCCAGGCCGGTGCGAAGAGCATCGGAACTGCAATCGTGCAGATCGGGGAGCGTAAGGAAGAGGCCAAGGGGCTTACCGAGGAGGGCATCACTGGGGCGTTCATTCGCGATTTGAAGAATACCACTCGCACGGTTTGTTTTGTGACGGGGAGCGGCGAACACCAGATTGACGTTACGACCGGTAATGGTTTTTCGCGGTTGAAGGATCTTCTGGGAAAAGATGAATATCGGGCCAAATCGATCAATCTTCTGGAGAAGGCTGAAGTTCCGGCGGACTGCACTGTGGTAGTTGTTGGCGGTCCGAAGACCGACTATGTGCAACCGCAGATCGACGCGCTGAAGAAATATATCGAGGATGGCGGACGCGCGCTGTTTCTATTGAACCCGGCGCTGAATTTGGGCAAGGAGCAAATTACTGAGAATGAGCCTTTGACAAGCTTGCTTTCGAGTTGGGGAGTAACTCCGTCCAAAGATTTGGTTCTGGACATGAACCCCATCAGCCGCGTCTTGGGAACCGGGCCGGAAGTGGCGCTGGTCATGCACTACGACTCGCACGCGATCGTCAACGACATGAAAGGAACGGCAACAGGGTTCCCCATCTCCAGGTCGCTCGAGACGAAGAACGCCGACAAGACGACGGTCGATAAATTGTTCGAATCTTCGGAGAGCAGTGTTGCCACGACGAAACTGAATTCGCCAAGCATCGATCCCAATGATCCGAAGAACAAGCGGGGGCCTCTAACGCTGGCTGCCGCGGGAGTCTACAGCACCGGGAAAGACAACTCGCAGGGCCGCTTTGTCGTAATCGGAAGTTCCGAGTGGGCTGCCAATGCGTTTCTTGGGTTTCAAGGGAATCGCGACCTTGCGATGAACGCCGTCAATTGGCTGTCTTCGGACGAGGATTTGATCTCCATTCGTCCCAAAGAGCGCGAAGATCGCCGCATCACCATGACGAACGGACAGATTCGGTGGGTCGGGATTACCAGTGTGCTCTTGCTACCGCTTGCCGTGATTGTGACCGGAGTTTCGGTTTGGTGGCGAAGAAGGTAGTTTGCGCGTCGTGGGACTGCGTATTTCACATTTAGATTTATCAGGAATATTCCTATGAAAGGTCATGGACTGCTGTTTGCCGCGGTGTTGCTTGCCGCACTGAGTGGAGTTCTGTACTGGTCCAATCGCCACAAGGCCGCGGAAAGCGACGTTAAGATTTCTGCCGACGCGCCTCCGAAGATTCTCGACCTCAAGCAAGCTAACATCTCCAAAATTGACATAAAGAAAAAGGGAAGCGATCCGGTCGAACTCGCGAAAGACGGTTCGGGAGTCTGGAAAATCGTTTCACCAAAGGAGTACCGCGCCGATCAGAGTACGGTTTCCAGCTTCGCCTCCGCACTGGCTTCGCTTACCTCAGAGCGGCTCTTGGACGCGAATGCCAGTAACCCTGCGCAGTATGGGCTTGCGGATGCTAGCTACGAGGTCGATGTAATCGAGAAGGACGGCGCCGCGCACAAATTGTTGATCGGGGACGAAGCTCCCGCGGGAAACAGTTCCTATGCGGCGCTTGGTGGCGACCCACGCGTGTTCATGCTTGGAAGTTACAACAAGACCAGCTTGGCGAAGTCCCTCAACGATCTGCGCGACAAGCGGTTGCTGGTGTTCGAGCAGGACAAACTCAGCCGTGTGGAACTGACCGCGAAAAAACAGGACATCGAATTTGGCCGCAACAAAGAGCAGTGGCAAATTGTGAAGCCGAAGCCGTTTCGCGCCGATGATTCGAAGGTCGAGGATCTGATCCGCAAGCTCGGTGACGCGAAGATGGACCTGAGCGTGTCGGGCGAAGATCAGAAGAAAGCGGCCGCGGCGTTTAGCTCCGGAACCGCAGTGGCCACAGCAAAAGTGACCGATGCTTCCGGTACGGAGGAGCTGCAGGTCCGGAAGAGCAAAGACGATTACTATGCGAAGTCGAGCGCGGTTGAGGGCGTATACAAAGTCGGGAACGATTTGGGAGCTGCCTTGGACAAAACAGTCGACGATTTTCGCAACAAGAAACTACTCGATATGGGATTCAACGATCCCGAAAAGATTGAATTGCACGAAGGCGCCAAAGCATATTATTTGACAAAAGGCGGCTCGGATTGGTTCTCGGCCGACGGAAAGAAAATGGATGCGATTGGCGCCGAGGCATTTGTCGAAAAAGTGCGTGACCTTGAAGCCAGCAAATTTGTGGACGCGGGATTCGGCGCAGTCGAACTCGAAGTGACCGCGACATCGAACGCCGGGAAGACCGTCGAGAAGGTCTTGATTGCCAAAGACGGCGACCATTATGTTGCCAAGCGCGATGGCGAACCGGCGTTGTATCAATTGGATCCGGTTGTCGTAACAGGTCTGGAGAAAGCCGCCGAAGATATGAAGCCCGCAGTTGAGCCCAAGCCAGAACCTTCGCCGAAAAAGAAGTAGACGATTGGCTGATGCTTCCGCTCGTAACGGCAGATATCGATTTCGAGCGGCTACCTCCGGGTTTTCATTCCCGCTTAGGAAGACAGCGAGACTATTTATACATGGCGCGATCGAGCGCTAGCTTTTCATCTGGAGTCATAGGACGAACAGCGCCCTTCGCCAGATGGCCAAGCGCGAGCGGGCCGATGGCTACGCGAATCAGCCGCAGCACTTCAATACTCTGAGTCTCCAGCATCCGGCGAATGTGCCGGTTTTTACCTTCATCGAGAACAATCTCCAGCCAGGAATTCTTCTCCCCCCGACGCAGAAGGGAAGCGCCCTTTGCTCGAAGCATCTCGCCCTCTTTTGTTCGGACGCCTTTCTTGAGAGTTTCGAGCAGCCCGGCGTCAGCGACCTTTCCAATTTGCACATGATATGTCTTGTCGAGATGCGTTTCGGGCGCGGTGACGCGAGCACCCCACTCAGAGTCATTGGTTAGCAGCAGCAAGCCTTCGGTCGCTTTGTCGAGCCTGCCGACAGGAGCGACCCAAGGAAGCTCCACGGCGAGAAGCGAGTAGACGGTATCGCGGCCTTTTTCATCGCATGCGGTGGTAACAATGCCGCGGGGCTTGTTTAGCACAAGATATATTCTCTTGGCCGCGGCGACGGGCTCGCCGTTAACCTCGATGCGGTCCGTCCCAGGGCGGACTGGGGTTTCAGGATCGCTGCGAAGGGCGCCATTCACCCGAACTTTTCCCGCGCGAATGAACTGCGCGGCCTGAGCACGCGAGCAAAAACCCAATTTCGAGATTGCGCGCGCGAGACCAGTTGAATGCGAATGCTTGTCCAAGATTCTATTCAGAACGGCAATCAGAAGCTGACGGGCACGTCGAGACTGCGTACAGCGAATTCTAGAACTGCTTTAATTTCTTCGCGAGACACAGGAAATTGCTCAATAATTTCGTCGATGGTCATTCCATCTTCAAGATTCTCAAATACAACCGACACCGGCGTACGAGTCCCTTGAACAGCCAGGCGCCACTGACCTTGCCGGGGATTCTCTCAACAACCGCGCATTGTGACCAGTCCAAAGGCACGGTCGATCTGCCTTTCATCACCATTTCTATCCTTTGTAGCACGAGGCAAAAAGGAAGGCCATCGCGAAAAGTTCGGCTTAGGTGGTGGGCGATGCGGTTGCCGCGGGCGCGGTTGGCGGCTGATCGTGCTTCACTTCGCCGTAGCGGGAGGCTAGCCAGGCGCGGACTTCGTCGGGATTGTACTTGAATGGGCCCATGCCTCCGCGATAGGCGATGCGGCCGGATTCGTCGATGACGTAGAGCCGTTCGGGCCAGGCGGAGTAGGCGTCATTGGCGGCGTTATCGATGTCGTCGATGCCGAAGGCGATGGGATAGCTGAAGCGTTTGATGAAATCGTTGGCGATGGCTACGCGTTGGGCGAGGGTTTTCGGCTGGGCGTAGCAGACGTCGTCCTTCACGTTGGACTTCATTTGCCACTCGTCGGTGGGATGAGCCTCGCGGACATAGACCGTCAGGAAGTCGGCGTGATCTTTATAGTCGTTATAAATCTGCACCACGTCACCGACGTGGCGGCGGAAGGGCGGTCAAGTGAAGCTGCCGAAGATGATAACCAGAGGACGGCCGCCGGTGCGTTCGCGAATGTGGAAGCGATCGGAGCCATCGAGAGCGACCAGGTGGGCGTCGGGGGCGTCGTCGCCGACTTTGAGCGTGCCCCGGTGCATGTGGGGCAGGGCATAGCGGAGCATGCCGTAAGCGTCTTTGGGACTGCCGGCCATTTTGCATAGCAGGAGAAATCCGGCGAGCAGCAGCACCAGGAAAACGGCAATCGCCCACTTCCAGAAGAGAGTCATAGTTGGTCGTTCCGGCCGTTCAACTGTACGCGGACGCAGGAATTGGCGTGCGCGATAGGCCCTGCTGCCACACCCCTGTGGTGCTCACCGAACTCGCCGGCGAAACGTAACACCCTGGGGTCGACGGGTGAATAGTATTTTTGCATTAGCGAGCGCGCTTTGCTGTCATTTCCCTACATCCTTTGCGAGAAGATGCTCGCGCTCGGCTTTATACCGAGCCAAAGAGCGCTCGATAACCGTGAGCGCTGCGTACGCGGGACGAATTTCTTCGACCTCCACCTTTTTGCCTTCAAGTAGCTTGTAATCCTGAAAGAAACGGCGGAGAACCAGCAGTCGATGCGGGGGAAGGTCGCGAGCCTCGATGTAGCTGCTGAATTCGGGGTCGCCGGTGGCAACGGCGATGATTTTGTCGTCGCTGGCTCCGGAGTCGATCATGGACATCAGGCCGATGGCCCGAGCTTTGATGAGGGCGAGAGGCTGAACAGGCTCCTGGCAGAGAACCAGCACGTCGAGCGGATCGTTGTCCTCGGCGTAGGTCTGAGGAATGAATCCATAGTTCGCCGGGTAAAAAACGGCGGAGTGGATAATGCGATCGACCTTCAGCAAGCCGCTGGGCTTGTCCAGTTCGTACTTCACATTGGAGCCGAGCGGGATTTCGATCACCGCTTGAAAATCGCGCGGAAGTTCGTCTCCCGGTGAGACATCATGCCAGGCATGGAGCATCAGGGCACATCCTTCGTTAAGGGAATCATGGATTGCTACAGTTCATTATCTCTGGAAATATGCCCGCACATCAAAAAAGCAGTGATGATAATTCGTGCGATGGCGACTGTTGCGTCACCCTTCCGCAGTTCCTTATCTTGAGCGGAACCAAGAAGGAAAGTTCGTCCGCTTCTCT
>Ga0210384_10002284_pt1 | contig 23670 bp, 20 predicted proteins | sample IncBWH2MmetaG_FD_160574 | JGI IMG/M metagenome (GOLD analysis project Ga0210384, IMG submission 160574) | Forest soil microbial communities from Barre Woods Harvard Forest LTER site, Petersham, Massachusetts, United States - Inc-BW-H-2-M | ecosystem: Environmental > Terrestrial > Soil >...
TTTCAACGGGGACAGCCTTTTCACCGCCGGTGACTTCGATCCTTAACCGGTTGGTTTCTGCAGATTGCGCCGGCGCTTTCGGCGGCGGCGCAGGCGAATCCTGGGCGGCGACTACGATCGAGGCCGCGGCGGCACACAGAAGCGTGAAGAAAAGAGACAGCACATTGGGCCGAGAGAATTTCATGTTCCGGTGGACTCCATCCTCATCCGAAATACGCTATGGCGTCAAGTTACTCCGCTCCGGACTAAGATGCAAATGCGAATCTGGATGCTGCTTGGCGTAGCGCCGCCGGAGACGGACCGCTATACTCCAAGCTGCAAGTCGATGCCGCGGATTTGACTCGCTGGATTTGCTCCTGTAACTTCGGAAGAATCTGCCATCGAGGAGCTCCAAGCCGCAAGCGCAGCGATGGGCCCCTAGTCTCGTAACTTCCATAGTTGAGCGGAACTGCAGCGAGAATGCAATGCTGCCAGAGGCTAGGGGTACGGGAAAAGAGTTCGCCAAGTAAGAGGAGATCACCATGGGATTTGCCACGAACGCCATTCACGTCGGGCAGGAACCAGATCCCGCCACAGGAGCGATCGTTGCGCCGATCTATCAGACCTCGACGTACGTATACGAGGAGCTGGGCAAGAATAAGGGATACGACTACGCACGGACGAACCATCCGAACCGCAAGGCGCTGGAAAGAACCGTCGCAAAACTGGAGGGTGGGCACAGCGCCTATGTTTTCACTTCGGGAATGGCGGCCATCGACGCGGTGTTTCGGCTTTATCGGCCCGGCGACCACGTGGTGCTGTCGGAAGCGGTGTATGGGGGCGTGTACCGGCTGTCGACGCAGCTTTTGGTGCACTTTGGGCTGGAATTCAGTTTCGTCGATACATCTATTCCGGCCTGCGTGCTGGCGGCGCTCCGGCCGAATACCAAACTGATTTACATCGAGACGCCGACCAATCCGACGATGCGCGTGACCGATATCGGCGACATCGCGAAATTGGCAAGTGAGCGCAACGTCACGCTGGCGGTCGACAATACTTTTCTAAGTCCTTACTTGCAGCGGCCTATCGAGCTGGGTGCGCATATCGTCGTGCACTCGATGACCAAGTATCTGAACGGGCACAGCGATTCGACCGGCGGTGCGGTGGTGCTGACGCGGCCAGCGGATGCGGAGAAAATTTATTTTATTCAGAGGTCAGCGGGTGCGGGGCTGGCGCCGATGGATTGCTTCCTTATTTCGCGGGGGTTAAAAACGCTGGCTATTCGCATGTTGCAACACAACGCCAACGGAATTACCGTGGCGCGACATTTGGACGCGCATCCCAAGGTTCGCAAAACGCATTACCCGGGGTTGCCGACGCATCCGCAGCATGATATTGCGCGGCGGCAGCAGAAAGGGCCGGGGGCGATGATCGCCATTGATTTGGGTTCGCTCGAGGCAGCGCGGCGATTTTTGAATCAGTTGAAACTTTGTTCGCTGGCCGAGAGTTTGGGTGGGGTGGAGACGCTGGTTTCCTTGCCGGCGCAGATGACCCATGCTTCGATGCCCAGGGAAGTGCAAGAGCGGATTGGGATCACCGAAGGGTTGGTCAGGATTTCCGTGGGGATCGAGGATGTGGAGGATATTATGGCGGATTTGGATCAGGCGTTGTTGTACGTGTAGGCATGTGGCTCCGTCCCAAGGACAGTCACGTTTCGCTTGAACAAGAGCCGGCGACGAGACGTGGAAGACCGCCGTTCCGGTGCACTCCGAGGTCCCCCGGGGCACGCTCGCGGACATCCTCAACAGCACGGACTGACGCGGATTTCCTGAGCCTTTGTGGAGGCACCCTTAGGGGACTAGGTATTCTCGTCGAGCCAATCAAGGTAGGCTTTCGAACCGGCGACGATGGATAAAGCGATGAATTCGGGGACGTCGTAGCTGTGGAGGCGTTTCACTTCCCTTTCAAGGCCGCCTAGCTTTCTTGCCGTGGTTTTGATGAGAAGCAAGAGCTCGCGGGCTCTCTCTATTTTGCCATTCCAGCGATAGTGGGATTCGATGGGGCTGCGGAGAATGTTGACGCAGGCAGCCAGGCGTTTTTCGACCACGCTGCGGGCGATGAGTTTTGCCTGCATGGGACTGGCGCAGGTCACCAGGACGAGCCGATAGTTATCGGTGGGCTTCATGCGGTTCTCTCCGGAAATACTTTTCCGTGCTTTCGTCTTCGGGAAACTGGGAATAGAATACGACGGTATGAGCGCTTCTCCCATGGTGAACGTTAGTCCCATCAAGTTCGGCACGTCCGGATGGCGCGGGTTGATTGCCGACGATTTTACGTTTGCGAACGTGCGCCTGGCGGTGACCGCCATCGCCGAGCATGTGAATAGCAAGACGAAGAACGCGACGATTTTGGTTGGTTACGACACGCGATTTTACTCGGAGGAGTTTTCGCAGCTGGCGGTCGCGATTTTGCAGGAACACAAGATTCGAACATTGCTTTGCGAAACGTTTACGCCGACACCGGCGGTTGCTTTTGAGATCCAGCGGTCCAAGCTTGATGGCGCGATCAACTTCACGGCCAGCCATAATCCTGCGCAATACCACGGGCTGAAATTTTCTTCGTCGGATGCGGGGCCCGCGCTGCCGGAAGTGACGAAAGATATTGAGGCACGCGTGGCGAGAATTATCGCTCGCGATGGCGCGCATCCTACGTCACCGGCTGTTCCATCCGGCGGGGTGAAGACGGACAAGGTCAATCTTCGTGAGAGTTATTTGAAGCGGCTGGAAGAATTGGTGCGATTTGACGCGCTGCGGAAGGCGAAAGTCTCTTTTGTGACGGACGCGCTGCACGGTTGCGGGGCGGGATACCTGGATCGGGCGCTTGCGGAACACGGCGTTCGGGTCGAAGCGATGCGGACGAATCGCGATTGTTTGTTTGATGGCACGGGGCCGGACGTTAGTGAAGAAAATCTTGCGCCGCTCCGCAAGGCAGTGGTGGATTCGGGGGCCGCCGCGGGGCTCGCGACCGATGGCGATGCGGACCGCTTTGGAATGATCGATCGCGACGGGACTTGGATTCAGCCGAATCATATTCTGGCGCTGGTCTACGACTACCTTGTGGAGACGCGCGGATGGAACATGGCGGCGGCGCGCAGCGTGGCGACGTCGCAGTTGATTGACGCGGCGGCGAATGCCCATGGGCAGAAAACGTATCAGACGCCGGTGGGCTTCAAATACATTGGCCAACTGATTCGCGAGGACAAGATTGCGCTGGGCGGAGAAGAAAGCGCGGGGTTGACGATTCGCGGGCATGTGCCGGAGAAGGATGGCATCCTGGCGTGTCTTTTGGTTGCGGAGATGATTGCCGAGCGCAGCGCTTCGCTCGGCGAGCAGATCCGGCAGCTGTTTAAGAAAGTGGGAGGAGAGTTCTGGCCGGTGCGTGAGAATTTGCACTTGAGCGACGAACAAAAGGCGAAGGCCGTGAAGAAGGTGGCGGTGGACGCTCGGACACTTCTCGGAAGGAAAGTTGTATCGACGGACCGGACAGACGGGGCAAAATTCAGTTTTGAGGACGGATCGTGGATGCTTTTGCGGCTGTCCGGGACCGAACCGCTTTTGCGCTTGTATGTGGAGGCCAATAGCGCGGCGGCTTCGGCAAAGCTGACTGACGAGGCTACGAAGTGGGTATTGGAAAGCTGAAGAAGAAACGGGAGAGCGTGCCGGCCGAAGAGAAGATCCGGTCGCTTATGCGGCAGTACGGGCCGGGGCTTTTGGGTTTGCTGGTGTTGGTGATGATCGTGCATGACGTTTTTGGAACGCATGGGTTCCTGGCGATGCGCCGGACTCAGAACGAGATCAGGAAAGTGAAGGCCAATCTCGATGCGTTGAGCAAAGAAAACGCCGCACTGGCGCAGGAAGTGAAGGCGCTCAATAGCGATCCGCGATTGATCGAAAAAATTGCGCGGGATGATCTGGGTCTGGCGCGGCCGGGCGAGATCATCATCAGGATTCCGCAGGGGCAGACCTTCGACCAGAGTCCTGTTCCAAAACGCTAGGCCTAGGTCTCGACCCGGCTTAATTCCCTATCGCCTTAATCCCCTACTTAATTCCTTACGGAAAATTCATTTTTTACTCTGGCGAGGGCCCAGCGGCCGGCCTAGGCGCTTTCGCTTGGCGATTCCTCCAGCTGGTGCGCACCAGAGAAAGCAGCAGCATGGCTAGAAAGATGATCGAGAGACCGGCGGTGGCTTGAAGGACGGTCGATCGGTGCTTGGGGAGGATGGAGAGCCGCCCGTATACGAATTCGATGTGGACCCAGTAGACCAGGAGGGAAGTCTTGCCTAATTGGATGATGGGGCTGAAACCCAATTGGGCTACACCCCAGCGGCACCAGGCGTAAACGCAAAATAAAATAATTAGGAGGATGCCACAGCGCATGAGGAAAAAATTGGGGCTGGTGTGCCAGTAGTCGTAGCTGGCATAGAGTTCGATGGGGGAGGCGTCCAGCTTGCGCGAAAGAAAACAGGCCAGAATGCCTGACCCGCCTAAGACCGCAAAGATCAGACCCTCGTAGCATTTGGCGATGTTTGTGAAGAGGAAGAACCCGACGGCCAGGCCTACAAATGCGAACGCCGACCACGGGAAGAGCGGGAAGAGCCAGGGTTGAGGATTGCCGAAGACGTGGACGCCATTAATGTAGGACTCCAGGGGCCAGGGAAGGTGGCGAGGGCGATGAGTGGTCCAGAGGAGCGGAGTGGCCAGGGCTATGGCAGTTGCGGTGAAAAGGCTGGCGAATATTCCGCGGGTTCTAGAGGTTCTCCCGGATTGTGGAAGCGCGGAAGCGTTTGCGGGGCGGTGATCGGCGCTGAGCCAGCAGAGGACGCCCATCAACATCATCGAGAGGCCGAGAATGTTTAGGACATCGACGCGGAAGAGATCGGTCCATGGGGACCAGCGATAGCCGAGCGCGTATTCCTGGATGCGGAAGAGCAGGCCGAGGGCGAAAATCTCCGCGCCCCGCCGGATCGTTGTTTTGGCGATTTCGGCCGGAGTGGCGCCTTTCGCGCGGAGACGTTCCGTTGCTAGCGCGCAGGAAACGCCGGAGAGAAAGATGAAGAGCGGAGCCGGGAGCGTGCCGAGGAGTTGTGACCAGACGAGGACGGCGGACTTACGTGCTTCGGGGCTGAGCCAAGAGTCGTAACAGTGCGTTTGAAACATCAGGACACAAGCCAAGCCGCGCATCCAGTCGATATAGGCGAGGCGTTTCATGATTCGCACGGCGCGAGGTGAACGTTTGCCTCATAGCGGCGCGCGTTGTTGGGCGGAAGGTTCTGCTGAATTTGGGATGCCATGGGTGTGCGCTACAATCTTCTCTTTCTTTTTGAATGTTTGAGCAGCCAATTTGCCAGCGACTCGCCAACTCGGTGTGCTATCCATGCTCGGCGGATGGGCCGGGCTGTGCCTTACGGGAGCGCTGTACGCCGCCTGGCAAGGTTATGGCGGTCGGGACTTTGCGGCCACGTTGACGGTATTTGCGTTCTTCTTCCTGGTGATGCTGCTTTTTGCTGCGCGCGGCGTTGCTGACGCCCTGCAGGCGCGCTTCGGTCCTGGCGGCGGCATCGCATTGGGCGCCGCCGCGTTCCTTGCATACCTGATTTACGGGCTAGGGACAAATACTTTTACGTTTGCGCGCGCTGGGGCCGCGGGATGTTTTGTTTTTGTGCCGATGGCGCTTGCCACCTCGGCCCAGCGGAAACCGGGTGGGACTTGGCAGGATTATTTGACCCTTGCGGCCATTTGGGTGGCGGTGAAGTTTGGACCGTCGCGCTGGCTGTGGCCCTATCCGAGCGGGCGGCTTGCCTATGCGTTCACCGTGCTGCTGGCGTTGTGTGTGGCGCTGGCTGTGTTCGTTTTGCTGCGACGCGTGGACGGGATCGGGTATTCGGTGGGCTGGGGACGGCATTGGGGATTCTTCGTTCTGGGCAGCTTTCTCGGGTTCGGCTGTATCGCAATTCCGCTAGGGACTGCCATGCATTTCCTTGCGTTCGCGCCGCAGTGGCGTGCCTCGGGTTCTCTGCTGTTCACGACGCTGGGGATTTTCTTTTTTACGGCTTGGCCGGAAGAGTTTCTATTTCGGGGCCTGCTGCAGAGTATGCTGGCGCGGTCGTCGAAGAGCGATTGGGCGGGGTGGTGGACGGCGTCAGTGGTGTTCGGATTTTCGCATATTACCAACCTCGGATTTCCGAATTGGCGGTACGTCATCCTGGCATCGATAGCAGGGATTTTTTACGGGTGGACTTGGAGGCAGACGGGGTCGATTTTTGCCTCAGCGATCGTGCATGCGCTGGTGGATGTGGCCTGGCATTTCTTGTTCCGGACGGGATGAGAGGCGGGAAGCGCGGGGGAACCACAAACCCCAGCGGGTCAGACTAAGAAGCTGCCTGGAGCCTGATAGGAGCGCTGGAAGCCCCAGAAGCGGGAGTCGCAGTCATTGCAGCGATACGGCCAAACGAAAGCCAAGCGGAACCAGATGCGCTCGACAAAACCTGTTCTTCTGGATCTCCGAACGGAACTGCTCTCGCAGACGGGACACTCCGAGACTCTTTTGGCAAACGTGAGATGCATGGGAATCGACTACCCTCCGTTTCTCTAAGTATGAGGAAGTTGCACCCATTCATCGCCGATCTAGCGGCGCCGCTGTCATCTGGTGGTATCCTGACCGTACGGACAGCTGGAGCTGCGCATACGGTACCAGAAAGGTACTGCAGGGAATGCGCGATGAAACCCCCGACAAGTCTCGGCATCCAAGGGAGCACGGGACGGGGCCAAATCTCATAGTTACGAGAAAGGCGGAAACGATGAAAGAGATGACTGCGGAAAACGCGACGTTTTTGCTGCATGGAGTATACCTTCCGGCGGTGAAGAGTGAGAGCCAACTGACGAAGAAAGTGATCGAGGCGGTGCCTGAGGGTAAGGCGGAGTACCGGCCGGACCCGGTCTCGAAGAGCGCCATGGAATTAGTGAAACACATCGCGGCCGCGGATATCCGGTTTGCGGACACCGTGATTACGGGACAGTTCAACACGGGAGCAGTTCTTCCTCCGGAGTTGAAGACGCCGGCGGAGATTGCGGCCTGGTATTCCGAAAATTACGCCCAGAGGCTGGAAGCGCTGTCGAAATTGACGAGCGAACAGTTGATGAAGATAGTGGATTTTCGCGGGATGTTCCAACGTCCGGCAGTGATGTTTTTGATGATTGGAGCGCACCACTCCATTCATCATCGCGGGCAACTGAGCTCCTACTTGCGATGTATGGGTGCGAAGGTGCCTTCGATTTACGGCGAAAGCTACGATGCCGAACAGGCCAGAAAAGCGGCGCAGGCCTAGCAGCTTCGACGATCTGACTAAGACTTCTGCAAGTCCATTCGACCAAATCGCAACCGGGGCGCGCTTCCGGTGTTCTATGAATAGCTGACGTCGAGCGCCCGCGAGTATTGGCGCTGGCGGCACGAGCATTCTGACAGGCACTGATCTCCCGCAGCAATGGTCTGGGACAACCTGATCAGGGCCGATCAGAGCCAGTTCCTTCAGAAAGCACATTCGGAGGGTAGATTTCGATCTGCCTCCCGCATTCATTCAAGAATGGCTCATATCGACTTACCCTTCGAAAACTTAGCTTCCGACCGAGCGCCGTGTGCGAAATCGTCAGGTTGTTGTTGTTCGCGAGGGCCCGCCTAAGTTACGCTTCGAAGGAAGTTGCTGGAGGTTCCCGATGAAACGCTTTGCGCTTCTAACGATTGTTCTGCTTTGTGGTTCCTCGATCGGTTTTGCGCAGCAGGATCCCGCGGACTCACCGGCCACCAAGGAGGATATCCAGAGATACCTCGAAGTCACGCAGTCCCGGGAAATGATGTCCAAGATGATTGATGCCATGATGAAGCCGATGCATCAGATGATCCACGAGCAGTATGAGAAGGATAAGGACAAACTTCCCGCTGATTTTGAGGCGCGCTCGAACAGAGTGATTGACGATTACCTGAAGAAATTTCCGTGGGACGAAATAGTTCAGGCCATGGTGCCGGTGTACCAGAAACATCTCACGAAAGGCGACGTCGATCATCTAGTGGCATTTTATTCGAGTCCCACTGGACAAAAATTCCTGCGGGAGATGCCGGCCATCACGGCAGAGGCCATGCAAGTCATGATGCCGCTGATGCGGCAGAGAATGGATGCCATGACGCGGGAGGTTCAGCAACAAATCGCTGAGATCAGCAAACAATCGGAAACCAAGCCTCGGCAGAACCCACCGACTCCCAAGAACTAGACTAGCGGACCACGCCGCTCTGCGGGCTGGAAGCGGAGGCGTAAAGACGCTTGGGCATGCGGCCGGCGAGCCAGGCTTTGCGGCCGGCGGAAACGGCTTCGCGCATCGCTTCGGCCATGAGCACCGCATCGGCGGCTTCGGCGATGGCGGTGTTCATAAGGACGCCGTCGGCGCCCAATTCCATGGCGACCGCAGCGTCCGAGGCGGTGCCTACGCCCGCATCCACAATCATCGGGACTTCCGTGATGCGTTCGCGGAGGATGCGGAGGTTAGCGGGATTCTGAATGCCGAGGCCGGAGCCAATCGGCGCTGCCAGGGGCATGACGGCGGCGGCGCCGGCATCGATCAGTTTGCGGGCGGCGATCAGGTCGTCATTGGTGTACGGTAGCACCACGAAGCCTTCTTTTACGAGGACGCGCGTGGCTTCAATGAGCTGCTCCGTGTCGGGGAAAAGAGTTTGCAGGTCGCCGATGACTTCCAGCTTGACCCAATTGGAGAGGCCGACTTCGCGCGCCAGCCGGGCGGTACGAATGGCCTCGTCGGCGGAGTAACACGCGGCCGTATTGGGCAAGATGAAGATTTTTTCGCGATCAATGTAGTCAAGAAGCGATTCTTTGGAGCGGTCAGCCAGATTCACCCGGCGGACGGCGACGGTCACCATGTCCGCGCCTGACGCGGCGTGGGCGCGAGCCATTTCCGGGAAGCTGCGGTACTTGCCGGTGCCGACGATCAAACGGGATTTGAAGGCGCGGCCGGCTATGATCAGATCATCGGACATTGGATAGCCCCACAGAGATCTTAGCGCTCCGCGGGTCTCGGGACAAATCGGAAGCGAATCCTACCGTGCGGCCAGCAGATCCTGAACGAGATTCACAAACACTACCAGCGTACGACAGCGCTCGGAGGGAATTGGGCCAACCGGGAGTCTTGGCCAATATGGACTTTCCCGTATAAACTTTCGATACGCATAGCGCGGCACAGCGGTGCGGGGTAGCCTCTTGCTGGTAACGGTTCGCGATTCGCCTCGTCTAAAGCTGCTGAGGAAGTGTGTGTAGAGGTCAGAAATCGCTGGGGGAAAAATGCAAATGAGAACGGCGGTTGTGATCTTGCTTGCTGCGCTTTTCGGGGCGGGCGCACGCGCGCAGAGCAAGGACATCGATATTCCGTTTCAGAGATTTGTGCTGGCCAACGGATTGACGGTCATTGTGCATGAGGATCATAAGGCGCCGATTGTGGCCATTAATACCTGGTATCACGTGGGCTCGAAAAACGAGAAGTCGGGAAAGACGGGATTTGCGCACCTATTCGAACACTTGATGTTCGGCGGCAGCGAACATTCGCCGGGACGCTACATCGACGCGATGGAAAAAATCGGCGCGACGGATTTGAATGGCACCACCAACAATGACCGCACCAATTATTTTGAGAATGTTCCGACTTCGGCGCTGGACTACACGCTGTGGATGGAGTCCGACCGCATGGGATTCCTGCTAGGCTCGTTCGATCAGAAGACGCTCGATCTGCAGCGCGGCGTGGTGCAGAACGAAAAGCGGCAGGGCGAGAACCAGCCGTACGCCGTCTCACGGCAACTGATTACGCAAAATACCTTTCCCGCAGGGCATCCCTATTCGTGGACAGTGATTGGCGACATGGCCGATCTCAACGCCGCCTCCATGGATGACGTGAAGGAATGGTTCCGTACCTACTACGGGCCTTCGAACGTGACCATCGTACTTGCGGGAGACATTGACGCGAAAACCGCGAAAGAGAAAGTTGAAAAGTACTTTGGGAACATTCCTCCGGGGCCGCCCGTGGCGCATCAGGAGGTCTGGGTTGCCAAAATGAGCGGCGCGCACCGGCAAATCGTCGAGGACCGCGTGCCTCAGGCGCGCATTTACAAGGTCTGGAATATTCCGCAATACGGCAGCGCGGACGCCGATTATCTCGATATGGTGAGCGACGTTTTGACGCTGGGGAAAACTTCACGCTTCTACAAGCGATTGGTGTACGACGATCAAATTGCGACCGACGCGCGCGCGCTTGTGGATTTGAACGAAATCGCGGGGCAATTCCGTGTGCAGGCTACCGCGCGGCCCGGCCAGGACCTCGCCCAGGTGGAAAAGGCCCTGGATGAGGAACTCGCGCGGTTCCTCAAGGACGGACCGACGGCGGAAGAGCTTCGGCGCATACGAGCGCAGCATGAAGCGAGCTTTGTTCGAGGGATCGAGCGCATCGGCGGATTCGGCGGAAAATCAGACCGCTTGGCGCAGAGCCAGGTTTTCCGGGGGAGCCCCGACGCCTACAAGATTTCTCTCCATAGAGTCGAGACGGCCACGGCGGAGGACTTGAAAGCCGCCGCGAATCGCTGGCTATCCGATGGCGTGTACGTGCTCGAAGTACATCCCTTCCCGCCGTTCAAAGAAACGGCTAGCGGAGCGGATCGCTCCAAGGCTCCGGAAATCGGCGCGCCGCCCGAGTTGAAGCTGCCGAAGCTGCAGCACGCGACGCTTTCGAACGGGTTGAAAGTGATTCTCGCCGAGCGGCACGAAGTTCCTCTGGTGGACTTCTGGCTGAATGTGGATGCGGGTTACGCCGCGGATCAGTTGGCTTCGCCCGGAACGGCGGGCATGACCATGGCGCTGCTAACGGGCGGCACCAAAACGCGTACGGCGCTGGAAATCAGCGATGAACAGGCGCTCCTCGGAGCGCAACTGCGAGCCGGCTCAAATCTCGACCTTTCCTTCGTCGAGCTTTCCGCTCTCAAATCGAAACTTGATCCTTCGCTGGATCTGTTCGCCGATATCATTCTGAACCCCGTCTTTCCCGCGGACGATTTCAAGCGGCAGCAGCAGCAGACGCTTGCCGGGATTCAGCGCGAAAAAAATACGCCGGTGCCGATGGCGTTGCGCGTTTTGCCTGGCCTGATGTATGGCGCGGGGCATGCTTATGGCAACCCGCTCACGGGCTCCGGAACGACGGCGAGCGTCGAAAAATTGACGCGCGAGGATCTCGTCAGATTTCACGCCCAGTGGTTCAAACCGAACCACGCGACGCTGGTGATCGCTGGCGACGCCACGCTGGCTGAAGTCATGCCGAAACTCGAAAAGCTGTTTGCGAATTGGAAGCCGGGGCAAGTTCCGGAGAAAAACATCAAGAGTGTCGAGCTTCCGGCAAAATCTGTCGTATATCTAATCGACAAGCCGGGCGCACAGCAGTCCATCCTCATCGCCGGAGACATTGCTCCGCCGCAAGCCAATCCGAAGGAGATTGCCATCGAGGCGGCCAACGATGGGCTGGGCGGAATGTTTGGCTCAAGACTGAACCTGAACCTGCGCGAGGACAAGCACTGGTCCTACGGCGCAACGAGCTTTCTCTGGGGGGCGCGCGCGCAGCGGCCGTTCCTGGCCTTGGCGCCGGTCGAGACCGACAAGACGAAAGAGTCCCTCGCGGAAATGAACAAGGAATTCCGTGGAATTCTGGCCGACCACCCGGTCACGGCGGAGGAGCTTTCAAGAATTCAGGCCAGCGAGACGTTAAGTCTTCCTGGCTCACGCGAAACGACGGACGCCGTCGGTCAATCGATCAATGACCTGGTGCAGTTCGGCTTGCCGGAAGACTACTACGAGACGTACGCGAGCAAGGTTAGGGCGCTAAAGACCAACGACGTCGAAGAAGGCGCAAAAGCCATCGTGCACCCGGATAATCTGATCTGGGTGATTGTCGGCGATCGCGCGAAAATCGAGGCTGGGATTCGACAGCTGGGACTCGGAGAGATTCACTTCCTCGACGCTGATGGAAAACCGATTTAGAGGGCACTTCGCTCGGGCGGCCGCCAAAAACGGCCTCGGGATTCCGACCGGCGCCGGAAGGTGCTCTAGCCAGGTTGGGTTAATCCTGCAGAATCGGGCGGGGCTCGGTGACGTCGGCATAGAGCCGTTCGATGACGTCGTGAAACTGCTGTTCCACGACCCGGCGGCGAAGCTTGAGCGTAAACGTTAGGCTTCCGTTGTCAAACGTGAAATCTTCCGGCAGCAGTGCAAAGCGCTTGATGGTTTCGTATTGCGCGAGGTTCGCGGTCAGGCGAGCCACTTCGCCTTCAATGAGCGAGCGCACGAAGGGATGCGCGACCATTTCTTTGTTCGAAGAAAAGTTGATTCCCCGTTCGGCGGCTTTGGACGCGACGGTTGTGGGATTCGGCACGATGAGCGCCGAAATGAATTTTCGCTTGTCCCCTACAACCATGGCATTCAGGATGAATGGGCTAGTCTTTAGGGCGTTTTCGATCGGTTGCGGAGCGACGAATTTTCCGGCCGCGGTTTTAATGAGGTCCTTCTTGCGGTCGGTGATGAATAGATAGTTGTCTTTGTCGAGATAGCCGATGTCGCCGGTGCTGAACCAGCCGTCCGCGCTCAGCACTTCTCGCGTGGCTTCCGGGCTTTTGTAATAACCCTGCATGACGCAAGGGCCCTTGGCCAGGATTTCGCCGTCTTCCGCGATGCGAAGCTCGACGTTGGGGATGGGCTTGCCGGAGCTGCCCATTCGGTTTTCCGGATAGTTGGATGTCAGAACCGGGGCGGTTTCCGTCAGGCCGTAGCCCTGGTAAATCGGGACGCCCACGGCCCAGAAAAACTCGGCAAATTCTTTTGCAAGCGGCGCTCCTCCGGAAAAAATGAGGCGTAACTTTCCGCCAGTTCCCTCTCGGATCTTGGAGTAGACCAGCTTGTCGGCGAGTCCCCAGGCAAGCTTTACCTGCGGATTGGCGTTCTGTTCGCCGGAGCGCCACAATGCCGAACGGCTTGCGACTTCCATCGCCCAGCCAAATACCTTTCGTTTGTAACCGGTCTGTTTGCTGCCCTGCTCTACCACACGAGCGTAGATTTTCTCGAACACGCGCGGGACGGCCGCAAGCAGAGTGGGATGAATCTCGAGCAGTGCCTGGGCAACTTGCTCGACGGCCTCGACATAAGCAATGGTCACGCCGTGAAAAAGATGGACGTAGTCGAGAGTGCGCCCATAAACGTGAGCAAGCGGAAGGAACGAAATAGCAACGTCATCCTTCGATTCGAATTTAACGTTGGCGCAGGAATCCGTGACGTTCGAACAAAAGTTCGTATGCGTGAGCATTACGCCCTTGGGCTCCCCGGTGGTGCCTGAGGTATAGATGATCGAGGCTAGCTGGCCGGGCAGGACCTGCGAGGCACGCATGCGGTACGATGCCTCATCCGCACCGCCGGCGGCAGCAATCAGTGTTTCGTAGCGGAGGCAATCCGCCGGCAGGTCTGGTCCACAATCGGCAAGGACGATTTGCTCCAACTCCGGAAGCTGCGCTCGGGCGGCCTCGAGCTTGTGCAGCTGCGCAGCACCGGCGGCGAAAACGAATTTCGCGCCACAATGCTTCAGGATGTAGGTGATGCGCTCGGGCGATTCGTTGAAATAGATGGGAACGGTGACGCCTCCCACGCCCGTGATTGCGAAATCGGCGGTGTGCCACTCCGGGCGGTTGGCAGCAAAAAGGCCGACGCGGTCTCCCGGCTTCACGCCCAGTTCGACAAACGCCGAGGAAAGACCGGCGACGCGCCGCAAGAATTCTTCGGAGGAGATCGATTTCCATCCGTCGGCGCCCCGGAACATCTGCGCCCGGGGATTCGACAGGGAGTCGACGGCGTTCAGCAATCGGGAGGGAAGCGTGCCGTAGTTCATCTAGACTCCTGACTTTACCCTAGGCGATTTCGGTGCGCAATCCAACTCCAGTACTGTACCAAGCCATCGCGGCGGGCCCGTGTGGTACGGAAAGCGCCCCTGCGTTAAGATGAACCGCGGAGTTCCTTCATGAGCACCACGCTTTCCGGAACAGTAGCCGACAGTTCTTTGCCGAAAGGCCCCTTCCGCGCTGCGCGGGGCACCACGCTTTCCACGAAAGGGTGGCAACAGGAAGCGGCCCTGCGCATGTTGATGAACAATCTGGATCCGGAGGTTGCCGAGAAGCCGGAAGATTTGGTGGTGTATGGCGGTACCGGCAAAGCGGCGCGCAATTGGGAATGTTTTCACGCTATTGTGCGGTCGCTCAAAGCGCTCGAGTCCGACGAAACCCTCCTAGTGCAGTCCGGCAAGCCGGTCGCTGTTTTCCGAACGCACGAATATGCGCCGCGCGTCCTTCTCTGCAATTCCAATTTGACGGGCCACTGGAATAATTGGGATCGCTTCCACGAGCTCGACCGCGCCGGGCTGATGATGTACGGCCAGATGACCGCGGGTAGCTGGATCTATATCGGCACGCAGGGAATCTTGCAGGGGACGTATGAGACATTTGCCGCCGCGGCGCGAAAACATTTTGGCGGTGACCTGGCAGGCAAACTGATTGTGACCGGCGGCATGGGCGGCATGGGTGGCGCGCAGCCGCTGGCCGCGACGATGAACGGCGCGGCGTTTCTGGGCATCGACGTCGACCCGGAACGCATTAAGCGGCGGGTGAAGGGCGGCTACTGCGATGTCCTGGTGACGAACCTCGACGAGGCGCTGCGCATCCTGAAAAATGCAGTCCGCAAACGAGAAGCTGCTTCGGTCGGGCTGGTGGGTAACTGCGCCGACCTGATTCCGGAACTGGCGAAGCGCGGTGTCGTGCCGGATCTGTTAACCGACCAGACCAGCGCGCACGATCCTATTGGCGGCTACGTGCCGAATGGCATGTCGCTCGAGGCCGCGCTGGAGCTGCGCAAAACCGATCCGCAGGAGTATCGGAAGCACGCGCTTGCGGCGATGGCGCAGCATGTCCAGGGCATGCTCGATTTGCAGAAGCTCGGTGCGGTCACGTTTGACTACGGCAACAACATTCGAACGTTTGCGTTCGAACACGGCGTCAAGAATGCCTACGACTTCCCAGGATTTGTGCCGGCCTACATCCGGCCACTTTTTTGCGAAGGTAAAGGACCGTTCCGCTGGGCGGCGCTTTCCGGTGAAGCCTCGGACATCGCCAGGACAGACCAACTTGTTCTCGAAATGTTTCCGCACGACCAGCACCTGACGCGCTGGATCAAGTTGGCTCAGAAACGCGTGAAGTTTCAGGGACTGCCGTCGCGGATTTGCTGGCTGGGCTATGGTGAACGCGACAAATTCGGCCTGGCGCTGAACGAACTGGTCGCGCGCAGAGAGGTGAAAGCACCGGTGGTGATGGGACGCGACCATCTCGATTGTGGCTCAGTCTCTTCCCCGTATCGCGAAACGGAAGCAATGCTGGACGGTTCCGATGCGGTTGCTGATTGGCCGCTGCTCAATGCGCTCCTCAACACCGCAAGCGGCGCGTCCTGGGTTTCTATTCACAATGGCGGCGGCGTGGGGATTGGCTATTCGCAACACGCCGGGCAAGTCACCGTCGCCGATGGCACAAAGGAAATGGCCGCGCGCATCGAACGCGTGTTGACCAATGACCCCGGGATCGGCGTCGTGCGTCATGTGGATGCTGGCTATCCTGAAGCAATGGCATTTGCCAAAAAGACCGGCGTTAAGATCCCCATGCTCTAGAGAGTATCTTCCCCACCCGGCCCCGCATCGTAAATGGAGAGATCAACAGGAGGAAACATGTACGTCGTATTGGGAGCCACGGGAAACACAGGAAGTGTCGTCGCCAAAACTCTCTTGGAGAGAAGCCAAAAAGTGCGCGTTGTGAGCCGCAGCAAGGAGCGTCTCGCGGGACTCGTGATTCTCGGCGCGGAAGCATTTGAGGCAAATCTGATGGATTCAGGGGCTCTGGCCAAAGCTTTCACTGGCGCGCGTGCCGTCTATTCCCTTTTGCCACCCGATCACGCCAGCACGGACTACCGAGCTCAACAGGACAAAGAGACAAACTCGATTGCCAGTGCGCTCGAAGCCGCAGGCGTCACTCATGTGGTAGCCCTCAGCAGTTTTGGCGCCGATAAACCGGACCAGACCGGCCCCGTTGCTGGACTCCACGCGATGGAAGAGAGATTTCGACAAATCCCCAAGCTGAACGCTGCTTACCTGCGCGCCGGATATTTCATGGAAAACACGCTTCCGCAAGTCGGGATCATTAAGAACTTTGGGATGATGGCTGGGCCGGTCCGCGCGGATCTGGCACTGCCGATGATTGCCGCCAGGGACATTGGCGCGGCAGCAGCCGACGCCCTGGTCAAACTCGATTTTACCGGGCACCAGGCGCGTGAATTGCTGGGGCACAAAGATCTTACATACCTGCAAATGGCCAAGATCATAGGAGCAGCCGTTGGAATACCGAATCTCGCTTATATTCAGCTGCCCTCCGAACAGGTTATCCAAGCGCTGACCCAGATGGGCTTCTCCACGAATATGGCGACTCTGATGTGTGAAATGTCGGACGCGTTGAATAGCGGGTACATGCGTGCGCTTGAGCCTCGGTCCGGAGCGAACACCACGCCCACTTTGTTCGAGGAATTTGTGCACAACGTGATTGTTCCCGCCTATAAGGGGCAAGCCACGAGCGCTTGAAGGTGCTGGGAGGACACCATTGTCTGTCCAATTCTTGCCCGCTTGGGCGCGCGGTGGTTTCCGCTGAATCTCCGGTTGTGCAGGATCGTCCTGTCTCCGGCATAATACCCGAGCCTTGCCGACCTCTTTGCTCATCGCTGGCGCTTCACAGCTCCTGACGCTCGGCGGCCGCCACCCTCGGCGCGGCGCCGTTCTGGCCCGCCTCGGCATCATCCAAGACGGCGCGCTGCTGGTGCGCGACGGCGTGATTCGGGCGCTCGGAACTCGCCGAGCGGTTGAGGCCCTTCCGGAAGCGAGCGGCGCAAAGATCCTGGACCTCGGCGGCCGCGTCGCACTCCCGGGGTTCGTCGATTCGCATACTCACCTGATTCACGCTGCCAGCCGCGCGGAAGAGTATGAGATGAAAATCGCCGGCCGAAGCTACGAAGAGATAGCCCGCAAGGGCGGTGGCATCTTGAACTCCGTTGAAAAACTGCGCGCCGCGACATCGGAAGCCCTGAAACGACGCGCACGCCAGGCCCTCGCGCAATTCGCCGCTTATGGTACGACAACTATCGAGGCAAAAAGCGGCTATGGCCTGGATGTAGCGAGCGAATTGAAAATTCTCCGCCTCCACAAGGAACTTGCCGCGGATCAGCCTCTGGACATCGTTTCGACGTTTCTCGGCGCTCATATACTTCCTGCGGAGTATCGCGGATCGCCTACAGGCGCGAAGAAGTACATAGAGCTGCTCACTGAAAGACTCATTCCCGAGGTGGCGCAAGCGAAACTCGCGGAGTTCTGCGACGTCTTCTGCGACCGGGGGGCGTTTACCAGAGAGCAAGCCAAGCAAATCCTCGAAGCAGGCCAACGCCACGGCCTGGCGCCGAGGCTGCACGCGGAACAGCTTACGCGCCGTGGCGCCGCTCAACTGGGGGTCAAACTCGGCGCGGCCAGTTGCGACCATCTCGAGCACGTCAATTCCAGCGACATCGCGGCGCTGGCCCAGTCTCAGACCGTTGCGACGTTACTGCCCGGCTGCGATTTCCATCTCGGCCTGAAGCGATACGCGCCAGCCCGCCAGCTGATCGACGGAGGGGCAATCGTTGCTCTGGCGACGGACTACAATCCCGGTACCAGCCCGACCGTAAGCATGCCGATGATCCTCTCGCTTGCTTGTACGCAACTCCGGATGACTCCTGCCGAGGCCATCACCGCCGCGACCATTAACGCGGCCTATGCCCTTCGCCGAGAGAAGTACATCGGCTCTCTCGGGGTTGGCAAATTCGCGGACCTCGCCGTCTTCGAAGTGGCCGATTACCGCGAAATTCCTTATTATTTTGGGATGAACACCTGCTGGTTGACCATAAAGCGGGGTGTCGTGGTCCATGCCGCCAACAAAACCACAAGCTGACCCGCGCAAGAAGCCGATCAAAAAGATAAAAATCCTGTCAGTGAACAGGACGGAGCAAAAGTCTTTGCTGTCGGAGCACTTTTATCCCTTTTTGGGAATTCTCTTTGGCGTCGTCCTGCTTATTCTGGCGTCGTTCGGCCTGCGCTGGGACGAGTCCGCCGTAGTTGGCCTGTGGATCGTGGGCATTATCTTTTTTTTGAGGCAGCTGGTGCGCTTCATGAAGGGCGCTGCAGCTCCCAAAAAGGAAGAGAAAAGGCCCTTGGCGTCCTTGCCGCCGCAACAGTACACTCCGCCGGCGCTGCCCCGGGTGAGCAAAGATTTCCGTGCGATGCCGCCGGAGGGTGACAAGAGATATCCTCCGCCGAGCCCTTTTATCAAGCCTCCCAAATAATCTTTCGACAGGCTATTGCGCAGCAGCAGGACGCGCCCCTGGCAGCGCGCAGTTGGCTCTCTAGGCACAAAATCTCCTATGATGGTGTGGTGAGAGGCGGAGGACACCTTTGGAATGAAACGACTGATTGAGTGCGTGCCGAATTTTTCCGAGGGACGAGATCCCGCGAAACTTGACGCCATTGTCTCGGCAATGAGTGCCGTCTCTGGCGTCTATGTCCTCGATCGCGAGATGGACGCCGACCACAATCGCAGCGTGATCACACTAGCGGGCGAGCCGGATGCCGTCGCGGAAGCGGCCCTGCGCGGCATCGGCAAGGCCATGGAACTAATCGATCTTACGAAACACACCGGAGCGCACCCGCGCGTCGGCGCGACGGACGTTGTTCCGTTCATCCCGATCCAAGGTGTAACCATCGAAGATTGCGTCGCTCTGGCACACCGCACCGGCCACGAGATCTGGGCGCGCTACAGAATCCCCGTGTTTTTCTACGAAGCTGCAGCCAGGCGACCTGACCGCGTCAATCTGGAAAATGTGCGTCGCGGCCAGTTTGAGGGCTTGCGCCAGGAAATGAAGCACAATCACGACCGCCAACCCGACGTTGGCGAGCCGAAGCTGCACCCGACAGCGGGAGTCACCGTGGTCGGTGCGCGCAAATTCCTGATTGCCTACAACGTCAATCTCAACACTTCGGATGTAGCGATCGCCAACAAAATCGCGAAAGCCATTCGCTTCTCCTCCGGCGGCCTCCGCTACGTCAAATCCATGGGAGTGGAGCTGAAAGCGCGCAACCTGGCGCAAGTCTCCATCAACCTCACCGACTTCGAGCAAACTCCGATGCACCGCGTCTACGAGATGGTCAAGCGCGAAGCGGAGCGCTATGGTGCCGCACCTGTCGGCAGCGAAATTGTCGGCCTCATCCCCAAAAAAGCAATGGAAATGGCTGCTGATTTTTTCTTGCAACTGGAAGACTTCTCTCCAGCGCAGGTGTTTGAAAACAAGTTGGCCGATGCGCTTAGCGGAGTCCCGCTCGAAGCCCATAAGGACGGCAAACTAGCCAACTTGGCCCGTCCATTTCTGGAAGCCGTGGCCGCGCCGACAGCCACGCCCGGGGGCGGCAGCGTTTCAGCTCTGGCAGGCGCGCTGGCGGCTGCGCTTGGACAGATGGTTGCGGGACTCTCTCGAAAAAAGAAGTCGCAAGCTGCATACGCTGACAGGCTGTCGGCGGAACTGGACTCGCTGCGCCGCATCGCTGACGAACTCGCGGAAGCTATCGACCGCGACGCCGCTTCCTACGACGCAGTCATGGCCGCGTTCAAACTGCCGCAAGGCAACGCCCAGGAAGTGCAAAAACGGGAATCCTCGATTCAAGCCGCCACAAAACAGGCCTCCGACGTTCCTCTTGCGGTGGCTGGGCATACCGTTGCCCTTTTCGAACGCCTGGGACAACTGGACGCTATCGCTGCCGCATCCATGAGGTCAGACTTAGAAGTGGCCCGCTACATGGCCGCGGCGGGAGCGCGAGGAGCCTTGGCCAACGTCGAGATCAATCTCGATGGAATTACCGATAGCGACTATGTTGCCGAGACGCGCTCAAAAATAGCAGCGCTTCGTGAACGATTGGGGAATGCACCACGCTCGACGACCGCGTAGAATAGATCTTCCCCCGGCCTTTGAAAGGAGCACTACATGAAACTGACAGCGACTCTAGGCCCCATCCGCATTGGGTCGGCAATTTACAGATTCTTGGCGATGGGCCTCTTAGCGGTCGTGGTGCTGACGCTGCCCAAGCCGGCCGAGGCCGGCCACCTTGGCGCGGATATTATCGGAATGTTCCCGAAAGACGTCGGAGAATTTGGCTACGCCGACTTGAAGAAAGCCCGCACTTTGAAATGGTTTCCGCAATTGCAAGAGCAGGTGCTGCCCGAGCGTTTCCGGCAGTTCGAAAAATTCCTCGCTTCCACCGGCAATGATCCGAACAGCCAGGTTGATGAAATCGCCTGGGCTCTGGTTGCCGAGGGGCTGACCGCGAAGACTGAGGGTGCCGGCTCGGACGCAGTTCCAACCGGTGAACAGATGGTGGGCGTGGCCATCGGCAACTTCAACCAGGACTCCACCGCAAGCTACTTCAAGAAGCAAAAGCTGCCCACGGCAACGATCCACGGCTATACGCTTTACGCTTTTGGCACCGGAACCGGCGCCACGGACCTCTTCTTCGTTTTCATCGATGCAAGCACCGCCGCATACGGGCACAAGAGCATCCTGGAAAAAATGATTGGAGTGCGTTTCGGCGATGAGGACGGTCTCCTGCGCAACGACAAGTTTTCCTCGCTAATCAATGAAGCCAACACGGGCAGCTCCGTGTGGCTGGTCACCAACCCTGCTTACACTCGCCTGGCCATCCAGCAACTCGCTCCGGAGATCCAGCAGTTCCCTGAAGCCGCGAAGCTTGTGACACGCATGCAAAACACCATCATCAATATCGAAGCCGGAAGCGACCTCGACGCGAAAGTCCAGGCGATTTGCGGTTCAACCGACGACGCCAACACGCTGGGCCAGCTGCTTCAGGCGGGGTTCCTCTACAAACGTTATCAAGCGCAAAAAGACAATCCGGATCTCGCTCAACTGCTCGATCAGGTCCGCATCACGCCTGGTGGCGACCGAGTGACGCTGCATATGTCTCTCAGCGACGATCAAATGTCCTCGCTGATCAAGCACAATACTTTCTCATTCAAAATGTAGGAATCTTGATTTGCGGGGTTCTTGCTTCACAAAAACAATAAGAGCCGGACACGGAAGCGTGCTCGGCTCTTGTGCTTTTCCGTAAAGATCTAGGCGATGTGCGGCGCATGGCCCAAATACTTCGTCAAGCGCGTAACCGCCAAGCCCTCGTGCGCTTCGTACTGCACGCGGTCAACTCCGCCTAACCCGCCCGAGCCGAGCTGATTCGCAAACCCGGCGACGCGGTCCAGTCCCACCGCCGGCTCCCCGCCGCCCTCGTGAGCCATGGCGACTTCAATGCGATCCGCATAACGCGTAAGCGTCACGGTCAGGTGCGGATGTTGCCCGGTGAGATGTTCGAACGCTGCTTCGCACGCAGCGACGACGGACTTCTCGAGCTCTCGAACCTCGCCGCTTGTCAGGCCAGCGGACTCTGCGAAGTAACGCGCAGCGCCGCCCACAGCGGCCGCCAGCCGCGGGTCGGCGTCAGTCTGCAACTGAATGCTCTTGACTTCAGCGCTCACTGTGGCTGCTCGCGAGCGAGACATCGCAAGCTTCCCGGCAGTCCGGGCAATAGTACAGGCCGTCGGCGCAGAGCTTCACGTTGGTCTGCCCTTTGCAAATCGTGCAGTACTTCTCACAGTTACATTGACCTTCCGGCTTATCGCATTGAACGCAAACTACAGGAGCCTGCATAGGAGCCTCCTTCGAAACTGTACCTGACGTTGGCCGAAGCCAGCAAGCTGGACGATGGGCAATGCCGCGTTTCTTCCATGACCTTGCCCCTCCCTTCCTGGCGCCGCTCGGTTCGGTCATCTTCTTCCGTCGCGCGCCCTTCACCTCCTCCACATGGGCTCCACCTGCTCATCTTTGACGCGTTCCGAGCTGCATGCTAAGATCAGTTTCTTCCCGAGCATACGGAATGGAATCCGTCACGACTCCTTCTATCAGCGAACTTCAAAAGACGCCGCTTAACGCGGTGCACCGCCGTTTGGCTGCGAAAATGGTCAATTTCGGCGGCTGGGACATGCCCGTCGAGTATCCCGCCAGCGGCGGCCTGGTGGCCGAGCACAAAGCCGTGCGCACAGGCGTCGGTGTGTTCGATGTCAGCCACATGGGCGACATCCGGATTCGCAGTGGTGGCCTCTCCGGAGGCGCTCTCGCCGCGGTGCAGCACATCAGCATGAACGACGCGTCGAAACTCGCCGTCGGCCAGGCGCACTATTCGGCGATGCTCTATCCGGAAGGCACGTTTGTTGACGACGTAATCGTCCACCGTCTCGGCGAAGACGACTATTTGCTCGTGATCAACGCCGGCACGCGCGAAAAAGACGTCAGCTGGGTCCGCGAAAACACAAAAGGTATGGACTGCGTCGTCGAAGACCTCAGCAATGCATACACACAACTCGCAATCCAAGGCCCTCGCGCGCTGGAGTTGTTGCAGAAACTTACGGATGCAAATCTCAGTCTCCTCAAAAACTATTGGTTCACACATGGCACCGTCTGCGGCCTACAGAGCACGCTCATCGCGCGTACTGGCTATACCGGCGAGGACGGATTCGAGATTTACGTTCCCTCGGACGCCCGGACGAGCGAGACAGTCTGGAACAAAGTGATCGAGGCCGGACGCCAGTTCGGCATCCTTCCCTGCGGCCTCGGTGCGCGCAATACTCTGCGTCTTGAAGCCAAGATGGCCCTCTACGGCCACGAAATCAGCGACAAAATAAACGTATGGGAAGCGGGCTTGGATCGCTACTGCAAGATGGAAAAGGGAGACTTTATCGGCCGGGAGGCGTTACTAAGCGCGAAAGCCGCCGGTCAAACGCGTGCGCTGGTCGGCCTCGAGATGGTCGACCGGGGCATCGCGCGCGATGAGTATTGCTGCTCGAACGAAAGCGGCGAAGTGATCGGAATGGTCACCAGCGGATCGCCCTCGCCGACACTCTCCAAAAACATCGCGCTCGCTTACGTCCCGCCAGCGATGACGGCTCTCGGCACGCCCATCTACGTGCAGATTCGCGCGCAGAAGTCGAAAGCCCAGGTCGTCGCGACGCCCTTCTACAAACGGCCGAAGAAAGCTGCGGCGCCCGAAGCCGCGGCGAATGTCTGAAGTACAGGTAACTGAACTAGACCGGTCCCGGCCTAACCGGGGCGGTGAGGAGTGGTGCAATGGCGTATCCTGCGAATTATCGCTTCACAAAGGAACATGAATGGGTTGACCTAAAAGGTGATCTGGCGGCAATCGGAATCACCGATTATGCGCAGCACGAGCTCGGCGACGTGGTCTTTGTCGAGCTTCCAAAAGTTGGATCGAAGATCGAAGCCGGCAAAACCTTTGGCACCGTCGAATCGGTAAAAGCCGTGAGCGACATTTACGCTCCCGCCTC
>Ga0210384_10002285_pt1 | contig 23661 bp, 22 predicted proteins | sample IncBWH2MmetaG_FD_160574 | JGI IMG/M metagenome (GOLD analysis project Ga0210384, IMG submission 160574) | Forest soil microbial communities from Barre Woods Harvard Forest LTER site, Petersham, Massachusetts, United States - Inc-BW-H-2-M | ecosystem: Environmental > Terrestrial > Soil >...
GACCAAACGGCATTTTATTCCATTGATTCTTGCGCTTGGCGCGGAAGCTTTCGCTGTGGTGGCGGGTGGGGCGCAAACGGCGGCGAAGTGGACGACCGAAGGCGTGCTCCAGATGATGGATAAGTCCGCGAAGGATTTCCGCACCCTGACGGCGGACATTGAGAACGTAAAATACACCGCCGTAGTGAAAGACACGTCCACGGAAACGGGACAGATTTTCGTCCGGCGCGACCAGAAAATGCGCATTGAGTTTACGAAGCCCGAGGCGCGAACGATATTGCGCACCGGCGATTCCCTTTTCCTTTACAACCCCAAGCTGAATCGCGTGGAAGAATACGACCTCGGCAAGAATCGCGCGATGGTGGATCAATACATCCGTCTGGGGTTCGGGACCAAGAGTGAAGATCTCAAGAAGAGCTATGGGGTGGCGGTCACCGGTGAAGAAGAGCTAGACCGCAGAAAAACGGTTGTGGTGGAGTTGACTCCCAAAGTCGATCAGATTCGCAGCCAGATCACCCGGATTCAGATGTGGATCGACGAAGCTTCCTGGCTGCCGATTCAACAGAAGATTTTTGAGAGCGGTTCCGGCGACTATATCTTGTTCCACTACACCAGCATGATGAAGAATCTCAAAATCAACGATTCCAGGTTCAAGCAGGATTGGCCGAAAAACGCGAGCCACGAAAAACCGCACGCCTGAAAATGACCGGTGAAGGGTGGTACAACGCCCGGCACGCGATTCCCGCTGCAGCTTGCCGGGTTGTCGGTCAGCTCCGAGACCAGCCAGGCAGCCCGGGAGTCCGCCCTAAAAGCCTCGCTCGGCAGCCTCGGCCGTATCGTTCCACTACCGGAACGGACCGGCCGTTGGTCAAACTTCGCGACCACCCGCCGACAAAAACATCTGGGAAAAGAAGACAGTCTGTGATGGTGTGTTCGTCCAAGCGAAGGCCTCACTTTTGGTTTCGAACCCGCGTGGACAACGGATTTGTGCCATAGTGAGGCCTGTCGCGCTTCCGCATATTGCGGACTGCGTCGGTTGATGGATGGCCCGGTCAGTCCGCCACGGCTCGCTCGGTGGCGAGGAGTTGTTGTTTGCGAGTGAGTCCCCAGCGATAGCCCGCGAGGCTTCCGTCCTCACGGATAACCCTGTGGCACGGCACGACAATCGAAACAGGGTTGCTGGCGCACGCTCGGGCCACTGCGCGAACGGCCTTCGGACGTCCGAGGGCGCGGGCCACCTCGGAGTAGGTGCGCGTCGTCCCGCGTGGAATGCGCTGCAACTCCTGCCAGACGCGGCGTTGAAACGCCGTTGCTTGCAAGTCCAGCGGAAGTTCCACCTGCGCGGGCTTGCCCTCGATTCGTTGAACAATTTCACGCACCCAGCGCTGCACGTTGCCAGTAGCAGGAGAGATTTCCGCGCGAGGATACTCTTCGCGCAATTCCGCGACGAGTTTGTTTTGCACGTCTCCCAAATAGATCGCGGACACGCCGCGTTCCGTGGCGGCGACCAAAACCTTTCCGAGCGGTGACTTCGCAATGGTGTATTCGATTTTCATTCCTTTTCCTCCCTTTCGATAGGTTGCAGGCGTCATTCCCAGCTGTGCGTTGCTGCGTTCATAGACGCGGCTGGACGAACCGTAGCCGGTTTCGTAGAGCGCATCGGTGATGGTTTTTCCTGCGCGCAGCAAACTCTTGAAGCGTTTCACGCGCAGTGCTTCGGCAAGTTCGCGAGGCGCAAGTCCGGTGACTTGCCGGAAGGCCCGGCGAAGGGTTCCGGCATTCGAATTGAGTTGTCTCGCGAGTTCCGAGAGGCGTAGGCCTTCTTCTGAAGACTCGGAAAGGTATTTTGCGGCACGTGCGACGAGCGCGGCCGAGGCGCCAATTTCATGGGGGCGGCAGCGAAGGCAAGGGCGAAAGCCTTGTTTTTCCGCTTCTTCGCCGGTGTAGTAGAAAACGACATTTTGCCGCAACGGGCGGCGGGCCGGGCAGGATGGGCGGCAATAAATGTGCGTGGAGCGGACGGCCAGGACGAAGGTCCCGTCGGCGCGCGCGTCGCGTTCGAGGGTGGCGCGCCAGTATTGCGCTGCCTTGCGGGGCGAGACCGGTATGCTCGCGTTGGCGTTCGAATTGTTCATCGTCTGCATAGTATGAAAATAACGCAGCGTTCGGAGCAAATCTATCCGGAAAGGTTTGGCAAAGTGGATTCGAACGAGACGGCTTGGGAGGCCTGGGAAGCGCGGCCTACAGGCAGGCTCAGGCTTCGCCGGGGTTTGGCAGAACTTCGGCGGCCTCCATGGGATTCTTGTGCGGGGCGCTGATCACCAGGAGAACAGCGGTGAGGATTACGATGGCGGCCAGGGCCGTGCGCAGCGTGATTATTTCGCCCGCTCCGAGCCAGCCGAGGAACAGGGCCACAACCGGATTGACGAAGGCATAGGTTCCCACTCGGGCTGCGGAGCTCTTCCTTAGGAGGTAGACGTAAGCTGTAAAGCCGATTCCCGAGCCGAAGACGATTAGATAGGTCAGGGCGATCCAGGAACGCGCGCTAATGGCCGCGAGATGCAGTTGGCGGCCCTCACCGGACAGCAAACCGACCATCCAAAGGGCCGTCCCACCTGCGAGGCTCTGCATAGCGACGCCGAGCAGCGGTGAGCTCGGCAGGTCGTGGTGCTTCGAATAGATGGATCCCCAGGCCCAGGCGAACGAGCCAATGACCAGAATTCCTGCGCCGATGGGATTGACGCGCTCCGACCCTCCCAGATGCGCGGGGCCTACCAGGAGGACCAAGCCACCGAACCCCAGGACGAGGCTGGCTACGACCCTCGGAGCGGGATGCAGCCCACCGGGGCGAAGCCAGTCGAGAAGCACCATCCAGAAGGAGACCAGAGCCACGAGCAAGGCGGCCACTCCGGAGGGGACCGTACGCTCGGCCAAGCAAACTCCGCCATTGCCGACAAGAAGGAGGAGGAGACCGGTCATGATAGCGTTGCGCCACTGACCCGCAGTTGGCCGAATCCCCGTTTTCCAGCGCAGTATGGGATAAAGGATAAGCCCGGCGATCAGATGTCGCGTAGCAGGAAGCAGGAGCGTAGGGAACGACTCGATGCCGACTGCGATGGCGAGGTAGGTCGAACCCCAGATAACATAAACGGCGGCGAAGGCCAGGATGAGGAGCATGGCGTCGCGCTTCGCCGCGCCGTGGACCACAGCCGCAGGGGCATCCTTATTTGTGGATTGGGCGACGGTGGGTATGGACATTCTGCGGAGCCCGAAAGAAACAAAGATAAGTGCAGAATTGGACAGTGTCGAGCACCATATTGGTCGAAGATATGCGCGGCAAGGAGAGGAGCCGCACGAAGAACCAGTACTATAACCAAGTGTTTGACGTTAAGACACTTCGTGAGTTTTCCACAGGTTGACGTGCGGGGGCTGAGGTGGCACTTTATGCACCCACCCGCCAAGTTTGGGGCCGCTAGCAAGACCAACAGAAAGCGCAATTGGGCCAGGAATGGCAACAGCGAAGTGGCGTCTCTGGAGGCGAGATGGGCGCGAGGAACCGCGCAACACCAATTCGGTCGGGGGAAAAAGAAACGAGCGGGGCCAAGCTGGCAGCGCCTTTGCAAGAAATGGTGGCGGGACCGATGCGCGTGCCTGCCCTGCGCATGACGCCATTGCCCACGCCAACTCAGCCGCGCCGTTTTGGGCGCGTGCCCACGCATGCCGTGGGAGTGAACCACGAACAGCGCGAATATCCGCGGGCTTCGCTCAGGCTTCCTTTGCGGTTGCGCAGTGTGGCCTCCCGTGCGGAGGATTTCCCCGTAACGCTGGTGACCCGGGACATTAGCTCGACAGGGGTATTTTTTCTTTGTCCGAAAGAGATTACTGCGGGGGCGCTGATCGAGCTGGAAATCGTGCTGGTAAGCCGTCCCATGGGGCATGGCAGCGTGCTGATTGTTACGACGGCGCGTGTCCAACGTATCGAACCTGCGGCCATGCCGGGATGGTATGGTGTGGCGGCTTCGTTCGACGACGTGCAGTTCGACCGCGATGATGGAGTGCCTTCCCGTTTCCTGCGTCCCTGACGGTCTTTACGTTGCCGAATAGGCGCCATAACCGGCCTGTCTGTCACAGTGGCTGTGGTTCTTTATCCTCCTTTTTTTTGGTGTCCCCTAAGTATCTCTCCAGACACTTCCGAGCCAGATCTTGACCGCCTAACCCGAAAGCGATCGCTAGCCCCAACATGGAAGCCCCGAAAATGATCGAAAAGGCCGAGATCACCGTTTGCCTCGCCACACCGAGCTCCTCCAGCGTCATGGAGATCGCCAGAATCCAGATAACAAAGCGGATCGACCAGCTAAGGATTTTGGGTGAAGGATGCCCCGCATTCACTGCCGCAAGAAGCGCGGTCCGCGAAAGAAAATTTGCAATGACCGCGCCCAAGAACAAAATCAAGATAGCGACGAACACCTCGGGTAGGAACTGGAACAACCGGGAAATCTGTTCCTGAAGGCCAGCGACGCGGAGGACGCTGAGCCCAACCAAAATAAAGCCGATCCACGTTACCCAGAAGATGGAGCGGCTCAGCAGCTCCGTCATCGGAGGAAGATGCGCCATTCGAAGGACACGAGAAGCCCCGGCGTCATCGGACACCCGATCAAGTTTCGTAAGGCCGAGGAGTGCTCGCAAGATGTACTTGAGCACGACTGCCGCGAGAAGCCCGATCACAATAATGATCAGCATCACCAGGAAACGCGGAAGAAATTCAGCAATCATGTGGACTAAATTGCCGTACACCTCTTCTAAGGCCCGCAGGATGGTCTGTCTCATGATTTCACCTCAACCTTTGCCTTCCATCTCTCCATCAAATATGGCTTTTGTAGCTCGAACTCGCCGCAGAGCACTTCGCTCGCCGCCTCCATCTCAGCCGGTGAGGAATCAGAATGTTCAAGGAGAAAAGAATAAGTCATGCCGCGGTACAGGGGTGCTAGAGCCTGTACCAAGTGATCCCGGTTAATGACCGCATGATGGTAGGAAGCCGCAAAATCATAGAGCGTGCGCACCCAGATGTCGGATTTAAATCTGAACTTCCCTTCCTCAACTGCAACGATGCTCTTGATTTCTGAATGGGTTTCGGGATCCAAAATCGAGCTTAAGATTGGCTCCAACTCCGTCACTCCGCTTCGGAACATCTCGAAGATTCGGTGTCGATCCAGATCGGTCGGGTCTGAAGTGAGTTCGTGGGCCGGTCCGAACGTGGGCACTGCCTGCGATTTCCCGCACTCCAGCCACCACGATTGCTGGGTTTCTAGGCACCAGAACAAAGTTCCCACAGTTTGCCGCAGCACTTCGACGATGTCCGTTCCGAGACCCTTGGTGGCCTGTGATTTTTCACCGAGAAAGGCCTGGCAACAGCGAAAATCAGAAGAAATCGCGGAGATCGCCAGCCATGCTTCCGGCCGTGCCTGCATGGCTTCCTCGTGCCACACATCCTGATTGAGGCAAAGCGCGGCGAGGCGACCGGAAAACCCAAATTCATCAGAAAACAGTTCGCGGATGCCACAGCCAAAGAGGGCACGGCTCATCGGATAGAGTAGATTCCTCGCCAGCAAGCCTTGATACTTGTTGCGAGTGTAGAGCGGCGCTACAAAATCAAACTTTTCCCGGTAAACCGGCCGCAGCAGATTCGCAACCGAGTCGGGGGTGAGATTGGATGCGGCAGGTGAAACTACGGCACAGGCCCGTGCCCGCAACAAGTCTGCGGCTGCCAGAATTGTGCGCAGAGCGATTCCGGGAGAAGGCGGGCCGGAAACGTTCGCCGTGACTCGGTGGCTGGTGCGGAGTGAGGTTATCCCGTGTAAACGCACACCCTTTTCTGCCAAGTGGCCGTGGCCCTGCGCTACAACGCTGTCTTCGTGCTCGTCTCCGCCGCCCACATTGACGATGACAACTCGTTGCCTGACGAAGTTCCGCTGCAAGCCTTCTTCAATTGCGTCCAGGGCGTGACGGACTGTGTTCGCGGCATTGTGCGAGGACATACCCACAAGAAGGTCCACTTCACCTACGCTCATCAACTGGCGAAGCAAATCATCCGATAAAAAGACATCTTCGGCCAAGACGCTTGAAACCTCACTTTCAACCCGAAATATGCGGGAAGATCCATGAACGTGATGCCAGCATGTTCCGCTCGATCAAAACCGGCGAAGCTGAAACCAATAAAACTGATAGGGCCCCAGCGTGAGCAAGTAGGGCGAATTCCCAAACCGCGGAAAGAGGTTTCTCCCAAACATCTCAATCGGTATGTAGCCCTTATATCGTTGCACATCGAGTTCTACAGCCTGCGCGGAACTTGAAAGATTATTCACCACCAGGACGGTTTCCTCTCGAAATTGACGCATATAAGCTAGAACCCGGTGATTCGAAGGGTTCAAAAACTGAATCGTTCCGCGACTGAATGCCTGGAATGCATTACGCACCTGAAGCAGCGACTTCATCCAGCGGAGCAGGGAGTGCTCCGACCTCTTTTGTGAATCTACATTGACCGCCTGATAGCCATACACGGCGTTAGAAATTACGGGCGCGTACAGGCGTTCCGGATCAGCCAGCGAGAACCCAGCGTTCAATGCGCTGTTCCACTGCATCGGAGTTCGGACTCCATTTCGGTCGCCAAGATAAATGTTATCCCCCATACCGATTTCGTCCCCGTAGTAAACAATCGGCGTTCCCGGCATGGACATCAGTAATCCGTTCAGCAGTTCGATCCGCCTTCTGTCGTTGTCCATCATGGGAGCTAGGCGCCGGCGGATGCCTCGGTTGATCCGCATGGTCTTGTCCATCGCGTACTCGTCATACATATAGTCGCGTTCGACGTCCGTCACCATTTCCAGCGTGAGCTCATCATGGTTGCGAAGGAAAATGAACCACTGGCAGCTAGCGGGTATTTCCGGCGTCTGGTCAAGGATTTCGATGATCGGCTTGCGGTCTTCCAGCTTTACGGCCATGAACATTCTGGGCATGAGGGGAAAGTGAAAGGCCGCGTGAAATTCGTCGCCGTCACCAAAGTAGGCGCGGACATCCGCAGGCCATTGGTTGGCCTCGGCCAAGAGCATCGCTCCCGGATGGGCCAGGTCCAGACGTTTGCGAAGTTCGCGGATGATCGCGTGCGTTTCGGGCAAGTTCTCGCACAAAGTGCCTTCCCGTTCGACAAGATAGGCAACAGCGTCCAACCGGAAACCGTCTACGCCGAGATTCAGCCAGAACTTCATCACCTCCCAGACAGCCTCAAAAACGGCAGGGTTGTCGAAATTCAGATCCGGTTGATGACTGAAGAATCGGTGCCAGTAATAGGTCTTCGAAATAGGGTCCCAGGCCCAGTTGGAGGTCTCTGTATCGACAAAAACGATCGGCACACCCTGATAGCCAGTGTCCGTCTCGCTCCATACGTACCAGTCTCGCTTGGGGTTTTCGCGGGAGCCTCGCGCCTCCTTAAACCAGGGGTGCTGGTCCGATGTATGATTCAGGACCATTTCGATGATGATGCGCAATCCCCGGCTGTGAGCCTCCGCCAGGAATGTCTTGAAATCCTCCAATGATCCGTAACTCGCATGAACGGAGGTATAGTCCGCAATGTCGTACCCATCATCGCGCAATGGTGACGGGAAAAAAGGGAGTAGCCAGATGGCGGTAATCCCAAGCTCCTGGAGATAATCGAGTCGTTGCGTGAGGCCGGCGAAATCCCCGATACCGTCGGCGTTGCTGTCGCAGAAAGTGCGTACATGAAGCTGATAAATAACGGCATCCTTGTACCAGAGATTATCCTTTTGCCTTGTCAACGAATCGGCTCTCCTTTCGGATTTGCGAAACCATTAATCGGTGATCCCCATATCGTACTCGTTGTATGGGCCGCAGCCGGAATTTGTGCGCGGAAAGGGTCAACGGGTTCGGCTTGACGTAGTTTCTGATTCGACTTCAAAGGTATCTCGTATCTTGTGGCAAGTCATGTACTTCGAAAGTATGGAGTTCGTCCTACGACGGTCGCCGTCTGTTGCGACAGGCCAGCGGCACGCGACGCCGTGACCCGTCGTCGGTGATGGGCATAGAGCGAGGTCCAACCCTCGAGGGCGGGTCGTAGCGGCAGCCAAGACAGACCGCTTTCGTTTCCGACTGGGTTTCCGGTGACGGAGGAATTCGAGCAGCTTCTTCGCTTCGCTCGGAATGCGCTTTGGTGGAAGATTTCGGCAATCCGTTAGAGCAAAGGCTTTGTTACTCTAGCCCCTCATGGCTCCCCTGAAAAACAAGACTTTGCGAGGAGTGCTGTTTGATTGGGACGGCACGTTGATTGATTCTTACGGTGCCGACTCTTCGGCATACTTGGCGATGTTTCGCGAGATGGGGATTCCGTGGGGATTGGAGGAATTGGCGAAGCATTATTCGCCGAATTGGTACCGTGTGTATCGGGCCGCCAAGCTGCCGCGCGCGCGGTGGGACGAAGCTGACCGAGCGTGGCGCACACAGTATGCAAAGCATTCGCCTCGGCTGATGGCAGGAGCGCGGCAGGTGCTTAATCGGCTGGGGCGGGTGCATCAGCTGGGTTTGGTTACCAGCGGCGACCGGGACCGCGTGATGCGGCAGTTGCGGGCTTTCCAGCTCACGCGGGTGTTTATGGCGCGGGTCTGCAGCGGAGATACTCCGCAGAGGAAACCGCACCCCGCGCCACTCCGGCTAGCGTTGCAGCGACTTCGTTTGCAGCCGTCGGCGTGCGTGTATGTGGGAGACTCGCCAGAGGATTTAGAGATGGCCAAGAGGGCGGGAGTTCGAGCAATTGCGGTGCTGGGGCCGTTTCCGACGGAAAAGAGACTGCGTGCCGCACGGCCGGATTTCTTGCTGGAATCCATACAGGAATTGCCGGATGTGCTGAAAAGATTGGGCGGCTAACGGGTGGTTCGCAGCAACGGCTGGCCGATTTTGCGTGAAGCAGAGACGGTGCGATGGAGACGGCTCTGGGGATGCCGGCGGCGCAGAGGCGAAGGATTGTGCCCAGTTGGCGCGAGGGCTGGCGAGACCCGACCCTGCAGCGCTGCTCAAGAATTGGGTTTGGGGGGCGCTAGCGGCAGGGCAGGCGCCGCAGTTGCGGCGGGCAGGGGCTTGTAGTCGGTCCACTTGACGACCAAACGCACCTGGATATTCACATCCTTGAGATTTAGCGTGTCGTCGGAGCGCATGTAGTTAGGAAGCCAATACTTGCCGTCCACATTTTCACGATAGGTTTCAAAAATCGTGAAGGGCATGGTGGCCGAGCGCATGTCGCCTAGATCTGTGATCCACTTTCCGTAGGTCTTTACTGCTTCCAGATACACGGCGTCGACCCAGACGATGCCGTCGAAATAGGCGTGGGTGCGCTCGACGGCTTTGGGCCTTACCTGGAAGATGTAGCAGTCGACTTCGTCGACCAGTTCCTTGCCCAAGTACTTCAGATTGTATTTCGCCAGCTGGCCGGTGGTGAGCGGGTAGGCCGGCATGCGCGCCAGGGACTGGAAGTCTTCGGGGCCCATTTCTAAATAGTGCAGGCTGGATTGCGGCCGCTCGACGGTCTTCTCGTAGATTTTGCCGTCGGCGCCGGGTTTTGCTTCGATGACTAACGAGAGTTGACCCGCGAGCTTGCCGTCGGGACCGAATTCTTCAAGGCGGACGGTTTTTTTGTACGTGAATCCGGCGCGGGCGACGATGTATTGATCTTCTTTTTGGGAGAATCGCTTGACGATTTCCTCCGGAGGAAGGGAGGGGGGAGCTGGCGGGACTGGTTCCGTGCCGACGCGATGGACGTCATGTTCCGGAGGAGGCGCAAGCGGGCCTTGCTGAGCTGCCTGGGCAGGGCCTGCTGCAAGCGAGAATACAAATGCGCAAAGAAGAAACGCGCCGTGGAATACGGCTCGGAAACGGTGGCCGCGGGAATGTGGGGCGTGCGGGTTCATGGCCAATAGGATGCGTCTGGAGCGCCGAAGAGCAGCTTCGGCAGCCTTGGCGATCTGCTTGAGTTTAGCGCACTTCGCCTGGGGCGTCCTGTTCCAGCGCATTGCCGACCTGCACTCCTCGACGAAACGCGGTTTCCGCAGAATGCGAGAGGTCTCTGCTACAATTCCGAAGCTCGTGGGCGATGAGAAACAAAGCAGGCGATATTTCGTCTCTGGACTCGTGCAGGGCGTGGGGTTCCGTTTTTTTGCGCGGCGCGAGGCGGAGAAGCTGCACGTCGGCGGCTATGCGAGGAACCTGTTTGATGGCCGAGTCGAAGTGCTGGCGATCGGCTCGCCAGCGCAGCTGGATGAGATGAGGAGCGCCCTCGAACGCGGACCGCGATTTTCAAGCGTCTCCGGAGTTCGGGAAGAGGCGGCGCGCCATGACTCGCGGTATGAGAAGGGATTTGTGATCGAGCCAGACGCTTGAGAAGGGCGGTTGAGGAGTATGATGGCCAAGAGGAGCCGTTGGAATGGATGACTTGAAGAACTTGATTCGCGAGGTGCCGGATTATCCCAAGCCGGGGATCCTATTCTACGATCTGACGACGCTTTTGAAGGACAAAAAAGGATTTCATACGCTCATCGACCGGCTCTGCGATCACTACAAGGGGAGGACCATCGATGTAGTCGCGGGCATCGAAGCGCGCGGCTTTATTTTCGCACCGGCGTTGGCGTACCGGCTGGGAGCCGGGTTCGTCCCCGTGCGAAAGCCAAAGAAGCTGCCTGCCAAAACAGCCAGCATTTCTTATGCGCTCGAATACGGCACGGACACGCTGGAGATTCATGAAGACGCGGTGAAGCCGGGGCAGAGCGTGATTATCTGCGATGACCTGCTGGCCACGGGCGGCACAGCCGCGGCTACCGCAAAACTTGTGGAGAAGCTCGGCGGGAAAGTCGCGGGGGCGGCGTTTGCGGTGGAGCTTACCTTTCTCAACGGCCGCTCGAAACTCAATGGCATGGATATTTTCTCGCTGATTCAGTACGACAAGTAGTTTTCGATTTTCCCTCTTGGCTCAGCGCTGCCGCTATTTTGCATGGCGCTGGCGCAGAGCCTCGAATAAAACGACGCCTGCGGCAACCGAGACGTTGAGCGATTTCACGGGGCCGGTCGTGGGCAAGGAAACGACAAAGTCGCAGCGTTTGCTGGTCAGGTCATGGAGGCCTTTGCCTTCTCCGCCGAGGACGATGCCTACCGGAGACGTGTAGTCGGCTTCGGTATAGCTTTTGTCGGCACGTTCATCAAGGCCGATGAGCCAATAGCCTGCTTCCTTTAGCTCTTCCATTGTTTGTGCCAGATTGGTGACCTTGGCGACCGGCAGATGCGCGAGGGCGCCAGCGGAGGCGCGCGCGACCGCGTCCGTCAGGCCGACGGCGCGGCGTTCCGGAATGATCACGCCATGTGCGCCGGCGGCCAGAGCCGTTCGAATGACGGCGCCGAGATTGTGCGGATCTTCGACGCCATCGAGAAGAACGATCAGTCCTTTCAGACCGTGATCAGGGGCCTTGTTTGCTGCCGCGAGAATACTTTCGAGCGTGGCTGGCGCGCGGGCGGCGGCCAGACCGACGACGCCCTGATGGTCTCTCGAATTGGCGAGACGATCGAGTTGCCCGCGGTCTTCAAAGCGAACGGGGATGTCGCGGGCGCGTGCCAATTGGACGATTTCTTCGACGCGGGTGTCCTGTCGGCCGCGCGCGATCAGAATGCGATCGAAAGGGCGGCCTGCGTCCAGGGCTTCACGGATGGCGTGGATGCCGGTGAGTTTGTCCATCGGGGAGACAGTTTACAGGCGGCCGTTGCGGGTGGAAAGCCGTCCGGGGAAATTCCGGGATCAGTCCAGGGCGGCGCAGAATTCCAGAATGCGCTCGCGCGCAGGTTTTACGGGCACGACGAAGGAAAGAGCGGCTGCTTCATCGAGAAGCAGGATCACGCGATCGAGATCGCCCCCACCGGCGCGGCCGGCAAGCGCGAGGCGGATGGGATGAAAGAGTTCGCGGCTCCCAAGACCCACAAGGTCTTTCAGTACGGTGATGACTTCTTTGAATCGCTCTGAGGTGAGCGGAACGCCATCGAGCAGCACCAGGGCAAGCCGCCGCACCACGTCGCGAGCGGCGTAACGAGAGAGGACGGCGTGGCTCTCGACGCTAGCGAGAATGGCGCGCGCGTCGTAGTGAAAAACGAGATGCAGCCGATCGGCGAGAGAGCGACGGTCGGAAACCTGCGGACCGAGGAGCGCAGCTGCGCGTTCGCACCACGCAAATTGAGCGGGAGAGACGTCAGCAAGGAGCCAGCCTTGTTCGCGCAGAATCTCTGCAACATCACGGCCGGTCCAAGCATGGGAGGCGGCTGCCGCAGCGGGATTCGGAGTTTCTTCGGATGGCATTACGGGATTCTAGCGCACGTTGGCAGCGTGGATGGAGAGCTGCGGCATGACTACCGTTGAGAGAGCGTGGCGACCACGTAGGCGGCGATGGCCTCGCCGCGGCCTACAGCGTCGACGCCTTCGTTGGTTTTGGCTTTGAGATGAATGTGATCGGCGGCGACGCCCAGCGCGCGACCGAGGGCTTCTCGCATTTTCGGGAAGTGCGGCCCTAGCTTGGGCTTTTCGGTGATCACCACGGCGTCGACATGCTCGATCACAAACTGTCTTTCGTCGAGCAATTTTCGCGCATGTTCCAGGAACAGCAGGCTGTTCGCGCCTTTCCATTTCGAATCCGTGTCGGGAAAGTGCGTGCCAATGTCGCCCAGCCCGGCAGCGCCGAGCAGCGCGTCACAGAGAGCGTGCGCCAAAACGTCGCCGTCGGAGTGTCCGACCGATCCTTTGTCAAACGGGAGTTCCATGCCGCCAACGATCAGCTTGCGGCCTTCCGCGAGACGGTGCAAATCGTAGCCAATGCCGCAGCGCACGTTCATGCTTTCTGACGCTCTTGTTCGAGATAGAAGCGCGCCAGGTTCATGTCGCTGGGTTTCGTGATTTTGATGTTGCGCTCCGAACCGAGGACGACGTGGACGTCGCGGCCGAGGCGCTCGACCAGGCCGGCTTCGTCGGAGGCGCTGACGCCGTCGGCTTGTGCGCGAGCAAACGCCTCCTTGATAAGTTTCGTCGAAAACGCCTGTGGCGTCTGCGCCAGCACGACGCGCTCGCGCGGAATGGTCCCGATGATGAGCGCGACATCCTCCGGCAGACTGGCGCGCTTCACTTCTTTCACCGTGTCCATCGCGGGGATGCCGAGAATCGCGGCCTGGCAGCGGCGAGCCTCTTCAATCACGCGAGCGATCTGCTCGCGGGTGACGAAAGGGCGGACAGCGTCGTGAACGAGCACAATCTCGGTGTCGTTGGAAACTTCCCCGAGCGCCACCGCTACCGAATCCTGGCGCGAATCCCCGCCGCGCACTACCCGGACAGACTGCATGAATCTTTCGCCGCGGATGCGTTCTTCCAGCGAGTCGACCACATCGGCGCGCGTCGCGACAAAGATGTCGGTGACCAGCGGGCATGAAGCTATGCGGCGCACGCTGTGAATAACGAGCGGCGTTCCATCCAGCTCGAGAAACTGTTTCGGCGTATCGGCACCCATGCGTGTGCCTAGACCTGCGGCTGGGAGAATGGCGGCAATGCGGCTCATCGTAAGCGCGACGCGGCCGGACACGAAAAACGCGAGGGCCGCAAACTCCAGAGTGTACCTCAAGCCGGCGTGTCAGGCGAATCGCGGAGCGCGGAAAATGCTTCGCGTTCGGCGCATTTACGAAGAAAAGCCGAGGGCGGCCAAATGAGCGGAGGCTAGTCGGCGTCCGGCTCGGAGAAGATCGGACCGCGACCGCGTTCGACTTGCTGCGGCTCGGTCAGATGCGAGGCGTTTTCCGCTCGGCCCGGCACATCGAAACGGCTGGTGCCGATGCTCGCGTCGCGGCCTGCCGCAGCGGCGGCCGTTTGCCGGGGCATGGAGGCAGACGGATCCGGCCGATCGTCCAGCCGGCCAAAAATCATCTTTCCCGCAGTCGTCTGATGAACAGACGTAACCTGGATATCGACGCTCTTGTTGATCAGGCGGCGGCCACCGTCGACGACCACCATGGTTCCGTCGTCGAGATAAGCGACGCCCTGGTTGGGCTCCTTGCCCTCGCGCAAAATGAGGACGCGCATGGGCTCGCCGGGCAAGACGACGGCCTTTAAGGCGTTGGCGAGCTGATTGACGTTCAAGACCGCGAGGCCTTGCACGGTGGCCACTTTGTTTAGATTGAAATCGTTGGTGACGATCTTGGCGCCCAGGCGGCGCGCGAGTTCGACCAGCTTGTGATCCACATCGTCTGCTTGAGACGGTTCCTGATCGAGAATGCGCACATCGACCTTCGGCATCTTCTGCATGCGCTGCAAGACTTCGAGGCCGCGGCGGCCGCGCTGGCGTTTCAAGGAATCGGACGAATCAGCCACAAGCTGCAATTCGTGCAGGACGAATTGCGGCACGGCGAGTACCCCGTCCAGAAAGTGAGCTTCGCAAACGTCGGCGATGCGGCCGTCAATCAGAACGCTGGTATCGAGAAGTTTCATGGGCTCGGGCGCAGGAGATTGTCCGGAGATGATTCGAACCGGAGAGCCGACCTTCAACTCGCCACCTCGTTCGGATCCGAGCACCAGCCCCAGATACGCGAACGCGACGAGCGCAGCGTATTCGAGAAAGGACTTGGTGGGTTCCGCCGCATGCGTGCGTGAAATGACCAGCGTTACCAGAAGCGCCGCAAACATCCCCAGAACAGTGCCGAGCGCGCCGCCCAGCAATCCGCCGATCTCGGCTCGGCGAAGACGCAGTTCGGCCAGCAGAATCACCACCGCCAGAACAAAGCCAAGGCCCGCTGCAGGCAGATCACCCAAATCAAAAGGCGCGAGCTTGTAACAGAACGCGGTCGCGCAGGCCGTGAGGAACAAGCGCACAAGCCAGAACTCCACGCCCATCCCGTGGGGGAAAGCCGCCCTTTTCTGCCTCGATTCGGGGACAGGATTTGATGACAGCGAGGAAGAAGAATTCGAAAAACGCTGCACTTCAGGAACGGAACGGCTCATACGACCTCACAGTATACGTATCACTGCAAAATCGGTGCCGCATTCCCGCAGGTGCGCGGGGACCACCAACTGGTGCGGGACGGGAACGCCACCTCGCGTCCCCGCGGTCTATATACTCCGCCATCATATGGGAGTCAAGATGATGTTGAAGGATTAATAAGAAGGATTCGAGACTTCAATTATTTAGAATAGACGCGCGGAACACGCTGGCTCACCGCGCAGAGGAGGTCGGAGGTGACCGTACCGATGCTGCGGGCGATAACATTGGCAGGACGGACGTGCCTGCCGTCGCTGCCGTAGATGGTCACGACGTCGCCGACGGCCGTATCGGTCACGTCGGTGACGTCAATCATGGTGACGTCCATGGAAATGATTCCTACGATGGGGGCCAGTGAGCCGCGCACCAGGACGCTCCCGCGATTCCCAAGCGAGCGGTGGATGCCGTCACCATAGCCTGCGGCAAGCACGGCGATGCGTGAAGGGCGCTTGGCTAGGAAGGTTTCGTTGTAGCCGACGCCCGCGCCTTCAGGAATGCTCCGGATATTGATGATGCGTGTGCAGAGGCTCATGACCGGCTTGAGGGGCAAGCGTGCCTCGATTTCGGGGCGCCGTTCAACCGGATCATAGCCCGGATGATAGCCATACAAGATCACGCCGGGACGAACCATGTCGGCCCAAGTCTCGGGACGCGTTGCTATGGCTGCGCTGTTCGCGAGGTGCACGATACCGGGATCAATCCCAAGCGCGCGCAGACGGTCGAGTGCCGCGTAGAAACGCTCCTCTTGCCGCCGCGTCTGCTCTCCTACGCGTGTGTTGGTAAGAACCTCGGAAGACGCAAAGTGGGTGAAGACTCCGCCGAGTTCCAAATGCTTGCACTTGGCAAGTTGGCTGGCAAAACACTCGACGTCGCCCGGCGTGATGCCCAATCGATTCATGCCGGTGTCCATCTTCAGGTGGAAGCGGACGCGTTTGCGGCCCTTGTTGCCCCCTTTCTTGGCAATCATGCGGGCAGCGGCGCTATCGAGTTGCTTTAGTTGCTCGCAGCGATGGATCACTGCCGTCAGATCGTGTTCGAGGAGGCGAGACTCCTCGCCGGGCCAGAAACTTGTGAGTACCAGAACCGGCTTGTGAACGCCGGCCTCGCGGACGGCGATGCCTTCCTCCGTGCAGGTGACGCCAAACCAGTCTGAGCCGGCTGTTTCAAGCGCCTTGGCCACTTGCGGTCCGCCGTGTCCATAGCCATTGCCTTTGACGATGGAAAGAACTTTTCGCGGCGTTTTACGTTTCTCTTCCGGTGGATTCACGAACTTGCGAATAGCCCGGAAATTTTCCGCCAGCGCGCCAAGGGAAATTTCCGCCCAAACCGGACGTCGCACTTCTTTGCGGGAACTCTTCTGTATGCCTGCCATGGCCCTTCCGAAAATTTTAGTTTACGCCATCCGGCCGTCGCGAGCGGACAGCCACTTTGGATGCCGCGAGAATGACAACCCCCGCATGTACTGCAAGCCAAGGCCCTTCGCTTCTCCCCGAGGGACACTTTCATCGAGCTAAGCCCGGGAACACGCTGAAAGAGGCTGGAGACCATCCAGTTGGTCTTTTGACGAAGCTATCCATTGGGGAGGATTCTTTACGCTAAGGAAAAATCAAGCCGCGCTGAAATCAAAGGAGTTAACGTCATCTGCTGAGGCTCCATTCTTGCTGGACCCCTCAAATCGGGAGCGGTAAGGCAACCCGAGAAATAAACCCGGAACGCAATGTGTGGGTGGGCTGCCGCGCTGTGGCCAGCATTACATATCAGGGGCGAATTGCGAGAAGGCATCGGGGGCGGCCTCTTCAAACCGCGTGAGGCGGCTGCGGAAGACGAAGCGAACCTTGTCGGTCGGGCCGTTGCGCTGCTTGGCGATAATCAGTTCGGTTTGTTCGCGCTCGTCGGGCTGGGCATCGTGTTTGAAGAAATGCGGCCGGTAAATGAACATCACCACGTCGGCGTCCTGTTCGATGGCGCCGGACTCTCGCAGGTCGGACAGCTGCGGCCCGCGTTCCTCGCGCTCCGGAGCGCGCGTGAGCTGGCTGAGAACCAAGACGGGGATTTTCAGCTCTTTGGCGAGTCCCTTTAAGCTGCGCGAGATGCTGGAAACTTCTTCATTGCGGTTGCTGAAGCGGCCGCGCGCGGTGATTAACTGCAGGTAATCGACGATCAGCAGCGACAAGCCCTTGTCGCGCTTGAGCCGCCGGGCTTTTGCGCCAATCTCCAGAACGCTGATGGATCCCGCGTCATCTATCCAGAGTGGCGCGGAGGAAATGGTTCCCAGCGCTTCGGTCATTCGGCGCCAGTCTTCTCGGCTGAGATGTCCGGTGCGGAACTTGTGCGCATCGATCTGCGCAACCGAGGCGACCAGGCGCTGCAGGAGCGATTCCTTGGACATTTCCAAGCTGAAAATGGCGACAGGCTGGCCGGCGCGAATGCCGATGTTTTCGGCGAGATTCAGAGCTAGAGCCGTTTTCCCCTGCGACGGCCGCGCCGCAAGGATCAGGAGTTCCGAGGACTGCAGGCCGGAAGTAAGTTTATCGAGCTCCACGTAGCCTGTCGGCACACCCGTGATGCTCTTCCCTTCGCGGAAGATTTTTTCTAAACGCTCGAAATTGTCGCGGACGATGTCCTTAATGGGAATCAAACCGGCTTTTATGCGGTCTTCTGCAAGCGAGAAGATGGAGGATTCGGCATTGTCGAGGATCGTGTCGGCGCCGTCCTCACCTTCAAACGCGCGCTGCTGGATGTTGTGTGTGGCGTGAATGAGATTGCGGAGCAGCGCTTTTTCTTTGACGATGCGCGCGTAGTGCTCGATGTTGGAGACTTTGGGCATGCCGTCGGCCAGAGAAGCGAGGTACGGCGCGCCTCCGGCGGCTTCCAAATCTCCGCGACGGTGCAGTTCTTCGGTCAGGGTGATGAGGTCGATGGCCTGCTGCGCCTCGCCGAGCGAAATCATCTGCGTAAACACGCGGCGGTGCTGATCGAGAAAGAAGTCGTCGGGGCGCAGATTCTCGATGGCCGCATTTAGGGCGTTATTGTCGAGCAGGATGGCGCCGAGGACAGAGCGTTCGGCATCCAGATTGTTCGGTAAGGGCTTTTCTAATGTCGTATCAACGGGCATGGGCAGTCTCTAGTATTCGCCTTTTCTTCGCTGTTGTACCATTTTATCCGTGCGAGGGCAAGTACGGAGTTTTTGGACTGCAAATTTTAGTGCTTCGTGGTGCACATTAAATTCAAATTACATTCAAGCTGGGGCAGCATTCTCCGCGGTGCAGCGCGATGCGTCAACGGGAAAGGCTGTGAATCATTTCGGAAATCGGTGCAAAACTTTTTCTAAGCCGGTGTGCGCGCAACGCAAAGAGGGCCCGGCCTGCCGTGCCCTCTTGGTCCGTCAGCGATTGGAACTTATTCTTCTTTCGCGACGTGCACGATTACTTGCGCGGTGACGTCGCGGAACACTTTGACGGTGACCGGATATTCGCCGAGGGATTTGATCGGTTCGGCGATCTGCACCTGGCGCTTGTCGATTTTGAAATCTTGCGCCGCAAGGGCTTCGGCGATGTCGGCAGTGGTGACGGAGCCGAACATCTGATCGTTCTCGCCGGTTTTGCGGGTAAATCGCAGCGACACACCGTTGAGCAGACCGGCTTGTTTCTGCGCGGCGTCCAGTTCGGTGGCCGTCCTTTTCGCCAGCGACGTGCGGATGCGTTCGATGGCCTTCAAATTCCCGGCGCTGGCTTCAATGGCAAGCTTGCGTGGCAGAAGGAAATTGCGGGCGTAGCCGGGTTTCACGGTGACGACGTCGCCGCGGTGCCCCAGCTTTTCGATATCTTCCTGAAGAATGATTTGCATACGGTTTCTCTAAGCTCCTGTTTCAAATAACCCGAGCAGGCGTTAAGCCTTGGGGGCCTCGGGTGCAGCGGCGGGTGTAACTGCTGGGGCCGCGGTGGCTGGCGCCGCATGAGCCGCTTGCGGGGCCACCGGGCGCGGCGCTTGTGTCCCTGCGGCGCTGCCTGCAAACGGCAGCAGGGCGATGTTGCGCGCGCGCTTGATGGCCACGCCGAGCCAGCGCTGGTGGCGGGAGCAAACTCCCGTCATGCGCCGCGGAAGAATCTTGCCGCGCTCCTGGACAAACTGCGAGAGGATGTCCGCGCGCTTATAGTCGATAAAGTCCATCTTTTCGACGCAGAACTTGCAGACCTTCTTCTTGCGGAAATACTGGCGCTTGCCGCGCGGACGGCCGCCGGGACCGCCCGGACCGCCACCGCCTGGTCCGGCTTCGCGGCGCGGACCACCATGCCCGCCGCCGGGACCGCCATGGCCGCCCGAACCGCCTTCGCGGCGTGGGGGTCCACTGTGAGACTGTGCTTGTTTCGGTTCCTCTGCCATACCATCCTGCCTTTCTCTGATTTCAAGAATTCAATTTTAGCTTGTGGCCGCTGACTGTTCAGGAGCCAGTGCGGGAGTCGGAGTCGGAGTCGGAGCCGGAACCGAAGCGGGCGCACTGCGCCGCGGTCGCCGCGCGGCGCGCTGTTCGCGCTTTCCGCCGAGCTTCTTTTGGCGCTTCAGATCTTCGTCGAGGCGCACAGTCAAATATTTGATGACTACGTCCTGAACGCGCAGGCGCCGCTCGAGTTCCGCGATCAGCTCGGCATGATTGGTGCGAATCTGCTGATAGACATAAATGCCCTCGCGATGCTTGGCCACGCGATAGGCGAGCTTGCGCGTGCCCCAATGCTCGGTCTTCTCGATCTTGCCGCCCTTTTCTGCGCAGGTGTGCTCAATGCCGGAAATCACTTTCTTGATTTCGTCTTCCGGGGTGGCCGGCCGCGCGATAAAAATTAGATCGTACAAACGCTCTTCCATGATGACCTCTTTCCTCTTTGCGCCGATGGTATCGGCGGCGCTTCAAAACCCATTCCGCGTGCGGGCCCGGACGACAGTTCACTCGTTTTGGGGCTCTTCCGCTTCCGGCAGCTTTCGCCGGTTGAAAATGTTCATCGCCGGTTCGATGCCCTTCTCCAGAATCATTTCCACGGCGTCGCCGGCTTTGCCAACCATCTCCGCCGCCACTTCGAGCGCTGCCTTTTTCATCGGCCGCAGCACGAATTCCTTGCGGCTGCCGAGCGGATGATCCGGCCCGCATCCCAACCGGATTCGCGAAAATTCCTGTGTTCCCACGGCGGCGATTACCGAATTCGCGCCGTTGTGGCTCCCGCCGCTCCCTTTGCGGTCGATGCGAATCGTTCCGAAGGGCAGTTGCACTTCATCCCACAGAACCAGCAGATCGCCCGGGCCCAGCTCGTACTTTTCCAGCAGCTCTCGCAACGAGATGCCGCTGAGATTCATGTACGTTTGCGGCTTCGCGAGAAGCACATCTGCCCCCGCGAGCTTTCCCCGGCCCACCAGAGCCTTCGCTTCCGGCCGTTCGACGCGAATCGAGCCGCGATTCGCCAGTTCGTCCACCGCCAGAAATCCGAGGTTATGCGGCGTCCATTGGTACTCCGGATCAGGATTCCCAAGTCCGACGATGAGCTGCATAGCCCTCTGTCCAGCAGCTGGCTTGTCGCCAGCCGCCGCGCTTCGCAACTTGCCGCACTACTTTTTCTTTTCGCCCTTTTCGGTCTTTTCCGGTTTGGCTTCAGCCTCGGCGCCTTCTTCGCCCTCGACTTCTTTCTTGCCCTTCTTGATGACTTCGGGCTCGGCGGGCGTGGCAGCCTCCGCGGCGACCGCTTCGACCGGTTTCTCTTCTTCGACCTTGAGAGCGACCACGTGAGCCAGGACGCGTTCGGGATCGGTGAGTAGCTTTATCTTCGCGGTGTCTATCGCCAGCTCTCTGGCGCGGAGCTGGCTGCCCAGCATCAAGCCGGTGACGTCGACCTTGAATTCCGTCGGAATCTCAGCGGGCAAGCACTCGATTTCGACTTCGCGAGTCACGACTTCGAAGACGCCGCCCTGCTGTTTCACTCCGGCGGGTTCGCCGAACGTGTGCACCGGCACCTTCACGCGCATGCGAACGTCCATGGCTACGCGGAGGAGGTCAACGTGCAGCAGCTTTCCGCTCACGGGATCCACTTGCCAATCTTTCAGGATGGCAGGCTCGTGTTTGCCGGCCAGGTCGACCTGGAAAAGCGTGTTGTGGCCGCTCTCGGAGCGCAGGATGGCTCCTATTTGCTTGCTGTTCAATGCCAGCGCGATGGCATCGCCTTTGCCTCCATAGAGCACGGCTGGAACCTGGCCTATTTGGCGCAGGCGGCGAGCCTCGTTCTTGCCCCGATCGGAGCGGGGCGCTCCTTCTACGATGATTTGAGTCTGAGCCATACTTTCATTCCTTCCCTGGAATCTTGTGGAACAAAGAATCTAAACTGCTGCTGCTCTCTTGTTCCAGAACAACCAAAGCGACTTCCTATAAAAACCAAGGCGGCAGACAGGAATGTCTGTCCCACTCCAAATCTAGATAAATAGCTCGCTGATCGAAGTCTCTTCGTGAATCGACCGAATGCCGCGGGCCAGCAGGTCCGCGACGCTCAAAACCTTGATTTTCCCCATGCCTTTTGCGGCTTCGCCCAGCGGGACGGAATCCGTCGCGACCACCTCTTTGATTTGTGAGTTCGCGATGCGCTCGATCGCCGGGCCGGAAAGTACGGCATGCGTGCACGCGGCGTACACTTGCGTTGCGCCTTCGCGAATGAGCGCCTCGGCGGTTTTCACGAGCGTGCCTGCAGTGTCGATAATGTCATCCACGATGAGCGTGCTTCGGCCGCGGACGTCGCCGATCAGGTTCATGACTTCGCTGACGTCCACATCGACGCGTCGTTTGTCCACGATGGCCAAGGGAGCGTCCAGCTTTTTTGCAAAAAAACGGGCCCGTTCCACGCCGCCGGCATCCGGCGAAACCACCGTCAGATTCGGGAGGTTTAGATGCCGGAAATGCTCCACGAGAACAGGAGATCCGTACAAGTGATCGACGGGAACGTCAAAGTAGCCCTGAATCTGTGGGGCGTGTAGGTCGAGCGTCAGGGCGCGGCTTGCGCCTGCGGTTTCCAGAAGGTCGGCGACGAGCTTTGCTGATATCGGCACGCGCGGCTTATCTTTGCGGTCCTGTCTGGCGTAGCAGTAGTATGGCAGCACGGCGGTGATGCGCCAGGCGGAGGCACGCTTGAAGGCATCAATCATCAGGAGCAGCTCGAACAAGTGGTTGTCCACGGGATAGCAGCACGGTTGAACGACAAAGACGTCGGCGCCGCGCACGTTTTCGAGAATTTGAAAGTAAATCTCGCCATCGCTGAAGCGTCCCAGGCTGGCCTTGCCCAGCGGAACTTCCAGATGCGCGCAGATGCTTTCTGCCAGAGGCAGATTCGCGGTCCCCGAGAAGATTTTAAACCGGTCGTCGTTCACGACACTCGCGCTCCGTCCGCTCAGCTTTTGGGGTTGCCACTTCCCGGCCCAAATCGGCTTTCAAAGATCTAGTCGTAGGTTCTGCGGAGGCGCTGCGGATCAACCGAGGAAAAATGAAGGACACAAATCCACGTCAACCCGTGCCCTGCATTTTACGAACGTACCTGTCCCGCGAGAGTGTCTCGCAAACAAAGGTCTGATCGTCCGGAAACCCAACAGCGGCTCGGCGCGCCATCGCTGGGCTCGGGAAAACTCCAAACACCGCCGAACCGCTACCCGCCAGCGAGGCTTCTTGAGCTCCTCGTCGGAGCAAGGCCCGCTTGATTTGACCAAGACGGGGGTGACGCCGGAAAACGGGCCGCTCGAAATCATTCGAAAGGCCGCTAGCCTGCGCGCTCCAGCATAGAGCACAGAACCTCCAAAGTTTAGGGTTTGCGGCACCTTTTGTCAATGTCAGCGGGCCGGCCGCGAGCCACCGAAAAGCGTCCGGAGTGGGAACGTGTATGTCGCGGGGCGAGACGATGAGCACGGAAAGGTTCGGGATGTCGGGAAGAGGATAGATTTCGTCGCCGCGGCTGACGCCCAGCGCGCGGCCTCCCAGCAGGAAAAAGGGCACATCAGCGCCCAGCGAGGAGGCCATTTCGAGAAGGCGCGGCGTCGGCAGCTTCTGACCGGTGAAACGCAGATAGCCGAGCAGCGCGGCTGCGGCGTCGCTCGAACCGCCTCCCAGTCCGCGCCCGGCCGGAATGGTTTTCCTGAGTTCGATCGCGACCCCCCGGCGAATCTTGCACTCGCGGCGGACGGCATCTACGGCGCGGTAGACGAGATTGTTCTCAACAGGCTCCTCGGAGAGAGTGGCATTGCCCAGAATCGACAGCGAAATCCCGGGCCGGCTCGAAGCGCGCAGGCAGAGGTCGTCGCGCAGCGAAACACTTTGGAAAACAGTCCGGAGTTCGTGGTAGCCGTCGGGGCGTTTACCAAGGATATCGAGGCGCAGGTTGATCTTGGCAAACGCAGGGATGCGGACTTCGCGCATGCGGCTTATTGTGGTTTCGCGTCTTGCGGCGAGGATTTTTGTGCCACGCGGTGCTTTACCTGGGAAAGCTTCCGTTCGATCTCCACTATTTTGTCGTTTTCCATGTCGGCCGGTAAGGAGTGGTGCCAT
>Ga0210384_10002286_pt1 | contig 23651 bp, 11 predicted proteins | sample IncBWH2MmetaG_FD_160574 | JGI IMG/M metagenome (GOLD analysis project Ga0210384, IMG submission 160574) | Forest soil microbial communities from Barre Woods Harvard Forest LTER site, Petersham, Massachusetts, United States - Inc-BW-H-2-M | ecosystem: Environmental > Terrestrial > Soil >...
CGACACGATCAGCCCAACGGCCAGCCTGGATTTCGGCGCGGGATGGCCGGTGCCGCGAAATTTTGCCGTGGATGTGGGCTTGGCAGGGAGCGATGCGCGGCTCACGCCCGGCATGGGAGCATCTGTTCGCATTGCGGTGGATCGTGTTCCCGATGGAATTGTTATTCCAACGAATGCGCTTTTCAGGAAGGCGGGGCGCACCGTTGCGTACGTGCGTCGGGGATCAAAATTCGAAGAAACTCCCGTGGACGTGTCGCGGCAGAGCGGCGATGAAGCCTTGATCGCTAAGGGGCTGCAACCTGGCGAGAGGCTCGCACTAAAGGATCCGACGCTTGCCAAGTAGGAAATTCATGTTGAGCAAGGGAGGAACGCGCGCAGCGGCATTTCTACTGGCGCTGGCCGTCGGAGGGAGCGGCATTGCGTGCCGTCAGACCACGGTGATTGCCAGCGATGCGGAAATTCCGACAGCGACGGTCAAGGAGGTTGATCTGCAACTGAAAGTGCTGACCAAGGGCGCACTGCATACCGAACAATCCAGAGTCATTTCGGCGCCGCCGATTGCCGGGGGAACCTTACAGATCATTCAGTTGGCTGCCGCCGGGGCGCATGTGCACATGGGGGACGTGGTGCTGGAGTTTGACCCAAGCCAGCAAGAATACAACCTGGCGCAAAACCGCAGCGACCTCCAGCAAGCTGACCAGGAGATTGTCAAAGCCAAAGCAGATGCGGCGGTCCAGACGGCGGAAGACCAGACAGCGCTATTGAAAGCGAAATATGCGGTTCGCAAAGCAGAACTTGAGGTAAGCAAGAACGAAATATTGAGCCCGATCGATGGTCAGAAAAACATTCTGGGTCTGGACGAGGCCAAGCGCGCTTTGACGCAGCTTGGACAGGACATCCGGTCGCACGGAGCGTCCAACGATGCGGCGCTGGCGATCAGCCAAGAGAAGCATCACAAGGCGCAGTTGGCGATGGACCGGGCAGAGTCAAACATAAAGAACATGAAGATAACCTCTCCGATCGATGGGCTCATGGTCATCCACGGCAATCGCGACTCCAACGGAGGATTCTTCATGGGTGGGATGACGCTGCCGGATTACCACGTTGGGGACCAAGTAAACCCCGGCAGCTCGATCGCCGAAGTGATCGACAGCTCGCGCCTGGAGATTTCGGCGCAGGTCGGCGAGACCGATCGCACGAATGTCAAGACGGGACAGTCCGTGGATATAAAGGTAGATGCGCTTCCGGGTGAATCGTTCAGCGGGAAAGTGCGAACGGTTGGGGGAGCCACGGCTCGCGAATTCTGGGACGATAATGCCAAGCACAAATTCGACGTGGCCATCCAAATCGACCGCGTGGATCCGCGGCTGCGGCCGGGCTTCGAAGCACAATTGAGCATTCTTGGCGATCACCTTCCGAAGGCCGTGTCGCTTCCTGCGGAAGCGGTGTTCGAGCACGACGGGAAGAAGATTGTGTATTGCGAGCGCGGGCGGGGATTCGAGATGCGAGAGGTGAAAGTGCGGGCGCTGAGCGAAGGCCGAGCGATTCTCGAAGGCATCCCCGTCGGAACAGTTGTGGCGCTGGTGAATCCGGACAAGAAGCGGTCCGGAAAGCCCAAGGAAAGCGGCAGCGCAACTCCCAGCCTGGGCGCAAGTTCCAATTGAAGCAAAATAGGGCGGCGATGAAACCTGGTTCGATGGCACAGCCGAGATCCCTGGAACAGTGGCTGCCAGATCTGGTGTTTGGTTTTGAGAATCTGGCCAGCCATAAGCTGCGCTCTTTGCTGACCATGCTGGGCATGATTTTTGGCGTGGCGGCCGTGGTGGCGATGCTCTCGATCGGCGCGGGAGCGCAGCAGAAGGTGATGGCGTTCATCGAGCAGCTGGGCGTGCGCAACCTGATTGTGGAAGCCAAAGAAGCGCGCAACGAACAGGAACTGCAGAAGGTCAGGAAAAATTCGCAGGGTCTGACGCTCAGCGACTACCAGATTATTCGCCAGAACATGCCAAGCATCCAGGAGGCTACTCCGCGCAAGCGGTTTGCGCCGACGAAGATTCTTCCGAAGCCTCAGCAAGACACCCCAGTCGTTTACGGCGTGGAGCCGAGCTATTTGGGAATCGGCCATCTGCGGGTTACGGAAGGGCGGTTCTTCGACGCTTCGGATAATGCGGCTTCCGCGCCTGTGTGCGTTTTGGGTGCCGCGGCGAAAGACAGTTTGTTTGGGGCGTCTCAGGCGGTCGGAGAGTACATCAAGCTCAACGAAATGTGGTGCCACGTGATTGGGATCGCCGGGCCGCAGCTCGCTCCCGAATCCGACGTGTCTGGCGTTCGCACCGAAGACATGAATAACCTGGTATATGCGCCGTTGAATTCAGTGCTGTATCGTCTGGAAGATTCGCAAAGCTGGCTAAAGGACGAGATCGACGGCCTTTATTTGCATCTGGCATCGGTGGACACGAGCGTGACGGATGCGGAAGTAGTGCGCGGAATTCTCAATTCTTCGCACCACGATGCGGGCGACTTCAGCGTTATCGTGCCGGCCGAGCTGCTGGCGCAGCAGAAACGAACGGAGCAGCTCTTCAACACCGTGATGGTGGCTATTGCGTCCATATAACTTCTGGTGGGCGGAATCGGAATCATGAACATTATGCTGGCCGCCATATTGGAGCGCACGCGAGAAATTGGCGTTCGCCGGGCGATTGGCGCGAGGCGCTGGGACATCATTCGGCAATTTGTGATAGAAGCGACGCTCATTTCCTTCGCGGGTGGCCTGCTCGGTGTGGTTCTCGGGTTTGCGATGTCGCAATTGATAGCGTGGCTTGCGGGGTGGTCCACCGTGGTTACGATCAGCTCCATCGTGCTGGCTTTCGTGGTTTCCATTTCGGTGGGGTTAATTTTCGGGATTTATCCGGCGGTGAAGGCAGCGCGGCTCGACCCGGTCGAGGCCATTCGGTACGAATAGTCGGGGTTCACGATCAAAAACAATTCTGTGGGGGTGATCGATGAGAGTGGTGCGCTCGTTCGTTGTGGCAATCCTTTTGCTGGCGTTGTGCGGAGCTTCTTCGTGGGCGCAGAACGCTTCGACACTTGAGAGGGTGCTGGGGATCGGCAGCAGGCAAAAGCCGGCTGCGCCACTTCTTGCGCCTCAAGACTTGCAGGACCATGTGATCAACGGGAAACTTGTGCTTTCTTTGGATGACAGCATACGCTTGGCTCTTTCCAACAACACGAACATACATCTGGACCACTACCAGACTGAAACCGCGGAGAATAATCTTCGGCGTGTTTATGCGCCGTTCGATCCGCTGCTGACGTCGAGTTTCAGCGATCAGCGGGCCAAGTCGCCAACGTCGACACAACTGCAAGGAGCGACCATCCTCAATGATTTGACGCAGCAGACGCAGATTGGCTATTCGCAGACCTTTCAAACGGGCACGAATTTCCAGGGTTTGTTCATCGCTGACAAGAACTCAACCAACAGTTCGTTCAATTTTCTGAATCCGTCTATTTCAACGACTATCCAGTTCACGGTTACGCAACCACTGTTGCGGAACCGCGGGCTCTTTCCGAACCGGGCGCCGATTTTGATCGCGCAGCGAAACCTGAAACAGGCTCGCGCGTCGTTCCTTGGAGAGGTGAACGGAGTCATCCTCCAAATCGTTAGCAGCTACTGGAATGTCGTGCTGGCGCGTGAAAATCTTTCGGTGCAGCGAAAATCGCTAGATGAGGCTCAGAAAAGTTACGACCACGACAAAAAGGCGCTGAGCCTGGGAGCTTTGCCTCCCTTGGACATTTATCGATCCGAATCGCAAGTCGCGTCGCGGCGTGTTGGAGTGATTCAGGCAGAATACGCGGTGAAGCAGGCCGAAGATCAGTTTCGCCAAGGCATCGGCGCAGACCTTGACCCTGCGACTCGCGTGCTGGACCTGGAGATGACCGACAGACCCGAGCCGGCGGGTACCTTGCCCGACGTGGATATTCCTACCGCCCTCGTGCGGGCCATTGCGAATAGGCCCGAACTGGAGGCGGTGCACCAACAGATTGCCGTCGATGAATTGAGCATTCGGCTTGCGCATAATGGCCTCAAGCCGGACCTGGAACTCTCTGGCTTCTATTCTGGCAACGGACTGGCCGGGAACGACCCTGCCGTAGGGAATACCGGACTCGGCACCACGCTGAGCCAGTCTTTTCGTTTTACCTTTCCAACCTACGGCGCGAGTCTTTCGTTGACGCTACCGGTAAGAAATCACAACGCGGAGGCGAATCTGGCCGATTCGCTGGTGAGCCGCCGCCATGACCAGTATCAGGAAAGAGAAACAAATCAGAGCATCACGCTCGAAGTCACGACGGCGGTGCACTCACTGGAGGCAGCCAAGCTGGGGATGGAAGCGGCCAAAGTAGCAGTGGATCTTGCCAGAGAAACGCTTCACGCAGACGAACGAAAGTACGAATTGGGCACGGAGCAAATCTTCTTCGTGCTGGACGCGCAAACCCAACTCGCCCTTGCGGAGCTGAGCCTGATTCAATCGCAGGTGAATTTTCAACTGGCCGTTACGCAGGTGGATCATGCGACAGGAGATTTGCTAGAGCATCATCACGTGCAGATCGTGGAGCCGACAAAATAAGGCTGTCGACGCCGTCCGAGATCGCCATATGTGATCCGACGCAAGTCGAACAGGGCCTAGTAACTCCCAAAAACTCGCGTGCGTAGAATCAGTTATTTGTGAGGGGTGGGGGAAAAGGATTTTGGGCAGTCCACCCACAACGGGGTTGCGTGCTATCGGGTTTCCAAGCGGACTGCGACGGCAGGATTTGCTGACTACCATGGTTGGGGTCGAACCCTTCGGGAGGGTTGATTCTACGTGCATTATTGATTCTGCGAGAGTTCGGAACTCCTGACAGCCCCCCAGCGTTTCTCGTGAAAGTTTTCGTCGACAACTAAATGAGGAGTTCCTGGCGGAAGGACCTGAAGAGTTTTCAGAAACTCAATCAGGGAATCCTGATCGTATGGCTTCAATGCCTGAAACTGCGCACGAGACTGAAGTGCTTCCCCGGAATGTGCCAGCACGGATTGCCGAAGCGTCGTAAACAGGCCATGGTGAAAAAACGGAGGCCCGTTGGCTGCACCCCACAAACGCCTTGTTAGGAAACGACGATTGCCTTGCCGAAACTTGGGTGTCCAAGGAGTTTGGTTCTGGTCGAGCGGTTCACCAGGATCAGATGGGTCGCAGATGTCATGGAGTCTGAGATCGGTAAACGCGGGAACCCAGACCACGTCGGGATCCGCGGCATCCGCAGCTAGTCGCGGTGATGGCAGATCTTTGTCGTTCAGGTCAACTTGAATAGTCTTCGCCGTCCCGGTGCGAAGGTTAAGCGCGGGATTGTATGGATTCGGCTCGCTGAAAATCCACCCTTTCTTGTTGAGCGGTAACCTGGGAATGTGGCAAGAGGCGCAACCAATTTTTTCGAAGATCCGCTCGCCATTCAGAACGGCTTTTTCGATCTCCGGATCGTTGGGAATCACGCGTCCGGGGACGGCCATGGTCGCTTGATAGAGCGTGACCGCAGTGATGTCGGCGCGGGTGAGTTCATTTTTGATGCCATCGCCATCGGCGTCAATGTCGAGACCGAAGCGCTCGGTTGATTGCATTCCGTGGTGCTGATTAAAGGCCGTGTTTGTAAACTCCCGCAGGGAAACGACATTACTGGCCTGATGCCAAGGACGAAGAATTAACGTTGGCCGGTCCACGGGCGTTGGCGCGACGATGCTTGCCCGTGGCAACCCCTCGACGCGGCTTGTGTCCCACAAACCATCCTTCTGGCGAGTGAGCCAACCAAACGAGACCCCTTTGCTCAGGAGCTGTTTGCTTTCGCCAAGCCGCAGGGAATCGCGAATCACTTGCAGGTCAGCGGTCATCTGCCGCGCCAGCATCTCCAGGTAACCGGCGCCGAACATTCCAGTCGTTGCGCGCAGATTAGCTACGTTCTGCAAAGTGACGGCCCTCTGTGACTCGTCCACGGCACCGCTTGTCGGCAGGCGGTCCGAGGGATCAAACGTGAGAAAGTCGAAACGCTGACCGAGGACGAACACGCTGGTAACGAAATCGCCGCCGCCCCCGGGGATGCCGTAAGGCATGTTGTGGCATCCATAGCAGGAATTAGCGTCTGGACCGGAGAGCCGGTTAAATGCTCGCAAATCAACGAGCGGCTTGGAGGGATCGGACAAGGCAGTCCCGTTGCCCTTCATTATGGGCCGGCCGCCGCCGTCCTGGTCCGTCCAGTTGGCCATGAAGAGCCTTTTGCCGTGATCTAGCAGCGCTTCAAGAGAAATCGAGAATTCTTCGTCATCCTGCAAATGACGAGAAATGGCGTGTTCCTGGCCAATCTGGCTCCCAGGTTTGCGATCATCCGCGGCCAGCCAAGCGCTGCCGAGGAGCAGAGCCAGCGCCGCAGAGCCGAAGCTCCTGAAATGAAACCTTCTCTTTGCCTTGCTCTTCACGTTGCACTTCACTGAGGCACTCCAATGCCGGTCGGGAACAAGGGCACGTTCACCGTGCCGAGCACCGTGTTGGTGTTGGTGTCCAAGATCGTCACGGTGCCCGTGCTGTGGTCCGGATTTTGAATGGTATTCGAGATGTAAGCTTTGCCATCGACCGCTATCGCGATCGCGGGAACTCCGGGGCCGCCCGAGTTGATTCCATTCGGAATCGCCACACGGATGGTGGTATCCGTAATTGTGTCGGTCGCATCGATGCTGAGTACGGCGACGTCGCCCGATTGACCGTTCGCAACGTAGGCCTTGCTGCCATCGAGTGTGAAGGCGACCCCAGCTGGCTGGCAGCACATGGGTATCGTTCCACCTATGGTGACGTTGTGTGACGCATCAATCCTTAGGATGGCAACGTTGTTGGCACCTCGATTGGCGAACAAAGCGAAGCGGCCATTCGGGGCCATGGTGATGTTCCCGGCAAAACCCTGGAAGTTGTAGGGCACCGTTTTGCCGGTATCAGTCAACAGACCCTGAGGCGACAGCGCGAGGATTCTGAACACATTGTTAGAGTTGTCCCCGACAATCACGGTCGTGTTGTCAGGCGTGATGGCCAGGGCGGCCCCGAATGGTAGTGCGAGAGTGCCGATGATCTTCGGGTTCGCGATATCCACCGAATAGACGCTGTTTTGATTGACGGTGGCGACGGCAAAGCGCCCGTCGCTGGTGACCGCGTTCATATTCGGCGTTCCTAGACCGAAGCGGAATTGCGTAATTAGTGAGGGCGGATTCGTCGTCAAGTCGTACATCAGAACGGGCGTTCCGAATCCGTTGCCTATCGTCACGAGCGCCTTTGATCCGTCGGGCGTGACCGAAACGCCCTCGGGTGAAGCGCCAATACCGGCAGCGATGGGAATAAGCGTGGGCGGGAATACGGAGGTATCCAGGGCGGAGATGGCTCCGAGGTTGCTGCCGACCACGATTAGCGGTCTGACTTTGGCCACGATATCACCCACGTTCGTGGTGCCGCCGAATACTGGAGCAACTGTGGCTGACGTTCCGGCGCGCACAAAGCCTCCGGCAACCCCATGAGTTTCTACAGTGATCCCGTTGGCGCTAATCGACACCGTTGGAACACTTGGAATGGAGAACGTGCCGTCTGATGCGGTTATGGCAGAGTGACCTATGGTCTGCGCAATGAAGCCGGCAAGAGGGTTGCTGTTCCCATCGACCACTCGGCCCGTCACAGTTGTGCCTGGGTCGGGAATCACACCTAGCACCACATTGGACGCCGTCCCGACGTTGCCGCCGTAATCGACCCCGGTGGCCCCTAGCGTCAGTGTGGTGATGCCCGCCGGAACGGTGTAATAGAAGACATAAGGAGCAACGGTGTCGGTTAAGACGGGCTGGCCGTTCGCGAACAGATTAACGGCTGCCACCGCCACGTCGTCCGCCGCGTTCACGGTAACTTGTATCGTCGCGCCTTGCACGACCGTGCCGCCCGCGACCGGCGAAACGATGGCTGCCGTCGGCGGAATGCCGAAAGCGTCTTGTAGCACCTGGTATTGGCCAATGTAGAGGCGGCTGTTGCCAGAGGTGCCGAACTTGCTAAACGTCGTGTCGTCTGCAGCGAGATACACGTAGCTGCCGTCAACGGCGATTCCCATCCCGTAATCGACGCGTTGCGGGAAATTCAAGATGGCCCGAGAACGGAGATTCGTGGGATCGGAGATATCCGTAATCGGGACTCCGTTCTTGAAGGATACACACGCAGCGAGAACCAGGTTGCCGGACAGCACCAGATCGTTTAGCACTCCACCGAGACTCAAGTTCGTAATGCTCGATACAATCCTTGGAGTGGACGAGTTCGAAATGTCAATGGAGAAGAGGCTCTCCTGATAGGATGGCTCATACTCCGCTACAAAGATAAAATTGCCTTTGATGGCTACCTGGTGAGCGCCGGCTGTGGGCACTTGGGCGCGAACTGTGGGTGCACCCAAATTCGAAACATCCACCACGTAGATACCATTTGTATCGGCCGCAACAACCGCCAGACCGCGCACGGGATCGACGCTCACGCCCCGGATCAAGCCGGCGAGCGGTAGTGAGGAGAGTGCAGTCGGGACGGACGGATTGGCAACATTCACCAAGACCAGATTCGTCCCGTTAGCGACATAAGCGACATTTCCCTGGATGTTCACGTCCAGCGCATTGCCGGAAGTGTTGAGCGTTCCGCGCAGTGCAGGTGCAAGTGGGTTAGTTACATCGATTATCTGAAGACCCGCACTCCCAGCAGCCACAAACGCCAGGTTTCCAACGACTCTCACTCCGTTTGCGTTGCCTGCAAGCGCGAGGGACGCAGCGATCACAGGGCTGTTGCGGTTGGTTACGTCCACCACTTGGAGACCAGCCGACCCAGCCGCCACGAACGCGTAGTTGCCATTCACCGCGACGGAGTTGGCGAAACCGGGGATAGTGACAAAGCCAAGCGGCGTGGGGCTAAAACCGGTGACTGTGCCGCTAGCGGTGGCGGTAAATCCACTGTTCGAGATAGTGATAGTGCAAGTGCCAACGTTGCCCGCAAAAACGTTTCCGTCAGGAGCGCCAAAGTTGCAAATCGTGAGGTCGCTCGAGGAATAGTTTGTCCCCCGCGGTGTGGAGGTCAGATCAATGGTTGTTTTGCCATCAATCAGGTGTCCCGTCACAGTGAGTTGCTGAGAGGCTTGCTGGCTGAGCGAATTCACGGCTAGGAGGAAGGTGCTTGGCTTGACTTCAAGCGACTGTAGAGCGGCTGCCAGCTTCGCCGCAAAACCACCGCCCAGCGTATTGGTTTGGACCTCGATGCCATCTGGGATGCCCGAGCCATCTGTCGAGAAGATCAGCGGATTTGTGTGATAGACGAGAACTTCCTGCCCGTCGGTCAGCCCGTCTCCGTCGGTGTCTGGGTTATTCGGGTCGGTGCCGAGTTGGAACTCCTGCAGGTTCGTCAGCCCATCGTGATCCGCATCTTCGGAAGGGAACGCGGGATCGGTCAGCTGCGGACAAGAGACCCCTTGCGAGAAGTTGGGACAGAAATTCGCGAGGATCCACGAATTCGGAATGCCGCCGTTGGAAGCTCCGCCGATCGCTACTTGTATACTGATGATGCCTTGCGCTCCCTCGTTGTGCGCCTGGATCAAAACGGTTCCACTGCCCACTGCTGTTACGAGTCCGTCCGGACTCACGGTGGCGATGGTCGGATTGCTGACCTGGTAAATCGTTCCGGTGCTGGCGGCTGAGATATTTTGCGTGGTACCACCAGTGTAGGTGGCGGCTGCCATGAGCTGGGTGGTCTGGGCAGCCTGGGTGAGCGTGGACGTCGGAGCCGACACGCTGATCGATGTGGGAATCGGGTTCACGTTTCCCAAGATGATGGGCCGCAGTGTTACGGACTGATTAGCGCCGATGGTCAATAAATCGGACTGCCCGAAGAGGGTGACGCCGCTTCGCACACAGGTTGCGCGGGCGCGAACCGGCCCGAAGTTGGCAGGGACGGTTGGAAGAATCCACGTGCCGTCTGCGCTCACCTTCGTCGTGCGATTCAAGACGCTTACAACGCAATTCGAGTCCAGGAACAACGGAGGAGGACCGACTGGGGGCCCGAAGTCCGTCGGGTCGGGAGGGGCCTCCCTCTCCTGCCCAAACCCGCTGGGTGGGAACAACAGCAAGAGAGTTACAACGAAGCACAGGGTAACGGGCCAGCTAGCTGATACGTCGCGGTGCTTCGGCGCGGACCGAAACACGCTTGAGACTCGATGCCCGTTACTGCCGGTCCCCGTGGCCAACCGCGCCGCCCGCTCAGCCTCGGCCGAGATGTCTGTACCTGGCTGCATGTATTCTCCTGCTACGTTCGAACCGGCGATTCGAATCGCTCCGAGATCACCGAGACTCTCCTATCAAGTTTGTGGGCAAACAAGTATTGACGTATGTTCGACTCCCTGGCTGTCCGTGTAGTCGAAAGGAACGTCCCGGCATGGCTTACATCCATGAGCAGAGTCATTTATCCACCCAGTGCTGTTCGGGTCCTCTATACACGCAAATGGATTTCCGAGACCGACGGAGAAGCACGCAGCTTGGCATCCATAAGGCCGGTCTCTGCAGTCAATTCCTGCAGGCGCATATTTGCCGTCATTGTGATATGCCTGATTAGGCGAACCGGGATCTTTCCCCGGGCCATGGATCAACTCATGGAGAACTGTCGCTGCTACTCCATAGCAGAGCGGCTCCGTAACCGCAGTCGAAAAGAGAGTCACATGGCTGGACACAACAGTGGTTTGTTGGGCGCAAGTTCTGTCGCCCGGGGGCTCGGGCTTGCAATCGATTCTTACCCCATTCTTCAATAAATTGGCCTGCATTGTCTGACGGAGCGTGGCCTCGATGCACGCGTCGTCGGAGTCGTCGAAAATCTTTGACAGCGCATCATTCAATCCCTGTCTTACAACTTGGTCGCTGAAACCAGTAGGAGACGGCGAGCATGATCCCGCTTGGCACTGGCTCCCGCCTGCACAGCCGTCGCCGAGAACGACGTGGACAGCATTTGCACCACCATTCACGGGAAGATCAAACGCCTGAGCCTGCGGAGTTTGGCCGCATGCGGTCCCATCCCCCACAGGAACACAGCCAACTGCTGGTCCGGCGCAGATCTTGCACTCTCCGCAATCGGCGACACTACCTGCGGCGTTGGGATCGCCTCCACAATGCCAGCCAGCCTTGAGCACACCGGTTCCCGGATCAGAGGCGATCACGGATCCATCATCGCTGACCGTTGCCGTGCCTATCGCCACAAACAAGCTGAGATCATGGTCGTAGGAATACATTTCCGTCTTCGCTCTGGGCGCGAGCCCGTCCACGTTCGGCAGGGTCATCGCCGCGGGCGGATTGAAAATCGTTCCCACAGGCTGAATGGTGACGATGAATCGGGGCTGCTGGCCAAAGCCAGGCGCCATTGGAACTTTGTCGCCATTTACGGTGGATACCGAGACACACCCCTGGCGCGCTCCTCCGGGGAATGTTGCTGCTCCCGGCGCCACGGTCAGAGAGAATCCCGGGGATTGCGGTAACGTTAGCGTTCCGCCATGAGTTGCGTCCACGCAGAGTTTGTTGACGGTATTGAGGACCGGCAAATAGATCGGCACGCCGACTGTATTGTCCTGGCCGGCGATGGTGACGATGTCATATTCGAGCGTCGGGTAAGATGCCGTGCCGCCTCCCGCCGTTGTGCCATCCGCCATGAGTTTGAAGTAGCCGAACGGCGCATTGCTGATCAAGAAGTGCCCTTGAGCGTCGGTAACCACCGACGTCCCGATTTGTCGTGGCAGATTGTTGTTGCTGCCCTGGTTGGTCTGGTACAAGCGTATTGTCACATTCGGTGTGGGGTTGTTGCTGTTGTCGAGCACCACTCCACTGATAGTCGTCTTGGACGGATCTCCGGCGAGCCTAGCCGACGCAGTGAAGGCGACACCCGAACTTGGGCCGCCTGCAAAGTTTGCCTGGACGATGTTGCTGCCGCCCGTGGGACCCAGCGCGAAAACGGCAAGAGCCCGCCCGTCGCTGTCCGTGGTGACGACTTGACTCAAGGCACCGTTGAGACTTCCTCCTCCGGCCACTGCTGTGAACGTGACTTGCACACCCGGAATACGGTTGTGCCCAGCGTCCGTAACCACAACGCCCAGAGGAAACGTGAGTGGCTGCCCCGCAATGCCGGTTTGGTTGTCGCCTGAATCGACTACGATTTGCGCCGCGCTCCCCGGCACGCCAACGGCCGCAAAATCCGCGACGTTGAAAGCAACCGCCGAGAAAGCCTCCACCCGATTGACGCCCACACCCGAACGATGCCCCAGAGTCCACGACGCTTGAGCCAGCCCGTTGACGTCTGTGTTGGCGGTCACAGCGGCGCCGCTCGTGGTCGAAGCCGAAAGCACTCCGTCGTTTCCGGTGACTTTGAGCACGACAGGCTGGTTCGCAACCGGCTTGCCGGAAGGATCGGTCAGAACAACCACAAGCGGCGCCTGCAGTTGTGTGCCGATCGTTCCCGTTTGATTGTTTCCCGAAACGATAGTCAGAGCATCCGCTACGGCCGCTTGCCCAATCACAGGAGCCGGTGGCTGACTCGCGGACACTCGAGTGATGGAAATGGTTGTCGTAGTGGCATTACCTGCTTGGTCTCGCGCGACCGCTTGGATGGCGTTGGGACCTAAAACCAGAGGCACATTGGCAACCGAATATGTGCGGTTGGCGACTTGAGCCGCAGTTCCGTTGACGGTTACCTGGGCGTTCTGGTCGTTGACCGTCCCAACTACGATGTCATTTACTGTGCCCGTGACGGTGACTGTGGCGATCGTAGTAAAAGACTTGTCGGCGGGAGAATCGATCGTCAGATGGGGTGGTGTGGTGTCCAGGGTCAGCGTCACGCTTGCTGTAGCTTGGTTCCCTCCGGCGTTCGAAGCAAGGGCTGTTAGTGTGTTGACTCCTTCATTCAGAGGCACTTGGGCGGAGAAAGTTCCGCCACTCGGGAAGACGGCGATCCCATTTATGGTCACTGTGTCGGCGGAGTTGTCGACCGTGCCGCGCACGGTGACGGGAGAAATGTTGGTCATACTCAAGTTGGCGGGCGAGGTAATGGTCACCGTCGGCGCCGGAATCAACGAGACGTTCGTGCTCGCTGAGGCCGCATTCCCGGCAACATCAACTGCGGTAACGGAGATAGAGTTCGCGCCCGTGCTCAAAGTGGTCGCACAACTAAACGTCGAACCGCTCAACAGCGCTGGCCCGCCGTTGCAGGTAACGTTGGAAACTCCAGAACCCGCGTCGGCGACGTTGCCAGACACGGTAGTTTGTGGAGCAAACACATTCGTCCCCGTTGCGGGCGATGTGATTGCAATTGTGGGAGGGGTCTTGTCAAGTTTCACCAGCACAGAAGTGATCGCAGTATTGCCGGCCACATCCAGTCCCGGTTGCGACGTCACAACCGTGATGCCCTCGTTTGTTACCGGAACGACGGCGGGACAACTGGTGACACCGCTTAAATTGTCCTGACACTTAAAACTTACAATGACATTGGAGTTGTTCCAGCCCGCCGTATTCGGCGACGGACTTACTGCTGCGGAAATCGCCGGCGGAGACAGGTCGAGGTTCACCGTCACCGATGCGGTGGCGGTTTGCCCGGCTTGATCCACGGCCGTTCCAGTGACGACCTGGTTTGCGCCTTCTGCGCTCACGGTAACCGGTGAGGTGCAGGAAGCTATCCCGCCACTGCCTCCTGAACACGTGAATGTAACTGTGACAGTCGAGTTGTTCCAGCCAGCGGCGTTCGGCGGTGGTGATTGAACCGCCGTAATAATAGGCAACGACTTAACGATGGTCAGAGTGACGCTGGCAGTCGCGGTGTTCCCCGCGTTGTCTGTAGCCGTCCCCGAAATGACTTGATTTGCGCCGGCGGACGTTACAGTTTGGGGAGGTGGGCAAATTGCGACCCCTGACGTTGCATCGCTGCATGAAAAGGTTACTGTCACGTCTGTGGTGTTCACGCCGGATGCATTCGGCAGTGGGGCAGCGGTCGCTTTGATGGTTGGTGGCGTCTTGTCCACGCTTATCGAAACGCTCGCACTAGCGCTGTTCCCCGCCACGTCGGTTGCGGTTCCAGAGATGATCTGGCCTGCGGCCTCCGTACTCACAATCTGCGCTGGTGGACACGCCGCAATCGGGGCCGTGGTCGGGGTACATGCAAAGCTGACTGTGACACTCGCATTGTTCCAACCGCTCGAATTGGGGGGAGGAGCACTCGTCGCTGCTATTTGTGGAGGTGTCTTGGCAATATTGAGTGTCACGCTGGCCAACGCTGAGTTCCCAGCGTTGTCTAGAGTCTTACCCAAGATGACCTGATTGGCGCCTTCGGTGGTCACTGTCTGCGGTGGCGGGCAACTCGCTATTCCCGATGTGGCATCGCCGCATGCAAAAGTGACGGTGACGTTCGTATTGTTCCAGCCGGCCGTATTGGGCTCCGGCGACACTGAGACGGAAATCGTTGGCGGGGTCATATCGGTCTGAAATGTTTGCGAGATCACGCCGCTCGAATTCCCAGAACGGTCGAAGACCGTGAGTTGCAAGGTGTGAACGCCGTCGGGCAGCGGTGGAAGGGTCCCAGTAGCCTGCGTGGGGCCCGAGGTTAGCGCGCTGGTCTGGTTTACACCGTCGACGGTAAGAACCAGTCTCGAAGTATCCACTCCGCTGCGATCATCCTGATATAGCAGTGTCACAGTCACGGGAGTCGTATTGAGGATGGCGTTCGCGGCAGGGGCTTGGATGGTCGCGGTAGGCGGAACCGTGTCCAAGACAAACGTCGCTCGGATATTGGCGGAGTTGCCGACCAAGTCGCGTACGACGGCGCTCAGAACGTAGGTTCCATCGCCCAAAGAAGCGGTGCTCGGAATCACGCCCGTTGCTTGCTGCGGTCCGATCTGGAAATAAGAGGTGATATCCGTTGCAGGGTTTGCTCCCTGCTGTAAGAAAACTCTGACCGAACTGCTATCCACGCCGGTTCCCATTCCATCCGAGTACTGCAGGGTCATGGTGGGCGTAGGATTGTTGATGAAAGAGTTGTCCGGCGGCGCCGCAAAGGAAATCTCGGGTGGCTGGGTGTCTACCACGAAAGACAAAGAGGAAGGCGGCGACTGGTTGCCGGCGCGATCTTTTACAGTTGCGCTCAAGACATGCGTTCCGTCGGATAGGGGAGGCGTCAATTGCAGAACCCCGGTGGCCGATCCGGCGCCAGGGGCAACCAGCGTTGAAATGTTCGCACCGTCCAAGGTGACAACCAGCGAGTATGGATCCACGCCCGACGTGGCATCCGAATAGGCGATGGTCACCGTGGGCGCGTTGCTGTTGGTTTTCGCCGGGGGCGCCTGAAATCCAATTGTGGGTGCTGTTGTATCCACGAGGAAAGTCGAGGTCGCAGCACCGACGGTCCCAGCAAGATTCGCAATCTGTGCGGTAATCGTATTCGGGCCGTCAGGGAGGGCGAAGGCACTAGTCAACTGGGCGGTGGCGGTCGCCGAAGTAGCGCTGAAGAGGCTCGTTGCGTCCGTGCCATTAACGAAAACCTTCAGCGTCGTCAAGTCTACTCCACCAACATCCGTGTAATCGATTGACACTGGAGGAGTATGCGTGTTGAGGAGGGCGTTCGGCGCGGGCTGCGATACGTGGATTGTGGGTATAGTGGTGTCCACGTAGAAATTGATTTGGGCCGAGCTAACATTTCCGGCCAGGTCTTTAATGGTCGCAACAAGCAGGTGAGCTCCACTGGCAACGCCGGAGGCTACGGTCGCCGCGCTCGTCGGTGAGGCCGTCATTGCAAGTGCGACGGCATCAAGCGTGACCTTGAGCTGTGTGATATCTATGGCCTGGTCGTCGGAGTACTGCACCATAATTTCCACGGTTGACGAACCGTGATACGAGTTGAGCGTGGGGTGGGAAAAGGAGATTGTCGGTGGTGTGGTGTCAATATTAAAGGACGTTGAGGCGCTGGCTAGGTTCCCGGCAAGATCCTGAATCTGCGCCACAATCTGATTGGCTCCCTGAGGCAGCGCGTTGGCTGCGGAAAGAGTCGCAGTCGCGCCCACATTGGTTTTCGCAAACAGCGGCGAGAGATCGGTGCCGTTAACAAGCACCTTTAACGTAGAGAGATTGACGCTGTCGTTGTCGGAGTACTGAATAACGATAGTTGGCGTCGTCTTATTCAAATAGGCCCCGAGTGCCGGCTGTACGATCTGAATTGCGGGCGGAGTCAAATCCACAGTGAACTGGGAGGTCGCGCTCCCCTGGTTCCTGGCGTCGTTGTAGAGCGTGGCCACCAGAGTGTGGAGTCCCGGTGCGAGAGCCAAGGTAGGAGGAATCGTCGCCGTCGCGTCACCCTTGCGAATGGTGAACAGCTTGGTGCGGTCCGCGCCGTCGAGGATTATCTTGAGCGTGGTCTCATCGGTATCGGAATGCTTGTCGTCATCGAATCCTGGCGCCTTGGAATACGTGATGTCGATTCGCGGTGTGGCCGTGTTGATGTAACTGCCGTTGGCCGGGGTCACTATGATGACTTGAGGCGAAACTTGGTCGGCGTTCGTGCCCCAAATGGTGATGGTGACCTCCGCGCCTGGGGTGCCGTCCAGTGTCACTTCAAGTGTGTTGTTGCCAACGACCGGGGAGATTGCGCGGTCCAATGTGCCCACGTTCTGATTCACGTCCAACGGACCAAACACCTGCGCTCCGTTCAGCAAAACCGTAGCGGAGGAAACCCGCTCCCGCCCGCTCGGATCGCCGTTGACAACGTGTATGGTGAACGGAGCCACCACCCAGCCGCGCAGCTTAAACGTGGCCGCGTAGCTATTGGGGTTGCCCTTCGTTCTCACGAACGTTTGGGAGCGGAAAACAACGGGATTCGTGCTGTCATCAGCAGAAACCGTCGAGACCAAGCCGACAAGTGCGATGATCCCGCAGGCAAGCATTTTTGCGCACACGGAAATAGCGCCGCGCAGCCCACTGAAGTCGCGGTACTCTTCCAGGTTGTTGTGATTTGTTGGTCTTCTCATGCCGCTTTGCCGTTTCATTCTTGCGCCCCAACACAATGAACGTAACCCGTGAAGGCCAGCCGCCGAGGAAGCAGAGAAGCACTGGGCTGGCTAATGGTCGGCGTACCAGAACGACGCGCATTCACAAATCATCTCCTCGCTCCATCACTTTCAACAGCACCGCGCACAACCTGCCCAGCGGTTGATCTAGTCATGGGGTTCGTCGAGAGGACTAGACCTGGCGTTCAACCGCACAAGTTCTGAGTCAATGGTCTTCTCGAACACCGACGCTGGTTGGGCGCCCTCGATAAGCACCCCATTGATGAAAAATGCCGGAGTGCCGCTAACTCGAGCCCTGGATCCTGCCTTTACATCAGCCTCAACAGCAGACTTGAACTTTTCGGTTTGCAAACAGGACAGGAATTGCGTTTCATTGAGCTGCACAGCCCTGGCCTGCGCTAAAAGGCCGGAGGCATCGAGCTTGCCGGGACTCGAAAACAGAAGATCGTGATACTCCCAGAATTTACCCTGTTCACTTGCGCAGCGAGACGCTTCCGCGGCAGCCTCCGAATGCGGGTGACCTTGTCGCAGGGGGAAATCGCGGTACGCCAGCTTAACTTTCTCTCCGTACTTGGAAAGCAGGTTCTTGATGACTTCTTCCGACCCGCGGCAAAAAGGGCATTCGAAATCTGAAAACTCCACGATCGTTACTGGCGCTTCGGGATTTCCGCGAATGCGAGAGGAGTCGTATCCAACCTCTACCTTGGGTGGCACCAACAGAATGCTGACATCAGATTCTCGCCGCAGCCGCTCCCCATAGGCCTGGCGCACCTCTTCGAGCTTTGCCAGCTTCAAGGCCTCGCGCAGCCGCGGTTTCATTTCCTCCAGCGGCCGGCGTTCCCGCTGGCCCAGGTAAAAAGCTTGGATTTCTGAATCCGTTGGATCCAACACTTTTGACGAAACTTCTTGCTCGATCAGTCGGTCGGTCGTGATACCTTTTCGACTCGCCGCGGCTTCCAGCACTCTCTGATCGATCAGCTTTTCGAGGGCGCGGCTCTTCAATTCATACTCTTGGTTCCGAAGCTGCTGCAGTTGCTCTTCCATTAGTGGCAGCAACTCATCTTCATAGATTGTTCGTCCCGCAATGGCTCCGACTGGCTGTCTAGCGGACGCCCTGAAAGCCTGGGTTTGAACGCTCGCGGAGAAATCATCGGCCGCGTCCGTGCCCGATTGTGCCGTGGCGCGCGTAGCGAATAACAAAGGCGCGACGGCAAGAATGGCAAACGAGAAAATTCTGTCGGGCTGGGACATCACATGCCTCCGAAAAGTTGCCTATACCGACGCGGGCCCGGGAATGAACCTCCGGTTCGGTATGAAAGGTCCCCCTCGGCTAACTTCTCCTGTGTATCAGGTACTGGGAGACGTTTTACTCATATAAGAAAAGAATGAGAAAAACATTTCAGATGAAGAGGAAGTAGGGGCTCCCGCGTGGTTTCCTCAAAGAACGCGCAGCAAATTGCGGCACTTGGACGGCGGATACGAAGTTCCGGCAGTGCAGTCAAGAACCTAGCATCGGTTGCGCGCTAAACCGCACTTGGCGGCGAAATACCGCACCCCGAGCTTACCGCTGGCCGTCGAGATTGGCCCATTCACCAGCCTGAATAAAACTGGCCCAGTAGAAAGGGTGTTCGCGCCCTTTGCGGTGCAGCATCGCGAGCTCCGCCTGCCGCAGCGCTTCCCCGCGCCCCAGGCCCTTTTTCAGGCCCGAGTAGTATTCGGCCATCAATTCGCGCGTAACGTAGTCGCTGACGGGCCAGAGGCTCATTACCAGGGATTCGGTGCCAGCGAGGAAAAACGCGCGGCGCAGTCCATATACGCCCTCGCCGTTCTTCACTTCGCCGACCCCCGTGTCGCAAGCCGAAAGTGTGACCAGCTTCGTACCCCACAGGTCTAAGTTTGAAACCTCAAGCGCGGTGAGGATGCCACTTTCTTTGCTTTCTCTAACGAAGTTTGCCCCACTTAATGCCAGACCTGACCGCAGCAAAGGGTTCTCGAAATCCCGGGTTGCGGGACTTCCGGCAGCTTTGCCTACAGCTTGAGCACTAGTAGGCTGGTTTGCGTCCTGCAGGAAGAAGCCATGTGTAGCGATATGCAGGATCTTGGGGGCCTTCAGTCGCCCCAGCGTCGCCTCAGATGCCTGGGGGCCGGTGAAGATCTGGGCTTCGGGAAAGAACGCATGGATGCTGTTGGCTTCGGACCTTGTGCCTGCTAGAGGGGCAAAATAGAGGTTGGAGAAGTCTGCTCCAGTTGTGATGCTTCGGCGCGCCGTCATGGCGGTCGCAGGTTTCAATTGATGTTCCTCCGCATTCGCGGCCAGCGTCCCTTTCGGTTCGCCGAACAACGGATCAGCCACGATCACGGGAGCGCTTCGGCTGGGTCTTGGGAATTGCATCCGCAACAAATCCCGCCCGGTTGTCAGATAAGTGATGGAAAATCGTTCGACCAGGTAACGCCCCTGGCTATCCAACAAGACTTCAAAAGGAATCAGGTTGAGCTGGCCGTCCGGCGAAATCAGCAGCCGCCTGCCACCGGCTATAAGCGGCTCAATCGGTTGGAACACTCTCTCGGTGACACTCTCGGCCAGCTGCCGCACATCCTTTCGATCCGGTTCACGCAAGGCTGCGCGAAGCTTTGCCACGGCAGCGTCAATCGCCTCCGCGTCCCCCAAGTCGATTCCCTTCGCCACGGCATTGCCATGCAGAACATAAGCGGCATAGCGGAGGGCCCCGAACTGCTCAGCATCCGTTTGCGCCTTTGGATTGAACGGGCGGTAGGCGACGAATTCCAGCAGGGCGGCATTGTCCGGGACCGCCGACCGCACCGCCTCGAAAGTTATTGCTTGCAGTTGCGCGCGGAACTCTTCGTTGTGGTGGCTAATGGTGTTCTCGAGCTTTTCCTTACGTTCCTGCAGATCTTGAAGGGTCTTCCGATACTCTTCCATGGATTGCTTCTGAGGGCCCTTAAGAGCGACCCGCGCCAATTGAGTGCTGGCGTCCTTGAGCTCATCTAGAAGTGCCTGGTCTTGCGAGTCGGAGTGCTTGCGCAACGTGGCGAGCGTGTCGGTCATGGCATCGAGCACGCGGCCCTTGCGTTGCAGCAGAACGGTGACCGCCAGTAAGGCGGCTTGGGAATTGTCCGGCTCCAATTGCAAATTCAACGAAATGGCCCTCTCGGTTCGCTGCGCTACGGAATCCAGATACGCAAGTTTCTGTCGCTCTGAGCCAATGGCAAGGTTGAAAGCAATATCCTCTTCAAGAGCCGCCTCCAGTCTCGACTGAACTCGGTTGGCGTTCTCAAAGTCGCCCACGGCGGCATAGTTCTTGGCGACATTTGCTAGCGACAGAATGGGCGGGAACTCACCGGGCACCAGGCTTTTTTCGTAGAGCCCGAGAACGCGAAGATGGGTGTCCAGAGCCTTTCTGTAATCTCCTTCCGAAGCATAGACATTGGCTAGATTCATCAGAGCCGCCGCATATTCGGGATGTTCGGTTCCAAGATATTTTTCTTTGATGGCCAACGCACGAACGTAGTACTTCTCGGCGGCGGGATAGTCTTTCTGTTGCCGGGCGACGATTCCCAGATTGTTCAGAACTTTGGAAAGAGAGAGGCTCTCTGCCCCGTAGTGTTTTTCGTTGAACGCGAGGCAGTGCTGCAAATACTCTTTGGCTTTGTCGAATTCGCGCAAATCCTTGTATATGACCCCCAAGTTGTTCAGGAACTCTCCATAAGAGCCCTGCTCCGTCAAACGAAGACCTTCCAGGATTGCCAACCCGCGCAGGTCCTCGCGTTCCGCTTTGACCAGGTCTCCACGGCCTTCGTGTAAAACCGCCAGGCTCTTGAGCGTCCCGGCAACCACTGGATCATCTCCGCCGAACGCTTTTTCCTCCCCCTCCAGGGCCTCACTGAGAAGTCTGTCACCCTTGGAGTAGTCTCCGAGAGCAACACACACGGAGCCAAGACGGCTCTTCACGTAAAGTGTTTGAGGATGCTCAGCGCCCAACTTAGCGGTTAATATCTGCAAGGCGCGCTCGAAACCCGCCCGGGCTTCGGCAGGTTTCGACATGTTATAGGTGATGTCAGCTACTTCCTTCGTTAATAAGGCAACGTTGACGCTGTCCGCGCCCAGCGCTTCCTGCGCTAGATTCAAGGCGCGTTGCGCCAGCGTTAGCGCTTCCTGATTCTTGTCCACCGTAAAGAGCTGATTGGCCTTGGTTCGGAGCTGGCGGACCTCGTATAACGACCGATCCAGTGCGGTGGCGGGTCGCACTGCGACCAGGCGGATCTGATAGGCGCCGCCCGCGACCTCCCATTTTGGCTTCACCGCAATTGTGTAAGAGCCTTGTTGATCGGCGACAATGTCCAACTTCTCGGTCCCCTTTTTGCCGATCTCGTCGTCGGCATCCGCTTGTACGTAGTCCTCGCTCACGAGAAGCTGAACCGTTACATCAACGCCGCGTTGCTCCACTTCAATCGCAGCGAACTGCCCTTTTTGCAGCTTGAGTTCGTAACGGTGGGTTTCCGTGCCGGCCACGCTCTGCTCAATGGCCTTGGCTGGTTCGAGGAAGGTAGCTTCACTTTGAAAGGAGGGCACTGCACGCGCGCTCGCTAGATTGATTCCGAAGGCCAGCGCGAGACACTCCGTAAAACAAACGTAAGCGCTCGCCAGGCGGAGGGCCCGGAGGGAGGAGCTGCCAACGCGTGTTTGCATTGCAACACCCAGTTAAAGGCGCTTGCCGGAATCCGTCCTAGATGGAGCGCTACTTTACCACAACCCTGAATACATAACTGGCAAGCAGCTCCCTGCTGCCCCGGGTAGGAACTCCGGTTAGTTCCACAATGTAGTCCTGCTGCTTCAGCAAACCCGCCGAAAGGTTGACGGATATGGCTTTGGCCTTACCTTCGAGTTTGGCTCTGAGCCTCGGACTACTCCATACAATGCGATTCACGGCAGGCTCTCTCAATGCGACTCTATAGCCTGGGAAATCATCCCCTTCCAGTTGCAATCGTAGCGTGACGCGATCGGTTCCACGGGGCACAGACACTGTCGGAATTTGGCCGGCTCCCCGAGTCGGAGGCAATAGTAAAACGGTGATCGTCTTCAAAGATTCAGCCACCGGTACAGAAGCACGCAACTCTTCTAGCTCTTTCAGCGCGCTTGCATTAGCGGAGCGCTGATCGCCGAGCTGCCGTTCTAAATCCGTCGCGCGTTGTTCCGCCGCTGCTTCCCGTTCGTGCGCTGCACGCTCTCGCCTTCCCAGCCATTCGTTTTTCGTGAATAGATACGCGGAGGCAAAGACCATCAGCAGTGTTGCGGCTGCGAACGTCCACTGGAGTGCCAGCCGCGGAACGGTGAGCCAGCCCCACCTGGTATCGTCTGATGCATTTCTCTTGGCGCCGGGCGCCGATCGCTGAACCGCCCCGGCCGCACTCCTTTCCTGGAAGCGAAGCATCGCCTTAGCGAACTCTACTTTCTCCACCTTCTTGGACGCGGAGAGATAGACGTTCTCAAATCGCTCGAGCGACTCCCCGGAAAGCTCTCCCCGGACGAAGGCATCCACCAGGTCATTTTCGGCGGCATCCAAACGCAGCACGAACTCGTCGTCGGCGATGCTCCGCTCGTCGAGACGTTCCGCCTCTTCTTGGGATAGCGCGCCAAGGAGATAACGGGTCAGCAGCTCGCTGGATTCAGGTTGTTCTGCGATAGGCATCATCCCTCTTATATAAGATTAAACACGGCAAAACCCGTCACGTTTGCCTGATGCACTTATTGACGCACGCCTCCAGCTTGTTCCGGATGCGGCACGCCCGAATACTTAGTGCATTCATCGTGATGCCAAGACGAGTGGTGAGTTCGGCCCGCCGCTCAATCTTCGCCCTTTGCTCGCCACGATAGTATTCGAGAATCAGCTCGCGATCATTCGCCAATAGCTGGCCGAGGCACTTCTCAAGGCAGCCAAATGTTTTCTCTCGGAGATCCTCTATGCCAATCTCCGAAGCGCCTGCCCCACGGCGAGTCGCGGAGTCTGAGTTCAGGAGTTCCGCGGCGCCCGTCTGAATTGGTTTGACACTGCGAATGTTCTCCAGAAAAACGAACTTGGCCACGATATAGCAGTAATGGAGAGCCGAAACCTCGGTAATCGTACCTTTCTCGTCGAGCTTGCGAGCGATTCGGTTAAGAGTCTCATCAGCCAACTCGTCGGAGCAAAGGCAATTCTTCCGACTGAAATATGCCGTGAGCCTGCGTTGCATCTCCAAGTACCGTTCGCCGCCCGAATCGCTGCCGTCGTCAAGCCATCGGAGTAGGCGTCGAAAGGCCTCCGGACTTAAGATCCAGTCTTTCTTCAACTCTGCCATCACAATCGTGGGTCTCTCTGCTGGCCAATGTGGGACTAATTCTACATGAAAGCGGCGTTGCCTTCGGCCCGCATCGTCAATATATAGAGGGGAGTTCTCGCCGACTTCACCCGGAGCCCTGGTGGAGCCGTCCCACTTCGGTCAGCCAGATCGGA